>Ga0307411_10000328_pt1 | contig 15878 bp, 9 predicted proteins | sample DK1Ometagenome_2_FD_203712 | JGI IMG/M metagenome (GOLD analysis project Ga0307411, IMG submission 203712) | Maize rhizosphere microbial communities from greenhouse at UC Davis, California, United States - DK15-O-1 | ecosystem: Host-associated > Plants > Roots > Rhizosphere > Soil | place: USA...
GTTGTAGCTGCTCCGGCCGGCGCCTCCGCAAGTGCCGGTCTTGTCGCCGACGATCCATTCCGGCGAAAGGCCGGCCCGAATGCGATCCAACCCCGTCGCGCTTTCGACCAGCCAGTCGCGCAGAGTTTGCCGTTCCTCGTCCGGCAGCCAATGCCCAAGGACCAGGCCCGCCGCGCTGCGCGCGATCTGGTTGGGCGTGGAGGTATCCCGGACATCTCCAGCGAGGTTCTGGTTCAAGGCCGTTTCGTACCGATCCAGATGGGTCGTCTTGTCGAAATGGCGTTTCATCCAATCGTTGAAGGCGAAGATGCCGCCTATCTTCCTAAGCAGTAGGTTTGCAGCTGTGTTGTCACCGAGGACGACGGCAGCGCGCGCAGCCTCCCCCATCGGTATCGAGCCCTGCCGAAGAAAGGTGTCGGTCGCAGGCGAGTGGGAGACGATGTCTGACTTGGCGAGGGGAAGGCGGTCGTCAAGCGACCAGGCGCCGGCCCTGCTTCCGTCCAGGGCCATGCCTGCGAGGAACAGCTTGAACGTGGAGCAGAAGGCGAACCTCTCGTCGCCGCGATGCTCCAGCAGCACGCTTTCATACTGATCCACAAGCGCGACGCCTAGGCGACCACCGGTGGATCGTTCGACTGCCTGTGTTTGAGTCGCGAATTGCGAAGCCAGGTTGACCGGGATCCGTTGGCAGCCCGCAGTCAGGGACGCGCCCGCCAGGGCGAGGATAAGTGTTGTTCTCATTCGAGGCGGGTCTGTCTTCGCAATCACGGCCGCTAGTCAAGGACGGGCCTTATCGGTTCTGCCAGACGCGGACGTAGTCGATGTCCATTTGCTGCGGCATCGAATCATCGTCGATGCCCTTTGCTCCGGCCCAATCGCCCCCGATCGCCAGGTTGAGGATCATGTTGAAGGGCGTGAAGAAAGGCCACGCGCCTTTGCCGCCGGGTCGGTCGTCGAGGACGCGCAAAACGCCCCGGCCATCGACTCCAATCGTGATGGACTTGGGGCGCCAGTCGAGCTGGTAAACGTGAAACGCGCTGCAGCTGGTCGGCACGGGCCTCTGCGCGCTGCGCTGCGTGTTTCGAGTGTGATTGAACAGCCCCGTGTGTAGCGAGGCGTAGATGAGATTCGGCTCCGCGCCGACCTGCTCCATGATGTCGATTTCGCCGTCATCCGGCCATGTTTTCATGTCGACCGGAAGCATCCAGATCGCCGGCCAGGTCCCCCGTGCACAAGGCAGCTTCGCGCGAACTTCGTAAAATCCGTAGGTCCAACCCTGACCCTTCGAGAAAATCCGGGCGGAGGTGTATTTTTGTCCGCCCCAGTCGGGGAACTTGGCGGGGTCCAGCGTTTCGCGTCGAGCCTCGATCCTGAGAACACCATTGCCAACCCGCAAGTTTTCGGCACGCGCGGCGGAATAATATTGGAGCTCGCCGTTGTACCAGCCCTCCTTGTTGCGGGCTGTGTCGTACGTCCATTTGGAGGTATCGAGCTGTTCGCCGTCGAACTCGTCGCTCCAGACGAGACGCGCGTTTGCCGGTCGCTGCACCGGCCCATCGTAGCTCGAGTTGGTGACGGTGAAGGACGATTGAGCGGCTAGCAGTAAGAGCGTCGTAACGGACAAGGGATTGTCTCCGGCTTAGGGGATCGGCGATCCGGTCGCAGGCGCTTCGGCAAATGAATCGTCGGTCGATTCACGGCGCGCGGCAACCGCGAAAAGCGCAATGAACAAGTAGGCGGCCAGCGGAACGATGAAGGAAGTTCCAAGCCCGAATCCGTCGGCGATCGCACCGACCGCGATCGGCAATAGCGCCCCGCCGAAGATGGCGAGGCAGAGCAACCCGGACGTAGCGCTCTGGGAAACGCCGGAACGTTCCAGAGTGAGGGTGAAGATGGTCGGGAACATGATCGAATTGAAAAAACCGATTGCCAGCGCCGCAAAGCCCGCAATCGGTCCGTCGGTCGCGAGAACCGTGACACACAGCAATGCCGCGGTGAAACCGCACAGGGCCAGTAGCCAGGTCGCCCGCACGCGCGTGAGCAGGAGCGTCCCGACAATCCGCCCGCAGAGCGCACCACCCCAGTAAAAGTTGGCGAGGTACCCACCGGCGTCCTCGAGGGACAAGCCAAGCACGTTCGGCTGATTGAGGAAGTTGATCATAATGCTGCCGATGGAGACCTCGGCGCCGACGTAGAGGCCGATCGCGGCCGCGCCGAAAACGGCCCAGCGCGAGCTCATGGCATCGAACATCCCCGACGGAGCGGTGAGTGCATGCGGCGCGGCCCGGATCAGGAAGCGTCGCATCGACGCGAAGATCAGAAGCAGAGCCGCCAGCATCCCCGTCATGATGAGGAAAGCATGGTCGACCGCTCCAAGGAATGCGCCGGAGCTGTGGACAACCGGACCGCCGAGCATGACGACCGAACCGAAATGGACGCCGACCACAACGCCTAGCGAATTGAAGGCTTGCGCTAAGTTCAGCCGGAAATGGCTTCGCTCTGGCCGACCGAGGTCGGCGGCGAGTGGGTTGGCCGCGACCTGCAGCGCGGTGTAACCGCTGGCCAGCACGAACAAAGCTGTGAGAATCGGCCAGAAAGCGGCGAAGTTCGTGCTTCCGACGACCAGCAGGCACCCAAGTGCCATCAGACCGAGTGACCAGAGGATCATGTCGATCGAGCCGATCCTGCTGGTGAGCCATGCGGCCGGCAGCGAAAGAAGACCGTAGGCGACGAAAAAGACGATCTGAGTCAGGAGGGCCTCGGTATAGTCGAGGCTGAATGCTGCCCGCAGGGCGACGATCAGAGGGTCGTTGTTGGAGGTGATGAAGCCCCAGGCAAAGAAGAGGCTCGTCACCGCTGCGAAGGCGAGGCCCGTGCTCGGCTTCTGGCTGGTCGCCGTCACTGGCGGCCGCGTCGCGCTCCCCAGCGCACGGTTGCGACTGAGTGGGCCGGAATGGGCAGCGAATAGCTCGTGCCATCGAGCTCGACGCTTATGGGCGTGTCGCCGGACTTGCGATGAAGGATCAGGACGCGGCTTCCATCGACGTTCAGGAAAGCCGCGGCCTCGATCACCTCACCGCGCTTTGCCACGCCGACCCGCCACGCGCCCGGAAGCACGAAACGGCTGGCGTGTCCGAGGACGTAATATTCGACGTTGCGGGTCACTTCGCCGGTCGCCGGGTCGATCGTGATCACTCCCCGGCAGTCGCCGCAACCACCTTTGTGGGGACCATGCTTGGGATCGAGCGCCAGGTTCCAGAGCAGCGTCCCGCGCGACCAGTTGTTGGCGCCGCCGATGATCAGCTTGTCGATCATCCATTCGAGGGTCTCGTCGAATTTCGGCTGCCACTCGCCGCCCGAGCATTCGGTAAACCAGGTGTCCTTGTCCGGGAATGCGTCATGCACTTGCGACTGGGCGGGAACGTCGCCCTCGTAGCAATGCCATGCGATGCCGGAGACATACTTGCGGGCGATCGGGTCCGAGAGGACCGCCCACGGCATCTCCGGGTTGTCCCAGTTGTGATCGTAATCGAGGATCTCGGTCTTCAGCCCGCGCTTGCGGAACGTCGGCCCGACATGCTTCCCGATGATGATCGCCCGATCCGGCGAGTTGACGCGCATGCCCGGGTAATCGGCAGGCTCGAAATCGGGCTCGTTCTGGATCGTCAGCATCGACACCGGAACGCCTTCACGCTCAAACTCTTCGACCGTCCGGGCGAGGTAGTTCGCGAACGCGTGATAATATTCGGGAACGAGCTGGCCCTGGATCAGGCTCTTCGAAGTCTTCATCCACGCAGGAGCGCTCCACGGACTGATCATCACCTTGAGGTCGGGGTTGATAGCCAGCGCCTCGCGGGTGCGCGGAAGGACGTAACGGCGTGCGTAATCGATGGTGAAATGATTGAGCTCGGGGTCGGGCGCGTTCCCCGGAGTGTCGTCATAGCTGTAATGCTCGGGCGAGAAGTCCGATGCTCCGACCGTCAACCGGGTGAAAGAAAGCCCGAGGCCGTTCGAACCGCGGCCGAACAGTTCGGCCATGATCGCCTGGCGCTTTTCCTCCGGCAGCTGGCTGAGCAGCTGCGCCGAGGCATCCGTCATCGCCGCGCCGAACCCGTGCACAGTCTGGAAGCGCCGAGACGTGTCGATCGAAACCATTTCGCCGCCCGTTGACGGGCCGGAGGATCCTGCCCCAGGCTGCGGAGCTAGTTTTTGCGTCTGGTCGGTCGTGGTCAGCCAGACCTCAGCCGTTCCTGGAGTCGCGGAAGGTAGCGTCGTGCAGGCCGTGGTCAGCACGAGACCGAGAATTGCGAGTGCGAACCTCATGCAACCGGCTCTGCGGGACAATATTTGCGGACGTAATCGTCATGGCTCGGCATCACGTCCAGGCATCGATCGATCGTCGCCGTGATATTCCCCAGGAATTGTTCGATCTGCGGGTCGCTCTTGATTGCGACGAGCGGATCGTAGCTCTCCGGCACGATGCCTTGCCCGAGGAACACCTGGATCCAGCTTTCCTCGTTGAAGAGCTCGTCATTCTCGCGGAAAACGCGGCCGTTCGTCCGCCAAACATCGATCTTCTGCTGAAGCGTCCGCGGCAGCTCCATCTCCCGGCAATATTTCCAGAAGTCGCCGTCGCGCTGGTTCGCCCAATAGTGAAGGACGATGAAGTCGCGGATTCGCTCCCATTCGAAATCGGATTGGCGATTGAATTCGTCGATCGTTGCCTGGTCGGTCCGTTCATCGGGGAGAAGCCTGATGAGGCGGATCGCAGCGGACTGCACGAGGTGGATGCTGGTCGATTCCAACGGCTCGAGGAACCCGGCTGACAGTCCGAGCGCCACGCAATTCCGGTTCCACATCTTGCGCCGCTTGCCGCTCGTGAATCGGAGGCGGTTCGGATTGGCCAATTGCTTCCCGTCGAGATTGGCGAGGAGGAGCTTCTCGGCCGCATCGTCGTCGATGTGCTTGCTGGAATAAACCAGCCCGTTGCCCGTGCGGTGCTGGAGCGGGATCCGCCACTGCCAGCCAGGGTCGCGCGCGGTCGACCGAGTGTAGGGCGTCAACGGCGACGTACGTGCGCACGGCACGGCCATGGCGCGGTCGCACGGAAGCCAGTGACTCCAGTCATCGTAGCCGGTCTTCAGCGTCTGCTCGATGAGCAGCCCGCGGAAGCCGGAACAATCGATGAAGAAATCCGCCTCGAGGACTTGGCCGTTTTCGAGCGTGACCGAGGCAATATCGCCGCTGTCGCGAACGCCGACGTCGACGATCCTCCCTTCCATCCGAGCCACACCGTGCTGCTCGGCCAGCCCGCGGAGATATTTGGCATAGAGCGAGGCATCGAAGTGGAAGGCGTGAGCGATGTGCCCGATCGGCGAATCCGCCATGTCCGCACGCGCGTGCATGAATTTATTGGCCAGGGCAGCCGCAGTGTTGATCGAATATTTGGCGAAGTCCTTGGCTCGGCCGCGCTGGTTGGCACGGAGCCAGTACTGGTGGCAGCGCAGCCACTCCCAGTCCTGACCGATGATCCCGAAACCGTGGACATAGGTATGGCCGGGACGAACCCAGTCGCGAAACTGGATGCCAAGCTTGAAGGTGCCCTGAGTCCGCTTCATGAACTCGACCTCGTCGAGCTGGACGAGTTCGTTGTACTTCTTGATTGCGGGAATGGTCGCTTCCCCGACGCCGACCGTGCCGATCGCTTCGCTTTCGACCAGCTCCACGTCGTAAAGGCCCTGGAACAGCTTGCCCATGAGGGCGGCGGTCATCCAACCCCCGGTTCCGCCGCCGACAATCAGAATCTTGCGCATCGATTGAGGAACTAACGGCTTTCCGGCGGGCAGACCATCGTGTTGGAGGATTCGAACAAGGGAAGCCGATCGCCCCGCGAGGTGTTCGACAACGACAACCCATATCCTCGCGCGAACAGCACGCCGCCCTGCTGCGGAAGGCAGTCCCCGATCGGCCAATCGAAGGACAGTCGGCCCGTGAAGTCATAGGCAGGGCGGCCGTTGCGGCCCTCGATAAGCATGTCGGTCAGGCCGAGGCCCTCGCTGCCGGGCAGCCAGGCGGCGATGAATGCATCGGAACGGTTGATGAGGTCGTTCACCGGAAGCGGCCGTCCCGAATAGAAAAGGGTGACGACGGGGACGCCCTTCCCGCTCACTCGCTGGAGCGTGCGGAGATCCTCCGGGTAGCGCGCGGTGTGCCGCAGAGTAGCTGGGAAGAGGACGTCGCCTTTCATTTCCGCGTAAGGATTCTCGGCTGCGACATTCACAACCGCACTGTAGCGGGCAACATCGACGCCGGACCCGTCCGCACTGTAGTCGACGCGATCCGCGCCGAGCGTCTCGCGCAACGCCGCGAGCAAAGTGTCAGCATTTGGATAGTCCGACGTCTTCGTTGTGTCCCCCTGCCAGGTGAGCGACCAGCCGCCCGCCTGCATGGGGAGGCTGTCGGCACCCTTCCCGACGACGAGGATTCGGCCCCGACGCTTGAGCGGAAGGACTCCGCCGTCGTTCTTGAGAAGGACAAGCGACTTACGCACCGCTTCGCGCGCCAGCTCGCGGACCGCGGGCGAATGCATCACCGATGCATCGGGGTGCGGTCCCGTCGCGGGCGAGGCATTGAACAGACCGGACCGCATCTTCACGCGGATAATACGCGACACGGCATCGTCGATGCGGCTCATCGGGATTCGCCCGGCGCGAACGTCCTCGATCGTCGCCGGGATGAACTTCTTCCAGTCGTCCGGCACCATGATGAGATCGATGCCGGCGTTGATCGCCTGCGGACAGTGCCATTTCGTGCAACCCGGGACCTCCTCGATCCCGTTCCAGTCGCTGACGACCAGCCCGTCGAAACCGAGCTTCTGCTTCAGCACGCCGGTGATCAGATGCGCATTGCCGTGCATCTTGCCCCAGCGCTGGCCTGACGCGACGTCGGTGAAGCTGGAATAGCTCACCATGACTGTCTGAACGTTGGCTCGAAGCGCGCCGTAATATCCCGCGCCATGCGTGCGCGCGAGGTTCGCTTCGGTCGTGCGAGTCTCGCCGCGGTCGATGCCATGCCAGGTACCCCCATCGCCAAGCCAGTGCTTTGCCGTCGCGAGCGTGGACGACGGACTCCCGAGCTGGCCCTGTAGTCCGCTCGTCATCGCCTCTCCATAAGCGCGAACGATGTCGGGATTGGAGCTGTAGCTCTCGTAGGTCCGCCCCCAGCGCTGATTCTCAACCACGGCAAGCGTAGGAGCGAACGTCCAGGTGATACCGGTCGCGCGCACCTGCTCCGCCGTTGCATACCCGATGCGCTCGATGAGCGCGGGATCACGCGCTGCGCCAAGCCCGATATTATGCGGGAAGAGCGTCGCTCCGTAGACGTTGCTGTGACCGTGGACCGCGTCCGTTCCCCAGATAACGGGGACCTTGACCGCCATGTCGGTGGACATGGACGCGCGGTAGAATTGGTCGGAGAGCTTCAGCCAGTCGTTGACGCTGGCATGCATGTTCATGCCCGGCCAGGCGCCGCCGCCGTTGAGGATCGACCCGATATAGTAGCGGCGCACCTCGTCCGGAGTTACCGAGCGGATGTCGGGCTGCGTCATCTGCCCGATCTTCTGCTCGAGCGTCATTCCGAAGACGATTGTCTGGACACGAGCTTCCAGCGCCGCATCGGCAGAAGGTGTTGATGTGACCGCGGTCGGCCACGGAGCCGGGACCGTCTCGCACCCCGCGAGGAGTGCCGAAACCAGGCACAGAAGGAGTGCCGGCCGTGCAGGCCGCATCCTCGTCAACGCATGCATCGTAATCCGCCTAGAAGTGGTAACTGCCGCCGAGCAAGAACGATCGTCCGTATTCCTCATACGTCTCCAGCGTCTTCGCTCCGCTGACGTCGTAGTAAGTCCGATAGGGCGAGTTCAGCACGTTGCTGACCTGGAGCACGATGCCCAGCCCGTTCAGACTGGAGTTCGGCTGGAAGGTGTAGCCGATCTGCGCGTCCATCTGATTGTCCGGCCCGATGGTCGGGAAGCCCAGGTTTGAAAAGAGCGAAACCACTTCGCCCTTGAAGCCCGACCGATGGCGATACGAGACACGGGCTTGGAAGCCGTTTTTCTCATAATAGCCCGTCGCGTCGTAAACCCATTTCGAGAAACCGGGGAGAATGCGATCCGGCAATTTATCCAACGCGTCCTTGTCGAGCTTGTAGTCTGTATATGAGACGCTCCCGGTCACTCCGAACCCGTCGAGGATTGGGGCAATTCTTCCCAATTCGTACGCGCCGCTTACTTCGACGCCCTTGATCCAGCCGCCCTTGCCGTTTGCTGGCGCGGTCAAACCGCCGATCGAACTGATGGTACAACCATTACACTGGGCTTGCAGGGTGGCGAGTTCGGTCGGCGCCGGCGTCAGGCCGGTAAAATCGACCGGAATGATCTGATTATAGATGTAATTGTCCAGCCACATGTAGAAGCCGTGGAGGGAGAAATAGCTCGCCTTGCCTCCGTACCATTCGTAGCCGATGTCCAATTCCTCGGCGAGCCACGGCTTGAGTCTCGGATTACCGCCGTTCGCCGACCACGGGTTGACCGTAACCCCCGGTCCGCACGGCGGAAGGTTTTGTCGGGCTGATCCTGAGCAAACGCCGCCGCTGAAGTTGGGTACCAGGTTCGCGCGCATGTCGTCCATGCGCGGCCGCGCCATCACCCTGGCCATTGCAAAGCGAATGCGATGATGCTGCGTCAGGTCATAATAGAGATTAAGGCTTGGGAGCACATTCGTGTAGGTGGCGCCTTCCTCGACCGGAAGCAGTTCGATCGGCGTGACATTCGTGTTGATGCGGAGTCCGGTTGATTTCTGCTTCTGCCTTACCACCTGGATTCCGAGATTCCCGTGAAGGTCGCCGGAATCGATCGTCGCCTTCGCCTTGAACGTCAGGATATCTTCCTTGATGTCCCACGCCTTGTCGAAGTGGTTCGAGTCCTGCAGCTGGACGATGTCGTAGTAATTGCCGTTGTTCACCAGATCGAAGACCTGGACACCCAGAACATTCATGTCGCCGGCGAAGCCCAGCGACGTTGGACCCGTCAGGAATTCAGGTGCAATCAGGCTCTGCAGCCGGCCGTTCTTCAGGAACAGGTCGAGCTCTTCGACCGTCTTGTGCTTATGGCGATGGGTGTAATCGAGGCCAGCCTCGACACCGCTGAAGACAGTGCCGAAGTCGGACCCTCTGAGGTCCTGCTGCAGCGTCAGGTCGCCCGAAGCCAGCGTTTCCTTGATCCGCGGCGACTTGATGTGCCCTTCCGAACCGTAACCGCCCCAGGTTGAACGATCGCCAAGCGAGACTTGGCTCGCATCGGCATAATCCAGGCCGAAATTCGAATCCCGAAGGAAGTCGTTCCGGGGAATCACCCGATCGTAACTGTCGAAAACGCGCCCGTCCTGGAAGACGTTGTCAGGGGCTGGCGGCTCAGCGTCAAAACTCAATGTTCCGCAGCAGCCGTAGCCGCCGAAAATTTCAACGTCCTTTTCATCGCGTTTGTTGGATGAGTAGGACAGATCGGCGAGCAGCTTGGTGCCCTCTGCCAGTTTGAACTCGTTGTTCAGCCCCGCCGAGAAGAGATGGTCGACGCGCTTGTTGTCATTCCACCGCAGAATCGGGGCGACATTGGTGACATGGTCCGCAACGTCGAAGGTGACGCCGTCGCGAGTTTCCGTCTGAACATTACTGTAGGTTACGTTGTCGACCCAGGCCGAGGAGAAGAACTCGGTCCCTCGATTGGTCGTCGTCTGCTTGAACCGTGAATAATAAAGGTCGAGCACGGAATGAACGGAATCGCTCGGTTCCCATTCCACGGTGCCTGTGATGCCGTCGCGAATATCCTTCGAGTTCTGGGCCCGAATTTCATCGCCCGACAGCGTTTGGACCCCACCGCCGTAATCCCCGTAGAACCAGTTCTTCGTGTGATTGACGTGGCTGGGGGAGTTGAGATGCGCATAGCTCATCATCCAGCCGAGCGTGCCGTCGTCGTTCTGGTCGATATAGCTGACGCTGCCCCGCCAACCGTACTTGGAATAATCCTTGTTACGGCCGCCACCCTGGTCGAGTTGCCCGCGGAGGTTCACCGCGATCGCGCGCTTGCCATATTCGAGCGGGCGAATGGTCCGAAGGTCGACCGTGCCGGCAAGCCCCATGCCGGAAATGCTGGCGTCCGGTGACTTGTAGACCACGACCGAGGCCATGAGCTCCGATGGATATTGATCGAATTCGACGGCACGATTGAAGCCGGAACTCGCCTGCTGGCGCCCGTTCAGCAACACCGTCGTGAAGTCCGGAGAGAAGCCGCGGATCGAAACGATCTCGGCGCGCCCTTTCACGCGCTGGGCGGCGATGCCGGGGAGCCGGGCGATCGATTCCGCGATGGAGACGTCCGGCAGCTTGCCGATCTCTTCAGCCGAGACCGCTTCGACCACGCTCGCTGAATTGCGTTTGATTTGAATAGAGTCCTGGAGGCTGCGTCGGATACCGGTGACGACGATCGCGCCTTCATCGGCGGGCGGCTGCGCGCTCACATCGCCGGGCGCCGTCGTGGTGTCGGCCGGTGGCTCCTGATCCGCGGGCTGCTGCTGATCGGATGGCGGGGTCGCATCCTGCGCGAAAGCCGCGGACGGCGCGAACAGCAACAGCGATGTGCCGGCCAATAGCCAAGTGCGGCTCGACCTCAACGACGTGTTGAGCAACCTAACTCTCCCCAGTTGCCGGACCTGCCCGCAACGCAGGCCTGTCCTCACCTCCAACCCCTATGGAAGCGCTTCCATTTGGGTGGGGCAAAGGCAGGCGCGAGTCAAGCGCGAGGGTGTTGCGCGGGAGCCGCAGTGGACTCGCGAATGATCAGCTCGTGCGGCAGCGCCTCGAAACGCACGTCACCATTTGACTGATGGTCTGCGAGCATGGCCACGGCCCGCTCGGTAAATCCCTTGATAGGCTGGCGGATGGTCGTGAGCGGCGGCCAGATGATTTCCGACATCGGGGTATCGTCGAAGCCGGTCACCGAAATTGCCGAGGGGATATCGAGCCCGGCGCGGTGGAGGGCAAGCATCGCTCCGGCGGCCATGTCGTCATTGGCACAAGCGAGCGCCGTGACCGATAGGTCATCACGGAGCAACTGCTCGGCCGCCTCGACCCCGGATTTGAAGGTGAAGTCGCCGTTCCCGGTCCACGTCGAATCGAGGCCTGCGTCGCGAAGCGCGTCCAGGAATCCGTCGAAGCGCAACGCCGCCGCACGGTGCTCGGCCGGCCCCTTGATGAAACCGATCCGCTTGTGGCCGAGAGACGTCAGGTGCCGGCCGATGGCATGCCCTCCGGCGCGCTCGTCAATGCCGACGGCCGATACGATGGCGCGAGCCTCTTCGCCCGCCGACACTGCGACGACCGCCACACCTTCGCGTTGCGCGACGCTGATGAAGTGAACGTCGTCGGATAACGGCGGCGACAGGATCAGGCCTGCCGGTCGATCCCGCTCGATGATGGATGACAACCGCTGCGTCCTGTTTTCGTCGTGCGGGTCAACGGCGCGGGTGACGAGATCCAGCCCGAGGGCGGAGCACCCGCGCAAAGCGCCAAGCTCCAGGCCGGCATCGTAATAGCTGTTCGGTTCAAGGTCGGGATTGTTCGCATGGATCAGGATGATCTGCTGGCTCGTCCCGCTCGCCAGCGCCCGCGCCTGCTGATTGACCGAATAGCCGAGCGACTCGACGGCCCGCAGAACCCTGTCGCGAGTCTCCAGCCGGACGTTCTGGACATTGTTGAGCACCCGCGAGACCGTGACTCGCGCCACGCCGGCTTCCTTGGCCACGTCATCGATCGTCGAGTTGCGCCTGCTCACGCGCACAGCATTGCAATGGTTCGACGACTTCGCAACGCCTCGAACCAGCTTGCCAGCAGCGGAAGCCGGACTCTAACAATGGCGGTGATGGAAGCGCTTTCATTTCGAACGGGTCCGATGCGTTTCGCCTGGATGTTCGTGATCCTCCTAGTCGCCTTCGGCGATGCCGCCTTGGCGCGACCGGCCCTCATTCCCATGCCCTCCACAGTCGACTGGCTCGCCGGCAATGTTCGAATCGGCTCCGACACCTCGGTGGAGGGCCGCGGCCGGGCCGCGTCAACCGCTGCCTATTTGGCGCGTGAGCTTGGACTGAGACAGGCGCCGCGTGGCACTTCACGGATCAGGCTTTCACTGGTCTCTGCCAGCAGGGTCGCGAATCCGGAGTCCTATCGTCTGCGCGCGGGCGGCAATGAAGTTCTGATCGAAGCATCGGATCCCCGTGGGCTGTTTTACGGGGCGCAGACGCTGCGCCAGCTCATCACCGGGAGCGCCGAAAACCGAAGTGTCCCGAGCGTCGACATTGCCGACTCGCCGCGCTTCCAGTGGCGCGGGCTGCTGATCGACGAAGCCCGGCACTTCTTCGGCAAGGAGGTGCTCTTCAAGATCATCGACGAGATGGCGGCATACAAGCTCAACCGCCTCAAGCTCCATTTGACCGACTATGAAGGATGGCGGCTGGAAATCCCGGCCTATCCGAAGCTGACCGAGGTCGGATCGCTGGTCGACGGAAAGCCGCAATACTTCACGACCGCCGACATGCGCGAGATCGTCCGATATGCAGCCGACCGGCACATCATGGTCGTGCCGGAAATCGAGATGCCCGGCCATGCTGGAGCCGCGGCCCGGTCCTACCCGGAGTATTTCAACGCGGAGGGAAGCGCCTTCAATCCCGCGAACCCGAAGACCTATGACTTCATTCGCGGCGTTCTCATCGAGGTGGCTCGCCTATTTCCCGCACCGTATATCGATTTCGCCGGCGACGAGGTCGGCGACGAGGTCTGGAACGGGATGGCCGACGTCGACCGGCTCAAGGCCGAGCGGGGCCTCAAGATGAGCAAGGAGGTTCAGGCCTATTTCTCGCGCAAGGTGGTCGGAATTATCGAGAGTCTCGGCAAGCGACCGATGGCGTGGGACGAGCAGATGGAAGCCCAGGCGCCGAAGAATGTCGTCATTCAGTGGTGGCGAAGGGATCGGCCCGACGTCCTCAAGATGGCCGCGAAAAGAGGCCACGATCTCGTCATTTCGCCCGCCGACCAGCTCTACTTCGACTACCACCAGGGCGAAGGCGAGCCGGGCGCGCCTTGGGAAGGAAACAAGGGTGGCCCGCAGTCGATCGCCAAGATGCTGGCGTGGGAACCCGTGCCCCCGGACTTCACGCTTGAAGAGTCCGCGCGCGTCCTCGGTATCGAGGCATGCGTCTGGACGGAGTTCATGACGACCGAGCGCTACCTCCAGTTCATGACCTTTCCGCGCATGCTCGCACTGGCCGAGATCGCCTGGCGAGAGAAAGGTCCGCGGGACGAAGCGGAGTTCTCGAAACGCCTCGAACCGCACATCGAAGCGCTCCGGGCGAGAGGCATCAATGCCCGCCGGGGCGAATGGGACGCCTATGAGTTCATCACGAACTGACGTAATCGATTCTCTTCCCGAACGGGCCGCTCCGACGCCCAAGGAATTCCGGGCGGAGATCCTGCCGGGCGGACGACCCGTCGTTCTGCGTGATGTCGCGCGCGACTGGCCGCTGGTCATCGCCGCACGCGAGGATCCTCATAAGGCCATGTCCATGCTCGAAAAGGGCGGCAATGCCCGCGAGACGGGCGTTCTCCGGGCCGACCCGTCAGAGGAAGGCCGGTTCCACTACGGAGAGGACGTCCATTCGTTCAACTTCGTACGCGGGAAGGGTAATATCGCCGGAATCATCGCCGGCCTACGAGAACAGGAGAGCCGCTACCGGCCCTTTGCGATGGCCGCGCAGAGCATGCTCGCGGACCGCCACTTCCCCGGATTTACCCGTTCGCATCCAATGCCGCTCGTTCCTCCGGAGGCCGCCCCACGGCTGTGGATTGGCAATGCGGCGAAAGTCGCAACGCATAACGATTCCATCGATAATGTTGCGGTGGTCGCAGCGGGGCGGCGGCGCTTCACATTATTCCCGCCATCCGCGGAGCCCGACCTTTACATGGGACCTAACGAGCCGACGCCTGCGGGCACCCGGATCAGCATGGTCCACGTGACCGCTCCGGACCTCCACCGATATCCTCGCTTCGCATCGGCACTCGAAAGTGCGCAGGAGGCTGAACTTTCGCCGGGCGACGCCATCTTCATTCCACGCGACTGGTTTCATCACGTCGAGGCGCTCGAGCGCTTCAATGTCCTCGTCAATTACTGGTGGGATGCAGACGAAAACGCGGCTTGAGCGCCGAACAGGGGAGTGTGTCATGGGTAAGACGATTGCACTTGTGTCCTCAGTCGCAATGCTGCTTTGTACCAGCGTCCAGGCACAACCGGACGTGCAGCCCGGCCGCCCGTGGCTCAACACAAGCCTGTCGCCCGAGGCGCGCGCCAGATCCGCTCTCGCTGCAATGACCCTCGACGAAAAGCTGAGGCTCATCTTCGGCTATTCCGACCAGGCGTTCACCAAGCTCGCCAAGGTTCCCGACGACATCGTGCCGCCCGACCTGAAAACGTACGTCGTGACCCGGCAGAACGAGGGCTCGGCCGGTTTCGTGCCTGGAGTTCCGCGCCTTGGAATCCCCGACCAGACGCAAACGGATGCCTCGATGGGCGTCCGCAACAGCCTGATTCCGAGCACGGCTTTGCCCTCCTCGCTCGCAACCGCGGCCAGCTTCGATCCCGCGGTCTCCCACGCCGGCGGAGTCATGATTGGCGCGGAGACCCGGGCGACCGGCCACAACACGATGCTCTCAGGCGGCGTGAACCTTGCGCGCGAGCCGCGGAACGGCCGCAACTTCGAATATACGGGAGAGGACCCGCTTCTCGCCGGCACCATGGCCGGTGCGCTGATCGACGGCATCCAGTCGAACAACATCATCTCGACGATCAAGCATTACGCCGTGAACGACGCCGAAACCCAGCGGACGACTCTGGACGTCACCATTTCCGCGCAAGCGATGCGCCAGTCGGACCTGCTCGCATTCGAATTCGCGATCGAACGCGGAAGTCCGGGCTCCGTGATGTGCTCCTATAATCTCATCAACGGCCGCTGGGGCTGCGAGAACGACTACCTCCTCAACAAAGTGCTGAAGGGCGACTGGGGCTACAAGGGCTTCGTGATGAGCGACTGGGGGGCGGTCCATTCGACCGCGTCGGCCAACGACGGGCTCGACCAGTTCACCGGCTTTTGCTGCGTTGGCGACAAGCCATGGTTCGGCCCGCCCGCGATGAAGGCGGCGCTGCAATCGGGGCTAATCTCGCAAAGCCGGCTGGACAATATGGTGGAACGGATCCTCTGGGCACTGTTCGCAAAGGGCGCGGTCGACCATCCGGTGAAGGTCGCTCCGATCGATTACGGAGCGCACGCCGCAGTTTCGCAGAAAGCGGCGGAAGAATCGCTGGTCCTTTTGAAGAACGACGGCGACTTGCTCCCGCTGCGGGGAGTGAAATCGATCGCCGTCATCGGCGGCAATGCCGATCGGGGAGTCCCCGCGGGCGGCGGCTCGTCCGACGTAACGCCCGTCGGCGGCGCGATCATCATCGACAAGTGGACCTACCTGCCGTCGCCGCCACTGGCTGCCCTGAAGAAGGAGTTGCCCCGGGCGAAGATCGGCTTCGACACGGGAGCGGACCTCGCGTCGGCTGCAGCCCTCGCGGCGGGGTCTGACGTCGCCATCGTCTTTCTCAACCAGCACAACAGCGAGGGCTTCGACGGCAAGCTGAAGCTCGAGGGCAACCAGGACGCACTCGTCGCCGCAGTGGCGAAAGCCAACCCCAAGACCATCGTCGTGGTGGAAAGCGGCAGCGCGGTTTTCATGCC
>Ga0307411_10000331_pt1 | contig 15835 bp, 14 predicted proteins | sample DK1Ometagenome_2_FD_203712 | JGI IMG/M metagenome (GOLD analysis project Ga0307411, IMG submission 203712) | Maize rhizosphere microbial communities from greenhouse at UC Davis, California, United States - DK15-O-1 | ecosystem: Host-associated > Plants > Roots > Rhizosphere > Soil | place: USA...
CCTGCAGTCGGCGCGCGACAACCTGGCCTTGCTGCGGCACAAGCCGCTGGTCGATGCGGCCGGGCTGTACGACGCCAACGACAGGCTCGTGGCCGGCTATGCGGCAACGGATCAGCCGTGGCCGCCGCGAAGGCTGGAGGCCGACGTGGCCACGCGCTTCGGCCTGCGACAGCTGGAGCTGCGCCAGCCCGTGCTGCAGGAGGGGCGCCTGCTCGGCACGCTGGTGCTGCACGCCCACTACGACACGCTGCCGCGGCTGCTCGGCTTCCTGGTCACGCTGGGCGTCGTCACGTTGGGCAGCCTGGCGCTGGCGGCGCTGGTCGCGCAGCGGCTGCAACGCCGCATCACCGAGCCCATCGTCGCGATCGCGGCCATCGCACGCGAGGTTGTGCAGACGCGCAATTTCGGGCTGCGCGCGCCGCGCACGACGCACGACGAGGTGGGCGCGCTCGTCGATGCCTTCAACGACATGCTGCGCGAGCTCGGCGACCAGGCCGCGGCGCTGCGCACCGCCGACCGGCGCAAGGACGAGTTCCTCGCCACGCTCGCGCACGAGCTGCGCAACCCGCTCGCACCCATCGCGACGGCGCTGGCCATCCTGCCGCGCGCCGACACCGACCGCGCGACGCTGCTGCGCCTGGTGGACATGATGCAGCGGCAGATGAAGCAGTTCGTGCGTCTCATCGACGAGCTGATGGAGGTGTCGCGCATCTCCACCGGGCGGCTCACGCTGCACGTGGAGCGGATGGACCTCGTCGAGGTCGTGCGCGCCGCCGCGGAGAGCGTCGGCCCGGCGCTGCTGGAGCGTCGGCACTCACTGGCGGTGAGCTGGCCCGATGCCATCTGGCTGGAGGGCGACCGCACGCGGCTGTCCCAGGTGTTCGTGAACCTGCTCGGCAATGCCGTCAAGTACACCCAGCCGGGTGGTCGCATCGGCATCGATTTCGAGCTCGGCCCCGAGACGGTGGACGTGTGCATCAGCGACAACGGCCTGGGCATCGCGCCGGAGCGCCAGGCCGAGGTCTTCGAGATGTTCATGCAGGTCGACCGCTCGCCGGCGCGCGGCGCCCGCGCGGGGCTGGGCGTGGGCTTGTCGGTCGCGCGCCAGCTCGTCGGGCTGCATCACGGCAGCCTGACGCTGCACAGCGACGGCCTGGGCCACGGCAGCGTCTTCATCGTCAGGCTGCCCCGCCTGGCTCAGCAGCAGGTGCCGCCCCCACCGCCGCCCGCGGCCGCACCGGTCCGCGAGGGCCCCGCGTCGGCGTTGCGCGTGCTGCTGGCCGACGACAACGTCGACTTCGCCGAGAGCCTGGCGGTGGTGCTGCGCAACGAGGGCCACGAGGTGCGCGTCGCCCACGACGGCAACGCCGCCTTGCAGCTGGCGCGTGAGGCCATGCCGGAGGTCGGCCTGTTCGACATCGGCATGCCGGGCCTGGACGGCTACCAGCTCGCCGCCGCGCTGCGCCGCGAACCGGGCGGCGCCGACTGCCTGCTGGTGGCCATCACTGGCTGGGGCCAGGAGGCTGACCGGCAGCGCGCCCGCGAGGCCGGCTTCGATGAGCACCTGGTGAAGCCCGTGGACGTCGACCAGCTGCTGGCGATGCTGGCCCGCACTGTCGCGGCGTAGGACTCGGCCCACCGGCAGACGGGGCCAAGGCCGGTCGTGTCGCACCGGCTGCGCCGTTAGGCTGAAGCCACCCATCGGGGCTCTCGCCCCGGGGCATCGCAAAGGAGTAGCGACATGAACACCGACCAGATCAAGGGCAGCGCCAAGGACATGGCCGGCAAGGCCCAACGCAAGGTGGGTGAGGCCATCGGCAGCACCGAACAGCAGATCAAGGGCGCCACCACGCAGGCCGAAGGCAAGGCCCAGAAGGTCGTGGGCAACGCCAAGGAGGTCTACAAGGACGTCCACGCGACGACGCGCAAGGTCTGACGACGAAGCCGCCCGGTAGGACGGGGACGACGCGACGCTGCGGCGCACGACGACAAACCGGCCCCGTCCTGGGGCCGAGGATGCCTGTATCCAACCAACGACAACAGGAGTCCGCGCATGCGTCAATCCCCTTCCACCATTCCCTTGCAACGCAGCGGCACGGCCGCGCTGATCGCCGCGCTGGTCTTCACAGCGGGTTGCTCGTCGATGAGCGAGCGTGAACAAGGCACTGCCAAGGGCGCCGGTGCCGGCGCCGTGGCCGGGGCCATCATCGGCTCCATGACCGGCGGCAACGCCGGGCGCGGCGCCGTCATCGGCGGTGCCGTCGGCGCCGTGGCCGGCAACCTCTGGTCCAAGCGCATGGAAGACAAGCGCGAAGCGCTGGCCCGTGCGAGCCAGGGCACCGGCGTCGAGGTCGCCCGCACCGAGGACAACCGCCTCAAGCTCAATGTGCCGAGCGACGTGTCGTTCGACACCGGCCGTGCGGACATCAAGCCGCAGATGCGCCCGGTGCTCGATGAGATCGGCCGCAACCTCGACCGCAACGTGCGCGTGACCATCGTCGGCCATACCGACAGCACGGGCAGCGACGCCATCAACGACCCGCTGTCGCGCGAGCGCGCCCTGGCCGTGCGCGACTACCTGAGCACCCGCGGGGTGCCGCCATCGCGGCTCAGCGTCGCAGGTCGCGGCTCGCATGAGCCGGTGGCCAGCAACGACACCGAGGCCGGCCGCGCGGCCAACCGTCGCGTCGAAATCTTCCTGTCCGAGAACGCTTAAGCGTCAGAGGCCGAGCGCCTTCAATGGCGCGGCCAGCGACTGCTTGTGCGCGCCCAGCTCGGCCCACGGGTCGGCGGGGCGTGCCGCGAGATGCGCCAGTGTGTTGGCCACCGTCCAGTGCGTCGGCGAGTGCAGTGCGGCCAGCTCCTCCCAGGCCAGCGGCATCGACACGCCCAGCCCCGGCCGCGCCCGCAGTGAATAGGCAGCCACCGTCGTCGCGCCTTCGCCGTTGCGCAGGTAGTCGACGAAGATGCGGCCGACCCGGTTGTCCGGCCCGCTCTTGGCGACGAAGCGCTCGGGATGCGCATGGGCCAGCCGTTGCACCACGGCCTGCGCAAACACGCGCACGGTGTCCACCGACCAGCGCGCCGTCAGCGGCACCACCAGATGCAGCCCGCGGCCGCCGCTGGTCTTCAGCCAGCAGCGCAGGCCGAGCTCGCTGAGCTGCTCGCGCACCCGCACCGCGCCATCGCGCACCGCGGCCCACGGCACGCCTTCCCCAGGATCCAGGTCGAACACCATGCGGTCCGGCTTGTCGAGCCGCGGCACGCGTGCATTCCAGGCGTGGAACTCGATCGCATTCATCTGCACGGCACCGAGCAGCGCCTGCCGGCTGGGCAGCGACAGCAGTGCCTCGTGGCCGGGCCAGAGCGCTGCGTCGAGCAGCCGCAGCCCGGGCCAGGCCGTCTTGCCGGCGTGCTTCTGGAAGAAGACGCCCTCGCCGACGCCTTCCGGCGCGCGCAACAGCGCCACGGGACGGCCCTTCAGTTCGGCGAGCAGCAGCTCGGCCACGCCGTCGTAGTAACGCGCCACGTCGGCCTTGGTGGCACCGCTGGCCGCGTCGACGACGCGCTCGGGGTGGGTGAGTTTCACGGCGTGCCCGCGGGCAAGGCGCATGCCGGCAGGCGGCCAACGGCATGCTGATTGCCAAGTCGGTCAATCATGATGTCGACCCACCGTTCACTGGACGTCAGCGTCGTCGTGCCGACTTATCGGCGGCCGGAGCTGATGGATCGCTGCCTTCAGGCCCTGCTGGCGCAGACCTTGGCGCCGGGCTGCTTCGAGATCCTGGTCGTCGACGACGGCCATGACGACGTGACGCGCGCGATGGTGGAAGGCCTCGCAGCCCGCACGGCGCAGCCCCGCATCCGCTACCTGCGCCCGTCCAGCGGACGCGGCCCGGCGGTGGCGCGCAATTGCGGCTGGCGGGCGGCGCGGGCGCCGATCGTCGCCTTCACCGACGACGACACCCAGCCCGATGCGGACTGGCTGCAGCAGGGGCTGGCGGCGTTGATGCTGCACCGCGACTGGGTCGCCCTGGCCGGCCAGGTCAAGGTGCCGCGTGCGGCGGCCGACCCGGCGCACCGGCCCACGGACCATGAGCTGATGACGCGCGGCCTGGAGACCGCCGAGTTCGTCACTGCCAATGCGTTCGTCTGGCGCGATGCGCTGGTGAAGGTGGACGGCTTCGACGAGCGCTTCCTGCGTGCCTGGCGCGAGGACTCCGACCTGCACTTCCGCCTGCTGCGCATCGGCGGCGTCGGCCGTGCGCCGCAAGCGCTGGTCTGGCACCCTGTGCGCGCCGAGCGCTGGGGCGTGTCGCTGCGCCAGCAGCGCAACGTCTTCTTCGACGCGTTGCTGCATCGCAAGCATCCGCGCGAGTACCGCCAACGCGTGCGGCCGGTGCCGCCCTGGGACTACTACGTCATCGTCGCGCTGACGCTGGCCGCGCCCGGCCTGGCGCTGGCCGGTTGGCCGCGGCTGGCGGCGCTCGGCCTGGCGGCTGCGCTGCTGCTCGTGCTGCGCGTGGCCTGGCGGCGGCTGCGCGCGACGTCGCGTGCGCCGGGCCATGTGCTGGAGATGCTGGCGACCTCGGTCGCCATTCCCTTCCTGTCGGTCTACTGGCGCTTGCGCGGCGCCTGGCATTTCCGCACGCCTTTCCTGTAGAAGCTGCCGTCAGATCGCTCAGGCAGCGGGCGCACGGCCGGGCGTCAGGATGATCTTGCGGCAGCCGTCCAGCTTCTTGTCGAACATGTCGTAGCCGTGCGCCGCGTCGTCCAGCGAGAGGCGGTGGCTGACGATGGCCTCGGGCCGCAGCGCGCCGTTGCCGATGTGCTCCAGCAGCTTGGGCATGAAGCGCTGCGCATGCGTCTGGCCCATGCGGAATTGCAGGCCCTTGTCGAAGGCGTCACCGAACAGGAAGGCGTGGATGAAGCCCGCATAGACGCCCGGTACGCTGACGATGCCGCCGCGCCGTGTGGCCGCGATGGCCTGGCGCAGCACCTCGCCGCTGCTGCCTTCGAGCTTGAGCGTCGTCAGCACGGTCTCGACGGTGCTGCCCTTGGCCTCGAAGCCGACGGCGTCGATGCTGGCATCCGCGCCGCGGAACTGCGTCGCCTCGATGATGGTACGGGCCGGGTCCTCGGTCTTGTCGAAGTTGATCGGCTCGACGCCGTAGGTGTCGGCGGCAAAGCGCAGGCGGTCGTCGTGGTGGTCGACCATGAAGATGCGTTCGGCGCCCTTGAGCCGCGCGCACGCCGCAGCCATCAACCCGACCGGCCCGGCGCCGAAGATGGCCAGGCTGCTGCCCGGCGCCACCTCGGCGTTGACGACCGCCTGGTAGCCGGTGGGCAGGATGTCGGACAGGAACAACACCTGCTCGTCGCTGAGCACGTCCGGGATGGGCAGCGGGCCGGTGTTGGCCATCGGCACGCGCACGTACTCGGCCTGGCCGCCGGGCACGCCGCCGTACAGGTGCGTGTAGCCGAACAAGGCGGCGCCGGGCCGCAGGTCCTTCTTGTTCAGGATGGCGCCACGGCCGTCGTTGGTCGTCTCGCAGGCGGCGAACAGGTTGCGCTCGCAGAAATAGCAGGCGCCACAGGCGATGACGAAGGGCACGACGACGCGATCCCCCGGCCGCAGCCGCGTCACGCCACTGCCGACCTCCTCGACGATGCCCATGAACTCGTGGCCGAGGATGTCGCCCTCCTTCATGCCGGGGACCTTGCCGCGGTACAGGTGCAGGTCGGAGCCGCAGATTGCCGTCGCCGTGACGCGCAGCAGGATGTCTTGCGGATGCTGGAGGGTCGGGTCGGCCACGTTGTCGACGCGGACATCGCGGGTGCCGTGGAAGGTGAGGGCGCGCATGAGTTTCTCCCGGTTGGACCGGCCCCAGCGGGCAACCGCCATGCCGTGGGCAGGCTCGGGCACCGGCCTTGCCGCATGGAGCCTCTCAACCGCCCCTCAGCGCCATGAGCAACGACCCGAGCTTTCACCCCCACGTCTACCCCACCGGCGACGGCGAACGCAGCACGGCCGGCAGCAACTACGGCGACTGGCGCCCGGCCCACCCGCCGCGCCCTCATGGCTACGACTTTGAGGCGCGCTTCCAGCAGCGGCCGGCCGACTGGACACTGGACCCGGACTACCGACGCCTGCGCGACGAGCATGAACGCGAGCTCGACGCGCATTACCCGCACTGGCGCGAGGCGCGCTACCAGCGCTTCAGCGAGGAGTTCGGCCGCTGGCGCGCGCAGCGCGGCACGAGCGAGGCCTCGGGTCAGTCCGACGGCAGCGCTGAGTCAGGCCAGCGGTGAGTTTGCGGCAAGGCTGACGTACCGGCAGCATAAAGAAAAAGGGCCTGGCGGATGCCAAGCCCTTTTCGTTTCATCTGGTGCCGGCAAGAGGAGTCGAACCCCCGACCTTCGCATTACGAATGCGCTGCTCTACCAACTGAGCTATGCCGGCCGTGACGGTGAAGTCAGCCCAAGATTATAGCGACTAATTTTGTTCCGCCTCGCGGTGGTAGGCCGTGAAGCGTTCGACCTCGTTCTTCGAGCCCAGCGCGACGGCGACGCGTTCGTGCAGCTTGGTGGGCTTGAGGTCCATGATGCGTTCGCTGCCGTTGCTCGCCGCGCCGCCAGCCTGTTCGACCAGGAAGGCCATCGGATTGGCCTCGTAGAGCAGGCGCAGCTTGCCGGGCTTGTCGGGCTCGCGCTGGTCCCAGGGGTAGAGGAAGACGCCGCCGCGGGTCAGGATGCGGTGCACGTCGGCCACCATGCTGGCCACCCAGCGCATGTTGAAGTCCTTGGCCCTGGGGCCGGTGGTGCCGGCCAGGCATTCGTCGATGTAGCGGCGCACCGGCGGCGCCCAGTGGCGCAGGTTGGACATGTTGATCGCGAATTCCTTGGTGTCCTCCGGAATGCGCACCTGGTCCTGGGTCAGCACCCAGGAGCCGGTCTCGCGGTCCAGCGTGAAGACGGCCACGCCGTCGCCCACCGTCAGCACCAGCATGCTCTGCGGGCCGTAGACGCAGTAGCCGGCGGCCGCCTGCTGCTTGCCCGGCTGCAGAAAGTCCTCGTCGCTCACGCCGCGCGAGTGGCCGACCTTGCGCAGCACGCTGAAGATGGTGCCGATGCTGACGTTCACATCGATGTTGCTGGAGCCGTCGAGGGGGTCGAACAGCAGCAGGTATTCGCCCTGGGGGTAGCGGTTGGGCACGACGTAGATGCTGTCCATCTCCTCGCTGGCCATCGCCGCGAGGTGGCCCCCCCATTCGTTGGCCTCGATCAGCACCTCGTTGGCGATGATGTCGAGCTTCTTCTGCACCTCGCCCTGCACGTTCTCGCTGCCGGCGCTGCCGAGCACGCCGCCCAGGGCGCCCTTGTTGACGGCGATGGCGATGCGTTTGCAGGCGCGGGCCACGACCTCGATCAGCAGGCGAAGCTCCTGCGGGATGTGGCCGTGCTCGCGTTGTTGTTCGACGAGGTATTGGGTGAGGCTGGTCTGGCGTGACATGACTGCTTAGTTTCCAGAGGCAAGGGCGCGTTCGACGATCTCGCGGACGTCGGTCGACAGGTCGGGCTTGGCCGCGACGCGGGCGATGGCTTCGCGGGCGGCGCTGCGGTAGGGCTCGGCCAGCACGGCCCAGCGGTCCATCGAGCGCGCCAGGCGGCTGGCGAGCTGCGGGTTGATGGCGTCGATGGCCAGCACCTGCTCGGCCCAGAACACATAGCCCGCCGCATCGGTGCGGTGGAAGGCCGCCGGGTTGAACATGCACAGCGAGGCCAGCAGGCTGCGCGCGCGGTTGGGGTTCTTCAGGCTGAAGTCCGGATGCTTGAGCAGGGACTTCGCACGCGCGAACACGCGGCCGTCGGCCTCGGGCGCGCGGGCCTGCAAGGCGAACCACTTGTCGATGACGAGCGCGTCGTCCTTGAACAGCGCATGGAAGCGCTGCAGCGCCGGTGCGGCCAGTTCGGCGTTCGCGTTGACCAGGGCCGCCAGCGCCCCCAGGCGCTCGGTCATGTTGGAGGCGTCCTTGAAGCGCTGGTAGGCCTTGCCGGGCCACACGGTGTCGCCGGTGGCCTGCGCGTCCAGCACGAGCATGGACAGCGCCAGGTTAGCCAGCGCGCGCTTGCCGGACGAGACCGGGTCGGGCGTGTAGCCGCCCTGCACCTGGTGCGCCTCGAAGGCCGCGGCCCAGTCGTCGCGCAGCGCGCTGGCGAGCTGGACTTGCGCGGCCATCACGGCGGCGTGGATGGCCTGCGGGTCGACGGCGTCCAACTGCTCGGCGATGTAGCTCTCGCCGGGCAGTGTCAGCGCCAGTTCCTTGAAGGCCGGGTCCAGCTCGGGGTGGTTCAGCACGCCGCGCATCGCGTCGATGAAGACGGGGCTCAAGCTCAGCGGCTGGCCGGCGCGCAGCGCGTGCAGGATGCGGTTCAGTGCCAGGCGCTGGCTGGCTTCCCAGCGGTTGAAGGGGTCGCTGTCGTGGCGCATCAGCACCAGCAGGCCGGCGTCGGACAGGCCGTCGTCCAGCACCACCGGCGCGGAGAAGCCGCGCAGCAGCGACGGCACCGGCTCGCTGGCAATGCCCTCGAACACGAACGTCTGCTCGCTCTGGTCGAGCACCAGCACGCGCTCCGTCGTGCCGTCGGCATCCAGCGGCAGCGCGACGCCGTGACGGTCGAGCAGGCCCATGACGACCGGGATGACCTGCGGCTGCTTGTCGCCCTGGCCCGGCGTGGCGGGGGTTTGCTGCGTCAGGCGCAGCGTGAAGGTCTGCGTGGCGGCGTCGTGCTCGCCGTGGGCGGTCACGCGCGGCGTGCCGGCCTGCGCGTACCAGCGCTTGAAGGCGTCCAGCCGCGTGCTGAGCGGCGAGCCGGGGTTGGCGTCGGCAATGGCCTGCGCGAAGTCGTCGCAGGTCACGGCCTGGCCGTCATGGCGCTCGAAGTAGAGCTTCATGCCCGCCTCGAAGCCCTTGCGGCCGACCAGCGTCTGGTACATGCGCACGACCTCGGCACCCTTTTCGTAGACGGTCGCGGTGTAGAAGTTGTTGATCTCGCTGTAGCTGTCCGGCCGCACCGGATGGGCCATGGAGCCGCTGTCCTCCGGGAACTGCACCGCGCGCAGCTGGCGCACGTCCTGGATGCGGCACACGGCGCGGGCGCTGGGCGTGCTGGCCATGTCCATCGAGAACTCCTGGTCGCGGAAGACGGTCAGGCCCTCCTTCAGCGACAGCTGGAACCAGTCGCGGCAGGTGACGCGGTTGCCGGTCCAGTTGTGGAAGTACTCGTGAGCGACGATGGATTCGATGCGGTGGAAGTCGGCGTCTGTCGCCGTGGCCGGCGAGGCCAGCAAGGCGCTGGTGTTGAAGATGTTCAGGCCCTTGTTCTCCATCGCGCCCATGTTGAAGTCGGACACGCCGACGACCATGAAGCGCTCCAGGTCCAGCGGCAGCTGGAAGCGGGCCTCGTCCCAGACGATGGAGGCGATGAGGCTGTTCATCGCGTGCTCGGTCTTCTCCAGGTCGCCGCGGCGCACGTAGACCTGCAGCAGGTGATCCTTGCCGGCGCGGGTGCGGATGCGCTGCTCGCGTGCGACCAGGTCGCCCGCGACGACGGCGAACAGGTAGCTGGGCTTGGGGAAGGGGTCGTTCCAGACCGCGAAATGACGCCCGTGGTCCAGGCTGCCGCTGCCCGTCAGGTTGCCGTTGGCCAGCAGCACCGGGTACTTCGTGGCGTCGGCGCGCAGCGTGACGGTGTAGACCGCCATCACGTCGGGCCGGTCCAGGAAATAGGTGATGCGGCGGAAGCCCTCGGCCTCGCATTGCGTGAAGAAGCTGCCGCCCGACGTGTAGAGCCCGGACAGCGCGGTGTTCTTGTCGGGGCAGCAGGTGTTGCGGATCTCGAGCGCGAAGTCGGCGTCGGGCGCGCCCTCGATGATCAGCTCATGGCCTTCCTGGCGGAAGGACACCGAACTGCCGTCGATCAGCACGCGCAGCAGATTCAGCTCCTCGCCATGCAAACGCAGCGGGCCATGCGGCGCGGCCGTGTTGCGCTCGACCTGCATCTTGCTCGTGACCAGGGTCTTGGCCGGGTCGAGGTCGAACGTCAGGTCGACCTTGCGGATCCAGTAGGCCGGCTGCTGGTAGTCCAGGCGTTGGATCAGGGGGGCGGTGCCTTCACGCATGAGGGGCGTCCTTGGAATGAGGAATGGAAAGGGCCGCCGCGGCGGCACAAAGAGCAAGGGGCCGCACTGGCGGCCCCGCGGGCGTCAGACGCCTTGCTTGAGGGACTCGGTGATGAACGGGTCGAGGTCCCCGTCCAGCACCTTCTGCGTTGCAGACGTTTCGTAGTTCGTCCGCAGGTCCTTGATGCGGCTCTGGTCCAGCACATAACTGCGAATCTGGTGGCCCCAGCCGACGTCGGTCTTGGTGTCCTCCAGCTTCTGCTGCTCTTCCATGCGCTTGCGCATCTCATGGTCGTACAGGCGCGAGCGCAGGCGCTTCCAGGCCACGTCGCGGTTGCTGTGCTGGCTGCGGCCGTCCTGGCACTGCACGACGATGCCGGTCGGGATGTGCGTCAGCCGCACCGCCGAGTCGGTCTTGTTGATGTGCTGGCCACCGGCGCCGCTGGCGCGGAAGGTGTCGGTGCGCACGTCGGCCGGGTTGATGTCGATCTCGATGCTGTCGTCCACCTCCGGGTAGACAAACAGCGACGCGAACGAGGTGTGGCGGCCGCCGGAGCTGTCGAACGGGCTCTTGCGCACCAGGCGGTGCACGCCGGTCTCGGTGCGCAGCAGGCCGAACGCGTATTCGCCCTCGACCTTGATGGTCGCGCTCTTGATGCCGGCGACGTCGCCGGGCGTCTCGTCTTCCAGCGTCGCCTTGAAGCCCTTGCGCTCGCAGTACTTCAGGTACTGGCGCAGCAGCATGCCGGCCCAGTCGCAGGCCTCGGTGCCGCCGGCGCCGGCCTGGATGTCGACGAAGCAGTTGAGCGAGTCCGCCGGGTTGTTGAACATGCGGCGGAACTCGAGTTCCTCGATCTTGGCGCGCAGGGTCGCCGCGTCCGCCTCGATGGCCAGCATGCCGGCCTCGTCGCCTTCCTCGCGGCTCATCTCGAACAGTTCGGCGTTGTCGGCCAGCGAGCTGGTCAGCATCGTGATCGTCTCGACCACGGCTTCCAGCGTGCGCTTTTCCTTGCCCAGTTCCTGGGCCCGCTTCTGGTCGTTCCAGACGTTGGGGTTCTCGAGCGAGGCGTTGACTTCGTTCAGGCGCAATGCTTTGCGATCGAAGTCAAAGATACCCCCTTAGCGCGTCGGTGCGCGCTGAGAGGTCGGCAAGCGTATTGCCGATTTGGTTGATGTGTTCGATGTCCATGACAGTCGTTCTACTTCTGGCAAAACGCGGATTTTCTCATGGGCCAGAATCGGCGCCGTGACAGTTCCCTCCCATGTCCACTACTGGCGCCGCACGCGCCGCCTGACTGCCTGGCTGCTGCTGGCCTGGGGTGTGGTCGCGTTCGCGCCGGTCTACTTCGCGCGCGAGCTGAGCATCGAGGTGGTCGGCTGGCCGCTGGCGTTCTGGCTGGCCTCGCAGGGCGCGCTGCTGGGCTTTTGCGCTATCGTCATCGTCTATGCGCGGGCGATGGCCCGGCTGGATGCCGAGGCCGGCGAGGCCGGCTCAGATCCGGCTTGATCAGCCCAGGAAGGGTTCCAGCACGGCCGCCAGCGCCTCGGGCTGGTCGTGATGCAGCATGTGGCCGGCATCCTGCAGCACGGCGCGCTCAAGGCCTGGCACCAGTGCCAGGCGGCCCTCGAAGTCCTCGCGTGGGTAGCGGCTGCCCCAGAAGCGCGTCAGCTGGTCGTCGCTGCCTTCGACCCACAGCGTCGGGGCGCTGATGCGCTGCCAGCAGGCCAGCACCTCGGCCTTGCGGTACAGCATCGGGTTGGCGAGCTTGTGGGCCGGGTCGGCATTGAGCTGGAAGCCCTCGGCCGTCTCGCGTGCCCAGTGGCTGGCCAGCCAGGCGGCCTTGCTCGCGGCCAGCCGCGGGTTGTTCTTGCGCAGCCGTTCGGCCACGTCGGCCAGCGTGGCGTAGGGGCGCAGCGAGGGCGGGTCCTTCAGTTCGTCCAGCCACCGGGCCAGCCGCTCGGGCGCGGCCGCGGGCGCCACGTCCGGCATGCCGAAGCCTTCGAGGTTGACGAGCCGGCGCACGCGCTGCGGGCGCACGCCGGCATAGCTCATCGCGACATTGCCGCCCATGCTATGGCCGAGCAGATCCACCGGCGCGCCGGGGCTGACGATGTCGAGCAGTGCGTCGAGGTCGCCGAGGTAGTCGGGGAACCAGTAGCAGTCCGCGCCCGTCGTCTCGCTGAGGCCGAAGCCGCGCCAGTCCAGCGCGACGACCTCGCGGTCGCCCTTCAGTGCGTCGACGACGAACTGGAAGGACGCACCGACGTCCATCCAGCCATGCACCATGACCAGAGGTGGCCGGCCGGCCTGCGGTGCGCTCCAGCGCAACAGGTGATGGCGCAGGCCGCGCAGGTTCAGGAATTCGCTGCGGTGGATGCGGCGCGGGAGGTAGACATCGGGCATATCCGCACTGTAGGACACGGCAGTCCGCGGACAATGCGGCACCATGCCCGCACCCCGCCCCGACATCCGAGCCGCCGAGCCGCGCGACCTCCGAGCCATTGTTCAACTCATCAGCGAACTTGCCGAGTTTGAGAACCTGACCCATCTGCTGGAGGTGACGCCCGAGAAGCTGCAGCCGCACCTGTTCGGCGACGCGCCGGTGGTGGAATGCATGGTCGGCGAGGTCGACGGCGAGGTCGTGGCCTTCGCGCTTTACTTCACCAACTTCTCGACCTTCCTGGCCAAGCCCGGCCTCTATCTGGAAGACCTCTACGTGCGCCCGGCCCACCGCCGCAGCGGCCTGGGCCGTGCCCTGCTCATTGAGCTGGCGCAGCTGGCCTGCGAGCGCGGCTACGGCCGCTTCGACTGGACGGTGCTGGACTGGAACGAGGACGCCATCCGCTTCTACGAGAAGCTGGGCGCCGAGGTGCTGCCGGACTGGCGCATCTGCCGGCTGAGCGGCGAGGCGCTGGAGCGCTATGCCGACGGCGACCGCCCCAGCATGTGGTCGACCTTGCTGGGCTGAGCCGGCCGCCCGCTCCCCGGGCAATCCATGAGGGCCGGTGCGGCGCTGCTGGCTAGCATTCGCCCCCTTGTCGCAACCCGGGGTCGCCCATGGCGGAAGACCGTTACGAGCAACTGCACGCCGCCTTCCGTTGGCAGGTGCCGGACGACTTCAACATCGCCGAGGCCTGCTGTGGCCGCTGGGCGCGCGAGACGCCCAAGGCGACGGCCATCTACTTCGACAGCGAGAGCGGCTGCCGTGCGCAGTACAGCTATGCCCAACTGCAGCGTGCCGCCAACAGGCTGTCCAACGCGCTGCTGAACCAGGGCGTGCGCCGCGGCCACCGCGTGGCCATCGTGCTGCCGCAGCGCTTCGAGACCGCCGTCGCGCACATCGCCATCCAGCAGATCGGCGCGGTGGCGATGCCGCTGTCGATGCTGTTCGGTGTCGAGGCGCTGGAGTACCGGCTGCAGGACAGCGGCGCCGTGCTCGCCATCGCGGCCTGCGATGCATTGCCGGCGCTGCGCGAGGCCAGAGCACGCTGCCCGGCACTGCGCCGCGTTCTCGTCGTCGGTGAATGCGCGGTGGCGGACGGCGAGCTGCCGTGGATGGAAGCGCTGCAGGCCGAGGAGGCCCGGTTCAAGCCGGTGGCCACCCAGGCCGGCGATGCGGCCATCCTGATCTACACCAGCGGCACCACCGGCAACCCCAAGGGCGCGCTGATCCCGCAGCGCGCGCTGATCGGCAACCTGACGGGCTTCATCGCCAGCCAGAACTGGTTCGGCTTCGATCCCTTCGACGCCACCCAGCCCAGCGACGCCGTCTTCTGGAGCCCGGCCGACTGGGCCTGGACCGGTGGGCTGATGGATGCGCTGCTGCCGACGCTCTACTTCGGCCGGCCCATCGTGGCCTGGCAGGGCCGCTTCTCGGCGGCCAAGGCCTTCGAGCTGATGGCGGCCTACGGCGTCACGCACGCCTTCCTCTTCCCCACCGCGCTGAAGGCCATGATGAAGGCCTATCCATTGAAGGACGGGCGGCCGCAGCGCCACAAGCTCCAGCTGCGCGCGTTGATGAGCGCCGGCGAGGCGGTGGGCGACGCGGTGTTCAGCTGGTGCCGCGACGCGCTCGGCGTGCCCGTCAACGAAATGTTCGGCCAGACCGAGATGAACTACGTCGTCGGCAACTGCCAGCGGCTCTGGCCGGCCAAGCCGGGCAGCATGGGCCGCGCCTACCCGGGCCATCGCGTGGCCGTCATCGACGACGACGGCCGCGAATGCGCCGCGGGCGAGGTGGGCGAAGTGGCGGTGCATGCGCGTGACCGCCATGGCGACCCCGACCCGGTGTTCTTCCTCGGCTACTGGAACAACGAAGCCGCGACGCGGGCCAAGTTCACCGGCGACCCGCTGAGCAGCTGGTGCCGCACCGGCGACCTCGCGCGCATGGACGCTGACGGCACGCTCTGGTACGAAGGCCGCGCCGACGATGTCTTCAAGAGCGCAGGCTACCGCATCGGCCCGGGCGAGATCGAGAACTGCCTCCTCAAGCATCCGGCCGTTGCCAACGCCGCCGTCGTGCCCAAGCCCGATAGCGAGCGCGGTGCCCTGGTCAAGGCCTATGTCGTGCTGACCGACGGTCATGCCGGCGACGCGGCGTTGATCGAGGCGCTGCAGGCGCATGTGAAGGCCCGGCTGGCGCCCTACGAGTACCCCAAGGAAATCGAGTTCATCGATGCGCTGCCGATGACGACGACCGGCAAGGTGCAGCGCCGCGTGCTGCGGCTGCGTGAACAGGAACGGGCCGCTTCAAGCGGTGCGGTTGCGTAGCCGCAGCAGGCTCAGCCCCAGCAGCACGAACAGCCCGCCCGAGATGCGGTTGAACAGCCGCAGGTGCCGCGCCTCGGTCAGGAAGCGCCGCAGGCTGCGGAACAACCCCACATAGAACGCATGGGACACGAGGGCCAGTGCGGTGAATGTGGCCGTCAGCAGCACGGTCTGCAGCACGAGGGATTCGCCCGGCGTCAGGAACTGCGGGAACAGCGCCGTGAAGAACAGGATGGCCTTGGGGTTGGTGACCGCCACGCCGAGACCCTGCAGGAAGAGCTTGCCGGCCGTGTGCGGCGGCTGGGCGGACCCGGCGTGGGCGTCCAGCCGCAGTGGCGCGCTGCGCCACTGTTTGATGCCCAGGTAGACGAGGTAGGCCGCGCCGACCACCATGACCGCCAGGAAGGCCGAGGCCGACACCGCCAGCAGCGCGCCCATGCCGGCCGTTGCCGCGCCGGACACGATGAACAGCCCGGCCGCGTTGCCCAGCGAGCTGAACATCGTCTTCCTGGCGCCGACGGCGACCGAACTCGAGATCGCCAGCAGCACGCCGGGGCCGGGTGCAAAGGTGGCGAGCAGGGCGACGCCGCAGAACAGCAGCCAGGTCGACAAGGGCATGGAGGCTCCGGGTCAGGCAAGGCTGCGCAGTCTAAGAAGACCATCGGCGCGCCGTGCACGGGCCGTGCAATCGCCGGATCGCCAGCCGGGTTATGCGGCCCGGTGCGCGCAGAGCTAGCCTGGATATTTCACGAGCGAAGGTCGGCAGCCTCGTGCGTGAGCGCGTTGTCATAGGTATCTGACGCCAATGACAACCGAGGACTGCCGATGCCAAAGTGTACGAACGAGACCGTGGGGTTCGGCAAGGTCGGACGCCGGGTGGTGCA
>Ga0307411_10000332_pt1 | contig 15825 bp, 17 predicted proteins | sample DK1Ometagenome_2_FD_203712 | JGI IMG/M metagenome (GOLD analysis project Ga0307411, IMG submission 203712) | Maize rhizosphere microbial communities from greenhouse at UC Davis, California, United States - DK15-O-1 | ecosystem: Host-associated > Plants > Roots > Rhizosphere > Soil | place: USA...
GTGGTCGTATGGTTTGCTATGGCGGAGCTAAGAGAAGTGACGGGAGGTGTATTATAAACGATTTAAAGCTTGCTATAGGCTTTGGGTTATACTCGCCAATCAGCTTTATGATGAAAAGTAAATCTCTTATCGGAATTAACATGTTAAGAATGGCTGACGAACGGCCGTCAATTATAAAAGTAGCCATGGAAAATGTTATTAAGCTTATTGATGACAAATCTATTCCGGAACCTGTTGGACGCGCTTTTCCTGTTAGTGATATTACAGAAGCCCATAATTTGTTAGAAAGCAGAGAATCTGTAGGCAAATTAGCTATCGAATGGAAATAGGCTGTTAACAGCCTATTTATTATTACTATTACTTTATTCTATATATATAATAAGAAAGTATTAATAAAGGCCTGTTCATTTGTTAATATCTATGGATACAGGGAAAGGTAAATATAATTTCAAACTAATTATTAACAAGGTTATAAAACTCTAATTAATTGAAATATAAATGATTACTCAATAAGTAAAGAGTTGTTGATGAAAGTTCTTAGACCTTGAAAATGGGTTATCAACCGAAGGCATTTTGTTCCTCAATTGTTTTTAGTTTTTCTACAACTAACCGGTTTTATTTTTGGTTTGTTCATTTCTTATCCTGCTTCGCAAATCATTTGAATTATGATAATTTTGTTGTGAGATAATTTTGAATAGTTTATTAACACCTTTTGAGCAATGAGTATGAAAAAGTTGGGAATTGCTGCTGATCATGCAGGTTTTGAGTATAAACAGGTCATTTTGGAGTATCTTAGGAGTAAAGGTTACCAGGTGGAGGATTTCGGAACGCATTCTTTAGATAGTATGGATTACCCGGATGTGATTCATCCTTTAGCCAAAAAACTGGAAAGTAAAGTTTTGGATATGGGCATTATTATATGTGGTTCGGGTAACGGTGTAAATATTACGGCTAATAAGTACCAGCACGTTAGGTCAGCGTTATGCTGGCTACCTGAGCTGGGGTCTTTAGCCCGCCAGCATAATGATGCAAATTGCCTGGCTCTTCCAGCACGATTTATTTCAAGTGAAACAGCCATAGAAATTGTAGATTCTTTTTTAAATGCTGAATTTGAGGGGGGCAGGCATCAGAAAAGAGTGGATAAAATTTCGTGTTAATGAAACATAATACACGTATAATTCGTTTTGTAGCGCAGTATGGGGGGTAACAGGAGCAATGAGATCTACAGGAAACTAGAGAATTTCATTAGAAAGTATTATAAAAACCAGATCATAAAGGGCACATTATTAACTGTTTCCCTTGTTTTGGCGTTTTACCTCATCGCTGTTACTCTTGAATATTATGGAAGATATTCAGCAGGTATCCGTTTAGGCTTATTGCTTGGTTTTATCGTTTCAAGCCTGGCTATTTTAACCCGCTTTATTTTTATACCCGCAGCTTCATTATGGAGGATTGGAAAACGTTTAAGTTATAAAGACGCATCGAGGATCATTGGAAATCACTTTAGCGAAGTTCAGGATAAACTGGTTAATATACTTCAGCTGGACACTATATCAGAACAGGATAATTCATTGGTTATAGCTTCCATTGAGCAAAAAACAAGTCAATTAAGAACAGTGGATTTTAATACTGCAATTGACTATAAAAAAAACAGGAAGTATTTAAAGTTCCTGATCCCTGTATTCTTTGTTTTTGGTATTACGTTGGTTTTGTTTCCGTATGTTTTAAAAATGGGAACAAAAAGGATTGTTTATTATAACCAGGTATTTAAAAAAGAATTTCCATACCGGGTTTTTATTGATGGGCCTTTACAGGCCGTTGTAGGAGAAGATTATGTATTAAATTTTCATCTGGAAGGAAATGAACTTCCAGAATCGGTTTTTATTGAGTATGAAAATAAAAGATATAAAGCTTCTGACTTAAGTAATAAATCGTTTTCCTTTGTTTTTTCGAATGTAAAAGAAGACCTTCCCTTTAAGATCATTGCGGATGATGAAGAATATGATTCATATGATCTTATGGCCATAAATAAGCCTTTTATAAAAAATATAAACGTAGTAGCCAGTTATCCCTCTTACCTGGGTATGAAAGATGAGGTTTTAACTAATCCATCAGATATTACCGTTCCGGAAGGCACACGTTTAACATGGAACATTGGAATTGAAAATGCACAAGGTTTGAGAATATACAGTTCTGATTCTTCTTTTTATTTAAAGGATTCTAAAAATCTTAATTTCAATTTTAAAGCTAAGGCTTCTGGTATCATATCTTTAATTCCTATGGGGGATAAAAGGCTTAGAGTGGATTCAGTTTCAACTGGAATCAATGTTATCCCTGATTTATATCCATCCATTGAGGTAGAAGAAAGTAAGGATTCTGTATTTCTTAGTTTATTGAGTTTTAATGGCCAGATAAAAGATGATTATGGGTTACGTAACCTTAAGTTCCATTATTCAATTACAACGCCTGATAATACTGTTAAATCGGATGTTATAACATTACCAATTGCAGGTGGATTAGTTTCTCAGGCGTTTGAATATCCTTTTGATACCAAATTATTGGACATGAAACCCGGGTATAAACTTTCTTATTTTTTCGAAGTATTTGATAATGATGGAGTTAATGGTTCAAAGTCTACCCGTTCCCAAATTATGATGTTTTCTATTCCTACAGAGGAAGAAATAAATAATACGATTAACAACAGGAATGAAACGATAAAGGATGATCTCTCCGACTCCAAAAAGATGGCTGATGATCTTCAAAAACAAATTGATGATCTTCAAAAATCTTTGTTACAGAAAAAGGACCTTGGTTGGGAAGAAAAAAAGAAAATGCAGGATCTTCTGGAGAAACAAAAAGAACTTCAGGATAAGATGAAAGATGTGGACAAAAAGAACCAGATGAATGAGATCCAGAAGAATGAATTAACAGATGATGAACAAAGATTATTGGATAAGCAGGACCAGATAAATAAATTATTTGATGAGCTGAACAACGACGATCTGAATAAGATGATGGACGATCTAGAGAAGATGATGGACAAGATGGACAAGACGAAGATGATGGACATGCTTGATAAGATAGAGATGGGTAACAAAGATCTGGAAAAGGAACTGGATAGAACATTATCATTATTCAAAGAGATGCAGTTTGAGAATAAGCTAAATGAAACCATTGATAAGCTAAATGATTTGATGAAATCCCAGGAGGATTTTATGAAGAAGGCGGATGACCCAAAAGGTGATATGAATGAAATGAAAGATCAGCAAAGCAAGGTGGATGAATTAATGAAGGAGGTTCAGGATGATTTGAAAAAACTGGAGGAAATGAATGAAGGGTTAGAGGAGAAAAAAGATATGGAGGGTTTGCAGGAGAAAATGGATGAAATGCAAAACCAGAATAATAATTCGAAACAGGAATTAGGCAATAGTCAAAAAAGTAAATCTTCAAAAAGCATGAGTAAATCCAAGGATAAAACTCAGGAAATGAAGGACCAGATGCAAGGTATGCAGCAGGAAATGGAGCAGGAATCAAAAGAAGAAAACCTTGAAGACCTTAAACAGCTTCTGGATAATACGCTTAAGCTTTCTTTTGATCAGGAAGCCCTTATTAACACAACTAATGGAACAAATATTAGCAATCCACAGTTTAAGGATATATTAAAGCTACAAAAGAAACTTATTGACGACAGTAAAGTAATAGAAGACAGTTTATTGGCATTGAGTAAACGAGTTATCGAGATTCAATCAATAGTAAATAAAGAGATCACGCAGGTTAAAAGTTCAATGGAAAAATCGTTGGAGCAATTGGAAGAAAGGAACAAATCTAACTCTTTACAAAAGCAACAATTTGCTTTAACCTCTTTAAATAACCTGGCGTTATTATTAAGTGAAGCAATAAACCAGATGCAGCAGCAAATGAAAAACCAGATGCAGAGCCAGGGCTCAAAAAGTTGCAAAAAGCCCGGGCAATCAAATCCTAATTCAATGGGAGAATTGATGAAAAAACAAATGGCTTTACAACAAAAGATGATGGATCTGCAGGGTAAGATGAAAGGTGAGGTTCCAAAGAATGGGGAGAACGGTGATGTTGCTAAAGATCTTGTGAAGCTTGCAAATGAGCAGGAAGGTATCAGGAAAGAATTGCAGGATATGAGTAAGGACCTTGAAGGAGATCAGAAAAAACAGATCAATGATATCATAAAAAAAATGGAAGAGAATGAGCAGGATATTTTAAATAAAACAATCAGCTCTCAAACAATTAACCGAAACGAAGAAATAAAAATTAAAATGCTGGATTCTGAAAAAGCAATGAGAAATCAGGACCAGGATGATAAACGAAAGTCAAACGAAGGGGAAGATAAAAAAGATAATAACAACCAACTGCTGGAAGATTACTTTAAGAAGAAGTCTCAGGAATTGGAAATTATTCGTAGTATTCCACCCGTAATGAGACCTTATTATAAATCAAAAGTATCCCAATACCTAAACAACTTTTAAATAATGAATGCTGTAAAAGAACAAACGGTAACACTTAATTCTGACATCAACGAAATCTCTAAAGTAGAAGGTTTGGTAAGTGAAATATTTGATCGTTATCGTATCAACCAGGAGTTATATGGCAATGTTTTAATTGCATTAACAGAGGCTGCTAATAATGCGATTATGCATGGTAACAGGTATGATGCAGAAAAAAAGGTAACCATCAATTATAACTTCAGTGAACCTGAATTAAAGATCCGTGTTTCTGATGAAGGAAAAGGTTTTGATTTCGATAATCTTCCTGATCCAACTGAACCCGAGTTCATAGATAAGCCTTGCGGTCGGGGGGTATTTCTTATAAAGAGTTTGGCAGACGAAGTTGATTTTGACAAAGAAGGCTCTACAGTATGTTTTTCATTTAAGTGTTAAGTGGGAAAAATCATCTTGCAACAGGCTGATGTTTCTTATCGCCTAACAAATAAAAGAAAGGTCTATGAGTGGATTGAAAAAGTGATCCGTTCATTCAAAAAAGCACCCGGAGAAATAGGGATAATCTTATGCTCTGATGAATATCTTCTGGATCTTAACAACCGTTTTTTATCTCATGATTATTATACTGATATAATCACTTTTGATTACTCAGAGTTTCCGCTTATTTCGGGGGAGTTATATATTTCTCTGGATCGTGTAATAGATAATGCAATAAAGGAAAACACACATACCAGGAACGAATTAGATAGGGTTATCATTCATGGGGTTCTTCATTTATGTGGATTCAAGGATAAAACGAAGGATCAGAAAAATGAAATGAGATTGCAGGAGGATAAAATGCTTAAAAAGAGAACCTGGTAAATGGAATGGGTGTTGATTTCTTTAGCATTAGTATGTGCTATCCTTGGAGTTGTTGGCTCATTACTTCCAGCCCTCCCGGGAACTCCTTTAAGTTATGTAGGTGTTTGGTTGTTCCATTTCAGCGATCCTTATAATAAAATAAGCTGGCCAGCACATATAATTTTAGCGTTGGTTGTTATTATTTCTATTGTGTTGGATTATATAGTCCCTATGATAGGAACTAAAAAATTTGGTGGGTCTAAATATGGAGTATGGGGTAGTACAATAGGACTAATTGTAGGATTATTCTTTGGACTACCAGGCATCATTATTGGGCCTTTGATTGGAGCTTTTATTTTTGAATTAATAACTCAGAGAAACACAGGAAAAGCTTTTAAAGCAGCCCTCGGTTCTTTTATAGGATTCCTTGTTGGAACCGGCATTAAGACAATAATCGCGTTGATTATTCTAGGGTATTTATCAATTAAAACTATTACCTTTGTAACCCATTTAATATAGTGTTCCACGTGGAACAAAAGAATTTGAATATGTTAGGAGAGTACGATATTATAGTGGTTGGGGCCGGTCACGCTGGTTGTGAAGCTGCAGCTTCAGCAGCCAATCTTGGATCTAAGGTTTTACTTATTACCATGGATATGCAGCGCATCGGACAGATGAGCTGTAATCCTGCTATGGGTGGAGTAGCAAAAGGACAGATTGTTCGGGAAATTGATGCAATTGGTGGGTACTCGGGAATTGTATCCGATAAGACTATGATCCAGTTTAGAATGCTAAACAGATCTAAAGGACCGGCTATGTGGAGTCCGAGAGCTCAAAATGACAGATGGAGGTTTGCGGAAGAATGGAGATTAATGTTGGAGCAAACACCTAATGTTGATTTCTGGCAGGATATGGTTTCAGGGCTTATAATTGAAGGAAATAAAGTTGTAGGTGTAAAAACCGGGATGGGAATAGAAGTTCGTTGTAAAGCTGTAGTTCTTACGAATGGAACTTTTCTTAACGGTTTAATTCATATTGGTGGAAAACAGTTCGGCGGTGGACGAATGTCGGAAAGCGCTGCGAAAGGAATTACAGAACAGTTGGTTGATATAGGTTTTGATTCTGGTAGAATGAAAACTGGAACCCCTCCCAGGGTAGATTCCAGAAGCTTGAACTATAACCTAATGGAAGAGCAAAAAGGTGATGATGAAATTATTGGCTTTTCATTCCTGGATATTGAAAGGATTAAACCAGAACAACAAAGGTCTTGCCATATTACATATACAAACGAACAAGTTCACGATATCCTTAAAACAGGGTTTGATGAAAGCCCGATGTTTAATGGAACTATCCAGGGGTTGGGACCGAGGTATTGTCCATCTATTGAGGATAAAATAACCCGTTTCGCAGATAAAGAGAGACATCAGCTTTTTGTTGAACCTGAAGGTTGGAATACGGTTGAGATCTACATTAATGGTTTTTCTTCGAGCTTACCTGAAGATATTCAGCTAAAAGCATTGCGGAAAATCCAGGGATTTGAAAACCTCAAAATGTTCCGTCCGGGTTATGCTATTGAATACGATTATTTTCCACCTACCCAATTAAGCCATACGCTGGAAACTAAATTGATAGAACACTTATATTTTGCCGGGCAGATTAATGGAACAACTGGCTACGAGGAAGCAGCTTGCCAGGGATTGATGGCTGGAATTAATGCACATCTAAAAATCAATGGGCAAGATCCCATGGTTTTATCCCGTTCGGAGGCATACATTGGTGTTTTGATTGATGACCTTATTACGAAGGGAACCGAGGAGCCATACAGGATGTTTACCTCCAGGGCAGAATATAGAATTCTTCTACGACAGGATAATGCCGACGTACGCCTAACTCCTAAATTTCATGAAATCGGATTGGCAAGCGCTGAAAGAAAAGCACGTGTAGATGAAAAACTTCAGCTATCCAAAAAAATAGGAGTATTTATTAATGAATACTCGGTGGATCCGCATCTGGTAAACGAATACTTATCGGAAAATGGTTCCTCGGAAATCAACCAGAAACTGAAATTAAATACACTTATTCCCCGACCTAATATAACCATCGCTGGAATGATAAATAAACTTCCTGAAGTTCAGAATTTTCTTTCATCATTGGATAGCCCTCAGGTAAATGAAGCTTTAGAACAAGTAGAAATCCAGTTAAAATATAGTGGCTACATAGAGCGGGAAAAAGAAAATGCAGACAAAATAGGCCGTTTAGAGGACTTCAAGATCAAAGATGGTATAGATTACCACCTGATTCCCAGTTTGTCCATGGAAGCCCGTCAGAAGTTATCTAAAATTAAACCGGCAACTTTGGGTCAGGCATCCAGGATCAGTGGTGTTTCTCCCGCTGATATTTCTGTTTTAATGGTATTTCTTGGCCGTTAATTGTAGTCAATTTGTATATTCAACCTGTTAGTAATTTTACGGAGTAACGTGGGATGCGTTATTGTATTAGTATGATTTGCTTCGAGGATGGGATATTCATTATTTCCGTACTCATTTTTTCTAATGTTTCCGCGTCCTGTACGGTTTTTCGTGAAACAATATCATAACCTTCGGGTGTGAACAATGTTTTCTTGAAATATATCAGCATCCAGGTTTTGTCGGCAGACACCTTTTTTATCTCCCACTTGCTGCTTAATAAACCCAGCAAGCCTTTTCCACACCAGGTAAACTTTGAATTTTCAGTATTTTCCGGAGTATCATAACCTGTAATGGTTTTTTCTCTGCCGTTTTTAATATATTTTACCTCATCTAATAACCTGTTATCCAATATTTTATAATTAAAGGTAGGCTGTTTTTTATCGCCTTTAAGCCACATAGGAAAATTCGTAAAAACGATATACCATTTCCCTTCAAGATCCTTTAGAGAATAGCTCATATAACGTTGTTTTTGGCCATAAAATCACTTAAACCTTTCATGGCCTTCTGTTGAACTTTTTTACGCATAAAACCCGTCCACCCAAGCAGTTTTCCGGGTGTACCAAGAGCTTGTTTTGCCCAAGTATAAAATGGGAAATAATCCTTATGTTCCACGATTTTACCATCTTTTATTACGAACCTGGCATGGATGTTATTGATTACCTTCTGACCTGATCCGGAAAACGTATAAGTGGCCGTCCATTCAGCCGTTGCGGTATTTCCATCGGTTTTTATATTTCCGAATGTCATCTCGAGGTCTGTTCCACGTTTTATAAGCATTTCCCACATGGCACGAACCTGTTGGGCATTCAAATCTTTAAAAACGGAGTCACTGAAAGTGGCTGTATCTGAATACATGCCTTGCATAGCTTTGTAGTCCTTACGCTGAAAGGCTGTATAAAAGGCCTCAATTATCTGGGCATTATGATTCATAGAGAAGAATTTGGGTAAATATAAAAAAACCCTCAAACAGGGTATACCTAATATTAGGTACTACCCTTATATTTGCTGGCATGGAACATATACATTCAAAAGAACAGACACCGGCAGATCTATTTATCGCGGAACTTAGAACAGCAACGGGTCCGATGCATAAAGCACTGGAGGACAATAAAATATCTCAGAAACTAATGGATCCTTCAGTTACCATTAGCGACTATGCATTTTACCTGCGTTGCATGAGTGAAGTGATCAAAAATTTTGATGAAAAAGTTTTACCAGCAATTTCAGAAGTAATTACTGACTCGGATCAGCGAAAGAAAATGGCGGATATCAATACGGACCTGGAATTTTTATATAACCATGGAGCGGAAAATAAACCGGCTGCCAGCTTTGAAGGTTTCACAGGAAACGAAAGTCTGGCCTACGCTTTAGGCTATGCTTACGTAGTTGAGGGATCTACCCTGGGAGGACGTGTAATTCTTAAACAGATTGCCCAGGTATTACCAATGGATGGTGGAACACGTTTTTTTGAAGGGTATGGTGCTGAAACAGGCTCATTCTGGAAAAATTTTATGATGCATTTTACCAGGTACGTGCTAACTACCAACACTGGCGAGGAAGCAATTAAAGGGGCCATTGATGGCTTTTCTCACATCGGACAACACTTTGCCAAGCACGACTAATTATCGTTGCTCTAAAGCGTTTTTTAGCGACTCGCAGATGATTGCCTCCCAGCCGCCTTCAAAATTGGAGGGGGCGAAGTCGGTGTTATCATCCGGAAACGTATCTAAGCCTGTATGAATAAGCCTTAGCAAGGTTTGTTCTCCCTCCGGGAACAGCTCAAAGGTTACCAGCGAATCACCTTCATATCCTTCATATTTCCAGCTATAGCTAAGCTTTTGCATTGGAACTACTTCCTTTACCTCTGAGAGGTGCTTGTATTTTTTCCCTTCCCGGTTTTCCCCGTAGAAGTGAAACTGGAAGCCTGTTTCAGCCTTAAATACAGGTATATCAAAGTACCAGGACCTGAACTCTTCTGGATCCGTTATGGCTCTCCAAACGATATCCACAGGAGCATTCAACAGGATTTCTTTTACAATTGGCAATTGGGTCATAATAGAAACTATTTAGTTGATTTTTTATTGGCGGAACTGGTGCTTTCCACGTGTTTTTTAAGCTGTAAAAGTTTATTGTCCCACAGCTTTTTATGATCTTCTATCCAATGAATAACATCGTTCAGGGGCAAGTGTTTAAGCTCGCAGAACCTTTCCCGGCCCTTTTGGTGGATCTTTACCAGGCCACATTCGGTGAGAACTTTCATGTGTTTGGAAATAGCAGGACGGCTGATATCAAACCTTTCTGCAACCTGGTTTAATGTAAGCTTTTCCTGTGCAAGAAGGTCAATGATTGCCCTCCTGTTTGGGTCGGCTATTGCCTGAAAAACATCTCTGCGTGTATCCATAATTTGTAACCATTCGGTTACAAATATAATAAAATTTTATGTAACCAGGTGGTTACATGTTTTTCTATGCATCTGTAACCAAGCGGTTACACAACTTCAGGTTTGACCTGTTTGGTCAGATCATAATGTCAGATCAGAAAATCACATTGAACCTTGTCCCATTTGTTACGTGTGAAACATGTAAATGTTAAATTCCAAACTCTTCACTATATTCGGCATGCTTTAATGAAAATTGTAGACATAGTTAACCGGAATGCAGTTAACCTGCAAAACTGTGAGTCAGAGCCGATTCATATACCGGGAAGCATCCAGTCGCATGGGGCCCTGATAGCCATAAATAAAGGCAATCAGATCATAACACACTGTAGCGAAAATGTGTTAGATCTTTTAGGTCTCGATCCATCAAAAATATTAGGTAAAACACTTGACACAGTTTTTCACAATGGTTTATGCGGTTCTATACATAATCATCTGAATAGCAGTGCAGACCTTTCGCATTCAGTTATAAAATGTACGATAAATAATATCGTATTTGATTGCACTCTGAGTCTCTGGGGAAACTATACTATCATCACCTTTGAGCCTGAAAAAGCGAAGGACCCCGGAGTTGAAGAGCTTTACGATCAAACCAAAAACTTTGTTGTACAGCTTGAAAGTTCTGTTAACCTTAAGCAGCTTTGTGAAAATGTTGCAGGTGAAATCCGCAGGTTAACCGGATATGACCGGGTAATGATCTATAAGTTTGATAAAAACTATAATGGAGAAGTGTATGCAGAATGTTGCCGGGAAGATCTGGAAACATTCCTGGGCCTTCATTATCCCCATACTGACATTCCAACGCAGGCAAGAGAACTTTATAAAACCAACCTGCTACGGATAATCCCGGATATTGGATATACCCCCATACCTATCCTTACTATTGATGACGGAACAGATAAACAGCTGGATCTTAGCAATACCGGATTACGAAGCGTTTCCCCGATGCATATTCAATACCTGCAAAATATGGGAGTAGGGGCCACATTAACCATTTCCCTGATGCACAAGGGAGATCTTTGGGGATTGGTTGCCTGCCATCATTATTCACCAAAATACTTATCGCATTTTATGCGGATAACAGCCAGGCTACAGGGACATTTCCTTACTTCACAGATTGCTGTTCGCCAGGAAGCAGAAGAGTACGATCAAAGCAAACAGCTTCAACAGCATCTTGAACAATTGCTGGCCCAACAGTTTGAACTGGATCGCTCCAAATTACCAATGCTTATTAAGAAGCCGGAAGTCCTGGCCATAACCCATTCTATGGGTGTTGCGGTTGTTCTGGATAACGAGGTGTATATACAGGGAGAAACTCCGGAAAAAAATGATATACAACAACTGGCAAACTGGTTGTTTACCTATACAGCAGGAAAAGAATTTGCTACCCATAAACTTGCCGATATTTATAAAGATGCAGAAAAGATCAGCAAAACGTCAGCAGGATTATTGTATCAACCTATAACCGGAGATGATAGAAATTGTATCATCTGGTTCAGACCTGAAACAATTACGCAGGTTAACTGGGCTGGAAATCCTGAAAAAGCAATTATTAAAGATGAAAACGGACTGTTTCCAAGAAAGTCTTTTGCCTTGTGGAAAGAAGAACTAAAGTTGCAAAGCAAAGAGTGGACACAGCCGGAAATAACGGCTGCCGCCCAGTTTGCCCATGATCTCCAGAAAAACATCAGTATGATGTTACTGGCTGAAGAAGAACAAAAGTATCGGCTTTTAAGTATCAAATTGCAGGAAGCCAATTCGGAACTTGAAAATGTAAACTGGATCAGTACACATGATCTTAAAGAACCGTTGAGAAAGATACAGATGTTTGCTTCCAGGATGCTGGAAGACGAAGATGCAGGGCTACCGGAAAAGGTACTGGACGGCATTACACGAATGCGGGATTCAGCGAACAGGATGCAAACCCTTCTGGCAGATATTCTGGCTTATTCACGAATACTGAAAGATAAAACCGGCTTTGAAACCATTGACCTGAATGTATTGATGGGTGAAGTTATAGAAACGCTTAAAGAAGAGATAAAAGAGCATAACGGTAAGGTTGAATATGAAAATTTACCGGTGATAAAGGGAGTTCCCTTTTTACTGAACCAGCTTTTTGTGAACCTGATCAGGAACTCGCTAAAATTCGGAAAAGATGGGGAGCAGCCTATTGTTAAGATCATTTTTCATAAAGGGTTTCACGTGCCACCTGAACTGGAGGCGGGTAAATTTTACAGGATTGATGTACAGGATAACGGAATTGGGTTTGATGCTGAATTCAGTGAAAGTATATTCAAGGTTTTTGTAAGACTGCATTCCCGCGAAAAATATGCAGGTACGGGTGTGGGCCTTGCCCTATGCAAAAAGATCATGCAAAGCCATGACGGCTTCATTTCTGCTGAAGGAAGTTCAGGAGAAGGAGCCTGTTTTAGGCTTTATTTCCCGGCTAACTAAGCCATTGGAACAGAAAAATCAGTACTGAGTACGTTTGCCAGGGTTTGTTTTAATACCTTATAGCTTGTAGGTTTTTCGTAAAACAAATTCGCTCCCAGTGCCATCGCCTTTTCCCTGCTTTCTTCATTACCATTGGTAGTTAATACCACTACAGGAACAGTGCCAAGATCTGCGGAATTACGGATTATCTTCAGGCAATCGAACCCATTTTTATTGGGCATATTTATATCAAGGAAAATTACATCTGGTTTAGGAGGCACTGTATTATCCAATACGTCCATTAATTCCTTACCGTCGGTAGCAGTTGTACACCGGGACGTGCTGCATACTTCATTCAAAGCGTCCAGGAAAATAGATCTGTCTTCGGCATCATCTTCTGCCAGGTAAATATTTTGGTGTAAGAAGGGAGATATAATTGGGGATTGTGTCATAGCCTATTTAGTAAGAGTGTATATAAGGGAATAGGCGGTATTCAAATATACGCTAAAAAACCGGCTAAAGCAAGTCTGATCTGATCTAAATCAGAACTGATCAATAAATCTCAGGTCGTTTTCATAAAATAAACGAATGTCTGAAATTTTGTGTCTAAGCATTGTTAATCGTTCGATTCCCATTCCAAAGGCATAACCAGTATATTCTGCCGGATCGATGGAACAGCTCTTCAAAACATTCGGGTCTACCATACCGCATCCTAAAATTTCCATCCATTTAAATTTTCCATCCACTGTCCACCCAATATCCATTTCAGCGCTGGGTTCGGTAAACGGGAAAAATGATGGACGAAAGCGGACCTTGGTATCATTACCAAAAAATTCTCTTACAAAATAAAAAAGAGTGTCTTTAAGATCTGCAAACGAAACGTTTTTATCTATGTATAAACCTTCGCATTGATGGAATACAGGCGAATGTGTAGCATCACTGTCGCAACGGTAAACACGTCCGGGAGAAATAATTCTGATAGGAGGTTTTTCGTTTAGCATGGTTCGAACCTGTACCGATGAAGTATGGGTCCGCAGTAAAATATTATTCTCCTGGTTTACGAAAAATGTATCCTGCATATCCCTGGCCGGATGGTCTGCCGGGAAGTTAAGAGCACCGAAATTATGCCAGTCGTCTTCAATTTCAGGGCCCTCCTTGGTAATAAATCCAATTTTTTCGAATATACCTATCACCTCTTCATTTACCAGGTTTAGCGGATGCCTTTTTCCAAAAGAAAAGCTTTTTCCCGGAAGCGAAAAATCAATTTGTGACTTCGATACTGAGTTTGATTCAACAAAACTTACCCCTTCGTTAAAATGAGAAGCTACCAGTATCTTCAGCTCATTCAGGGCCTTTCCAACATCCTTTTTCTGATCACCCGGAACAGTTTTAAATTTCTCGAAAAGATCATTCAAACGCCCGTTTTTACCGGAGATTTCCTGTTTAAAAAGATTCAGGTCAGCAGCAGTCTTTAGTTCGAATGTTTTTACCTGTTCGGTTATTTCAGCAATTTCGTTCAGCATATAAATTAAAATCCGGTATAAAATTGAAAAAAATTCGTTGAAAACTTGTTGAAATCCTTAAATATTTATTTATCTTTATATTTCTTAATTGAACTACAAATAGGGAAGTCTATGAAAAAAGCGGTACAAATTCTTCTTATTGCAATGGGTGTAATGGCATTTTCATCATGTTATGAAACCCCAAAACCAGGTACCGGAAAGGTAGTTATTGTAGATGTAAATGACTTTCGTGTTCCTTCTGCAACGGTTAGGTTAACCCAACCCGGCCAGTTAGGTACAGGCTTTATTGTAGCCGAAGGTTTAACTGACCTCAATGGTGAGTTTGTTTACACGCATGAAGATCCGAATGTTGATATGGGGCTTGAAGTGATCCTTGATATTGATGCTGTTTATAACAATGCAGTAGGTCAGGGAATCATTCGCATCAAGCCGAATGAAACTTCGGTTGAGCAGGTGAAGATCTACTAAGGAGCAACCGTTAGATATTCCAATAGAACTTATATTGATGAGGAGTACCAGGCTTTCTGCAGGCACGTACAACTAAACAGGTCCTCGCAGCATCTAGATCATAATTACAGAATAACTCAAAATCAGGATTATGAAAAAATTGACAACCGGTTTTATTCTATTTTCAGCAATATTAGGATTCACGTCATGTTATGAAGACCCTAAGGCAGGAACGGCAAAAATTATTGTTGTTGACAGCTATGATTTTCGTGTTCCGTCCGCCAATGTTCAATTATCTCAGCCGGGTATCGGCCATGGATACATTAATGTTTCGGGTTTAACGGATCTGAACGGGGAGTTTTTGTATACTCACCAGGACTTTCAGGTGGATCATGGCCTTGAGGTGATCCTGGATATCGATGCTACCTACAATACATCTGTCGGACAAGGAATTATCAGGATCAAACCAGGGGAAACAACTACCCAAACGGTAAAAATATATCCTTAATTACCGGGACTTTCTTCCTCAAAGTATTCGATTATTGCTGTCTTTATCATTTTATGTTGCTGCAAAGATGATAAATGAGGTAATTCTTCAGTAGGCTCATAATGTGGCCAGCCATCTTCATCATTTCCCAGGAAACGGTAATAATCATACCGGCTTAGGAGCTTGCATACTGCAATATGCATCACCTCCAGCTTTTCGTCCTTTTTCAGTTTTATTTTTCCTTTTCCGAGTTCCTGTAAACCAATCAGGAATATGATCCCGTCATAGTCAATTTCTTCCCCAAAATCAGCACGTAATTTTGCAAGCAATTGCGCCCACCGGGCATGAAATTCTTTGTCGTCTTCGTTCATTATTCAGCGATGGCAGCTACGCCAGGTAAAGTAATTCCTTCCATTAGTTCGAGCATAGCACCCCCACCGGTTGATACATAACTGATAGAATCTCCCAACTTAAAAGCATTAACAGCAGCTACAGAATCTCCACCACCAACAAGGCTATAAGCTCCGTTATCTGTGGCATTTGCAACAGCAATTCCGGCTTGTTGTGTTCCTTTCTGGAAAGCTGTCATTTCAAATACTCCCATCGGTCCGTTCCAAACAATTGTTTTTGACTTTGAAATGATATCTGAGTACTCTTCTATGGCCTGTTTGCCAATATCAAGCCCCATATAATCATCAGGGATATTAAAGGTGTCAAA
>Ga0307411_10000333_pt1 | contig 15820 bp, 10 predicted proteins | sample DK1Ometagenome_2_FD_203712 | JGI IMG/M metagenome (GOLD analysis project Ga0307411, IMG submission 203712) | Maize rhizosphere microbial communities from greenhouse at UC Davis, California, United States - DK15-O-1 | ecosystem: Host-associated > Plants > Roots > Rhizosphere > Soil | place: USA...
ACCCGGCCGCCTGGCGCGACATGCCCGCGTTCGTGCACGGCGACTCGGCGCGCACCGCGGCGCGCTAGCCGGCCCCGCGCCGGCCGGCGACGCCGGCCCGCGACGCCGGCTCGCCGCACCCCCTCCCGGCCGGGGCGCGGCGCGGCGGGACATTTGACGGAAGCCGGTCGGGTGACTCTACTTCGTGCAGGCGTGGGCGTCGTCGAGCCCGCGCCGCACCGGGATTCCCACGCCGCGCGCGACGCAGCGACGGGTGGGGACCGGCGTGCCCGTGTGCGCGACATGCCGACCCGCAGCGACGACTTCCCCGCCATCCGCCTCCGCTCCGCCTTCGTGGACGCGGTGGACTCCGCCATCAGCGGCGCGCACGGGGCCGACCCCCTCTCCGTGCTCGTGGTCGACGTGGACCGGCTGGCCGCGGTCAACGACGCCTACGGTCGCCTGCAGGGGGACGACGTGCTGGCCGAGGTGTCGGGCATCCTGCGCCGGAACCTCCGCGCCGGCGACCTGGCGGCGCTCGCCGGAGGCGACGAGTTCATCGCGATCCTCCCCGGCGCGCCGGCGGAGCGGGCGCGCGAGGTGGCGGAGCGCATCGCCGCCGCCGTGCGCGGCCACACGTTCCGGCTCGTCGACGGGGAGGGGACGTCGCCGGTCACCGTCTCGATCGGCGTCGCGAGCTTCCCCGAGCACGGCGGCGGCGAGGCGCTGCTCGACGCGGCCGAGCGCGCGCTGGCGCAGGTGAAGCGGCGCGGGCGCGACGGCGTGGCCGTCGCGCCGCGAGCCGCCGACGAGCCCGCGCACCTGCCGCTCAGCATCGAGCGCTTCGTGGGTCGCACGCGCGAGCTCCAGGAGCTCTCCGAGCTCCTCGGGGATGCGGCGGCCGGCCGGCCGCGCGTCGTCGCCATCTGCGGCGAGGCCGGGGTGGGGAAGTCGACGCTCATCAGCCGCCTGGAGCCGGAGGTGCGGCTCTACGGCGGCTCGCTCGTGGTCGGGCGGTGCCAGGAGGCGGGGGCGCAGTCGCCGTACGCGCCGTGGGCGGAGGTGCTGGCGGCGCTGCGGCGCATCGGCGACGTGGACGGCGTGTGGCGGGAGCTGCCGCTGGTGGTGCCGGCGCTCGGCAGCGCCGAGGGCGCCGACGGGGGGGACGGCGCGCGGGCCGGGAGCCGCTACCGGCTGCTCGACGAGATCGCGCACTTCCTGCGCCTCGCCGCGGAGCGGCGGCCGCTCGTGGTGGTGCTCGACGACGTGCAGTGGGCCGACTCGGCCACCTGGGACGCGCTCGAGGCGGTGGTGCAGCAGCTCGACGGCGACCGCATCCTCGTGTGCCTGACGATCCGGAGCGAGGAGTCCGACGGCGAGCCGCTCGAGCGCCGCCGCCGCCTCGGGCGCAGCCCCGTGTACCGGGAGATCGACCTGCCGCGGCTGACGCGCGACGAGTTGAAGCAGTGGATGGAGGCGGCGTTCCACCGGCAGGACGTGGGGCGGGAGATGCTGGCCTTCCTCTACCGCCAGACGCAGGGGAACCCGCTGTTCGTGGTGCAGGTGCTGCGCACGCTGCTCGACGAGGGGGCGATCTGGTACAGCGGCGAGCGGTGGGAGTGGCGTCCCGTCTCCGAGCTGCGCCTCCCGCTCAGCGTCACCGACCTGCTGGCGCGCCGCCTCTCGCGGCTCTCGCCGGCGTCGCACGCGCTGCTGACGGCGGCCGCGGTGGTGGGGCGCGAGTTCGACCTCGCGCTCGCCGCGGCGGCGGCGGACTGCGGCGAGGCGGCGCTGCTGGAGGCGGTGGACGAGGGGGAGCGCGCGTCGGTGGTGCGGCCGGCGCCGGAGCGCGGCGCCGACCGCTACCTGTTCGCGCACGCGCTGCTGGCGGAGGCGCTGCGCGCGGCGGCGGCGCCGCGGCAGCTGCGCCGCGTGCACCTGCGCGTGGCCGAGGAGCTCGGGCGTCGCGCGCCGGACGCGTTCGCCGAGATCGCGACGCACTACGACCGCGCGGGCGACGCGCCGAACGCCCACCACACGGCGCTGCGCGCGGCGGCGGCGGCGCGCAAGGTGTACGCGCACCAGGAGGCGACGGAGTTCCTCCGCCTCGCCGAGCGCAACGCGGCGACGCCGGCGCAGCTGGCCGAGGTGCGCGTGCTGCTCGCGGAGATCGCCGAGGCGCTCGGCCGCTACGACGAGGCCGAGGCGCTGTGCAACCTGGCGATCGACTGGTTCGGCGGCGAGGGGGACGCCGCCCACTCGCTGCCGCTCCGGCGCATGCGCGAGCGGCTGCGCGGGCTGCTCGGCCGGCCCGCGTCGCAGACGCTCGAGGCCTGCCTGGCGCTCGACGCCGAGGCGCGCGCGCTCGGGCTGGCCGGCGAGCGCGTGGCGCTGCTGACGATGATCTCGCAGACGCACGGGCGGCTCGGCGACGCGGCCGCCGCCGAGTCGGTGGCGCGCGAGTGCGTGGCGCTCGCGGAGCGGCTGGGCGACCCGGCGCTGCTGGCGGACTCCGTCAACCGCCTGGGCGTGACGCTGGAGGGGCGCTCGCTCGACGCGGCCACGGAATGCTACCGGCGGGCGCTCGCGCTGTACGAGGCGCAGGGAGACGTCCGCGGGCAGGCGAGCTGTCACAACAACCTGGGGATCGTGTACACCCACCGCGGCGACTGGGCGGCCGCGCAGGAGGCGCTGACGCGGGCGATCGTCCTCGGGCGGCGCGCCGGCACGCCGGACCTGTGGGGGCTCTTCTCCCTCAACCTCGGCGTCGTGCAGCTGCGGTCTGGGCAATACGACCTCGCGCGCGAGCTGTTCGGCGAGGCGCTGGCGATCTTCGCCGAGGTGAAGAACAGCGAGCGGCAGCTCTACGCGCTCTACAACCTGGCGCACCTGGACCGGGAGCGGGGCGAGTACGAGAGCGCGGCCGAGCTGTACGACGTCGCGCGCTCGCTCGCGCGGCGCATCGGGCACTCGGACGTGGAGCTCGGCGCGCTCGCCGGCGCCGGGCTGGCGCGCCTGCGGCAGGGGCGGAGCGACGCGGCGGCGGCAGCCTACGCCGAGGCGACCACGCGCTCGCTCGCGCGGCGCGAGTGGTTCCAGGGGCGCGAGCTGATCGAGGCGCTCGCGGTGCAGGTGGAGGGCGCGCGCGGCGACCTGGCCGCCGCCGTCGACCGGTTCGAGCGCGCGCAGGCGACGGCGGGGGGGATGGACGTGTACAGCGCCATCTGGCTGGGCGCGGAGTGCGCCGACGTGCTGCGGGCGTACGACCCGGCGTACCTGCGCGAGGTGATCTCGCGGTACGCGGAGCGCGCGGCGACGCTCGCGGGGACGGCGATGCGGACGCGCTACCTGGAGCTGGGGGCGGGCTGAGCGGGCGCCGGCCGGCGCCCGCCCGCGGCGGTCAGCCCTTCGCCCCCCGCGCCTCGTCCTTCTTGCCGCGCGGCTCCTCCTCGCTGATCACGTAGCCGATGCCGCGCACCGTGTGCACGAGCGGCGGGCCGCCTTCGGCGTCGAGCTTCTTGCGCAGGTAGTTGATGTAGACGTCGACGATGTTCGTCGACGGGTCGAACTCGGTCTTCCAGACGTGCTCGGAGATCTGCTCGCGCGACACGGGGCGGCCGGCGTGGCGCATCAGGTACTCGAGCAGCGCGTACTCCTTCTGCGTGAGCGGGACCGTGGCGCCGGCGCGGGTGGCCTCGCGCGAGAGCGTGTCGACGGCGAGGTCGCCGACGCGGAGGACGGCGTCGTCGGCGCGCATCGACGAGCGGCGGAGGAGCGCCTTGATGCGGGCGAGCAGCTCGTCCACGTCGAACGGCTTGACGAGGTAGTCGTCGGCGCCGGCGTCGAGCCCGGTGACGCGATCGGAGATGGAGACGCGCGCCGTGAGCATGAGGAGCGGGGCGCGGAAGCCGCGGGCGCGCAGCTCGCGGGCGACGACGAGCCCGTTCTGCTTGGGGAGCCCGATGTCGAGGACGACGAGGTCGGGCGCGAGGTCGAGCGCCATGGCCAGCCCGGCGTCGCCGTCGGCGGCGGTGTGCACCTCGTAGCCGCTGCCGGCCAGCGTGCGCTGCAGCACGTCGAGTACCTCGTACCGGTCCTCGACGACGAGGATCGTGGCGGCCTTCGCCGGCGCTGTGCTCATGCTTGGTAAAGTGGGGACGGCGCGCCCGCCCGGCAAGCGCGGGGCGCGCGGGCGGGCGCCCCGCGCGGGGCGAGCACTTGAGCGGGCGCGGCCGCGCTGTTCTCTTACGCGCGTGTGGCGCGAGCGCGTGGTACAGGGGGCGGCGGCGGGCGCCGTCGCGGCGGCGGCGGTCGGCGGCGTGGCGACGGGGCTGGGCGTGCGCGGCGGCGCGGCGGCCACCGCCTTCGCCGAGGTCGGGCGGCGCGCGCTCGGCATCGCCGCCACGGCGCCGCGGCTCGCGCAGACCACGGCGGTCGTGGCGGGCGTGCTCCTCCACCTCGCGCTCGTCGTCGCGCTGAGCATCGTCTTCGCGCTCGTCGCCGGCCGCCTGCGCGGCGCCCGACTGTGGCTCGCGGCGCTCGCCTACGCGGCGCTCGTGTATGTGACGCGCGGGGCGCTCCCCGCGCTGTTGCGCGTCGGCCACGACCCGGCGGCTCTTCCGCAACAGCTTCTCCTGCATCTCGCGCTCGCCGTTGGACTTGCGGCGGGTATACGACTTGCCCCTCTGCCCCGCTGAGCCGATACGGCGCCGCGCGGCGGCACTGCGTCGGAGGAAGCCACGCAGTGACCCTTACAACGGGAGGGGTGATGGACGTCCTCGTGATGCTCGAGGAAGACCCCGCGCACGCGCCGGTGGTCGCGCACGTCAACTCGGTGCCGTATGCGCTGCACGCGGAGCGCGCGTCGCGCGACGTGGTGACGCTGTACGAGCAGCCGAGCGCGGAGTCGGTGGCGATCGCGCTCGCCGCCGCGCTGGAGAGCCACCGCGCCACGGACGGCGGCGCGAACGCCATGCGGCACCTGGCGATCACCACGGGGCGCGGCGCCGTGGGCGACGCGGCGTGGCGCGACAACGCCACCGGCGCCCTCACCACGCGCGACGTGACGATCCCGCTGGCGACGCTGACGGCCACGGCGACGAGCCTGCTCGCCGACCACGGCCCGGAGATCCGCCGCCTCGTCGCCGGGCTCCGCATGCCCGACTGGCCGGAGGGGGCGCGCCGCGCGATCAACTTCACGCTCGCGCCGGTGACCGACGTGCTGGCGGCCGCGCGCGCGAAGGGGGAGTCGCTGCTCGACGTGTTCCGCGAAGCCGACGGACTGGCCTACGAATTCGAGGGGGACTGACTGGGAACTGACTCGTTCGCGCAGTGAAGGGGGCCGCTCGCCGAGCGGCCCCTTTGTACTTCCCGCCTCGCGGCGCCCGATCCGCGCGAGGGGCGAGCGTCAGTTCGCCGCCACGACGTGCTCGGGAAGGGTGTCCGGAAAGGCTCCCACCTCGCGCCTCTCACCTCTTCCCTCTACCTCTTTCCTCCGCGTGCCTCACTCCTCGTCCCTCGTGCCGCGCTCTTCGTCCCCCGCCTTCCCCCACTCCACCCGCTCGCCGCTCGCGGCGTCGAACAGGTGCACGCGGTCGAGGGCGATCAGGAAGTCCAGCTCCGCGCCCGGGGCGGGGACGGGGCGCGGGGGAATGCGCACGGTCACGTCCACGGGGGCGGCGCGGGCGTGGAGGAGGATCTCGTTGCCGAGCGGCTCCACCACCTCCAGCCGCATGCGCACCGTCGAGATGGCGGGCGTCGGGGGGTGCTCGGTCGAGAGTCCCATGTCCTCCGGGCGGATGCCGAAGACGAGCGGGCGGTCGGCGAGCGGGGCGGCGTAGTCGGCGTAGCGCGGCGGGATGACGAACGTGAAGCCGCCGGCCGCCGCGCGGAAGCGCAGCTCGTCGCCGCGCTCGATCACGCCGGGGATGAGGTTCATCGCCGGGCTGCCGATGAAGCCGGCGACGAAGACGTTGCGCGGGCGGGCGTAGAGCGCGAGCGGCGCGTCGATCTGCTGCACGCGCCCCTCGTTCATCACCACGATGCGGTCGCCCATCGTCATCGCCTCCACCTGGTCGTGCGTGACGTAGATCACCGTCGCGCCCAGCCGCCGCTGCAGGCTGGCGATCTCGCGCCGCATCTGCACGCGCAGCTTCGCGTCCAGGTTCGAGAGCGGCTCGTCGAAGAGGAACACCTGCGGGTGTCGGACGATCGCGCGCCCGATCGCCACGCGCTGCCGCTGCCCGCCGGAGAGCTGCTTGGGCGTGCGGTCGAGCAGCGGCTCGATGTTGAGCGTCGCCGCCGCCTCGCGCACGCGCGCGTCCACCTCCGCCGCCGGCAGCTTGCGGAGCTTCAGGGCGAAGGCCATGTTCTCGTACGTCGTCATGTGCGGGTAGAGCGCGTAGCTCTGGAACACCATGGCGATGTCGCGCTCCTTGGGCGGCAGCTCGTTCACCACGCGGTCGCCGATCAGCAGGCGCCCGCCGGAGATGGACTCCAGCCCGGCGATCATGCGCAGCGTCGTGCTCTTGCCGCACCCCGACGGGCCGACGAGCACGACGAACTCGCCGTCGGCCACCTCGAGGTCGACCCCGTGGACCGCAACGTGCGGGCGCTTCCCCCCGTACGTCTTGCGCACCCCCTCGAGCGTCACCCGCGCCACGGTGCCTCCACGCCGGCGCGGCCGGTGAGGCGGGAGGTCCACCCGGCGCGCCCCACCCACGAACACGTCACGCGATGAGCAGCGCGCACCACTTCCCCGACGCCTTCCTCTGGGGCGCCGCGACCTCCGCCTACCAGATCGAAGGCTCCCCGCTCGCCGACGGCGCCGGCCCGAGCATCTGGCAGCGCTTCTCCCACACGCCCGGGCTCACCGCGAACGGCGAGACCGGCGACGTCGCCTGCGACCACTACCGGCGCTGGGCCGACGACGTGCGGCTCATGAAGGAGATCGGCCTCAACGCCTACCGCTTCAGCATATCGTGGAGCCGCGTGCTCCCCGAGGGGCGCGGGCGCGTCAACCCGCAGGGGCTCGGCTTCTACGAGCGCCTGGTGGACACGCTGCTCGAGCACGGCATCACGCCGAACGCCACGCTCTATCACTGGGACCTCCCGGCGGCGCTCGACGACCGCGGCGGGTGGCTCAACCGCGACGTGGCGGAGTGGTTCGCGGAGTACGCAGAGGTCATGTTCCGGGCCCTCGACGGGCGGGTGAGGATGTGGGCCACGCTCAACGAGCCGTGGGTGGTCACCGACGGCGGCTACCTGCACGGCGCGCTGGCCCCGGGGCACAAGAACCTGTTCGAGGCGCCGATCGCCTCGCACAACCTGCTGCGCTCGCACGCCCGCGCCGTCCAGGCGTACCGCGCCACCGGCAAGCACCGCGTGGGGCTCGTCGTGAACCTCGAGCCCAAGTACCCCGCGTCCGACTCCCCCGAGGACCTCGCCGCCACGCGCCGCGCCGACGCCTACATGAACCGGCAGTACCTCGACCCGCTCTTCCACGGCGAGTACCCGGCCGAGCTGCGCGAGGTGTTCGGCGAGGCGTGGCCCGAGTGGCCGGCCGAGGACATGGCGCTCCTGCGCGAGCCCTTCGACTTCCTGGGGGTCAACTACTACACGCGCAGCGTCACCCGCCACGACCCGCGCGCCTACCCGCTGCGCGCGGCCGCCGTGCGCCAGCCGCGGCACGCGTACACCGAGACGGGGTGGGAGCTCTACCCCGCCGGGCTCACCGACGTGCTCGTGTGGGTGAAGGAGCGCTACGGCGACATGCCGCTCTACGTCACCGAGAACGGCGCCGCCTTCTACGACCCGCCGCAGGCCGAGGACGGGCGCGTGCAGGACCCGCTGCGCGTGGGCTACTACCGCGCCCACATCAAGGCCGTGCGCGAGGCGATGCGCCGCGGCGTGGACATGCGCGGCTACTTCGCCTGGTCGCTGCTCGACAACTACGAGTGGAGCCTCGGCTACGCCAAGCGCTTCGGCATCGTCCACGTGGACTACGAGACGCAGCGCCGCACGCCCAAGGACAGCGCGCGCTTCTACGGCGAGGTGATCCGCACCCGCGGCGCCGCGCTCGACGCGGCGGGCCCGGCCGGCGCCGGCGCGCCGGAGGCGGCGGCCCGTTAGGCGCGGCGTCACCGGCGGAGCACGACGTCGGCGGGGAGGGCCCGCACGACCACCTCCCCGCCGGTGACCGCCGCCGGCTGCCCGTTCACCGTCGCCGACGCCGGCGCGAACGGGAAGGGGGCGCGCACCACCACGCCGCCGGGCGGCACGCGCACCCCGCCCTCCACGCGTACGCGCACCTCGCTCCCGGTGGCGCGCATGGTATAGGTGAGCGGGCCGTAGTGCGTGCGCAGCCGCGCCACCCCCACGCCGGAGTCGGCCGCCGCCCACGCCGCCGGGATCCCGGCGCCGAGCACGAGCGCCGCGTCGGACTCGCGCTCGTACGCGAAGAAGTCGAGCACCGAGCGCACGAAGTCCGAGCCCACCCACGTGTGCGGCATGTCGCCGATGAACTTGGGCGTGGCGGGGTCGCGGAACACCACCTCCGCCCAGTGGTTCCAGCCGCGCGGGCGCTGGTGCTCGAAGAACCACTCCAGCAGCGCGTGCGCGCGCTCCGGCTGGCCGAGCCGCACGTAGGTGCCGGCCACGCGCCACTCGTAGGGCGTGTACGCCTCCCACGGCTCGGCGCCGCTGCGGCGGGCGACGAAGCTCTCCCAGTACTTGTCGAAGGTGCGGCGGAGCGCCCGCTCGGGCAGGCGGCCGAGCTCCCCGCCGGGGGCGACGCCCACCGTCGTGGACGTCGCGTCGAAGTCGCCGAGCTCCACCGAGCCGGGGAGGAAGTCGATCCCGCGCTCGGCCATCGCCCGCTGGTAGCTCGCCACCAGGTGCGCGCGGAAGGCGTTGCGGATGGTGGAGAAGCGGGCGAACTCCGCCTTGTGCCCGAGCACGCCCGCGATCTCCGCCGCGTCCTTGAGCCCGCGCAGCACGAAGAGGTCGTCCCAGTACGAGTGCATCGGCTTCGCCGAGTACCCCTCGTGGCTGATCGAGGCGGGCACCATGCCGAAGTAGGCCTGCTTGGCCGGCGTGCGGTACTCGGCCGTCATGCGCTGCTGGCGCAGGCTGTCGATGTAGCCCACGGCCTTGACCACGCGCGGCCACGCCTGCTCGAGCGCCGCGCGGTCGCCGGTGTGCCGGTAGTACTCGGCGGCCAGGTAGACGAGCTGCCCGTGGCTGTCGTGCTCCGGCACCGGGTCCGCGCCGCGGCGGTCCACGCAGCAGGGCACCTTGCCGTTGGCGTACTGGAAGGGCGCGTACCACTCGAGGAAGCGCTTCACCTCCGCCTCGTGCCCCAGCCGGAGCAGCGCCGCGGAGGTGAGCGAGCCGTCGCGGATCCAGCTCCGCTCGTAGCTGCGCGAGCCCGGCTGGATGGCCGCCCCGTCGGCGTTGATCAGGATGTAGGCGAGGGTGCTGCGCACGCTCTCGGCCACCCGCCGCGCCGGCGCGGGGAGCGTGATCGCCACGCGCCCCAGCCGCTCGGACCAGAGCTGCCGCGCCGCGGCGAGCCGCGCCTCGAAGAGCGCGCGGGCCGCGGCGGGGGCGAGGCTCGCGGCCGGCCGCGGCGCCTTGTCGTGCAGCGGCACGGCGACGTACACCTCCGCGGCGGCGCCCGGCGCGAGCCGCAGCGGGTAGGCGAGCGCCGCCGAGGCGCGGCCGGTGGAGTCCACCAGCCGCTGCGCCTTGGGAAGGCGCCCCTGCCGCAGCGCGTCCACCACGTTGCCGGCGTCGAACGCGCTGGCGCCGAAGCCGCCGGGGCGCGTGAGCGACACCACGGCGCGGTCGCGGTTCACCGCCGCCACCCCCTTGGCGTACGCCAGCTCGCGCAGCTCGGCGGTGCCGCCGGGCGTGCCGAGGAACTGCGAGCTCGGGTTGACCTGGAAGGGGCGGAGCGCGAGGTAGAGCGTCGCCTGCTGCGACGAGGTGCCGCGGTTCTCCACGCGGTAGCGGGCGTAGAGCACGCTCTGCCCCGGCGAGCCCTCCGCGAGCGCGGTCACGGCGACGGCGAGCCCCGGCGCGGCCCAGGTGACGGTGGGGATGGGGAGCGAGCCGCCGTCGAGGGCGTGCGTGCGCGTCACGTCGCGCCACCCGACGAGCCGCCCGCCCACGCGGACGAACGGCTCGAGCGAGAACGCCCCCTTCCCGGTCTCGAGCATCCCGTCGTCGCTGAGGAGCCCCTCGCGGTCGTCGCCGGGCACGCCGAGCACCGTCCAGTACGACTGCTGGCCGTACAGGTAGCGCGGGTAGCTGCCGGCGGGCGACTCGCGCGCCACCGCCGCGGCGAAGGCGTTGGGCGTCGCCGCGAAGTCCAGCGGGCGCACGTCCACGTGGCGCAGGGCGTAGCCGCGGCCGCGGGCGCTCTTCTGCAGCGCCAGGCGCAGCCAGCGGCCCTCGGTCTCGGGGAGGGGGATGAAGTCGCGACCGCCGTCGCCGTCGCGCACGGTGTACGCGGGCGTCCACGCCTTCCCGTCCGCCGAGGTGGCGACGGTGTAGTGCGTGGCGTGGTCCGCGGCGTCCCAGCGCAGCACGAGGCCGCCGTACTCGCGCACCTTGCCGAAGTCCACGGTGAGCTGCTGCTCGCCGTCGCGCGCGCTCCGCCACGCGCTGGCGGTGTCGCCGTCGAGCGCGAGCGCCGCGGCGCTCCCCGCCGCCTGCGACGACGCCTCGGCCTTCGGGGTGAGGTCGTACGCGGTCACCGGCTCCAGCGGGGTGATCGCCAGCTCGTCCAGCCAGACGCGCCCCCGGCCGCCGCTCCCCGCGGTGACCGCGATCTCGAGCGACCCGAGCGTCTTCAGCTCGCCGCCGCCGCTCGGCCCCCACGCGAACTCCACGTTCCGCTTGCGGATCGTCACCTTCGTCCACGCCGCCGGGAACTTGAAGTCGCGCCGGTTGACCCACCACACGTTGTCGCCCGAGGGGTCCACGAGCTTGAACTCGAGGTTGTTGGGCGGGACGTCGCCGCGCACCCAGAAGGTGATGGCGTAGTTGGGCGGCAGCTCGAGCGGCAGCTTCCGCCGCGCCACGGCGTAGCCGCCGCCCCCCTGGAAGTCCACGTCCATGCGCAGCGCGCGGCCGCGGTGGCCGCTGTCGGCCGCGAGCCTGAGCGAGACGCCGTCGGAGGGGGCGGCGCCCCACGCGGCCGTCGAGTCGAAGGCGTCGAGCAGCCGCTCCTGCGCGGCGGCGGGCGACGCGGCGAGGGCGAGGAGGAGCGCGAGGCGTGGGAGGGCGGGGCGCGCGGGGCGCGCGGGGCGCGCGGGGCGCGCGGCTGTGGGCTCTCGGCGCTCGGCCGGGGCGGCGAGAGGGAACAGCTCGGCTCTCGGTACGTCCGCCCGACGCCGAGGGGTTCCTGCCGCCGCACTAGCCGAGAGCCGAGAGCCCAGGGCCGAGAGCCGCCGCATCAGACTCCTGCCCAACGACCACATCATCCTGCCGCTCACTTGACGCTGCCCGCCATCACGCCCTGGATGTAGTAGCGCTGCAGGAAGAGGAAGACCAGCATCACCGGGAGGATCGTGAGCACCGAGCCGGCCATCATCAGCTCGGTGTCCTGCACGTGCTCGCCCACGAGGTTGGAGAGCGCCACCGGGAGCGTCCACTTCGCGTCGTCGCTCAGCACGATGAGCGGCCACATGAAGTCGTTCCAGGTGCTCAGGAAGGTCCAGATCGCGAGCGTCGCCAGGATCGGGACGATCACCGGCACCACGACCATCCAGTAGATGCGCAGCTCCCCCGCGCCGTCCACGCGCGCCGCGTCGAGCAGGTCGTCGGGGATCGAGAGCGCGTACTGGCGGATGAGGAAGATGCCGAAGATGCTCGCCATGCCGGGGACGATCACGGCCGCGTAGGTGTTGATCAGGCCGAGCTGCTTGAGCAGGAGGAAGAGCGGGAGCATGGCCACCTGCACCGGGATCACGAGCCCCGTCGCGAGGACGCGGAACAGCCGGTCGCGCCCCGAGAAGCGGAGCTTGGCGAACGCGTAGCCGGCCATCGAGTTGACGACGAGCGAGAGCAGCGTCACCGCGGCGGTGACGATCATGCTGTTGAGCAGCGAGCGCCCGAGGTTCAGCCGCGTGAACAGCGCCCGGTAGTGCTCCAGCGTGACGGTGCGCGGGAAGAGGCGCGGCGGGAAGGTGCTCGCCTCGCCGGTGGGCATCAGCGACGCCGACACCATCCACACCATGGGCAGCAGCGCCAGCAGCGCGCCGAGGGCGAGCGTGGCGTAGAGCAGCGCGCGCACCACCGCCTGGCGGCTCACCGCGCGTCCCGCTCGCGCTGCACGCGGTACTGCAGGAGCGTCGCCGCCAGGATCACGACGAACAGCACGAACGCCACCGCGGCGGCGTACCCCATGCGCCACCAGCGGAACCCCTCCTCGTACATGAGCAGCACGACGCTCGTGGTGCTCCGCAGCGGGCCGCCCTGCGTCATCACGTACGGCTCGGCGAAGAGCTGGAAGTAGCCGATCATCGTGATCACCCCGACGAAGAGCAGCGTCGGCCCGAGCATCGGGAGCGTCACGTGCCAGAAGCGGCGCCACCAGCTCGCCCCGTCGATCTCGGCGGCCTCGTACAGCTCGCGCGGGATGCTCTGCAGGCCGGCGATGAAGATCAGCATGTTGTAGCCGAAGTTCTTCCACACGGCCATGAGGATGATGGCGGGCATCGCCCAGTCGGGATCGCCCAGCCAGTCGATGGGAGGGATGCTCGCCTTCGCGAGCATCCAGTTGATCAGCCCGTAGCGCGCGTGGTACAGGTAGCGCCAGACGATCGCCACGGCGACGAGCGTGGTGACGAAGGGCGCGAAGTAGACGGTGCGGAAGAAGCCCTTGAAGCGGACGAGCTTCGAGTCGAGCAGCAGCGCCGCGCCGAGCGACGCCGCGATGGAGAGCGGCCCGCCGACGAGCGCGAAGTAGAAGGTGTTCCGCAGCGCCCCCCAGAAGAGCGGCGTCTGCAGGAGCTGGGCGTAGTTGCGGAGCCCCACCCAGCGGGTGTTCTCCAGGTCCCCCACGGCGTAGAGGTCGAAGTCCGTGAGGCTGAGGACGAGCGCCGCGGCCACGGGGAGGAAGAAGAAGAGGCCGATGAGCAGCAGCGCCGGCGCGAGGAAGAGTACGGCGGCGCGCGTGGCCGCGCGGTCGGCGCGCGCCCGGCCCGGCGGCGTGGCGACGACGGGAGGCGGGGTGGCCGTCTCGGCGGTGCCGGTGTTCGCGACCGTCCCCATCAGCGCGCCTCGCCGGCGGCCGCGGGGCGCGTGCCGAGCGCGCCGCGGGCGAGCAGCCACCGCCGCTTCTCCAGCAGCCGGTCCACGTCGCGGTCGAGCGCGGCGAGCGCCTGGTCCACCGTGGCGCGCCCCCGCACCGCCCGCTCGCCGTACTCGAACACCTTCGTGGCGATCTGCTCCCACTCGGGCACCTTCGGGAGCGGGCGCACGCGATCGAGCTGCGCGCGGAAGGCGCGCAGGTGCGCGTCGCGCGCGAGCGACGTGTCCTGCCACGCGTCGCGGCGCGCCGGCAGGTTCCCGGTGAGCTGGTAGAAGCGGAGCTGCTGCGCCGGCTCGGCGAGGAACTCCACCAGCTTCCAGGCCAGCTCCTTGTGCGGCGAGCTGCGGAAGACGACGACGCTCGAGCCGCCGGCCATCGACACGCCCGGGCCCTCCGGCCCCGGCAGGGGCGCCGTCATCCACCGGTCCTGGAGCTCCGGCGGCAGGCGGCGGGAGAACTCGCCGATCTCCCACGGGCCGGTGATCATCATGGCCACGTTGCCGCGCGCGAACTCCTGGTAGCGGTTGGAGATCTCGCTGGCGCTGAGCGCCGGGGCGAGCGAGTCGCGGAACAGCCCCACGTAGAAGTCGAACGCCTGCCGGAAGCGCGGGTCGCGAAAGCCGCCGTAGCGCCCGCCGTCGCGCAGGATGGGGGCGCCGGTCTGCAGCCCGAGGATCACCGGCTGCGGCCACTCGTTGGTGGGGAGGAGGATCGGGTACTGCCCCGGGGTCATGCGCCCCTTCACCGCGCGCATCGCCTCGCGCCACCCCGCCCACGTCGTCGGCATCGTCGCGTAGCCCGCCGCCGCCAGCAGGTCGGTGCGGTAGAAGAGGACGCGCGTGTCCACGTACCACGGGACGCCGTACACCTCGCCGTCCACGACGTTGGTCTCCCAGATGCCCGGGAAGAACGCGGCCGGCGGCGCGCTCGACGCCGCGGCCCGCGCGCCGAGCGGCTCGAGGGCGCCGAGGGCGTGCAGCTCCGGCACCCAGGTGTTGCCGAGCTGCGCGGCGTCGGGCGTGGAGCCGCCGACGTGCGCGGTGAGCAGCTTCTCGTGCGCGGCGCTCCAGGGGATCTGCTGCACGCGCACGCGCACGCCCGGGTTCCGGCGCTCGAACTCGGGGACGAGCTCCTGCACCACCTCCCCCTCGCGGCCGAACGCCCAGAAGCGGAGCGTCACCCGGTCGTCGGCCGCCGGGCGCGCGCAGGCGGCGAGCAGCAGCGCTGCCGCCCCGCGCCACGCCCGGCCGCCACGCCACGTCATGCCGAGAAGTACCACCAGATGAGCGCCACGCCCACTACCACCCCGACGCTCAGCCACAGGTCCACGCGGCGCCACGCCGGGTCGGTGGCCATCACCGCGAGCGGGGCGGCCGGGGCGCGCGTCACCGGGCCGGCCGCCGGGTCCGCGTGCGGGTCGGCGTCCGCGAGCGCGTAGGTGAGCCCCGCGACCTTGGCGTACGCCGGCGCGGGGGTCGCCAGGCTCACCGCCACCAGGATGACCGTGCACACCACGAAGAGGGCGACCGCGAAGTGCAGGAAGTTCATGCTCGCGAAGGTGAGCATGAACCCGCCCAGCGCGTCCTTGTTCAGCTCCGCGGCCAGCCGCGCCATCCCGATCACGAAGCCCGAGAGGAGCGCCGCCATCGCGCCGGTCGCGTTCACGCGCCGCGAGAAGAGCCCGAGCAGGAACACCGCGGCGATGGGCGGCGAGATGTACGCCTGCACGCTCTGCAGGTAGGTGTAGAGCGTGCCCGAGATGTTGCGCATGAGCGGGATCCAGAGGAGCCCGAGCCCCACGAGGATCGCCGTCGACGCCTGCCCCACGAGCACGAGCTGCCGCTCCGACGCCTTCGGCCGCAGCTCGCGGTACACGTCCCAGGTGATGAGCGTCGCGCAGGAGTTGAAGACGCCCGAGAGGGAGCTCATGAGCGCCGCGAGCAGCCCGGCGACGACGAGCCCGCGCAGTCCGACGGGGAGGAGCGCGCCGACGAGCGTGGGGAGCGCCTGGTCGGGCGAGGCGAGGGTGATGCGCCCCTGCTGCGCGAGCGCGTACGCCACCAGCCCGGGGACGACGAAGATGAAGAGCGGGAGGAGCTTGAGGTAGCCGCCGAAGATGGTGCCGCGCCGCGCCTCGTCCTGGTTGCGCGCCGAGAGCACGCGCTGGACGATGAACTGGTCGGTGCACCAGTACCAGATGCCGAGGATCGGCGCGCCGAAGAGGATGCCGGTCCACGGGAAGTCCGGGTCGGTGGCCGGCCGCCACATGTCGAGGAAGCCCGGCCCCACCGCCGCGGTCATGGCGTCCCAGCCGCCGAGCGCCGCGAGCCCGGCGAAGGTCACGGTCAGGGCGCCGCCGACGAGCACGAAGAGCTGGAGCAGGTCGGTGTAGAGCACGGCGGTGAGCCCGCCGAAGATCGTGTACACCCCGGTGGCGATCACCACGACGATCGCGCCGGTCCAGAAGTTCACCCCCATCAGCGCCTCGAAGACGATGCCGCCGGCGGCGATGGTGACCGA
>Ga0307411_10000334_pt1 | contig 15813 bp, 16 predicted proteins | sample DK1Ometagenome_2_FD_203712 | JGI IMG/M metagenome (GOLD analysis project Ga0307411, IMG submission 203712) | Maize rhizosphere microbial communities from greenhouse at UC Davis, California, United States - DK15-O-1 | ecosystem: Host-associated > Plants > Roots > Rhizosphere > Soil | place: USA...
TTGGGCGGGGCGCCGCGCGGCGGGGGCGGGGGGGGGGGGGGGGGGGCGGGGGGGCGGGGGGGGGGGGGGGGGGCCCCCCCCCCCCCCCCCCCCGGCCGCCGGTGACGAACAGGTGCTGGCCATCCGCGGACGGGTCGCCGGGCAGGACGCGGTCGTGCCGATCCGCCCCGGAGCGCTGCAGCTGCGCGCTTACCCCGCCGTCGCCGACATCCTGCTCGACGCCCAGCCGCTGGCCGAGATGGTCGTGCCCGACACCGCCCAGGCCGCCGACGGGTGGGTGCCCGCGGCCGCGATCGTCGCAGCGCTCCGCGCGCACCTGGCTACCTGAGCGGCTTGGTCGCCTTCACGAGTTGCGGCCAGACGGAGATCACGCTCGGTGGCTGAGCGCCAGCCACGACGAGGTCGAGGACGGTCTACTTCTCGGACGGCAGGTCGAATTGGTGCAGGAATCGTCCGAAAGTGCCGGCGCCGCCGACGGTGTCGCCGTCCCAGCCCTCACCTGCCGGATCGACGCCGTCGATCCACCGGTTGCCGTTCTCATCCTCCTCCAGGGCCCACGACGCCGATCGGGGTGAACGCGTTGGACCTGCCGTCGGCCTGGGTGTACTCGGCCTAGAAGCCCGGTACGGCCGCCACCAGCTGGATGGTCTTGTCGGGTTTGGTCACGGCGTGCAGCATGCCGTGTAGGTGTGGATGCTGTCCGATCCGAGAACGCGCGCCGACGCACAACCCGGCGGGACAGCGAAGCGCCTTCCCGAGGCACCTTGCTGTCCGGGCAGGACGGCGCAGGCCGTGGTCGGCCGTGGTCGGCGGTCGTGCCTGGAAGACTGGGGGCATGGATCTGGAGGACGCGCTCCGCGACGCGCGGCGCACCGCTGCGGAGATCGCCGCCGACAAGGCCGAGCCGCAACGGATCGCCCGCGAGCAACGCCGTCGCGAAGAACAGCTCATCGAGCAGGCCTTGGAGCACCTGCGGCCCCTGGGGAGCGACCGGTTCGTGGTCGTCGACCGGGCCGCCCACTGTGAGGGAAGCCCCGCGTTCCGCGACGCCGACCGCTTCCGCGGCGCGGACGGCGAGCTGTGGCGCGTGGTCGAGGACTACCCCTGTTGGGTGGTCGGCGACGACCCCGCCGACCTCGACCACCTGTGGCTGCTGCTCGACGAGGGCCGCATCGGCAAGTTCGCGAACACCGGCGCGTTGACCAGGCTCGATCCCCGACAGGGTGGGCCTCGGGGACGGGAGTTCGTCTCCACGCTCCCCCTCGCCCCCGGCTTCTGGACCGCGGTCGACGAGCAGATCCTCGCGTGGACGATCGTGCGCCACGAACAAGCTCGCTGAGAGCGTTCTCCGCCCCGGAGTAGGCGGCGATCACCGGTCGTGCCGATCGAGGTCGCGATGCGAGGGTGGCCGGTCCGCGTCCGCCGGGTACAGCCAGCGCACCGGCACGACCACGGTGTCCACATCCGGCAGCAGCACCGGCCGACCGTTCCCGTCGAGCAGCGGCCCCTGCACGCTGTAGGCGCCCGGCGGCAGGCCGAGTTCGGCGACCTGCTCGACCGCGAGGTCCAGCCGTACCACCGACTGCCGCACTACCCGCAGCCCCTCGACCATCGGCGGGTCCGCCGCGGCGTCCAGCTCGGTGGCGATCAGCCGGAACCGGCACCCGCGCCACCACCACAACCGCCACCACGGCGACGACGGATCCGCGTGGTCGGTCTGCGGGTAGCGCGAGGCTGGCAGCCGGTGCGGCACCTCGACGAGATAGGTCTCGCCGAGCCGTACATCGCGGGTTCGCACGCCAGTCAGCGTGCTCTGCGGGCGGCCGCCGTCGCCACCTGGTCCCCGTCCGGTCCTCGCCCCCAGCGGTCGACAGGCTGTCCGTCGGACGTGCCCACCGTGGCCTCCAAGCCCATTCCGGGCGTGTCGGAATCGGCTGCACCCCCGCGAGGAGGAGCCGGGAAATGGCTGAAGGGAATAGTGTCCCGGCCCGCGCGAAAAGCGCGTCGGCGGAGTCCGGTTGCCGGACAGACAGAGGGGCCCGACCGGCGTTGCCGCTGGTCGGGCCCCTGTGCGCCTGTGGTATGACCGACAGTCGAAGGAGTGGCACAAACTCCGCGAACCTGTCTATAATGGTGATGTTGAAGGCACCAAAAAACCACATAGCTAAACGCATCCGACCTCCGAGGCCATCCGGGCTGACAAACCCGGGAAGGCGGCTTTGGGGGTCGCTGCGTTCTGCCCGCTACTCTAGCACGCGCGGCCGACATCGCCACCACGACCTACCATTCCGGGAATGACGCGCCGAGCCAAGCCGGGGAGTCAACCCGGACCCGCGCGGACCAGTTGGCGACCTGTTGGCCTCCCGACAGGTTGCCAGGTCAGGCGTGGTGTGGAACACCTCCGTGGTAGCCGAGGTTTACTAGCCGCGCTCAGCCCGACTAGTAATTGTTTGCACGGATCTACAGTTCCGCCCAACTCAACGCGGTTCAGCTAAGTTCAACTAGTTCGGCAACTCCCAGAGTGTTCCGCACTCTTGTCACTGTTTGAGTTGCCGTACCAGTTCTGAGCTAGTTCCGGGATTTAATACATTCTTTGTCCATGCCGGTGACGGTGTCTTCAACGACGTTCTGGCATCGAGGCGAACGCGCAGGACAACGCGGGGCGCTGCCCCCCGCACCCCGGCACCGCTTCAGAGATCGTGGAGAAGATGCTGGTCAGGACGGTAGACACCTCCTCCCGGCACGGACGGAGTCCTGCCGCAAGGAGATGACCGCCGGACCTGCCACCGACGTCGGGTCGACGTCGACGAGGTGGTCGGGCCTCAGTACGGGGTGATCCGCAGCGGGCCCAACTCGACCGCCGCGGGCACCAGCCAGAGCGCGGCCGCCAGCACTCCGACCAGGACCGCGAACAGCACGAGCGCCCGCGCCGTGTGCGGCCAGCTGCTCAGGATGCGACCAGCCAGACCGATCACCCCGGCCTGCCGATCGTCGTCCGTGGACGTCCTGTCGGCGCTCACCCGGGGGTCCGTGGCAGTGTCCAAGATCGTTTCGGAGGGCTTGATCTGCACCTCGGCGCAGCCCGGAGGCTCGTCGGCGCAGTTGCCCCCCTGCGGGGATGGCGGATCGGCGGCCGGTCTACCTATGGTCACTGCAGCGAACCTCCTGGTACTGGATGGAGGTCGGACCGGCCGAGACCCGTGATCAGCGAGACGGCCGGCCCGACGGCGTACGGGCACGGTTCGCGGGATCGGGACCCGTTCGAGCGGGCACCGATCCGAGAACGGGCGGCCCCGTCCCGCGGGGCCGCCCGTCACATCCGTGTTGTACGTGGTGACGACCCTAGGGCGGTGCGACCGTCGTCAGATTGGGTCGTGGACACGTCGCGCCGACCGGTCAGGTTGGTCGGCGACTGGTGTCGCGGCTAGGTACGGGCCGAATTCGCTGCCGGTGCGTTCGTCGTGCCACGGGGACCACTGAGCGCTGTGACGTCGGTTTCGAGCGTGGTCACCTCGTCCCGGCACGCACGGAGTCCGGCCACACGACAGCCCCAGGGGCGCGCCGCAAGGAGACGACCGCCGGACCCGCCACCGGCATCGAGTCGACGTCGACCGGGCACCACGGTGCCGCTACGGTCGGATCGTGAGGGTGGCGCTCGACAACGACTTCTCGGACCACCAACCGGCCTGATGTTCTCCGCCCACGCCGTGGCCGCGCGCGTCCAGCCGTACGGTGGGCCGGTGGCCACGACTCCGCTGATGACCTCCGACGAGTGCACCCGCCTGATCTGGGGCGCCTACGTGTGGCTGACCATGCCGCCGCTGGTCGAGGAGGTCGACGGCCCGGCCGAGCTGGCAGGCAAGTGGACAGCGCTGGCCGAGCGGGTCGAGCGCGCAGTGCGCGAAGCGCCGGAGCACCCGGCCGCCGAGCACCTGGCCACCGCGGCCGCGATGGCGCGCGCGTGGTTGACGCTCCACCTCGACGGGCGGGTCGCCGATCCGGGGAGGTACGCGCACCTGGTCGAGGCGATCGAGCACCAAGGCGCACTCGTCGCCGAGGCCCAGCGCGCTCCGCGGTAGCACCGCACCCTGCGACAGACCCAGCTCCGGCCCAACCTCGGGCCCCGCTGGAGGGACCGAGAGTCACCGCCATGACCAACCGTCTGGCCGACCTCCTCGAGGGCACTCTCACGAGCACTGCCCGGACCGTGCGGGCCGTTGTGCTCATCCCCGGCCATCGGCCTGGTCACTGGGTCCGTACCTGGTGCCTCCCTGCCGATCCGGAGTTTGTCCGCCGCTGTGGTGCAGGCGTCCACCCTGAGGTGACCAGGCCGGATCAGCGTGGAGGCTGCTCGTTGGTGCCGTCCGCGCGGGTTTGTCGGTGCCGTCGAGCCCGTACTGCCCCGCCATGTCCAACATGCCGATGATGGTGTCCGCTGCGGTGTGCGGTCGGGCGCATCGCAGCGCACGCGTCGAACAGCACGGTGTCGACCGGGCGGTCGAGTGGGTCGATGTTTCAGCGCTGCCAGGCCGCGTGGTCGTCGCCTTGGATGACGAGAATGGTCGCATCGTCTCGGTAGCTGGCCTCGTCGTGGTGAACGGCGGCCACGACGGCATCGGCGAGAGCCTGCGGGTCGTGCTGGTGCTGGTGCACCAACGCGGCCAGCTCCTCGTGCGTCAGCTGGTCATGGACGCCGTCGGAGGTCAGCAGCACCAGATCGCCCGCCGGGATCACGACCTCGTAGACCGTGGCGACGACCGCGCGGGACAAGGTGGTCCTGACCCAGTTGTCGTGCTCCTGTGCGAGTTCGAGCGGCACCCCGTTCTGCACCAGCTGCTGCCCGACCGTGTGGTCCGTGGTGTACCGGCGAAGGGTGCGACCGTGCCATCCGTAGGCGCGGCAGTCGCCTACCCAGTTGACCACGGTCTCGCTGCCGGGCCCGCCCACCGCCAGGACGGCGACACCGTCCGGCGGGTCGTCCTCGGTGCCGGGATCGGCGATGAGCGCGGCGGCGGTCAACACCCCGGCCAGCCCGCCGCGCTGGGCCCCGATGCGGACGGCCGCCTCGGCGAGCAGACGCGAGCAGGCGGCGAGCGCCGCCGAGTTGCCGATTCCGTCGACCACGGCCGCCGCGGTGGTCAGGTCGGCCGTGGTGAAGGTCGCGGCCGCGTCCGCGTTGTGGGCGCGGGTGCCGCGCCGTGTCGCACTGGCCGTCACGAGCGCGCGTGGCGGTATGGTCTGGTCGCTGATCGGCTGCCGTGGCGTCACCGGGAACTGCCCGGCAGTCCGCGTCGACCCGGCAGCGTGCGCCGGTCGGCACGCTCCGAGTATGTCCAACGGCGACCCCGGCCGCCCTGCTCGTCCGCACCGGCAGGCACGACCGCGGTGCCCGTCGACGGGGACGCCTCCGGGAGGTGCCCGGTGTGCGTGCGCAGGTACAAGACCAACCCGAACCCGTGGTTCTCCGGATACACCTGCGCCGGCTCCGAGAGCCGCAGCAGGTCCCGCGCGGCCGTGACCACGGCGAGCAGCTCGGCCTCGTCCCCGGTCATCCGCAACCCCACCACCGGACCCGCACCGGAGGTGACAGTCGGCAGCGCCACGGCGGCCACGCGCACGGCCACCTCCGACCCGCCCGACATCGCCGAGGGCCGGGCCTGCCCGAAGATCCTCACCCCGTCACCGCGGTGGTTCGGGTACGCCCTCGGCTTCATCACCACGTCCACCACGCCACCCAGGGCGGCCGCGACACGACGCACCGCAGCCTCCTCGCCCATCACCCTCACATCCAATGCCATGAGGACAAGCGTAGTGCACGTTGTCAAACCAGAAACCACAGGTCAGAGGCTATTAGCGGCCAATCTATCTATATAGATAACTAGCCGAGGATCTCTTGTCCGTTCCTTCGCGGCGGGGCTTGTCAGCCCGTGGCCGCCGCATCGTGTGACGAGTTCGGATCGCCGAGGGTGTTGGGGAACCAGTCGCCGGTGGCCCTGATCAGCACCGCCCGCAGGACTTCGCCGGTCGTCACCACCCGTTGCCCGCCGCCCGGCCTGATCCCGGCCTGCAGCAGCCGCGTGGCGGGCTCGCTGACCTTCAGCGTCGCGCGCTGCAGCCGGTCGACCAGGCCGGGGTCCAGCGACACGCACTTGCGCGCGCTCCAACTTGTGTCCGGCGCCGCCTCGTCATGGTCGGACGCGTCGCGCCCCGGCTGCCAGCTCGGCCCGTTCGGGTTGTCCGGGGAACCCCACCGACGGCCGGGCATCGCCCCGAGCCCGCGCCTTGGAGCAGGCCATCGCTTGTCCCACCAGCCGCGGGCGATCAGCTCGGCGCGCAGGTAGTGGGCGACGATCGCAGAGGCGGAGTCGAACAACTCCCCGGCCAGCCGCAGCCGGTCACGCTCGGCGTAGAGCTCGGCGAGCGCTTGGCGCCGCTCCCCCGGATCGGCGATCCCCTTGACCCGGTTGTGCCGTGTCCGCCACCACTCGCGGTCTCGTCGGCGCAGGTACTTGGCCTTCGCTGCGAGCGCCTCGACGTAGCAGGGCTCCGAAGCGACCACGACAGCGCGACGAGTCATGACGATATTTATATAGATAGATTGAGCCGGTGGCGAGAAGTCTGGTGTCGCAGCCGCCGATCGAGACCTGATGCGGATAAGCTGGCAGGCGGCCGCGCACGTCGGCCTGATTCCGAGGAGTTCCTGCCCGCGCTGGGAACGACGACGAGGACAAGGGTCCAGGACTCGCGTGCGTCGTATGTCACCGGTCGATGTCGAGCCCACCGGTGGGTGCGCGGGAACCCGCCGAAACAGGGATCCGTCATGACCATGGACAAGACCCGCAAGAACGCGATCCGTGCCGCTGCCGCCCGCAACGGCGACAGCTACGTCCACACCCGGCGGCTCCTTCACGACGGCGCCACCGATCTCGCCGAGCACCTCAGCGGCGAGACCGCCGCACAGGACGTGCAGCTACCACCTGCCTCGGCCTACATCACGGTCGAGGGCGGCACGTCGAAGAACGTTCCCGTCGCGATCGATACGGACGGCAAGCTGCGGCTGTTCGTGTTCCCGGACTACACCTACGGCGGGCAGTGCACCGCCCGCACGAAGCGGGGCGCACGGTGCAACAACATCGCCTGGGATGGCGGGCAAGTGGCCGGGTACGAGCAGTTCAGTGCAGGGACCCGGCTGGTGAGCGCCTACGGACCGCTCACCGGGTCCGTGGCCCGCCGCTACATGCTTCAGCGGTGTCGCGTGCACGACGCAGACAGCGCGGAGGACTTCTGCCCGCCGGAGTGGGAGAGCTTCAACTCCGTCCGCCACCACGAGTTGACGTTCAGCCCATCCTTGGACGGCTTGCCTTCGACCGGCGGTGCCGCACCGGCTCCGGAGTTGCTCGCCGCCGCGGTGTTCGCCGACTACGACCCCGAGCAGCGGCAACGGCTGCTCGACCTGCTAACCGCGCAGGACCACCCGGCACCGGGGACGCCGCCCCGGCCGCGCGCGAGCGGGCGGTAGACCGCGCGGGTACCACCGACCGGCCATCGACCATTTCCAACGGCAAACCCCGGAGGCATCCGCGCGCGAATGTCTCCGGGGGTGTCGGCTAGGCCGCCGCGAACTTCCGCGTGGCCGTCCTCACGTGCTCGACGCCCGCGCCGATGCCGCCATCCGCGCCACCGGGACACGCCGACCGACTCTCTCGCCCGAATCCCACGGCAGTCGCCCGTACGATTGGTCCTTGGCAGCGGTGCCTGCCAGTTTCCGAACCCCGTGCGACCCACGCCGTCGGGGTGTCGAGGACAAGGGTCTCGGACTCGCACTCAGCTCGCAGCGATCACGGCATGGCGCCGTTGACGTTCCTTCCTGTGGAGCGCGTGGGATCCGCTGGAGGCTTCGATGGCCAAGCATCGCTCTCGCAAGACCAAAGCCCGCAAGATCATGGGCCAGACCGGGATGCCGTTCAGCAAGGCCGCCCGGCTCGCCGACGCTGGCGGGGTGAGTCCGATCCGCGCCGAGTGGACCACGTCCGGATGGCACCGGCTGCTCCCCGTCGAGACGTGGGCACTGGAGATGATCATCGGGACCGCGACAGTCGACCAGGTCGACGGGACCCTGGACGAACTGGTCGCCAAGCACCTCGCCGGGCCGGATTGGTTCCCGCGCGGCTCGGACACCGAGCTGGGCGCGGTGGTGCCAGAACCAGGACGCCCCGACGATGCCCACGCAAGGGAGGGCGCTGCAGCGTTCCGGTTCGCGCTCGCCCAACTCGAGGCCGAAGTTCCCGCCACGGTCGGGGAGTTGGCCGAACTGCTGGCGCGCGTCGGCGTGTACCACCACACCTGTGGTACGGACGGCGTGCACCGGTGGCGAGGGGAGGAACTGCCGCATGTCCTCGACGTACTTGTCCTGCCCGAGCAATGGCAGGACAAGGAGAACGAGGCGCGCTGGAGGACGACCACCGGACGGGCCGCGGGCCAACTGCTCGACGTGCTGGCAGCCCACAAATTGTCGGGGGCGTCGACCACCACGCTCGACCGACTCGCGGTCGACACCACGATCCCTGCCGACCACGTCCGCCTGGGCGTCGAAGGGCTGGTGCACCGCGGCGTACTCGTCGTCGACCAGCGAGGTGTGCAACTCGACGCGGGCGGCGTCCGTCGCCTCGCCGGTCACGACCGGATCGCGCTGCGCGTGGACTGGGACCAGATCGATCAGGACGAGGAGGAAGGCGACGGGATCCCCGAGCAGATGGTGTGGAGTGACAGCCCGTGGGCGGTGTACCGAGGCATCTCGATGACGGCCGATGTCGGCCCGGATCTCCTCGAAACAGTCGCGGTGCTTCCGTTCACGAGGTCCACGCCGGATGGTCAGATGTCGAGGACCAACCTCGCGGAACTCGCCGCGGAGCAGGCAGCTCCGGTCGCCCGCGTGATCGACTCGCTGGTCAACTTGGAGGCCCTCGGCTACCTGATCTGGAACGCGGGCAAGCAGCGTGCCGAGGTTCGCCACCTTCCGGCGTCGCGAAACTGAGTCACGCTGCTGCGACCGGCGGACACTCATGCAGGTCGCAGTTGTCGTCTGGGCAACTCAAGGGCCGAGCGCAATGCAGGTGTCCGCGCGGTCGCGCGGCCGGTGCACTGTCGACGCGCCGATGCGGTCGACACCCAACGAAGGTGTCGACCGCATCGGGTACCGCGGGCTAGTAGGTACCGACCCTGACGCGGCCGTTGGTGTAGACCTCGCCCCAGAACCCGTTGGCCACGGGGAACTGGCCGATGGCCCAGTTCAGCGCCGCCACCAACGGCGGGCAGACGAACGCGCCGACCGGGCCGCGGAACACCGCGGAGCAGGCGGCTCCTGCGCCGATTGTGACCAGCTCGACGCGGCTGATCTTGAACCACCAGTGGTCACGGTCGAAACCACCCTGGGCCATCGTGCCGACCGAGCCCTCCGCAGTCGCCGGGTCCGTCGACGGCGCGGGGACGGCGGCCGCCACAGCGGGCCGCCCCACGGCCATCGGCGCCCTGCTCCAGGACCTTGCCTCCCGGCCACCGACCCCGTTGATGATCCCTCACGGACCGAACACGCCCGGCTGGCTGTTCCCCGGCCGGGTCCCCGGACAACCCATCGACGGACACAGCCTCACCAACCTGCTCAACCGGCAAGGCATCAGCACCCGACCCGCACGCAACGGAGCCCTCTCTGCACTCGCCGCAGACCTACCCGCCGCGATCCTCGCCGACCTCCTCGGCCTCCACGTCAACACCGCCGTCCGCTGGGTCACCTACGCACGCCGAGACTGGACCGACTACCTCGCCGCACGGGCCGCCGAGCACGGCAAGCCACAGCAGGACGATAAGCTCCCGATCGGCGGCCATAAGAGCGCAGCGGGGTCAAGCGCTGTCAGCCAGGTGGGGAGTCGGTCGTCCCGAGAGTTCTGAGCACGTGTTCGATGAACGGTGCTTTCCCGGCTCGGTACCGGACGCGGTCTCGGGCGTCGTCCTCGGCGAGCTGTGTTTTGATCCGCGCGTATTCGGCTGCAACGTCAGGCGCCCGGCGGAGGTGGTCTCGGAATGCGATCCATTGAGGCCAGTCGGGTGACCCCTGCTCGACGACGTGCAGGTGGTGCGTTCTGTGCGCGATGGAAGGGAAGCACAACGACCACTTGCGGTTCGCCTCGTCGGTGGGTTCTGGGGCGTGCACCCAACCCAGTTCGTCCACGATGTCGATCGCATCGCCGAAGGCGTCCCGGTCCGTGATGACGGCGAGCATGTCGATGATCGGTTTGGCGGGAAGTCCCTGAACCGCGGTGCTGCCGATGTGCTCGATCGAGACGGTGAGCCAGGGCGCGAGTACCGGCTCCAGCCGTCGTCGCTGCACGTCGAAGTCAGAAGCCCAACTGGGGTCGTGGTCAACGATCCTGATCAAATCCTGTCGCACCGGTAGAGGATCGCAGCCACAGCACCTCATTGGTAGAAGAGGACGTCCGAGCGGCGGCAGGAGTCGACGACGCACGACGACGCGGCGTGCTGGCCCGCCCCAGCAACCGGCTGTCATCCGCGACCGCCATACCAGCGCAAGTCAGGTCCTCGTCTCCGATTAGGAATAGCGCATGGTCGGAATAAGTACCTTCCACCAGTACTCTCCGGCCGCCGCCACCGAGTACGGCTGCTGTGCCGACGACACGACCAACTCGTCTTCGGCGGACCACCCGATCCGCCATCGGGCTCGTGCTGACCGCGTTCGCCGTGCGGACAGACCCCGAGATCCACCTGATCGCCGCCGGTCGGTTGTCGACTGGGACGGTCACTCGGCTGCGCAGGTGAATGCGTCGGCAACCTGGCCGTCATCGTCGAGGACGGCCACGCGCACCGTGGTGCCGGGTTCGATGCCGTAGTCGGCCGCGCGCACCAGGAACGCGGCGCTGGCCACCACGTCGAAGGCGTCATCGACGCCGGGGTGGCGACGGAGTTCGCGCCATTCGCCGTTGTCGGTGGTTCGCGTGCTCACCGTGATGGTCGCGGGCTCAAAGAGTTCGGTGTAGGGGCGCGGCACGGTCGCGTCGAGCGCGCGGGCCGCGTTCCACATCGGTCGGCTCAGCACGTCCAGTTCGGTGATCACGTTCCGAATGGCCTGCGCCGCGTCGCTGCCGGGCTCGCTGTGCGAGGCGATGCACGGCTCGACGGCACGGGCGAGCAGCTCGACATCGACCAGCAGGCCGGCCAGCCAGTTGACCATGATCGCGGTCTCCCTGGCGTCGGGCCTGGTGGACGGCGCGTTCCACAGGCGACGAACGTCATAGAGCCTGCGCATCACCTCCTCGCGCTGCGCGTCGACCGACGGCGGGTAGCCCTTGCTCGTCTCGACCGGCGCGTACCGGTGCGCGTACTCGCTCGCGGCCTCGCGCAGCACGTCCGCGCGGTCGACACGCCGCAGAGCGGCAATCCTCTCCAGCGACGCCAGCACGTCGTGGTCATACCGGACGGACACCTGGGTCTTCGTCATGCCACAGAGCGTAACCCATTGAATCCCATTGAATCCCATGCGGTCGGCGGAGTCGTATCGCCACTGGTCAGGCAAATCCGCCTGTTCCGACAGTCGGTGACCCGACGCCGACGGAACGCGCGCGCCCGGTCGCACGGAGGCTCCAGCGAACAAGCAGTCCGCGATCGGTGGTCTTCGACAGGGAAGTCCACGACACGGCGAGGTAACCGCCACCGCCAGGGTGGTGCCGGTGAACTCGACGAAACGCGGGATGCCCACCCTGCTGCGTCCGTCTGCCAGGCGAATCGCGCCTCGTCCAGGGTGTCGAGCTGACTTAAATGTCCACTGTGGACTATCCGAGGCGAGTGCGGGTCACCGGCGGGGGCGCAGGGCCTGGCGGTGGGCTTCGGCGATGAGGTCGAGGTGGTGGTCGGTCAGCGGCCTGGTGAGTCCGCGCTCGTCCTCGGCGCCGGTGATCGCGACAGCGCCGTGACAGCGGTGGGCGCGTGCGCCCCGCGCCGCCGGCGGCGCGCGCCCCCCCCCCCGGCCGGGGCGGGGGGGGGGGGCCCCCCCCCCCCCCGCCCCGGGCGCTGCCGCGGCCGGGTTTGGCGGGTACAGCGCGGGCATCGTGGCCGCAACCTCCGGCGAGACGTCGGCGACCCGAGCCCACAGCCCGTGCTCCAGGGCGGTGCCGTTGACCAGCCTGCGGTTCGGGTCCACCACGGCCGCGACCGCTGTCCACAGTGTCTGCTGGTAGAAGCCGCCCCACTCGTTCGGGTCGGCGTGACCGTCGGCGATGCGGGTCAGCAGTTCGCCGGTGGGGATGAGCAGCACGAACGAGATCGGGTGCACGCCCTCCGCCGGCGCTTTACTGTGTCCCCGCCAACGGCATGACTGCGGATCTTCAATCTGCTGGGCGGATTGCCTGCACTCACAGCAGAACGCCAGCCGCGCGCTCGGCCGCACAAAATTCCGATCTCATAGGCTGGCCACGCCTATGACGGGCCGCCGGGCGCCAGCGTGGCAAGCACAATGCGAGTTGTCGGGAGGATCCGTGGACGGAGCACGTCCGGACGTCCACTCCGCCGAGTCCGCGGCCACGATGGCGGAGTTGGCGCGGCTCGCCACATGGTCACTGTGGGTCCCGTTCGCGGACGCGGTGGATACCGCTCCCCGAACTCCCGGTGTGTACCTGGCTCGCCGTCGCAACGGACCGCTGGTCTACGTCGGCATGGCAGGAGAACGTCGCGGCATGGGGATCCGCGGCCGACTTCGTGTCTACTCGACCGGCAAAGCTGCTGTCAGCGGACTCGGCGAAGCTGCCTTCAACCGCGCGCTGGCCGACCCTGAGTTCGTCCGCGCCCGCCTAGCCGAGCTCGCTGCGGGCCGTCCCGAAAAGGCGCAGGCATGGGCCCGCGCTGCGCTCGACCTCGCCGATCTCGAGGTGTGTTGGGCAGCCACATTGGATCGGCGGTCCGCGCTCGATCTCGAACAACAGGTCGTCACGCGGGCCCGCGACCGCGGGCTGTGGAACATCCGATAAGGCTGCGGCGCCACGGTCAGCCACGTGCAGCGCCCACGCCGCAGTCCGTGTCCGGGTACGTCTGCTCCCCCGATTTGTGCTTCACCCGAGTGCCCGCAGGTTCGTGCTCGAAGCAGAAGCAGCGCATTTGAGCGGGTGAGAGTGCCTCGCCAACGCGGAGTGGATGTCGGTGGACGCCGGTAGCGTCCTGCGGCGTGAACGTTCGAGAACGCATCCAGGAACTCGCGGACCGGATCGTCGGTCTGCGTGACGCGTACTACCAGGGCTCCCCGCAGGTCGCGGATGCCGAGTACGACGTGATCGAGGACGAGCTGCGCGGGCTCATCGAGGCGAACCCGGAGCTGGCCCCCGATCCGAACCCCCTGGAACAGGTGGGCGCGCCCGCGGTGCTGCACGCGCCGATCCGGCACTCGCGGCCGATGCTGTCGCTGGAGAAGGCCACCAGGCCCGAACAGGTCGTCGCGTTCTTCGACCGCTTCCCCGGCCAGCCGGTGGTCGTCATGCCGAAGCTCGACGGCCTGTCGCTGGCACTGGTCTACGAGGACGGACGGCTGGTCCGGGCGATCACCCGCGGCGACGGCACGACGGGCGACGACGTGACCCCGCTGGTGCGGGCGCTGACCGACGGCGTCCCCCAGCACCTCGACGCGCCGGGTCGGGTCGAGGTGCGAGGTGAAGCCGTGATGCTGCGCTCCACGTTCGCCGCCTACAACGCCGCGCACCCGGACAAGCCGCTGATCAACCCGCGCAACGCCGCCGCGGGCACGCTGCGGGCGAAGGACCCGGCCACCGTGGCCGAACGGCGCCTGCAGTTCTTCGCCTTCGACCTGGACACCGACCCCGACAGCGCCGACACCGATCTGCACCGCGGGCTTCGGACGCTCGGGTTCACGGTCGCCGACATGCGGCACTGCGCCGACGCCGAGGCCGCCCAGGCGGTGATCGGGACGATCGAGCAGCAGCGCAACGACCTCGACTACGACCTGGACGGCGCCGTGCTGCGGCTGGCCAACCGCGACGCCTTCGCCGCCGCGGGCACCCGGTCGAACTCGCCGCGCGGCGCGCTGGCGTTCAAGTTCGCCGCCGAGGAGAAGACGACGGTGCTGTCCGATGTGGTCTGGGACGTCGGCAAGACGGGCAAGATCGCCCCGGTCGCCTGGTTGGAACCGGTGTTCGTGGGCGGGACGACCGTCACCCGCGCGACGCTGGCCAACCAGGAGGTGATCCGCGCGCGCGGCATCAGGATCGGCGACACGGTGCTGGTCCGCCGCGCGGGCGACGTGATCCCGTTCGTCGCGGGTGTGCTCGACGCGTCCAAGCGCACGGGGGCGGAGCTGGAAATCGTGCCGCCCACGCGGTGCCCGTCCTGCGCGCAGCCGTTGACCGAGCAGGGCAACAGCCGCGAGCTGTTCTGCACCAACGTCGCCTGCCCCGCCCAGACCGTCCGGCGGTTGATCCACTGGGCGTCGCGGGCCGGGGCGGACATCGACGCGATCGGCGGGGTGTGGATCGAACGGCTCGCCGAGGCCGGGATCCTGGAGCACCCGTCGGACTTCTACCGGCTGACCAAGGAGCGGCTGCTGGAGTTCGACCGCATCGGCGAGGTCTCGGCCACGCGCATGATCGAGTCGATCGACGCCAGCCGCCAGGTGGGGCTGCGCCGGGCGCTGATCGGGCTCGCGATCCCGATGGCCTCGGAGGGCACCGCAGCCCGGCTGTGCCGCGCGGGGTTCGGCTCGCTGGAGGAGGTCGCCGACGCGGGCGAGGAACGGCTCGTGGCCGTGGAGGACATCGGGCAGAAGGTCGCCACCTCGCTGATCGCGCACCTCACCCGCCTGCGGCCGGAACTGCGCCGGCTGCGCGAACGCGGGGTCTCGCTGGACGTGCGCGAGGAGGACCTTCCCCTCGTCGTCTCGTCCGACGCGCCGTTGGCGGGCAAGACGGTGGTGATCACCGGCGCGATCAGCGACCCGCGCTCCGGGGAGAAGGTCGCCCGTCCCACCTTCCAGCGGCTGTGCGAGAAGGCAGGCGCGACCACCGCGTCCTCGGTCTCGGCGAGCACCGACCTGCTCATCACCGGCGCCGACGTCGGCGCGAGCAAGACCGCCAAGGCGGAGAAGCTGGGGGTGGAGGTCGTCGACCAGAGCGTGATCTGGCAACAGCTCATCGCAGCCCGCGTCGTCTAGATGTACTGACCTGAGAGGTTGGGAACGCGGCTGGCGGGTGCGAGGCCTTTGAGCGCGGTGTGACCGCGGTGGTGATTGTAGTCGTGTAGCCATCGCGGGAACGCTTCACGGCGTTCGGTCTCGGACCGGTAGGGGCGGGCGTAGGCCCACTCGTCGAGCAGGGTGCGGTTGAAGCGTTCGACCTTGCCGTTGGTCTGCGGCCGGTAGGGGCGGGTGCGTTTGTGGGTGATGCCGGCCTCGGCCAGGGTGTCGCGCCAGAGGTGGGAGCGGTAGCAGGAGCCGTTGTCGGTCAGGACCCGTGCGACGGTGATCCCGTTGGCGGTGAAGAAAGTCTGTGCCCTGGTCCAGAATCCGCTGGCGGTTTCCTTGGTTTCGTCGGCGAGGATCTCGGTGTAGGCCAGACGGGAGTGGTCGTCCACGGCGTTGTGCAGGTAGGAGTAGCCGAGCCTGGCTCGTTTCCCCTTGCTGTTGTTGGGGATCGGTGCGCTGGTGGTGTTGTTGCGGTTGCCCCGGGCGCGTTGTGACGGGACACGATAGTTGGCACCTGGCCAAGCTAGTTGGCACCAAGATCCTCACAGAGCATCGCGGCCCTGGGC
>Ga0307411_10000336_pt1 | contig 15766 bp, 18 predicted proteins | sample DK1Ometagenome_2_FD_203712 | JGI IMG/M metagenome (GOLD analysis project Ga0307411, IMG submission 203712) | Maize rhizosphere microbial communities from greenhouse at UC Davis, California, United States - DK15-O-1 | ecosystem: Host-associated > Plants > Roots > Rhizosphere > Soil | place: USA...
GAGGGGTGACCCTGTTCGATCGGATCGAGGGCAATTACTTCGCCATCCTGGGAATGCCGCTTCTCCCCTTGCTGGGCGCGCTCCGGGACCGGGGATTGATGGCGGCATGACGTCAATGTTTGCGGAGGTGATCGGCGATCCGATCGACCACAGCCTGTCGCCGCTGATCCACGGATTCTGGCTTGAAGCGCTGGGCATCGACGCCGAATACGGCCGGCGGCGCGTTACGCGAGCCGACTTTCCCGCCTATGTGGCCGAGCGACGCGCCGACCCCCTGTGGCGCGGGTCGAACGTCACCATGCCGCTTAAGCTCGATGCGGCGGCCATCGCCGACAAGACGACGGATCGTGCGGTCGCGGCGGGCTCCGCCAATGTGCTGATGGTGCGCGACGGAAAGCTGGTAGCGGCGAACACCGACGTCGGCGCCATCGCCGTTCTGCTCAGCCGGCTTCACCAGGCCAAGGCAGCGATGGGCAGCGTAACCCTGCTCGGCAATGGCGGCGCGGCGCGAGCCGCGTTGGTGGCATGCAAGATGGTGGGCCTGTCCGCTGTCCGCCTCCAGGCGCGCGACATGGCCCAGGCGACAAAGCTGGCGGTAGAGTTCGGACTCGATGTCGGGCCAGTGCCGTTCACCGAACCCATCGTCAGCGACGGACTGATCAATGCCACGCCGCTCGGCATGACGGGCCAGGACTGTTTCAACTGCGAACTGTCGCACATGCCGGCCAACGGATGGGTGTTCGACATGGTGACCGAACCGCCGGAAACGCCGCTCCTCGCCGCCGCGCGCAAGCGGGCATTGGCCGTCGTGAGCGGGATCGACATGCTGGTCGAACAGGCAGCCTCCAGCTTCCGGCTGTTTTTCGGGGTCGAGCCGCCGCGTGACCGCGACAAGGAACTCTGGCAGAAGCTGAAGCGATGATCACGCTGGCGCTCACCGGGTCGATCGGCATGGGCAAATCGACCGTCGCTGCCATGTTTGCCGACGCCGGCGTTCCGACGTTCGATGCCGATGCGGTCGTGCGCAGGCTGCAGGGCCCAGGCGGCCGGCTGGTGCCGGAAATCGAATCGCGCTTCCCCGGCACGACGCGGGATGGACAGGTCGACCGCGAGGCCTTGTCCTCCGCCGTGCTCGGCCATCGCGACGAACTGGCCGCGCTCGAGGCGATCGTCCATCCCGCGGTTCATCACGAACGGACGCGCTTCATTGTCGAGAATGGCGATGCGCCGGCCCTTCTGTTCGACATTCCGCTGCTGTTCGAAACCGGCGGCGACGTGGCGTTCGATAAGGTCATCGTCGTCTCCGCTCCTGACGACGTGCAGCGGCGGCGGGTGCTCGGACGGCCGGGTATGACCCGGGAGAAGTTCGAGCAGATTTTGGAGCGGCAGCTACCCGACGCCGAAAAGCGCGAGCGCGCAGATTTCGTGATCGACACGTCGGGTGACCTTGCCGCAACCCGCGCCCAGGTCGATGCGATCCTCACTTGTCTCGGCCTTCGGACGGGTGTTTAATCCCCGCCATGCGTGAAATCATTTTCGACACGGAGACCACGGGCCTCTCCCCCGCGGGCGGGGACCGCATGGTCGAAATCGGCTGCATCGAAATGATCGGCCGGGTCGAAACCGGGCGCCATTTTCACTGCTATTTCAATCCCGCCCGCTCGATGCCGAGCGAAGCCGAGGCGGTGCATGGGCTGTCCGACATCTTTCTTTCGGACAAGCCGAACTTTGCCGACAAGGTCGACGACCTGCTGGAATTCATCGGCGATTCGCCGCTGGTCGCGCACAATGCGGCCTTCGACTTCGGCTTCCTCAATCACGAGCTGGAGCGGTGCGGCCGGGTAGCGGTCTGCCTGACCCGGATGGTCGACACGCTGATGCTCGCCCGTTCGCGCCATCCCGGCGCCAAGCACAGCCTCGACGCGCTCTGCACTCGCTATGGGGTCGACCGCGCGCATCGCGTCAAGCATGGCGCCCTGCTCGACGCGCAGCTGCTCGCCCAGGTCTATATCGAGCTGACCGGCGGCCGGCAGATCGGCCTTGGCCTGGTTGCGGACACCGCGGAGCACGTAGCGTTGACGGTTGCAAACGACCGTGCCGCGGACCGTCCGGTCCGGGAACCGCGGCCGCATTCGGCAAGCCCGGCGGAGGTTGCGCGGCACCGCAGCTTCCTGGCGAAAATCGCCAATCCCTTGTGGGAGCGCTTTTTCGATCCCACTTCGGAACGTGGCGCCGCCTGACGCATTTCGCGGCGGCGTCCGCGGAATTTGATGAAGGAGAGCCAAGATGGATATCAGGGTCGCGGGTCACCAGGTCGACACCGGCGAGGCTCTCCGTTCCCATGTTTCCGACCGTCTATCGGCGATGGCGGACCGATATTTTTCCCGGGCCGTCGCCGCGAACGTCACCTTCGGACGCGGCCCTTATGAGGACTTTACCTGCGACATCGTCGCGCCGGTGAATCAAGGCGTGGTCCTCAAATCGTCGAACCGCGCGACCGACGCCCACATCGCCTTCGATGGCGCGGCCGACAAGATCGAGCGGCAGCTCAAGCGCTACATGGATCGATTGCGCGAGCGACGGGGGGAAGCCGACGGCGCGCCCGTTCCAGAAACCGCGGCCTACACGATCTTCGCCGGACCGATGGACGAGGAGCAGCCGATTCCACCATCGCCGGCCATCGTTGCCGAGACGAAGGTCGACATTCCCGAGACGAGCGTGTCCGATGCGGTGATGATGCTCGACCTTCGGAACACCAACGCGCTGATGTTCCGCAATCCCAAGAGCGGCGAATATAACATGGTCTATCGCCGGGACGACGGAACCATCGGCTGGGTCGAACCGTCATCGAAGTGACAAAGGCCGGACTCGTCGGCTAACGGCCCTTCCACACTTTGTCAGCGCGTTCCGCCTGTCCTGGATTCATCACATGCAACTTTCCCAGTTTCTCGATTTCGAAGCGATCCGGTTCGACATGGCCGCTGGCAACAAGCGCCAGCTGCTCAATCAGCTGTCGCAGATCGCCGCGGCGCGCCTGTCGATCGACCCGTCGCAGATCGCCGATGCCATCGCCGAGCGCGAGCGGCTGGGCTCGACCGGTTTCGGCGGCGGCGTCGCCATTCCCCACGGCAAGCTTGCGGGCCTCGATCGGGTTTATGCGCTGGTCGCCCGGCTCGCCGCGCCGATCGATTACAAAGCAATCGATGGAGCGCCCGTCGACCTCGTCTTCATGCTCCTTTCGCCGCCCGATGCGGGGGCGGAGCATTTGAAGGCGCTGGCCGCGGTCAGCCGCCTGGTGCGCCACGGTGCAACGGTCGAGAAATTGCGCGGCGCCCGAAGCCGCGACGCGCTGGCCGCGGTGCTGATGGGCGCCGAGGAACGCGATGCCGCGTGAAAGCGCGCCGTCGGGCGAGGAGGCGCATCTGCGCGCGCTCGAAGCGCTCTACGATTCGGCTCCGGTCAATTCGCTGTTCGCATCGCGGCTGCTCCTCCCGAAGGCGGGACGCAGCGAGATCGAATTCACGGTCGCGGAAAGCAGCTTTCATGCGGCGGGGGCGGCGCACGGCACACTTTACTTCAAGATGCTTGACGACGCGGCCTTCTACGCCGCCAACAGCCTGGTCAGCGACCGCTTCCTGCTGACCACCGCCTTCAATCTCCACTTCACCAAGCCGATGCGGGTCGGGAAGGCGCGGGCGGAGGGGAAATGGATTTCCGGCAAGCGGCGCGTGTTCGTCGCCGAGGCGCGGATCGTCGATTCGTCCGGCGAAGAATGCGCCCGGGGGACGGGCACATTCCTGCGCTCGCACATCGCGCTGTCGGGCCTGGACGGCTATCGATCGCGCTGATGGCGGAGCGGCTTCCGGCCCAGCTCGAAGCAAGCGGATTCCTGCGCAGTGCGGAGCAATCGGGTGGCTTCGGAACGATCCTCAGGAAAGGGGATCCGGACCGGGGCGCCCTGATCCTCATCATTGCGAGCCGGGGCCGGCATTTCGCATGTCTCGAGCGCAGTCTTTCTCCCGACGGTGCCTACCGATGGCAGCAGGTTGGCCCGCCCGCGGGCGCTGGAACCGAAACAATCGCGGATTGGAGCCAAAAGCGGGTCGGTTTCGACTCCGATCTGTGGTTAATTGAACTGGATATCCCATCGCCTGAACGATTCATCGCTGAAACGACCTCTCAAGGTTGACCGGCAGGAACCAATCCGAAAACAGGGTCGGCAACTTCCATGCGGGGGGCATCCGCGTCGGCTTTGTTCATGCCGTAGAGGTGCCACGCAGTCGGGGAATCACCCTCGGCGAGCGTTGCCTTAGGGCAGCAGTCGCCGAACGGCCGGTTCACCGCACAGATAAGTGTCTACATGATCGTGTCGCTTCGCACCGCCATTCTGGTGATCGCCGCGCTTACCGGCGCGTCCGTCGCTCCGGCCAAGGTCAATCCGACCACCGAGCCCTTGATCGCCGAAGGGTCGAAGAATCTTCCCGTTCCGGTTGCCAGCGCGTTGCTGCCGACCGAAGAGTCACCCGATCTCCTGTCCGCGCCCAATTCCGACCCGTTGGCCCCGGTCGCCGACGAAGGCGACGATGCCGATGACATGGCCAAGGGCGCGACGCTGGCCGAGACCGTCGCCAGCCTGCGCAGCTCCGATCCCGGCAGCCGCGAACTCGAATGCCTCGCCGGTGCCATCTACTTCGAATCCAAGAGCGAAAGCTTGCAGGGCCAGCTGGCGGTCGGTCACGTGATTGCCAACCGCGCCGATTCGGGCCGGTTCCCGTCGAGCTATTGCGGCGTCGTGTTCCAGCGCAGCCAGTTCAGCTTCGTTCGCGGCCACTCGCTTCCATATATCCCCCGCTCCAGCCGCGATTGGCAGGAAGCGGTTGCGATCGCCAAGATCGTCGATGCGGGCCTTTATTCGTCGCCGGTCGGCAAGGCGATGTTCTTCCACGCCCGCCGCGTGTCGCCGGGCTGGCGCCTGACGCGCGTCGCGACGCTCGGCAACCACATCTTCTACCGTTAGCCCTTACTGAGCGGGGAAATATGAAGGGGATCGCCTAGCCGGCGGTCCCCTTTCGTTCTATGTGGAGCGGATGGCCTCCAACCCGATTCCCGACTGCTTCATCGATGCGCCGCCGATCGCCGCCGAAGTCGCGCGCGGGGTAACCCGGCTGTTCTGCCGGCACGACCTGTTCGCCATGTGCGAAGTTCCGCTCCCCAACGGTCGCCGAGCCGACCTGATGGCGGTCGGTCCGAAGGGTGAGCTCACCATCGTCGAGATCAAGGTGAGCAAGGCGGACCTGTTGTCCGACCAGAAGTGGACGGATTACCTGGATTATTGCGACCGCTTCTTCTGGGCTGTGCCGGGCCATCTCGCTGCATTCCTGGAGGAAGACCGCTTCCTTCCCGGCAACGCGGGACTGCTCGTCGCCGACCGCTATGATGCCGTTGTCATGAGGGAGCCGGCAAGCCGGCCACTCGCCCCGGCAAGGCGCAAGGCGGAGACGCTGCGCTTCGCCCGTCGTGCCGCGCGCCGGCTTTCGGCCCAAATCGATCCTTCGCTAGGCGAATCCTCTTAATCCAGGCTGGGCCCGGCAACCTTTGCCTTGGTGGACTTGGTGGTCTCGATCAATTTCAACAGGTCGCGATTGCGGGTGTCACGTTTGGCATAATCGCGTGCCGAGAAACCGGCGGCATGGTCCGTCTTGTCGGGATCGGCGCCGGATTTCATCAGAAGTTCCACCATCCGCGGCTGTCGCTGCTGAACCGCAACGATCAGCGCCGTCTCCCCCCTGCGGTTCACCGCATCGACGTTCGCCTTGTACCTCAGCAGAACCCGCGCAGCGTCGTCGAAACCGATCCGCGACGCGATGATCAGTGGGGTGTCGCCGTTGGCGTCGCCGACGTTGGGGCTGGCCCCTTTCGAGAGCAGAAATCCGACCCAGTCGAGCTGACGCTGCCTGGTGACGATATGGATCGCTGCATCACCTTTATAACCACGATAATTGACGACTCGCAGGTCGACGTCGCTGATCATCGGCAGCGCCTTGTTGTTGTCCCGCTCCTCGAGCGCCTTGAGAAAGGCCTCGCCCTCCGAACCCGTCGGAAGGCTCTGCGCAGACAAGGGCGTGGCAAATATGGCGAAGGCAATCGCCAACGATGACCACAACGCTAATTTCATTCGACTTTCCCCGCACCTTCCCTTGATATCGCTCGCCTAGCACCCCAAGCCTTGTTCGACCATGAATAACGGGAAAGCCTTTTGGGAAAAGCCCCTGCCTGACCTGGACCGCGGGGAGTGGGAGGCGTTGTGCGATGGTTGCGGGCGCTGCTGCCTGCACAAGCTGGAAGACGATGAGACGGGGGAGCTGTTCCCCACCAACGTTGCCTGCAAGCTGCTCGACCGGCGGAACGCTACCTGCACCGACTATTCGAACCGCAAGCGGCTAGTGTCGGATTGCGTCAAGCTCGACCCCGCCAAGCTGGACGAGTTGGAGTGGCTCCCCTCGACCTGCGCCTATCGGTTGCGTTGGGAGGGAAAGCCGCTGCCGGACTGGCATTATCTCATCTCCGGAAGTCGCGAGACAGTGCATGAGGCCGGCCAGTCCACCCGCGGCTGGACGATCAGCGAGGTCGATGCGGGCGACCTGGAATGGCATCTTGTCGACCGGCCGCTCTGAGCCGCTGAGCCTTCCCGGACTTGCCTGGCCGGTCGAGCTCCGGCTCCATCCGCGTGCCCGCTCGCTGCGACTGCGGCTCGATGAGGCACGGGGGCTTCTGACGCTGACTTGCCCAAGGCGGACAAGCCGGAAGGCCGCGCTTCAATGGGCTCAGCGCCAGGCGCCTTGGGTCGAAGAGCAGTTGGGCCGGATCCAGCCGGGGGAGCCGCTCCTGCCGGACAAAACGATCCCGTTCGAAGGCCGCAACCTGGCGCTGGTGTGGGAAGCCTCGCTTCCGCGCACGCCTGAGATCAGCGAGGACTTGCTTCGGTGCGGGGGGCCGGAAGCGGCATTTTCGGGACGGATCGAACGGTTCCTGCGCTGCGAGGCTCGCGCTCGCCTCAGCGCCGAAACAGCCAAAGCGGCGCTCGATGCCGGCGTGACCGTCCGGTCGGTCTCGGTCGGAGACGCGTCGAGCCGCTGGGGAAGCTGCTCGGCCAGCGGTGCTATTCGCTACAATTGGCGGCTGATTCTCGCGCCGCCTCATTTGCTGCGCTGGGTGGTCGCCCATGAAGTCGCGCATCGCCGGCACATGAATCACGGACCGGACTTCCGGGCGTTGGAGGCAGAGCTCTTTGGCGGCGACGTATCGTCCGCCCGGGCTGAACTTCGAGCGCTAGGGCCGCGGCTGAAGCGGGTCGGCCGCGCCTTCTGACGGCTGGACCGGGGGTTGCTGCCTCGGCTGGCGCGGCGCGGGCTGCCGAGGTGCGGGTACTGGCTGCGGCCGATTCTCGGGATTCCGGCGAAGCACTTCATCCAGCCATTGCTGGTCCACCTGGCCCTCGCCCGGCTGCTGCGGCGCGTAGGGGTCGACCGGCCGGACGACGTCGACGCCGATCGGGTTTCCGTCGGCATCGACCAGCGGCGCGACCTCGTTGAATTCCATGCCCCAGGCTTCCTCGTCGGGCTCAAGCTGCCAGTCGGGCAACGGCGCCTGGGTTTCGAACTGTTCCACTGGCCGCTTGGCAACCGCCACTTTCATGAAGTCCGAAAAGGCTCGTGCCGGAGCGGTCCCGCCTTGCAGGCCGCCGACGGTCCGCGCGTCGTCGCGGCCCATCCAGACGCCGGTCGTCAGGCCGCTTGAGAAGCCGACGAACCAGCCGTCCTTGTTGGACGTGGTTGTTCCGGTTTTCCCGGCGACGGGCCGGCCGATCTGCGCAGCGCGTCCCGTACCGGACATCACCGCCGACTGGAGCAGGTCGGTCATTTCAGCCGCGACCCATGGCGCGACCAGTACCCGCTCTTCCATGCCCTGGTGCTGGTAAAGCAGGCGACCATCCGCGTTCACCACCTTGCGGATCGCGTAGGGCGTCACGCTGACGCCCTGATTCTGAACCGATGCAAAGGCCTTGGTCATGTCGATCAGCCGGACGTCGCTGGTTCCGAGAACCATCGATGGAAAGGTCGAGATCTTGCCCGAGATTCCGAACCTGCGGGCCATGTCGGCGATGGTTCCGAAGCCCAGCGCATCGCCGATCTTGGCGCTGATCGTGTTGATCGAGCGGGAGAAGGCCTCGCGCAGGCTGACGGGACCGGCATAAGTCCGCGTCGAATTGCGCGGGGTCCAGCCGTCGATGGTCACCGGCTCGTCGACGATTGTGTCCTCGGGCTTCATCCCGCTTTCGAGGGCGGAGAGATAGACGAACAGCTTCCACGCCGATCCTGGCTGGCGCTCGGCCTGGGTCGCTCGGTTGTAGATCGACTGCACATAGTCACGCCCCCCGATCATCGCCCTGACGGCCCCATCGCGGTCGAGCGCCACCAGCGCTCCCTGGGCGCCCTTGGGGGTATTGGCGTTGATCGCACGATTGGCCGCCGACTGCATCCCCGGGTCGAGCGTCGTGAAGACGTCGATCGGCTCGCTGGTCTCGTCGATCAGCGTATCGAGCTGGGGAAGCGCCCAGTCGGTGAAATAGCGGACGCTGTCCTGTTTCGACGCTGGCTGGACCTTGATGTCAGCGGCATCGACCTCGGCCGCGGCGGAGGCGGGCAGGAAGCCATTTTCGACCATCGAGTTCAGGACGACGCCGGCACGGCTCCTGGCCGCCTCGACGTCGGCGGTCGGCGAATAGTTGGACGGCGCCTTGACCAGGCCGGCGATGATCGCGGCCTCGCCCAAGCTGAGCCGCTCGGCGCCATGACCGAAGAAGGTCCGGCTGGCGGCGTCGATGCCGTAGGCGCCGCCGCCGAAGTAAACGCGGTTGAGATAGAGTTCGAGGATCTGGTCCTTGGTGAACTTCTGCTCGATGGCCAAGGCAAGGACGCCTTCCTTGACCTTTCGCCCGAAGGTGCGGCTGTTGGTCAGGAAGATGTTGCGGGCCAGCTGCTGAGTGATGGTCGAACCGCCCTGCCGCCACCGCCCGCTTTCCAGCCGGACCTTGACCGACCGGGCCATGCCGATCGGGTCGACACCGAGATGGCTGCGGAACCGCCGGTCCTCGACCGCGATCATCGCGGTGCGCATCGTTGCCGGGATTTCGTCGTAGCTCAGCCAGCGCCCGAAGCTGGGGCCAAGCGACACCAGCAAGGTGCCGTCCGCGGCGCGGACGCGGACCATCTGGCCCAGATCGGACCTTCGGGTCAGCTGCTGATAGTCGGGAAGGGAGGCCATCGCGACCGCGACGGCAATCCCCAGGCCGATCAGCGCCACGAAACCGGCCGCAAGGCCCCATTTCAGGGTGGAGACGAAGATTCCCTTGGCACGGGACGGAGAGGTGCTGGCCATTGGGTTCAATCCCTATTGGCTTCATCCCCGCCCGACAAGCGCGGCCTTAGTCGTCTGAATGCCCCGCGTCCTTCTCTGCCGCCGCTTCGTCGAAATCCAGCGAGGCGCTGTTGATGCAGTAGCGCAGGCCGCTGGGTCCCGGTCCGTCAGGAAAAACATGGCCCAGATGGCCCTCGCATTTGGCGCAGCGCACTTCCGTGCGGGTCATGCCGTGGCTCTGGTCGGCCCGTTCTTCGACCGCACCTTTGCCGGCCGGGGCCGTGAAGCTGGGCCAACCCGACCCGCTGTCATACTTGGTGCCGCTCTCGAACAATGGCTCGCCGCAGGCGGCACAGCGGTACATGCCCTTGCCCTTGTTGTTGAGCAGGTCGCCGGAGAAGGGCGCCTCCGTGCCGGCTTCGCGCAGGATTCGATACTGCTCGGGCGTAAGCTTCGCCCGCCATTCGGCATCATTCGTCGGCTTGTCGGTCATCTCGGGCCTCATTTTATGCAGGGGGTGAAAGTGGCGTTAACCTCGTTTCAACGCCAGGCCCATAGCGTCGGTGCCATGATCGGACGGTTCGTCGTCCTTGTTGCGATCGCGCTCATCGCCGCGCCTGCCTTCCCGCAGGACGCGACCGCGCCCTGCCGCCTGTGCGATTCATCGGCGGCCGACAATCCTGAAAAACCCGCGACTCCGGTCAGTCTCGATGTCGAAACCAGCCTCGATTTCGATCGCCTCATCCTGACCGGAGGGGGCGACGGCAGCGCGGAGCTCTCGCCCGACGGCGAGCGCAGCGTGACGGGTTCGATTACCGCCATCAGCGCCCGGGCGATGGTCGGCGAAGTGACGATTCGCGGCGAACCGGGGCGCATGGTGCGCGTGACGCTGCCGGAGCGAATCGAGCTGTTCGGCCTTGCGGGCGGGTCGATCCGACTCGAATCGATCCGCTCGGACCTCTCGCCCATGCCGCGCCTGGATGGCGAGGGCCGGTTGTCCTTCCGATTCGGAGGCATCTTGCGCGTGTCGGGCGATCTCGATGGCGAATTTCGCGGCGATGTGCCGATCGACGTCGAATATTTCTAACTGTCCGGCAATCCTGGTCCGAAACGGATAAACCTTAACGGGTCCGTAACCATAGCGCTGAGCAAAGCCGTAAGCAGGCAGGGTTAATAGGGAGCCCACGGATGGGCGGCGAATCGCTCGGCCAGCCGCCATGTTTTGGAATCAGTGGGGATACTCATCATGACCAAGTTCGTTCGTCTGGCGGCGCTGGCCGCCGCTGCCACGCTCGTCGCGACCCCGGCTTTTGCCGCTCCGGTTTCGGCCAGCCCGAAAGCCAAGGCCTCGGCCAAGATCGTCAAGCCGCTGACCCTGGTTGCCCAGCGCAATCTCGACTTCGGCACGATCGTCAACGGCCTGCCGCTCGCCGGCACCCGCACGATCACCGTGTCGAACGCCGGCGTGCGCGGCGGCTGCGACGCTACTGTCGTGGTCTGCTCGGGAACGGCCACCTCGGCCCAGTACCAGGTGACCGGCACCAACAATATGACGGTCAACGTCGACACCACGGCTGCGAACCTGACGAACATTACGTCCGGCGGCAGCGAAACGATCCTCTTCACGCCTGACGCCGACTTTACGGTGCCGCTGGGCAACTCGGGCGCTTCCGGTGTGCAGTTCACGCTCGGTGGCGAGATCACCATCGCCGACACGACCGTTGGCGGCCAGTACGTCGGCGACATCGAAGTCACCGTCGACTATTAAGTTTGTGGACACTCCGGCTTGCCGGGGTTCAAGAAGGGGCTGCCGGATCGCTGGCGGCCCCTTTTTTTGGCATTTCTCCGGGGATGGTTAGCCGGATGCTAACCATTTTCGGCTGATACTCCTCCAAATTGCTGGAGGGTTTCATGAGTATCTTTTCATTCCGCCGCGTGGCCAGCCTGGCCTTGCTTGCCCCCGCGCTGATGATCGCACCCGCGGCCGAGGCCGGCGTCGGCGATTTGCTGGTCGCCCCGACGCGTATCGTGCTCGACGGGCGTCGCGGGACGGAGGTGATCCTCAACAATATCGGCGACGACGTCGCGACCTATCGAATTTCGGTCGAACTCAGGCGGATGACGCCCGAAGGCCGGCTGGTCGACGTCGAAGCGCCCAGCACTGCGGAAAAAGCGGCTCAGGACATGATCCTCTACGCCCCGCGCCGGATCACCCTTCCGCCGCACCAGCCCCAATCGATCCGCCTGAACGCCCGGGCACCCGAAGGCCTGCCGGACGGCGAGTATCGCGTCCATATGCTGTTCCGGGCGGTTCCCCCGCCCCGGCCGGCGGTCGCGCCGCAGAAAATCGAGGGCGTCGCGTTCCAGCTGACCCCGATTTACGGCGTCACCATCCCGGTCATCGTCCGCCTGGGGAATCTCGAAGCCAAGGCTGGCTTGGCCAATGTCCGCAAGGTCGTTGAGGCAGGAAAACCGGCCATTTCCTTGGATATCAGCCGCACTGGCGACCGCTCGACTTACGGAGAGGTGCGCGTCCTGAAGGCCGGCGTTGCCGACCCGATCGCGATTGTCCGCGGGGTGGCTGTCTATACCGAGCTTGGCGAGCGCTCGCTCACCATCCCGATCGACCCGGCGCATGTCGCCGAGGCTAATGGGCAGGTGACGGTGCAATATGTTGAGCCGACCGACAGCGGACCGGTGACGATCGCCGAGACCACTGCGGTTCTTCGCTAGGCGAAAGGGCTAGCGGGGGCTCCCTTGCTGATGCAGCGGCCTCGTCGCTGGATGCGCGGCGCGCTCGCGTCGCTGGCGCTCGCCGCGGCGGGCGCCGTTGCCGCATGGGCCGCAGTGCCGGTGACGTCCGCCTGGACCGCCAATCCCGACGAACAATTCCTGCTCGACGTCAACATTCGCCAGCTCCGGCTCGGCGATGGCGTTCGCGCCTACCAGACACCGGAGGGCACCTGCATCGTCTTCGGCGACTTCCTGACCACGCTCGACGTGCCGATGAAGATCGATCTTCAGGCCCGGAGAGCCGCCGGCTGGGCGTTCAATGAGGAAAATCGGATCGAAATCGACCAGTCCGCCGGGCTGGCCCGCTTCGGCAAGCAGCAGCAGGAGCGGATCGCGCCCGGGACCATTCGCGAGACTCCGGAGGGGTGGTGCGTCGAGAGCGCCGCGCTCAGCCGCTGGTTCGGGATTACGGTCAATCCCAGCACCGCCGGATCGCTCCTAATGCTCGAATCCGAAGCGAAATTGCCTGTCGAGCTGGCCCGAGAACGCGAACAGCGCGCCGCCCGGCTGCACAAGGCCGCCTTGCCGCTCGAAGGTCTGCCTCAGGTGAAATTGCCCTATCGTATGTGGCGGGCACCGGCGCTCGATTTCATTGTCAGCGCGGGCGTCACCTATCGCGCTTCCACCGGGATGCAGGTCGATCGCCAGGCCTCGGTCGTAGCTGCCGGCGAAATTGCCCGGCTATCCTACGACGCGATGCTGTCGAGCGACAGCAAGGGCCGGCCCCAGTCGCTTCGGCTACGCGCCTATCGCTCGGATCCGGACGGCGGCCTGCTCGGGCCGCTCAATGCCACCCATTTTGCGGTCGGCGATGTCGACGGCCTATCGAGCCGGCTGGTTGCCGGGGCGAGCGGTCGCGGCGCCCAGGTCACCAATCGGCCCCTGTTCAACCCGGTCGCCTTCGACCGCACCCGGTTCGAGGGTGATTTGCCGCCCGGATGGGATGCGGAGCTTTATCGCAACGGAGAATTACTTGCATTTAGCCGCGCCGACGGCTCCTCCCGCTATGCGTTCGAAGACGTTCCGATGGTTTACGGCGATAACCGCTTCGAAATCATCCTTTACGGTCCCCAGGGGCAGCAACGCAGCCGGCTGGAAACGATCAATGTCGGGCAAAGCCAGGTTCCAGCCGGAAAAACCTGGTATTGGGCGGGCGTCAGCCAGCCCGGGCGCAATATGCTCAGCAATTTGGTCGGCCGCGACGATGGCGGCGGACCGCCCGGCGAGCCGGAACCCGGCAATTTTCAGCGTCCGGACCTCCAGGCCGCCGTCCAGGTCGAGCATGGCCTCGACAAGCGAACGTCGGTCGGGCTGCTGGCAACGATGTTGTTGGCCGGACATGAAAAGCTGACCTTCGTCGAAGGCTCGGTGCGGCGATCGATCGGCCCGGCGCTGGTTGAGGCCGCCGTTGCGCGTGACAGCAACGGCGGAATCGCTGCGCGCGCCCAGGGAATCGCCAAGATCGGCTCGGTCAACGTCAGCGCGGAAACCTTGTTTGCCGACGGCTTCACCCTGAATGGCCGGCGCGAAGACCGTTATCGCGACACCAGGGTCGCGCTCGATGCGCCGATTAAAATCGGCCGGCAGCAGCTGTCCGCGCACGGCGACGTCCGGCTGACCGACCGGGGCGCGAGCGACAAGACGCTCGACGCGCACGGCCGATTATCGACCAATTTCAACGGCTTCAACCTGACGACCATGGTCAACTGGCAGCGCCGCCTGGGATCCAACCAGCCGCCGCAGGCCGATCATCTCGATGTCGGGCTGATCGGAACGGGCCGGATCGGCGACGTTCGCCTGCGAGGCGAGGCGCAGTGGGACATCAAGCCGGAAAGCCGGTTCCGCACCGCGGAACTGTCCGCTTATTGGTCGGCCAGCGAAAATGCGGATTGGGAAGGCGCAATTGCTTATGATGCCTACACCAAGCGCGGCCGGGCGCGCGTCTCCCACATTCACCGGTTCAGTGCCGTCGCGGCGGCCGCGTCGGTCGAGGCAGGGACGGACGGTAGCTTCGCCGCCGGCATCAACCTCAACTTCTCGCTGGACTCAGGCGCGGGCGGGATGCGGCTGACCAGCCAGAAGCTCGCAACGGGCGGATCGGTCGAAGCGCGCATTTATCGCGACCTCAACGACAACGGCCACCGCGACCTCAGCGAGCCGTGGGAGAAGAATGCCGCCATTACCACCGGCCAGCGCGTCTCGGAGGAATTAAGCGACAAGCAAGGGTTCGTCCGGGTTGACGGCCTTCAGCCCTATCGGCCCATCGCGATCGGAATCGACACATCGACGCTGGATGACCCGATGCTCGCGCCCAAGAAGGCGCTGCAGGTCATCGTGCCCCGTCCTGGCGTGGCGGCGAAGCTGGAGATCGGGCTCGTCGGTGGAGGCGATATCGAGGCGATGCTGGTCCGCAACGATGGGCGCGGCTTCGAAGGGCTCGACGTCGAGTTGCTCGATGCATCGGGCAGGCCGGTCGCGTCCACACGAAGCGATTATGACGGCTTCATCCTGTTCGAACGCGTCGCTTACGGCAGCTACACGCTTCGCCTGACCGCCGATTCCGCCAAGGTTGCCGGAGTCGAGCGCGCGATCGGCAAAATCATCCAGATCGGATCCGATCATACCGTCGCGCGATTGGGCGCGATCCGGCTGGTCAAGGCGCCAAGCATTGCGCTCGCTGAGCCCGGCGGAGGTGTGCCCGCATCGCGTTAACCATGAAGTCGTCTGGGACGACTTTATCCGCCGGAATTTGCGCTTTCGGGCACAGCGCTACAGCGATCGAAATCGCCGGCTCGTCCCCCGGACAAGCCTGAAAAGCGCGGCTTTCACGATTTCGATGGTGCGGTCGAGAAGACTCGAACTTCCACGGGCTTTCGCCCACAACGACCTCAACGTTGCGCGTCTACCAGTTCCGCCACGACCGCACTCGTAAAAAAGCAGCCCACCGAAACGGCGGCTGCCCTGGGTAGGCCGCGGCCACTAGCAAAGCGCATCCATGCTGGCAACGGGGTCAAGTGCTTTGGCAATCGCTCCATTTTGGAACAATGCTTAACAAGGGGGTAACCATGCCCCTTCATCTTGGTTACCATGTCCCTGATGATCGGCCCCTTGTTGCTTCTGATGGTGGCGAATTCGCCCAACGCGCTCCAACCGGCGCCGGCCTCTACTCATGCCGCCAAGTTCACGCCAACCCGCGCAGTCACTGAGCGCGCCAGGGCAAGCGTCAGGATCATCTCGGGCGTCAGGTTCGGGCCGGAACATGCAGCGGAAACATCTGGCGCCACCCTGCGATCAGCCCGCCTGACCGATCAAGCCGGTCAATTAGTACCGGCAAGATTACTGGAATTTCAGTAGGGCCTATCCGCCAAGCGTAACTGTCAGTTCGTCGCCGCCCTTGGGAACGTCGACCTCGGCGCTATTGAAACTGGCGCTGCTGCGTGGCGCAAGCGTTTGCGCCGGGGCTGCAATCGTCCAGCTGTGGACCAGCGCCTTGGTCCGGCTGTCGCGCAGCTCCGCCCGGATCGGGGGCACGCGTTGCTCGTTGTCGGTGGGATTG
>Ga0307411_10000337_pt1 | contig 15757 bp, 5 predicted proteins | sample DK1Ometagenome_2_FD_203712 | JGI IMG/M metagenome (GOLD analysis project Ga0307411, IMG submission 203712) | Maize rhizosphere microbial communities from greenhouse at UC Davis, California, United States - DK15-O-1 | ecosystem: Host-associated > Plants > Roots > Rhizosphere > Soil | place: USA...
GGGCGGCGGGGCCATGGCGATGGGCGCGGCCGCGTCCGCGCTGGGCGGCGGCGGCCCGATGGGCCTGAGCCGGTTCATGGACAAGACCGGTCCCGGCGGCGGCGGGGGCGACGGCGAGGAAAGCGGTGCGATGCCGGTGACCTCCGCGCACGGCGGAGACGGCCCCGGCGGGCCGCAGACCGGCGGATCCGGCTCTCCGCAGGGATCGGTCGGAGACGGTCCCAGCGGCGCCGACTCCGGCACCGGGTCCACCGGTTCAGGCGGGCCGCCGGACGGAAGCGGCGATGTGTCCTCCGCCGTCGGCACCGCAACCACCGGATCCGCCACGGGTGCCCAGATCGGCACGGCCGCCGGAGGCGGTGCGACAGCAGCGGCCGGACCGGTCGGTGCCGCCGTGGGGGCAGCGAAGGAGGTCGGCGGCGCGGCCGTCGACGCAGCGGACGGCGCGATGACCGAGGGCACACCGCAGACCGGGGGGCAGGGCTGATGCCGACGACCAGGACGTACGGAGGATGGCGACCACGTCGGGGATTCGGCGTGGGCAGCCTGTCCGAGGCGCAGACCGCGGTCATGGGCGGGTGCGTCGGCGTGCCGTTGTGTGTCTGGGCGCTGGTCGCGAACTTCGGCCTGCCGTGGCAGATGCTGCCCGCTATCGCCGCGGTGGCAGCGGTGACCGCGGTACTCGCGCTCATCCCGCACCGGACCCACGGCACGTCGCTCGGCGGCGCGATCGTGATCTGGATGCGGACCCGGACCGCGCGCCGTCGTGGCTGGACCGCTTGGGAGAGCGGGGTCTTCACACGCCACCCACGTCGCCACGAGCTACCCGGCGTGCTCGCCCCGATCGTCCCCCTGTCCACAACGGACGGTCTCGGGCAGCCATACGGGCTGCTGTGGGACCGGCGTACCGGCAGGTTGACCGCCAGCGTGAAGGTCGCTCCGGTGGGCACGGTGCTGGCCGACCAGGAACGCACCGACCTGTGGATCGGGTCCTACGCGGCCTGGATGGCCGCACTGGGCTACGAGCCGACCATCGACTGGATCAGCATCGTCGTGGAGTCCGCGCCCGCCAGCGGCACCGAACTGGCCGACTACGTCGCCACCCGGCTCGACCCGAACGCGCCACAGATCGCGCGGGACACCATGACCGAGGTCGCCGCCTCCCACCGTGGTTCGACCGCCGACATCAGCGTGCGGGTCAACCTCACCTTCCAACCGCAACGCGCACGCCCGGTGCCGCAGGACGACGCCGAGCGGGTCGCGGAGGTCAGCCGCGCGCTGGCCGGGTTGGAAGGCGACCTGCCGCTGATCGGGGTGGCCACGATCGGGCGGGCCACCGCGGCGACGCTGACGCACTGGCTGCGCTCGGCCTACGACCCCGACGCGCGCGGCGAGTTGGCGCGGCTCTCGGAGCAGGACCACCTGCTGGCGTGGACCGACGCCGGGCCGGTGAAGGCCGAGGCGCGGGTCGACCACTACTGGCACGACTCCGGGTCGAGCGTGTCCTGGGCGATGAGCGCCCTGCCCAACCAGAACGTCACCTCCACCGTGTTGGCCCCGTTGGTGACTGCCGGCCGGTACCACCGGCGGGTCTGCATCACCTACCGGCCCTACGCCGCCGACCAGGCCGGTGAGGTGGTCACCAAGGAAGCCAGCGGCAGCTCGTTTCGCCGCCAACTGAGGAAACGTCGGGGAGTCGACGACACCGCGAGGGACCGCACCGACGAGGCCAGGGCCAACCAGGCCGCCGAGGAGGAGGCCCGCGGCGCCGGGGTCGGGTTGTGGGCGATGTATGTGACGACCACGGTCGAGGACCCGCGCAAGTTGCCCGACGCGATCGCGGACCTGGAATCGCGTGCCCGCAACGCGAAACTGCGCCTTCGCCGCTGCTGGGGATGGCAGCACGCCGGATTCGCCGCGTCGCTGGGGGTCGGGATCTACCCGCCCGAGCTGGCCAAGCGGGGCAGGTGGGCCCGGTGAGCAGGTTGCCGCGCGCCGACCGTCGACGTCGGAGCCCGTGTCCAACCCCTGTACGGCCACCGTGCGTCGCCTTGTCGCACGCGCCTAATCCGCACCGTCGCACCGCGGTGCGACGGCCTTGTTCCTGCCCGCACGGACCGACCACCGGCGGGGTCGTGACCAGGGCAACCGAGAAACGCGACAACCGGGGGAGCAGCGACCACGATGGAATGGACTCCGGACGCGGTCAGGGCCGAAATCGACTACCGGCGGGTTTCGATGCTGGCGGATGCCGAACGCGTGCGGGCGGTGCGCCCTGGCGGGCCTCCGAAGCGTTCCTGGTGGGCCAGGCTTCGACGCGCGCCTGGTCCGACCGTCCGGTAGCGGATCAGGCAGGGCAACCCGGTCGTCGGACACCGGCTGTCTCATGCGGGTGGCCCGCATGAGCTTCCTGACACTACGGCGCAAGCGCGTTAGGCCATCCCCTGCGGCCGGAGGTCCTGCCGAGACTGGCGCGGCGACGGCAACGGTCGATGTCGAGACGCCCCGGACGGTGGCCGATGCGGCTGCCCGGCGCCTCCCTGTGCCGGTGGACCCGCTGGCGGACCTGAGGGCGCTGCCGGTCCCGCCCGCACGCGGGTGGCCGGTCGCAGGAGGTGGTCGAGACCACCACGTCGGGACCGCGACGATGTGGCAGGGCACCACCAGTCAGTTCGCCGGGTTGTTCCCGTTCGTCGGCGGATCCGGCTCGCGGGTGCGCGGTGTGCCGATCGGCCACGACCTGCACACCCATGAACCGGTCGGGCTGCACCCGGGGGACTGGCTGCGGGAAGGGCTGATCACCAACACCGGGTTGTGGGTGCAGGCGCAACCGGGAGTCGGCAAGAGCGCGTTCGCCAAGCGTCTCGGAACGGGCTTGGTGTCCTTCGGCTGGATGTTGTTCGTGCCGGCCGATGTGAAGGGTGAGTACTCGGCGCTGATCCACCGACTGGGTGGGACGGTCGTCAAGGTCGGTCGCGGCCTGGACTCGATCAACCCGCTGGACCCCGGCCCGCTGGGTGCCCTGCTCGCGACCACACCCGCAGGTAGGACACGGGATGCGTTACGCGAGTCGATCCGGGCCCGCCAGACCGCCCTGTTGGAAGGGCTGCTGCTGCTCGAACTCGGCCGTCAGCCGACCACCACCGAGCGGAACCTGATCAGCCGCGCGCTGGACCTGGCCACCGACGCCACCACCGATGGCCAGCCCACGATCCCCGAGGTCCGCACGGTGCTGGACTTGGCCCCGCGGACCCTGCTGGCCGCCGCACGGGTCGGCGACAACCTGGAGCGGTACTTCGACCTGGCGCGCGAGATCCTCTCCGCACTGGACCTGCTGTGCGAAGGCCCGCTGCGCGGCCTGTTCGACAGACGCTCCACCGCCCGCCTCGACCCGAACTCCCGTGCCACGTCGCTGGACATCAGCGTCCTGGACGAGGAGACCGACGAGGTCGTCGCCGCGGCGATGCTGTGCAGCTGGGCCTGGGGCGCCGGGATGATCGAAGCCCGCCAGGCCGGCGCCGGCCGCAACATCCTGTGGGTCCAGGACGAAGCCTGGCGGGCGCTGCGCACCGGGCCCGGACTGGTCGAGAAATCCGACCGGATGACCAGGCTCAACAGGCACAAAGGCGTGGCCAGCGTCTACCTGACCCATTCGATGGACGACCTGGAGGCCCTGCCCTCCGCCGAGGACCGAGCCAAGGCGCGCGGCATCGCGTCCCGATGCGGGATCCACGTCTACGGCGGGCTCCCGGCAGGCGAGCTGGGGTCGTTGGCGGTCACCCTGTCGGGCCGCGAGGCCGAGATGCTCGCCTCCTGGCAGAGCGCAGGCACCTGGGTCCCCGGGCACCGCCACCCCGGTCGTGGCCGGTACCTGATCAAAGCCGGTGAGCGCGCGGGGCTGCCTGTGCGGATGCGTCTGACCGCACGCGAACTCGAGCTCTACAACACCGACGCCGCGTTCCAGTCCGCGACGAGAACGCGATGAACAACGGCCCAGGGCGACCGGACCCGACACTCCGGACACCGGCCGTGTTCGCGCGGGTCAACCTGTCGCTGCGCGTCTGCCTCCCTGCCTGCGAAGGCGGGGTGCGGGCATCATGAGCAACCCCAACAACCGGCGGCATGCCAGCGGCGCCATGCCGATGATGCCCTGGGTCATCACCGGCTTCTTCGGCGTGCTCTTCGTCGTGCTCGCCGCAGTGTGGTCGGCCGCGCACCTGACCGCCGGAGACGGGTTTGTCGCCCCGGCCTACGGCGACCTGCCCGGCGCGCTCAAACGCGACGGCCTGACCGGGCTCATCGGCCCGACCGGGTCACCGGTCTTCTTCTTCGGGGTACTGCTCGGCGAGGCGACCCTCGTGCTGGGCGGGGCGAGCACCGTGGCGGTGCTGGTGTCGCGTCGCCGTCGCCCGCGCGACGGGTACAAGGCGATGACGTCGCGCCGCGAGTTCGAGGAACTGCAGCAGGCCGCGATGGCCAAGCGGGCTCAAGGGTTGCGGCCCTCGCTGGCCGAGAGCAGGCCTCGGGACCTGGCGGCCCGCCAGATCGGTGCCCGACTGGGCAGCATCCAGGGCGCGGCCGTCTTCAAATCCTTTGAGGACGTCGAGCTGGTCATCTGCGGGCCGCGCAGCAACAAGACCTCCGCGAAAGTCGTGCCCGAGATCCTGGGTGCGCCCGGCGCGGTCGTGGCCACGTCCAACAAGGGCGACGTGTGGTCGCTGACCGCGGGGCTGCGCGCCAAGGTCGGTCCGATCTGGTTGTTCGACCCCTCCCACATCACCTACCAGAAGCAGACGTGGTGGTGGGATCTGCTCGCCGAGGTCGACGACGTCGAGTCTGCCGCACGCATGGCCGCCTACTTCATGCGCGAGGTCGGCGGCGGGGCGAGTGGCTCGGGCCGCGCCGACCCGTTTTTCACCCCCGCTGCAGAGGATCTGTTGTGCCAGCTGCTGTTGGCCGCGGCCGTGCGCCGGTTGAGCCTGCGCGACGTGGTCACCTGGGTCGCCACCCGCTCCGAGGAACCCGCCTCCTACCTCGCACAGGCCGGATTCGAGGACATGGCCGAGGCATTGTTGTCCACCATCGAGCTGCCGTGGGAAACCAAGGGCGGCATCTACCAGGGCGTGTCGACCGCGATCCGGTGTCTGCGTTCGGAGAACGTCCTGCGTTGGGTCAGCCCGCCGCGCACCTGGAAGAAGCCGCCCAAGGATCCCGCGGCGTACCCGTGCCTGGACCTGTGGTCCCTGATCACCGCACCCGACGCGCCCGCCCACCCGACCCTGTACCTGTTGTGCCGGGAAGGCCCCGGCAGCGCCCGGCCGATCGTGGCGGCCTTCGTCGGCGAGCTGTTCCAGATCGCGGCGGATGCCGCCGGTGCCCGCGGCGGCCGGTTGGACCCGCCGCTCACCGTGCAGCTAGACGAGGCGGCGAACATCGTTCGAGGTCTAGATCAATTGCCGTCCTGGTACTCCTGGTTCGGCTCCATGGGCATCGCGGTCACCACCGTGCTGCAGTCCCGCGAGCAGGGCCGCAGCGTGTGGGGCAAGGACGGTTTCGACGCGCTGTGGTCCGCAGCGACGATCAAGACGATCGGCGCCGGGATCGCCGATCCGGACTTCGCCGAAGACCTCAGCAGGCTCGTCGGTGACCACAAGGTCGAGGAGACCTCCACCAGCTACTCCTCCGGCGGCACGTCGACCTCCCGGTCGCTGCGCACCGAGCGGATCCTGACCGCCGCGGACATCGCCGCGATGGGCCGCACCAACGCCCTGCTGCTCACCTCCGGCCGCCGGCCCGGCCTGTTGACACTGCACCCCTGGTACGCCGAGCACAACGACGAGCACACCCAGATCAGCGAACAGTCCAAACTGGCCGGACAGCAGATCCAGCAGGCCGCGATCGAGTTCCTCGGACCGGACAACCCCGTCGCAGCCTCCCTGTTGGCAGAGCACGCCCGCGCCCAGGGCGGTGCCCGATGACGACACCCGACCCGCTCGCCGCGTTGACGCGGCGGATGGCCGCGCTGGAAGCCGAACACTTCGGCCTGCTCGACCAGGTCCGCAGGATCGCCGACTCGGCCGAACGCACCGCCAACGGCATGGACGACCTGGAGAACACCCTCACCGAGGTCTCCTACACCGCCGCGGAGACCGCCGACGCGGTGGCCTCCGCGATGGCCGCGCGTCAAGCGGTACTGGACACCGAAGTGGACGCGGTCCCGCCGGCCGTCGAAACCGTCGCCACCGCGGAACTGGCGACGCGGAACGTCGAGGACCAGGTCGACGCACCCGCCGAGGACGCCGTCGGGGGCAAGCCCTGGGACCTCACCGTCCTCCACGCCTGGGTGCAGGAACACATCGCGCCCATGGTCCGCAAGACCACCGCCACCGGCGAAGGCGCCGGCATCCGCTGGTGCCGGCAGTGGTGGCAGCACCGCGACGCCGTCGAGCGGTTCATCGCCCTGCGCATGGCACTCACCGAACTGTCGGCCGACGAGTCCGCGCTGTGGCTCTCGGTGTACCTGCGCGACCACCTCGATCCACACCTGTCAGTCCTGACCAGCCCGTACGGCCCGTTCTACGCCTGCACCCCACGTCGGCACTCAGCCACCGCCGAGGCACTCGGCCACGTCGCGCTCGACGCGACACCACCACAGGAAAACCCACCATCACCGCGACCGGAGGAAACATGGATCTCTTCGAAGTGACCACGACCGGAACCAGCGAGTGGGGGACCACGCCGACCTTCCACGGAACCGGGTACGGCGCCTTGGACTTGCTGGAGATGGCGGTGCCCCACCCCGGCGACGACACGGCGAGCACGACCATCCTCGACAACCTGGGCAACCGGGTCGACCTCGACCGGATCATCGGGACCGCGCTGGCCGACGCGACCGCGATCCCCGGCGCCTACCAGCACTGGGTCGACACCATGGCGCGAGCGGTGGTCGAGCGGATTTCCCCGCTCGTGTCCCCAGGGCGAGGCAAGGTGCCCGACGAGCGGTGGACCGCCGCCGGGGAATGGTGGGCCGCGCAGGTCCGCCTTGCCCCGGACAACACCGTGCTCGAAGCGATCCGCGCACGACTGGCCGTGCAGCTGAGGCCGTTGCATCCCAAGGGAACCCCGCTTGATCACCACCAGGCGGAGAACGGCGTGCGGCTGTTCACCGACGCGGCGACGCCGCGCTCGCGCGTGCGCGGCACGGCCGCCGGGAGTCAGATGAGCGCAACTGCCTCCGACCGTCCCTCACGGCTGCGCGGAAGCCTCGCCGCCACTGCGAGCGGAGGACAGGACCGACAGGGCCCGCGCGTGCGCGGCTCGCTCTCGCAAGGCGCAGCGTCCAGCGCGCGGCTGGGTACGGCCGGAAACCCGGCCGAGACGTCAACCACCCGCAGAACACGGTGACCACGACCGTCCACACCGCAGCCCGCAGGATCCGCACGAGCGCAAAGAGCGCGACATGAAACCCGCCGGCTAGCGACACCGACCGAACACCCGGACGAGCCCCAGCCCACCGACGTCCACAACGGACAGCCCATCAGGGCGGTCCGAGCCTGTCCCCCCGCAGGCGTCCACCGCGATCGAGCCGCCTCCACCAAGAGCGGCTCCACCACACGCAGGACCAGGGGGAAGCCATGACCACGCCAACGGAACGCTCCGAGGAGACGACCACCCGCAGCGGGCCGATCACACGCGCACGCGACAACCTGGCAGTGCTCGAACTCCTCGACCAGCTGCGCACCACCGGACAACCGGCCACCGAGGGCGAGCTGGCGATCCTGCGCCGCTGGTCGGGGTGGGGTCCGATGGCAGGTGCCTTCGAGGCCGACCGCAAGGACACCTGGGCGGAGATCGGTGAGCGCATCGAGTGGCTCCTGCCTCCTGCCGACCAGATCGAGGCACGCAAGGCCACCTACAGCGCGTACTACACACCACCGGAGATCACCCGAGCCTGCTGGCAGATCCTGCAGGGGCTCGGCTTCGACGGCGGTCGGATCCTGGAACCCGGCTGCGGCGCCGGGGTGTTCATGGACCACACCCCGACTGAACTCGGCCACGACGTGCGGTGGCTGGGCATCGAACGCGACCCGACCACCGCCGCGATCGCCGCCGCCCTGCACCCCGACGCCCGGATCATCACCGCGAAGATCCAAAAAGCCGCGCTGCCGGTGACCTCGGTGGACGCCGTGCTGGGCAACGTGCCCTTCGCCGAGCACGTCGTGTTCGACCCCACCGCGCCCAAGGCTGTGGCCTCCAACCTGCACAACTACTGCCTGTGGCGCAGCATCCAAACCCTGCGGCCCGGCGGGGTAGCCGTGCTGATCACCAGCCGCTACACCCTGGACTCCAAGGACGCTGGCGCGAGGAAGCAGTTCTTCCGCGATGCCGACCTGCTCGGCGCGATCCGGCTGCCCAGCACCGTGTGGAGCACCGGCGGCACCAAGGTCACCGCGGACATCCTCGTGCTGCGGCGGCGCCGCAAGGGTGAGGACCCGCGCACCCACGACCGCACCTGGCTGGAAACCGTCGAGGTGGAGGGGCTGGACACCCAGGTCAACCGGCTGTTCCTCGACCACCCCGAGATGGTGATCGGCACCCTGAACCCGCAGCGCGGCAACCGGTACGGCCAGACACTGTCGGTGGACTTCACCCCGACCGACCGGATGCCCACGTGGCAGGCGGGGATGGCCCGGCAGGTCGCCGCGCTGACCGCCGAGCACCCCGAGCAGGAACACCGGCTGTGGCGGGTCGACACCCCGATAGGGGTCATCAGCGTGGACAACACCACGCTCGTGGACACGGAAGGCCGCAAGGAAGCCTCGTTCCACATCGTCGACGGCCGGGCGATGGTGGTCGTGGACGGCGCGCTCGAACCGGTGCTGACCCGCCGCAAGCGCAAGTCTTCCCCCGATCCCGCGGCCACACTCGACACTGCGGTCGACGCGGAGGACACCGACGACCCGGAGTCCTCTGCCGACGTCGCGGGAGACGAATTCGAACCCCGGCCTGCCGAGCCGGAATGGGAGTACTTCGACCTCAAAGGCAAGGAACTCGCCGAGCTGACCGCACTGATCAGGCTGAGGGACGTGACGGTCGCGGTGGGCAGGCACGAACTGCTGGCCCTGGAGCAGGAACGCCTCGCCCAGCGCGCCGAGCAGCGCATCATGCTGTCCCGCAAGCTACAGGACTCCACCCGCGAGACCCGCCTGGCGCTGCTGCTGGCTGTCGGCACACCCCACGACGGGCGCAACCCATTGGACTCGCCGGTGCTGCGGGCGACCACGATTGCGGCACTGGACCGGGCCGAGGCCACGCTGCGGAAGGCGGGGCAAGAGGAAGCGGCCGCCGTGGTCGAACGCGACGAGGCCCTGGCAGGGGTCACCGGCATCGACGCGGAACTTGTCGGCCTGCGCAAGGACCTCAACACCGCCTACGACGCTTACCGCAAGCGGTACGGGTTCCTTAACCGGGTCACGATCAGTACCGGCACACCCGACGAGGAGACCGGGCTGGCCACGACCACCAAACGCCGGCCGCCGGTCATGTACCGGTTCCGCACCGACCCGGACTACTACGACGTCCTGGCCCTGGAGAACTGGGACGACGACGAGCTCGTCGGCACCAAGTTCGACATCTTCACCACCAGGGTCAACAAGGCAGCCGCGCGCGTCACCAGCGCCGACAATGCGGGCGACGCCGTGGCGTTGAGCCTGGACGCGCACAACAGCCTCGACCTGCCGATGCTGGCCGAACTGCTCGATCTCACCGTGGATCAGGTCCCCGAGGCGCTGGGGGAGTTGGCCTACCTCGACCCGGCGACCCTGCAATGGACCGAACGAGGCGAGTACCTCTCGGGCGACGTGCGGGTCAAGTTGGACCAGGCCGAAGCGGCCGCGGCGACGCAACCGCAGCGGTTCACCCGCAACGTGGAGGCACTGCGCGAACGGCAACCGCGCGACCTGGGGCCCGGCGAGATCTTCGGACAGCTCGGTGGCGGATGGATCCCCGAGAGCGACATCTCGGCGTTCATCCGGGAACTGCTCAACCCACGCGGGCACATCGCCGTGCGCAGGGAGACGCTGACCTCGACCTGGACGGTCCTGCTGGGCGACAAGCACGACCGGTCCCGGCCGGAGGCGACACACGAGTGGGGCACCGAGTCCAAGGACGCCTACTCGCTGATCGAGCTGGAACTCAACGGCGCCGTCGTCGAAGTCACGACCACGATCGAGGTGGACGGGAAGAAGAAGTCTGTCACCGACCACGACGCGACGAGACAGGCTCGGGCGCGGCAGAAGATGGTCGCGAAGCGGTTCAGCGAGTGGCTGTGGGAGGACCCCGAACGGTCCGACCGGTTGGCTGAGAAGTACAACCGGATGTTCAACGCCACGGTGTTGCGCGAGTACGACGGCACCCACCTGACCGTGCCCGGCATGGCCGCGGACTTCGTGCCCTACCGGTCGCAGCGCGACATGGTGTTCCGGTCGATCTCGAACAAGACCGCGCTGTGCGGGCACGCGGTCGGCGGCGGCAAGACCACGATCATGGCGATGACCGCGGTCAAGCTGCGGCAGCTGGGGCTGGCGAACAAGCCGATGATCGTCGTGCTCAAGGCCACCCTGGAGGACATCGCCCGCGAGATCAAACAACGGGTGCCCTCGGCCCGGCTGCTGGTCGCCGACGAGCACAGCATGTCCGACGCGGGCAGCCGCACCCTGTGGGCCAAGCGGTGCGCCACCGGCGACTACGACGCGGTGATCATCACGCATCCGGCGTTCACGAAGATCTCGATGCACGAGCAGTTCCAGTCGGAGTACCTCGCCGAACTCGCAGCGTCCTACCGCGCCTCGCTCACCGCGGCGATGGGGTCGGTGGACGCCGAGGACAACGAGACCGGGGTGTCCGACCGGCGGGTCAAGAAGGTCGAGAAGCTCGTCGAGGCCCTGGAGGAACGCGCGGCGTACCTGCTGGAGCACGCCTCGGACAGCAACGTCTACTTCGAACAGTTGGGCGTGGACTACCTGCTGGTCGACGAGTTCCACTACTTCAAGAACCTGCAGGTGCCCTGCCACACCGAGGGTTTCTCCATGTCGGCCTCCAAGCGGGCCACCGACCTGGACATGAAGTTGAGCTGGCTGCGCGGGCAACGCGACCGGGTCGCCACGTTCTTCTCCGGCACCCCGGTGTCCAACTCCATGCTGGAGCTCTACGTCGTCCTGCACTACCTGGCGCCCGAACGACTCGACGAACTGGGGATGGGCAGCCCCGACGCGTGGGCGCGATGGTGCGTGCAGTTCGAGGAGATCCTGGAGATCTCCCCGGACGGTCACACGCCACGCAGCAAGCTTCGCCCGGCGAGGTTCAAGAACCTCTACGAGCTGCTGATGCTGCTCAACGAGAGCTCGGACATCCGCAGCCAGAAGCAGCTGGGGCTGTTGCTCCCCCCGGTGACCCACTCCACCACCGTGGTGCCCAGGTCACGGGTGCAGGAAGCGTTCGTCGCCGAGTTGGGCGCCCGCGCCGAGGCGATGAAGGGCAAGCCGCCCCGCAAGGGCGAGGACAACATCCTCAACGTGGCCACCGACGGCCGCCAAGGGGCCGCCGACGCCGAGCTGGTCGGGGTGTTCGACCCGGCAGCGGTGAAGTTCGACGCGGTGATCGACAAGGTAGCCCTGATCTACCGGCAGACCAGGCACCTGCAGTTCCCCGCCGACGCCAAGCACAAGGCGGACTCGGAGACGGGACAGCGGGGCGGGTTCCAGTTGGTGTTCTGCGACATGGGAACCCCCGGCGACAAGAACCGGATGATCAAGACCTACGACGGCCAGCTTGTCACGGTCACCAACCCCGGACGGGTCTACGCCAAGATCCGCGACGGCCTGGTCGCCGAGGGTGTGCCTCGCGACCGGATCAGGTTCATCCACGACGCCAAGTCCGACCGGCAGCGCGCACAGCTGTTCGCGGACTGCCGCGAGGGCAGGGTGTCGGTCCTGCTCGCTTCGACCGAGAAGGGCGGGGTGGGCGTCAACGTCCAAGACCGCGTGGTGCACCTGCACCACGTCGACGCGCCCTGGCGGCCGTCGGACATCGCGCAACGCAACGGCCGCGCCGAACGCCCCGGCAGCCGGATGCTCGCCCTGGCCGCGCAGATCAAGGAGATGCGCGAGCGCGGAGAGCCCATTCCCGAGGGCATGCCGGAGACCGTCGGCGTCACCGTCTACGTCACCGAGAGCACATTCGACTCCTTCATGTGGGACAAGCTGACCTACAAAGAGGGATTCCTCGGCCAGCTGTTCAACAGCAAGCTGGATCCGAGCCTGCGGGAGATCGAGGACATCGGCACGGTGTCCATCAACTTCGCGGAGGTCCGGGCGCTGACCACCGGCAGCGACCTGTTGATGGACTTGGCGACGATCAACCAGCAGGTGCTGGCGCTGGAGGACCTGGCCGCAGCGCACACCCGCAGTCAACGGCGGCTGGACAACGAGATCACCGGCTACCGCACGGACGTCATGGTCAACGACTCCGAAGCCCGGATGCTCGAAGCCGTCGACACAGCCGCAACGACGTGTCCGCCGGACCAGGCCGGGTTCTTCGACCGTTTCGGCAAACCGGTCCCCGCCGATACGGTCGACACCCTGCTCGCCCAGATCGGCACACAGGCGCTGGCCAACCGCAAACAGGCCAAGGCCAGGCTCAGCCCTGCCGACCTCCGCCGCAGCCTGGAACCGGTCGGCAAGTCCGATCAGATGTTGCGGTGGCAGTCGATGGGCTTGAGCTTCGAGGTCCGGACGCACGGCTGGCGCAACGAGATCATGTACGCCGTCATCCGCCCGCACGGGCTGCACTCCACGGTCGACCAGTACCGGATCGAAGTGCCCCTGAACCACCTGAAGAAGGGGCAGCACTACCGGATCCGCCAGGCCCTCGACGACCTGCTCTCCGACGCTGCGGAGAAGGCCGCTGGCCTGCATGCCAAGAACACGGAGCTCCGCGACCGGATCAAAGCCGCCACCGCACAAGTGGGCAGGCCCTTTCCCCAGCAGGCCGAACTCGCGGCAGCCCTGGCCGAGAAACGCCGAATCAATGAGGAACTCGACGCGGCACGCGCACAAGTGGGCGAACAGGTCGGGGCGGCGCTGCAGCTGCGGTCCTCCCACAACGCGCGCATCCTCTACCTTGCCAGGGTCGCCTTCGCGGAGCCCGCCGAGCGCGCCACGCTTGTGGAGTTCCTCCAGGAGATCGACGACACCGGCGCGGAGGTCCAAGCGCCGCCGCGCCCCCGCCTCCCCCCGGATCTGGACCTGGTCGCTGTCCACGACCAGCCTCCGCTCGTCGTGGACGGCACCGTGTTGTCGAAGGCTCAGCGGGCGGAATCGGCCTTCAACACAGCACTCCAGGGCTCCTTCGCAGCCGCCGCGGCGGAGGTCGGCGCGACGATGACACTGCCCGACGGAACCGTCCTGTCCGAGGTTCGCGCCGCAACGCAAGGGCAGCGAGCCTGGCAAGGGACACACCGCAACGGCGTCGCCATCCATCTCACCATGTCCGCGTCCCGTGCCCTGGGGGCGAACCCCAATTGGCACTACCTGCTCAGCCGACGCACCGAGGAAGATCCTCACTACCTGATCGGCACTCCGTGGGAGCCTGCCGCCCCTGAGTGGGAGCCACGCAGCGATCTGGTCGACGTGTTCGACCACGTCCAGCAGCATGCCGTGGCGTACACGGTGCTGCGCGCGGTGCTCGACGACGAAATCGACTGGGCAGGCCGGTCCGCCAAGGACCTCCGTCGGATTATCGAGTACCGGACCGCCCGCTACGTCGGACCCTTGTTGGCCCACCACGACGGTGAGCCGATCGGGACGACCTTCACCGGCGCCGCCGCGTTCCTGGTACACGGGGCACAAGTCGGCGACTCGGGCGCGTTGAAGTGGCGGGGCGTCGACTTCCGGATCGACACCCATCCCGCCGACTCGAGCAATCCGAACTGGATCACCGGTCTCGTGCTGGAGATCGGTCTCGACTACCGGATCCCGTTGCCCGCACCATGGTTGACCACTGCCGATCACAGGCTCGCCTACCTGATCGACTACGTGGTCGACCACGCCGAGGACCTCGCCGTCGCCCACGACCGGTACGCCGAGCGGCTCGTCGCACTCCAGGACGACCCGACCCGACCGGTGGAGACGCTGCCCAACCGGCCCTACCTGCTGCCGATCCAGGCAGTGGACGACCTCGGCCCGAGCATCGCAACCGCAGCGGACACGAAGGCCGAGATCGGGCTGTCCAGAGAGCCGACCCCCCGCGACGTTCCGGAGACCGCCGGAGTCGCCTGGGACGCCGCGCAACAGTCCGGCACCGACCAGGACGCACAGCCGGACAAGACACCCCCGCACAGCGACGAAGATCGCGTCGTCGATCAGCTGCCCTCGCCGCCGGCCGCAGTGGCTACACGTCAAGACCCGGTCGACACCGGCACGGCAGACGACCGCGCGGCACAGACCATCCCGGTCTCGCCCGACTTGCCGCCTTCAGCGGATACGGGGCTCGACGACGAAAGACGGCACAACGCCCAGGCGGTGCTGGACACACTGTCCACCAGCGCTCCGGCAGCGATGCGATCCCTGCTGGTCAACGAGATCGACGCGGTGGGCTACACCTGGGAGCGGGTCGCAGGTGCCGGAACGGGAACGGTCGACCACGAGGCCCGGACGCTGACCAGTGACGCGTCCTGGTCGCGCGCCGAGGAACTGTTCCCGCTGGCCGCTCACGTGCACGACGTGCGCCGCCACCTCAACCGCGCGGCTGCCCAGGCGGCGGTGGACACACTCCTGGAACAACAGGACATGTTCGACCCGCAGGCGCTCGCCGAGGTCGCCCGAGCGCTCCAGGAACTGAGTGTCAAAGGCAGCGTCGTGCGGTTCACCCGCGACGCCCTAGCCAGGGTGTCGGCGCTTCGGCGCATCGCGGACGCCGCCGACTCCACCGAGGACACTATCGCGCGGGTTCTCGACCCCCTCACCGGTGAAGCAGGCCGTCCGATCAGCCCCGCCGCAGACTGGGCGACGGACGTAGTCGGTGGCCGCAGGACGAGCGACGCCGCTGTGGCATGGGGACAGCTCAGGATCACCGTAATTCGCGAGATGAGCGGACGGCTGTCGCTGTCACTGTCGACGGCGGCGGCGCCTCACATCGCCCACCGTGTCACAGCCGCCGGTCCCCAAGCCCATGGCGTGGTCGCCGAGACGGTCAGCACAGCGGCCGAGAAGGCGCGATGGTGGCGCGACAACGCCATCCGCGAAGTCGCCCGCTCAGCACCCGCACGGCCCTCGATCGCCGACGCCGACGCTTCGCCGTCCGGCCCGGCCGTCGTGCAGCCGGACCTGACCAACGAGGTCACCGGCGCAGTCATCCAGGCCAGCGACTCCGGCGGGCTCAGTGGCAACCCTGACGATGCGCAGGCGAACGATGACCAGCGTGTGCTGACCCTGCACTTCAGCTTCGCCGGTGGCGCCCTTGTTCTGGGGACCGACGAGTCAGACGGCATCGGGGACCTGCTCGCACCGGAACGTGCGGGATGGAAGTGGAAGAAGATCAGCAACGGCCCAGGAGGCGTGACCGCCGCGTGGACGCTCCCGAAGAGCCACAACGTACGACGAACCCCGAAATCCATGGAACTGTTCCACGACCGGATCCACGACAAGCTCACCGGCGCCGGAAACCGGCTCGTCGCAGCCAGCTTCGCGGTCCGGCTCGA
>Ga0307411_10000338_pt1 | contig 15754 bp, 16 predicted proteins | sample DK1Ometagenome_2_FD_203712 | JGI IMG/M metagenome (GOLD analysis project Ga0307411, IMG submission 203712) | Maize rhizosphere microbial communities from greenhouse at UC Davis, California, United States - DK15-O-1 | ecosystem: Host-associated > Plants > Roots > Rhizosphere > Soil | place: USA...
CTCCGCGCCCAGGTGTTCGCGCCGGCCAGCATCAGCACCATGCGCGATGACGACGTGGCGGCGCTCATCCCGCACCGCGCCCGCGCCTACGCCCGCGACTCCACGGGCGCGCTGCGCAACGCCGGGCTCGCCAACACGAGCTACAAGATCCCCGGCGGCGGACTCGTCTCGACGGCCGCCGACGTCGCGCGCTTCGCCGTCGCCGTGCAGAGCGGGCGGATCGTCCGGCCCGCCACCTTCGCGAGAATGACGACGCCGGCCCGGACCACCGACGGGAAGGCGATCGGGTACGGCCTGGGCTGGACCATCGGCCAGATCCCCACTGCGCCGCCCGGAGTGGTGTGGCACAGCGGCGGGCAGCAGGGCACGTCGTCCATGGTCTACTTGCTCCCGAATGACGGCACCGTGGTCGCGATCCTCACCAACCTCGAAGGCCTCGGCGCGGCTCTCCAGGCGTCGGCCAACGACGTGGCCCGAATCGTTCGCGAGGGGGCGGCTCGCCAAGCGCGCTGAGCGACGACGTTACGTTCCCTCGCCCTCACCCTGACCCTTCAAAGGGTGCGTGGCCTCGATGCTGTACCGCGCTGCACAGCGTCGGGCCCGACCGCCCGTTGCAGGGCCAGGGTGAGGGCCAGGGTCGGGACTAGGGCCAGGGCGAGCGTCAAGGTCGCGATACGGCCGATACGGCCGCTCGACTGATTGCGCGCGCCGCCCCTCGCCTTCACACTTCGACTCGGTCGACCTCGCCGCCGGTGCCGCGCGCTGGGTTGCGGCTCCGCCTCGGCAACAGGAGTGACTCGATGCCCGCACCACCGAACGCTCGCGCGCACGCCAGCCCGCCGGGCGCCGGCACGTCGGCCCGGATCCGCCGCTGGCACACCCTGGTGAAGGTGCCGGGCGAGATGACCGAGGGGCGCTACGCCGTGCTCGAGCACGCGCTCGAGCCGGGCCTCGCGACGATGCCTGTCCACTCCTACGCGACCGAAGTCACGACTTACTACGCGTTGGCCGGAACGGTCACCGTGCTGGTCGACGGCGAGCCGGTCCGCGTGGAGCCGAGCGCGAGCCTCGTCGTCGGGCGCGGCGTGGCGCACGCGGTGATGGTGCGCGACGGCGACGGCGCCGGCCGCGACGGCGCGGCCCCGGCCCGCTTCCTCGCCGTGGTCGCGCCGGCTGGACTCGAGCGCTACTACGTCGACGTGGCGGCGATCGTCCCGGTGAACGGGGCACCCGACATGCCCGCCGTCCACGAGCTGTCGGCGCGCTACGGCGTGACGGTCGACATGGCGAGCCTGCTGGCGCTCGTCGAGCGGTACGGCGTGCACCTCGCATGACCGCCGACGCCCTGCACCCCACCACCGGCATGCCTCGGGCAGGCGGCGAAGCTCGGGCGCCCGCGGGGTCACGGTCGGCGTGACGCGGGTCCGGGGCGCCGGGTCCAGATAACGGCGGGCGACGTGGAAGGCGGCGCCATCGCACCGATGCGGTTCGAGGTCGAGCAGGCGGTCATGATCGCCTATCAGATGCCCGTCGTCGTCGCCCGGCTGCTCTCGGCGGCCGAGTTCACGCTCGCGATCCTCGCCGAGCGCTCGACTCTCGGCGGGTACGCGGTGGCGCAGTTCGTCGAGATTCCGCGTGCGCTCCGCGCCGACGGGTCACCGCGGCTGAACCTGTTCGCGTTCGCCCTCGCGAACCCCGACGACCTCGCGCACTTCGTGCCCGGCCAGGTCGTGCTGCTCGAGGCCGCGTAGCGGGCGCCGTCGGGCTACTCCGGCTCCTCGAGCGATCCAGGGAGGCGTTTCGGTGGATGAGCGCAGTGGCCCGGCCGCCGACTCGGGGCGGCGACTCACGCGACGGCAAGCGCTGCGGTTGGGTGCGGCGGGACTCGCGGCCGCCGCGGCGGCCGCGTGCAACATCGGCGCGACGGACACGCAGGGGATGCGGGCGGGCCGCCTGCAGGCGCGCCCCGCGCCGCCCATCGGCACCGCGCCGCCAGGCCTGCAGCCGCTGGAGCTCGAGACGCGGCGCGACGGCCAACTCTACGTCCCCGCGGGGTACCGGCCCGACCAGCCGGCGCCGCTGGTGCTCATGCTGCACGGCGCCGGCGGCTCGGCGCTGGGTGGGCTGACCCCGTTCCTGTCGCTCGCCGACGCGGCGGGGCTCATCCTGCTCGCGCCGGACTCGCGCGGCACGACGTGGGACGTGATCCGCGGGACGTTCGGCGCCGACGTCGCCTTCATCGACCGCGCGCTGACGCACACGTTCGAGCGGTGCGCCGTCGACCCGGCGCGAATGGCCATCGAGGGGTTCTCCGACGGCGCGACGTACGCCCTCTCACTCGGCCTCACCAACGGCGACCTGTTCAGCCGCCTGGTGGCGTTCTCGCCCGGCTTTCTGGCGCCCGCCGTGCGGCGGGGCACGCCGCGCGTGTTCGTCTCGCACGGGCTCTTCGACAACGTGCTCCCGATCGACCGGTGCAGCCGCCGGATCGTTCCGGCGCTGCAGCGCGCCGGCTACGAGGTGGACTATCGCGAGTTCAGCGGGCCACACACCGTGCCGCCGTCGATCGCGACCGAGGCCGCCGCCTGGCTGGCTGCCGGCTGACTCCGGCCGGCGGCGCGCCCTCCGCCCACGCCCCGGTGCAGGGGCACACGCCTTCACTACGGCCCACGCCGGAGCATCGCATGCGAGCAGGGGCAACCGTGTCGAGCGAGCTGGCGCCGCTCCCCCCGCGAAGCCACTTCGTCAGGCACATGGTCAGGAACGCCGCCATCGCGGCGGGCCTCATCGGCGCCGGCCTCGCCCTCGGGATGGCGGGCTATCACTGGCTGGACGAGCGTTCGTGGCCTTCGTCGTTCCTGAACGCGTCGATGATTCTGTCGGGCGAGGGGCCGATGGACCGCCCGCAGACGCCGGCCGGCCTGACGTTCGCCGGCGTGTATGCCATCGTCAGCGGCATCCTGTTCCCGTCGGCTGTCGGGGTGCTGCTCGTGCCGGCCGTCCGTCGGTTGCTGCACCGCTTCCACCTCGAGCTCGAGAGCGCGCGGGCGAGGACGTGAGTCACTCGGCGCTCCCCCGAGGCGCGCTCGCGACACGATCGACGCGGGCGTGGCTGCGGCGTTAGGTCCACACGCGGCGTGGCGTGGCCGCCGCATATTTGTCACAGTTTGCTCCGTAAAGCCGCCGTTCGACCGGCCACGGCCTGGCACGCCGTATGTGAGTATCGCTCAGCCGTCGGCGCCCGCCCTGGTGCGACGCAGCTTCGGAGCGGTGCCCCACGCCACCCCCCGCCGGAGGTCGCATGCTGCCCCGCCGTCGTGTATTCGTTCCCGCCGCGCTCGCACTGCTCGCTGCCGCCTGCGACCGGCCGCCCACCGAGCCCGCCGCCGATGCTCGCCGGCCGCGGCTCGCCACCGCCAGCATCGCCACCGTTCTCGCGCAAGACCTCGGCGTGCTCCCCGGCGACGAGCGGAGCGAGGCCACCTACGTCACCGAGGACGGGGTGGTGTACGGCCGGAGCTATCCCACCGAGTTCGGCGGGACGCCGCGTTTCTTCCGGTGGACCTCCGGTGGGGGAATGGTCCAGGTCAGCTCCATCCCGCAGCCTGCCGCCCCGCCGAACCCCACCCTCTCGAATCTCCCCGCGCCGTATGCGAGCGCCTTCGTAGCTGCGGCCAACTCCAAAGGGGAAGCGACGGGGGTCCTGTGCACCGCCCCGGCCCCATGCGGTCTGCGCTCCGAGACCGCCTGGAGTGCGTTCCGCTCCAGCGCCGGTGCCGGGGTACGGGAGCTCCGTACGCGCGCCGGCGATCCCCATTCCCGCACGCGCGGCTTGAGCATCAACCGCTGGGGGCACGTTGCCGGCGATGCCATCGACCCGGAGCGGGACGATTTCCGCGTTTTCCTCTGGACGCCGGTCGACTCGTTCCGTCTCGTGAGCGACTCCCGGTCGGCCGAGCGTGACGTCCAGATCAATGACATCGATCAGGTGATCGGCGGGTACGTCTCCTGGGCCGACGAGCACGCGGGCGCCTTCGTGTGGCGCCCTGACCTCGGGACTCGCCGCCTCAACCCGGTGGATCCGAACTGCACCGTCGGCACGCCGCTGTTCTGCGTCACGGTCGTCCACGCGCAACAGTTCGCGGGCACGCTGGTCGTGGGGAGCACCGAGATCCAGGACGGCGGGGCACGCACCCACGCCGCGCTCTGGCGGGTGCCCGCGGTGAACCGCGCGGGGTTCCCGTCGGTGAACGCGAACGTGTACAGCACCTCGTCGACGCTGAGCCTGGCGAGCAGCGGGGGCCGCTACTACCAGACGTACAAGGCCACGCAGGCGACGGCGTCCGGCCCGTACCTGGAGCTCGTGGACTGGGGCGACGGCACATCGTCCCGCCGCACGCGCACGAGTATCGGCGTCACGACGTCGCAGGTGCACACCTACACCAAGCGCGGCACCTACTGGGTGCGCGTGTACGTCAAGGATGCCCAGGGCCGCTGGGGCGTGAGCGAGCACAAGGTCACCATTTCGGCGTAACACGCGCTGCCACCGTTGCACAGAGCGGGGGCCGGTCGTAGGACCGGCCCCCGCAGTCTTGCGCGTCGTTCGCTCCACTCACCGAGCGAGCGGCGAGCTCGGCCATTCCGCCCGCGGCGGCGTGCCGGTGCGGCGTTAGGCCCACAACGCTCGTTGCGCGCTTACCGCAGTTTTTTAACAATTTGCTACCTACGCCGCGTTCTGCGGGGCACGCCTCCTGGCACGCGATATCCGTTGGACCCCCTCCGCCACTCCCGCTGCCGTCGCGATGCGGCCCCGGTGCGGAGCACGCACGATACGTTCGACGCTCCCCGGAGGCCACATGCCCTACCGACGTCCCACGTTCGTTGTGGTTGCGCTCGCGCTGCTCGCGGCGGGCTGCGACCGCCCGCCCACCGAGCCGCGCGGCGACGCGCGGCGACCCCGGCTCGCCACCGCGAGCGCGACCGCCATCCTCGCGCAGGACCTCGGCGTGTTGCCGGGCGACGTGCGCAGCGAGGCCACGTACGTCACCGAAGACGGCGTGGTGTACGGCCGGAGCTTCGCGACCCACGATGACACGCCCGTGCGCTTCTTCCGCTGGACCTCGGGCGGCGGCATGGTGCAGGTCAGCTCGATCCCGCAGCCCCCCGCGTTCCCCCTCCCCGCGTCGTTGCCCGTCCCGCCGCCGCCGCCCGCCTGGGAGAGAGCCGTTCCACTCGCGGCGAACGCGAAGGGGGAAGTCACCGGAGTGCTCTGCATCACTGATTGCGACGAGCCCTTCGACCCGACGGGCCCGACCACCGCGCACGCCTTCCGGTACAGCGCCGGTGCCGGCGTGCAGGACATCGATCGGCGCTTCGGCGACCCGCCCGATTTCGAGCCATTGGGGACGTCGCACGGCTGGAGCATCAACCGGTGGGGGCACGTCGCCGGGTCGTACTGGGTAACCGACGGCGATCCGATCGTGGTCTTGTGGACACCACTCCCGGGTGTCGACCCGGACTTCGGCCGCTTCATCTCCGTCGGCACCAACTCGATGTCGATCGACTTCGGCGACATGCAGGTCAACGACGTCGACCAGGTCATCGGGCGGGCCGGCGGGCAGGTGGCCGATCCGTGCGCGTTCGTGTGGCGCCCGGACCTGGGCTCCCGCGAGTTGCTGTCGCCCGGCGTGGAGTGCTTCAACGACGAGTTCGGGTCGCCGGGCCGCGCCCTCGCCCAGCAGAAGACGGGGACGCTCGTCGTCGGGTGGGGCAACTTCCCCGGGGTCGGCGCCCACGCCGCGCTCTGGCGGGTGCCGGCCGTGAACCGCGCTGGCTTCCCGCAGGTGAACGCCAGCCCGATCGTCTTCACGTCCACCATCAGCCTGTCGCGCACCGGAGGTCGCTACTACCAGTTCTACCGGGCGACCCAGTCTCCTGCGGCCGGGCCGTACCTCGAGCTCGTCGACTGGGGCGACGGCACGACGTCGCAGCGCAGCCGAGCCAGTATTGGCGTTACCACGTCGCAGAACCACGTCTACACGAAGACCGGCACGTTCTGGACGCGCGTGTACATCCGCGACGCGCTGGGCCGTTGGGCCGTCGCCGAGCGCAAGCTGACCGTCACGCCGTGAGCCGTGCGTTCGGAGCCGGGGAGCGCGGGGGCCTCGCACCACGGGCCCCGCGCTCGTTCGCATCCTGTTAGCATTCAGGCATGGCGATCGTCCAGCGCGACTACATCCTGCGGTTGATCGAGCAAGCGGCGGCCGCCCTCCGGCGCGTCCTGCGGCTCACCGCCGACGGCGAGCCCGCGGCCGCCGTGCGCGAGGCCCAGGACGCCGCCCGCGCGCTGCTCGGCCCCATGGCGGACGCCCTGACGGCGGTCGACCCGGCCACGGCGGCACAGCTCATGGGCGACCCGGCGCGGCTTGGCGCCTGGGCGCAGCTCCTCGCCGCCGAGGCGGCCGCGCGGAGGGCGCTGGATCAAGGGGCGACCGCTGACCTCGTGGAGCGCCGGGCGCTCGCCGTCGCGCTCGAGGCGGCGGCGCGCCAGCCCCCGGACGGCGGGCCCGAGGCGCGCTCGGCGGTCGCCATGCTCCGCGGGAGAGTGGACGCCGCGCTCCTGCCCGACCGGTACCGCGGCCTCCTCGCCGCGCTCGACCGCTCGCCCGCCGAACAGCGTTAGGCAGGTTCGGGCTTGCCCGCGGGAGCGATCTGCTCTCACACGCCCGAGCCGCGCGCGGTGGCCGATCAGGTGATCGCCGAGTTCGACGCGGCCGAGGTGTGGGGCGCGCCGATCGTCGCCGAGCTGGCGCCCTCCCCCGCGTTCTACCCCGCCCGCACCTCGTCGTCCCGTGACGAGGCGCCGCGGGGCTCAGCCAATCTGTGGATGCGGGTGGACGTCGACGTCGGATTTGGGCTTACGCGGGCGCGCCCGGGGCTCGGCGCGGGGTGCATCGGCAGCGGGGTCCAAGGCGTGCCCGCCCTCGGCGGCGCGCCCGATCGAGAACAATCCATCGCCTAGCGACGCCTGAGCTTCGTGCCGGTGCCTCCCGTTCTCGGCGTCGTTTAGGAGCTGAGATGGCCCCGTGCTGGCACCGTCGCCCGCCGGCACGTCAGGCGCGGTGAGCTCCCGCGCTAGGCTCGTGAAGGGGCGGGTGGGGACCCGACACGCAAGGACCTCCGCGATCCGGGCGTACAGCCGGCGAAGATCGTCCGGATCGCCGAGTGTGATCCCCTCACGGAACGAGAGCGGGAAGGGCAAGTCGCACGGCCTGAGTCCGGCGTGGCAGACCGGAATGATTGGCATGGCGAGCATCCACGCTGCCCCGGCCTCGAAGTTGATCCACGGGCGGCGCACCGACGCGGGTCTGCACAGCGCGATCAGGAGCGCCGAGTTGCGAAGCGCGGCCTCCACCGAGTCGAGCCAGTCTGCTCCGGCAGGTGCGCCCCCTCCGTCGGACAGCAGGCAGATGTCGAGGTTCCCGAGGAAATCTCGATCCAGCGCCGCCCTGAGCCTCGCGGCCAGCGGGGCATCTTCAGCGATGTGACTGATGAATGCTTGCTTCTTCGACATCAGTGTATTCCGCTCGTGTAGTCAGGCAGGTACAGGCAGCCGCGCTCGGCTGCGGCTGTGCCTGAGGCGAACTGGGCCGGTGCCTCGGCGTCGACCGCAGCTTCGAGGGGCGCACGCGAGCTCGCTTCGACTCGACACTCTGTTGGCCTGTGTCGAGCGTCGGTCGATGCGTACCGTACCGTACGCATCATGAAGAGATTATGAAGGTCCGATGACAGTTTGTTCCCGGTCGGAGCCTTGCGGATCGTAACCCCGTGCGGCGCGCCTTCCGCGCGCCTGACGCCGGGCCGGCCCACCGGCGCGAGCGCGCCGCGGACCTCGCCGACCGGTCGGGACCTTGCTGGCGGAAGCACGCCAGCGCAGAGTACCGTGGCAGGGCCACTGACCCGGCCGCGCTGACGTCCACGCCCATGAGCACACCTTCACTTCCCGAAGTCTGGCTGCGCGGCCCGGTGCACGGCATCGACGCCGCATTGCAGCCGGTCGCGCACGCCCTGCTGCAGGCGCGCGAGGACCTGGCGCGCGCCACCGCCGGCCTCGGGCCTGCCGAGCTGTGGGCTACGCCTGGCGGGGCGGCGTCCATCGGCTTTCACCTGCGGCACATCGCCGGCAGCATCGACCGGCTCCTCACTTACGCGCGCGGCGCGGCGCTCGACGACGCGCAGCGCGCCGCGCTCGCCGGCGAGGGCCGACCGGGCGAGCCGCCGGAAGAGCTCGATACGCTCATCGCCGGAGTGAACCGGTCCATCGACCGGGCGCTCGAGCAGGTGCGGGCGACCGCGCCGGCCACGCTCGACGCGGCGCGGACCGTGGGCCGGTCGGCGCTCCCGTCCACCGTCCGCGGCCTGCTCTTCCACGCGGCCGAGCACGCCCAGCGGCACGTGGGCCAGGTGATCACGACGGCGAAGGTGGTCCGCGCGTCCGGCGTTCCCGCATAACGCGACTTCCGCGGCACTCTCACGCTCCCGAGGACTCCTCCCCATGACCGCTGGGCAAGGCTCCACCGGCAACGTCATCGCGGCCCTCTGCAGCTTCTTCGTGCCCGGCCTCGGCCAGCTCATTCAGGGGCGGCCCATTCGAGCCCTCGTGCACTTCGTGCTCGCCGGCCTGCTCTGGATCGTCCTGCTCGGCTGGGTCGTGCACCTCTGGTCGATCCTCGACGCTGCCCTGTGGAAGCCGAAGGCGGCGTGAGCGCGGCGACCTAACGACAGCCGCCCGACGGGTGCAGCCGGTCGCGCGCGCCGCCCTGCTGGTGCAGGGGACGTACTACGTTCTCACTGGTGTGTGGCCGCTGGTCGCCATGTGGAGCTTCGAGCTCGTCACCGGCCCCAAGACCGACGACTGGCTCGTGCGGATGGTCGGCCTGCTCGCCGCCAGCATCGGCCTGACGCTGCTCGCCGCCGCCCGGCGCCGGCGGGTGACGCCCGAGGTGCGCCTGCTCGCCGTCGCGAGCGCGCTCAGCTTCGCGGCCATCGACTTGGTGTACGCGCTCACGGGCCGCATCTCGGCCGTCTACCTGCTGGATGCGGCGGTCGAGCTGCTGTTGGCCGCGGCCGTCGGGCTCACGCGGGGAGCGGCACCGAACGATGACGTCCCACGCCGCTCCGGCCCCGGCGCCGCGCACCGCTGATGGCCGCCCCCTCTCGTTCGAGCCGTCCGACGTCACCTCCGGACCGCTCGAGCCCCCGCAAGCCGACGAGGGCCGAGGTGCTCGCGTGCGTGGGCAAGCGCGTGCCCGACGTGATCGCGCCCGGACTGCGGGCGCTGTTCTGCGGCATCAACCCGAGCCTCTACTCGGCGGCGGTGGGCCACCACTTCGCGCGCCCTGGCAACCGGTTCTGGCCGACGCTGCACGCCGCCGGGTTCACGGAGCGCGTGCTCTCGCCGTTCGAGGACGGCGAGCTCCTGGCGCGCGGCTACGGGGTCACGAACGTGGTCGAGCGCGCGACGGCCACGGCGGCGGAGCTCTCGCCAGCGGAGCTGGTGGCGGGCGGGCGCCGACTCGCCAGGCGCGTGCGGCGCTACAAGCCGCGCGTGCTCGCGGTGCTCGGGATCAGCGCCTACCGCACCGCGTTCGGCCGACCGGACGCTGCGCTCGGACCGCAGCCTCACACCGTGGGCGGCGCGCGCGTGTGGGTCCTCCCGAACCCGAGCGGCCTGAATGCCCACTACCAGCTCGCTGATCTGGCCCGGCTCTTCCGCGCACTGCGTGTCGCGGTGGAGTAAACTGCGGCTCTCGGCTCTCGGCTACTGCGGGACGGGCAGGAGGACCTCCCTCGTGCCGAGGGGTTCCTCGTAGACGCCCCAGCCGAGCGCCGAGGGCCGAGAGCCGAGAGCCGCAGTTCAGCGTCCCCGGCATTGCGCTCGTACGCTTTCGGGCCAAGCTTGACACTACCCTCCACTCCCCACTCTCCACTCCCCACTCTCCCATGCGCTCCGCCCTTTCGCTCGCCGCGCTCCTCGCCGTCGTATCGACGCCCGCGATGATTCCGGGGCTCGCTGCGCAGGCGCCCGCCACGTCACCCGCAGCCGGTGCTGCTCGCGGGCGCGTGCTGCCCGCCGCCGTCCAAATCGCCTCGGCCACGGCCGCCGCGCCGGGCGAGATGCGTGAGGGCGCCACGGTGCTCGGCTACACTGCAGACAGCCGGCTCACGACACTGCGTGCCGGCACGGGCGAGATGGTCTGCCTGGCCAGCGACCCTGCCCGCGACGACTTCCACGTCGCGTGCTACCACAAGTCGCTCGAGCCGTTCATGGCCCGCGGGCGCGAGCTGCGCGCCAAGGGGATGAGCCGAGCGGTGGCGGACAGCGCGCGGACGGCGGAGATCAGGGCGGGCACGCTGAAGATGCCGGCGCAGCCGGCCGCGCTGTACAGTCTCACCGGGCCAGCCACGAGCGTCGACGCGACGACGGGCGCTGTGACAGGGGCGCGGCCGCTCTACGTGGTGTACATCCCATTCGCCACGGCCGAGTCGACCGGGCTGTCGGCGACGCCGGCGCGCGGGACGCCGTGGATCATGTTCGCGGGAACGCCGAAGGCGCACATCATGTTCACGCCGGAGATGTAGGGCAGCTGGGATCGTAGCGCCTTCAGCGTGGGTACGTCCGGCAGGTGCGTACCGGGGCGATGGCGAGGAAGCGGCTCAGCGCACTTGCCCGACAATCGGGGCGCCCCTACGTTGGAAAACCCGCCCCGACGCGTCGGACGCCGCCCCGCCGCCGGCCCGACGCCCCGCGCCGGAGCCCCTCCGCCAGAGGAGGTGCGCCGTGCGTCCGCGCCACGTTCCACGCTCCGTGCTGTCCCTGCTCGTCGCCGCGTCTACCGTCGGTTGCGCCGACGTGCCACCGACGGCGCCCGCCGCGCTCCCCGCCGGCGTGGATCCCCGACTTCCGGTGGTCGTGGCCGACGCCGCGGCCCCGGGCGGCGGGCCCGCCGCGGGGCGGCCGTCCGTCGTCGCCGCGTCCCGCGCCGGCGCGGCCGGCATTATTCTCCCGCCGCCGGTCCCCCTCAGCGCCTTCTCGGTCCAGTTCAACGGGTACGCCATCAACAACGCCGGGCAGGTCGCCGGGCTGGGCGTGCTGGATGGCCTCGAAGCTCACCTCTTCCTCTGGAGCCCTGAGCACGGCTTGGAAGACCTCGGCACCCTCGGCCGAATGTCCACCGAGGGGGAATTCGGCATTAACGACGCCGGACACATCGTCGGGGAGAGCGACGATCACGCCTTCCTCTGGACTCGGGAGCGGGGTATGGAAGATCTCGGCACCCTCCCCGGCGGATCCTTCAGCGTCGCGACCGACATCAACAACGCCGGGCAGGTCGTCGGTCGGAGTTTCCAGCCGGGGATTGGTTTCCATTGGTTCCTCTGGACTCGGGAGCGCGGGATGCAGGACCTCCGCGCCGTCGTCGGCGAGGACGCCATCGCGACCGCCATCAACGACGCGGGAGCGATCGTCGGGGGGGCTCACGGTCACGCCTTCTTGTGGACACCCGAGCAGGGGATGCGAGACCTCGGCGTCTTACCCGGCGGCTCATTCAGCATCGCGACGGCGGTCAACAACGCCGGGCAGGTCGCCGGACAGAGCGACACGGAGGGCGGCACCCAGCGAGCGTTCCTCTGGACCCCGGAGCGCGGGATGGAGGACCTCGGCGCCCTCATGAGCGGGGGGCCCAGCACGGCCTACGGCATGAACGACGACGGGCTGGTCGTCGGCGCGAGCGACATGCGCTGCTGCAACCCGGACCTCGGCGAAGATGGCATTGTCCAGAACGCGCCCTTCGTCTGGCACCGCGGCACGGGGATGGTGCGACTGCCACCGCCTCGCGCAAACTCCGGGACGGCGTTCGCGGTGAACAACAGCGGCCAGATGACGGGCGAGGTGACGGGCGGGGGGGTAACAGGGGGGGTACTCTGGACGGTACGGGTGACCAATGTCGGCGCCCCAGCCGTGGATCACGTTGCGGCGGCCGTCCTGCCGCCGGGCGTGATGCCCGGCCTGAGTGGCGTCTGGCTTCGCGTGCGGCTCAACGACCCCGGCGACGCCGGCCGGTGGAACTGGGAGATCGACTGGGGGGACGGCATCGTCACCACGCCTACGGAGATAGCGTACACCGGCGAGTTCGCCTTCCTCCGGTCGGCGCAGTACAGGGGGCCGGGCCCGCACACCATCCGCGCGACGGCCACCGACCCAGATGGCGTCACGAGCGCCCCGGCGGTGACGGTCGTGCCGTAGCCGCCCCTCGCGCGCGGGGGCCACGCCGCGCAGCGGGTGTGTCCAAAGTGTGTCCCCGCGCCCGGCGAAATCCGGCGGAATCCCGCGTCGATCCGGCGATTCCGCCGCGTCCTCCGCAGTGGAGCGGCGAAGATCGCCGACTTGTTAGGTGCCCGACACGTCCACGCCGGACATGCGGTAGAACGGCGAAGAAGCAGCGGTACCTTAAGGCGCTCGCTTCCGACCTCGCCACCACCTCGGCGCCCAGCGCTTCGAGCGCGAGGTGCGGCTGGGAGCGCGACTCCAGCACCCGCCAGATTCCAGGTTACAGTCGAGGCGCAAGACTCGCTGCCCGCGAGCACCGCAGCGATTCCGTGGGAGCACCTGGTCGCAGGTCGCTCGGGGTCGGAGATTGCGGTGCGGCCGGTAGCACACGGCGCCGCTCCGGCCGTAGGCGTCGGCGCCCCAGCAGTACGCCGCGCCGCGCACCGCTCGGGGCCGTTCCCCCCTCACTCCCAGCGGAATACCTTCGCCGAAAGCGCGGTGAAGAGCAGGAAGTAGAGCGCCAGCGCCCCGACGTCGCCCACGTGCGCCGACCACGCGTCGCCGCGTGCGATTCCCTTGAGCAGCGCGACCGCGAAGGTGAGCGGCAGATAGCGGAGCGGCGCCGGCACCATCTCGACCGGCACGGCGAGCCCCGACACCGCGAGCATCGGGTAGAGCGTGAACGCCGCCACCGGCTGCGCGAGGCGCGCGGTGGGGACGACGCTCGCGATGAGGAAGCCGATGGAGAGGATGCTCAGCGTCGTGACGAGGAGCGCGACCGCGAACGACGCGGCCGGCAGCTGCGTGTCGGCCGGCACGTAGCGCCGGCCGACGAGGATCATCAGCGTCACCGTCACCGCCGTGAAGAAGAGCTTCACGAGCACGTGCGCCAGCAGGATCGTGTGCGGCCGGAGCGGCGTCGCCCGCAGGCGCTTGAGGATGCCGCCCTCGCGGTAGATCGACACGACGGAGACGAGCGAGAGTACGGCGCTCACCGCGATCAGCATCGCCGCGAGGACCGGCAGGTCGGGACGCGTGGCGGTGCCGCGCGCGAGGGCGGTCGACACCGACGGCCCGCCGCGCGCGACCATGTACTCCGTGACGCGCCCGACCACGACGAACACGACCACCGGCACGAGGGTGCCTAGCGCGCCGAGCGGCTCGCGGAGAAAGATCCGGATCTCGACCCAGGTGAGCCGCCAGAGGCCGCGGAGCATGGGCGGCGTCAGGCGCGGATCGAGTGGCCGGTCACCTCGAGGAACACGTCCTCGAGCGTCGGCAGCACGGTGCGGAACGTGGTGACCGGAATCCGCTCGTCCGAGAGGCAGCGGATCACCGCCGTCACGAGGTCGTCGCCGGTGCCGCGGATCGTGTAGCGCTCGCCGTCGCGTTCCACCGTCCTGACGTGCGGGATGGCGCGGAAGTGCGCGGCCGCGTCCGGCAGGCCCGTGTCCAGCACCACCGTGCGCTGCGGGCAGTGGCGGCGCACGAGCGCCTCGGGCGTGCCCATGTCCACGATCCGTCCGTGGTCGATGATCGCGACGCGGTCGCAGAGGCGCTCGGCTTCCTCCATGAGATGCGTCGTCAGGAACACTGTCTTCCCGCGCGCGCGGATGCCACGCACCAGCCCCCAGATGGTAAGTCGCGCCTGCGGGTCGAGCCCCGTCGTCAGCTCGTCGAGGAACACCACCTCCGGGTCGTTCACGAGGGCGAGCGCGATGAAGAGCCGTTGCTTCTGTCCGCCCGAGAGGGTCATGAACCGCGCGTCGCGCCGCTCGGCGAGGCCGAGCTGCGCGAGCAGCCGGTCGCCGTCGGCCGCGGGGCGGCGGTAGAGCGACGTCCAGAGCCCGATCGCCTCGCGCACCGTGATGCGCTTCTGGAGCTGGGCTTCCTGGAGCTGCACGCCGATGCGCTGCTGCAGCGCGTACGCGTCGCGGCGCGGGTCGAGGCCGAGCACCGAGATCCGACCGCGGTCCGGCGTGCGCAGCCCCTCGACGCACTCCATCGTCGTCGTCTTCCCCGCGCCGTTCGGGCCGATGAGCCCGAAGATCTCGCCGTCGCGCACGTCGAACGAGACGTCGTCCACAGCGACCATGGCGCCGTACGTCTTGCGGCAGCCGGAGACTCGGATGACGGGCGGCGTCGGCGTTGACGATGACATGCGCCGCCAACATGGCGCGGGGCGCGCGTCGCGGGTAGGGGCGACCACGGCGTCGTCGCCGGCGGTGGGCTGCGGGTGGCGCATGCTGCCGCGCGAGTACCCGCCATGGCCGACAGTTTCTAGGGCGTGTGCAACCCTGGTCTTGTGCTGCCGGCGCGGGACGCACGCGCCGCCGGCCCGGCGCGCTGACTCCCGAGCCGGGCCGGGTCGTTCGCGTCGGGCGGGGCGCGCCCGGCGCCCCGCCCGCGGCGGGCGACGTCGTCGGGCTACTTCGTGAACTGGAAGTCCGCCTGGTGCTCCGTGCCGTCGCTCAGGCGCACCGTGAGCCGGCGGCAGGAGGACGCCCACGCCTTGTCGGTCACCCAGGCGTACGTGTAGGTGTCCGTCGCCGCGTCGTACGTCAGCCCGCTGCGCCCCACACTCGCCGTCTGCTCGATGGGGTCGGGCGTCTGGCCGAGCGCGCACGCGATCCCTGCCGACGTGGGGGCGCCCGCGAGCACGCCGAGCCCGCGGTCGCCGCCGAGGCTGAACTTCACCGGGATCGCGCTCCCCGCCTTGGCCTTGTTGAGCGCCGGCAGGTTGTCCACCGGCTGCAGGAAGCCGCCGAAGGGGAAGGTGACCGCCACCGGCACCGGCTGCCACGCCGGCTGCAGGTCCTCCGTCGGGTCGCTGGTGAGCCGGGTCTGGTCCGACCCGTCGGCTTCCATCACGTAGATGTCGAGGTTGGGCATCTCCCCGCCGTCGTGGCCAGCCTCAGGGTCCGCCGGGATGAGCGTGCGGTCGCGCGCGCTCGTGAACGCGATCTTCGTCCCGTCCGGCGACCACGCCGGGTAGACATCGGCGTCGGGATGGGTGGTGAGCCTCGTCAGCGCGCCGGTCGCCAGGTCGAGCACGTAGATGTCGCTGACGGGCAGGCCGAAGAAGCTGCCGGAGCCGGGGCTCGCGCCGTCGCGGTCGCTGGCGAAGGCGATCTTCGTCCCGTCGGGCGACCAGGCCGGCTCGAGGTTCACGCGCGAGCTGCCGGCCGTGAGGTTCCTCGGGCTCGTCCCGTCGGCGTTCATGACGTGGACGTCCCAGGCACCCGTTGAGGTGTCGTAGCGGGCAAAGGCGATCTTGCCGTTCGCCGCGAGGGCCGCGGGGCTGCTCAGGGTGAGGGCGGCGGACCCCGCCGCGGGCGTGCCGGGCGCCGTCGCGCGGTCCGGCGAGCACGCGGCCAGTGCGACCGTCGTGAGAGTGGCGCCGAGGGCGAGCGTTGGGATCGGGCG
>Ga0307411_10000339_pt1 | contig 15753 bp, 19 predicted proteins | sample DK1Ometagenome_2_FD_203712 | JGI IMG/M metagenome (GOLD analysis project Ga0307411, IMG submission 203712) | Maize rhizosphere microbial communities from greenhouse at UC Davis, California, United States - DK15-O-1 | ecosystem: Host-associated > Plants > Roots > Rhizosphere > Soil | place: USA...
GGACCGACCAGGTGCGCTGTCGCAGCATGCTCCCCTCCGCGATGAGTCACCTCATCGGGAGGGTACGCGACCTCGGCGCCCCGGCCCCGCCACAGCGCCCGCGGCCAGCTCAGCGGCAGTTCCGCCCAGCGGGTCAGGCAGAACTTGTCATTTGTGATTAGACCATTGAGCGCACGTTTGCGTGGCTCGGGCAGTCCCGCCGGCTGAGCAGGGACTACGAGCGGCTCCCGGCCACGAGCGAGGCGATGATCTACGGCGCGATGTGCCGGCTCATGCTGCGGCGGCTCACGCACGTAGTGGCCTAACGCACCTTCCGAAACAGTTTTGCTCTGTTGAAAGCTTCTGAGCGCCCGGCCTGAGGACCATCAGGTTGTGGGTCAGGACGCGGAGGAGGACTTCGCGCCGCTGCGCCCGCGCGCCGCGGGCGGTGAGCGCGGAGCCGAGCCGGCGCTTATGACGCGAGAACACGCTCTCGGCGTGCCACCGCTGCCGGTACAGGGCGCGCGGGAACTGGCGGCGTAGCGCGCGGCGCTCCGGCGTCAGTGGCCAGCGCCGCCCCATGTTCCGGCGGTTGAGCGCGATCACCGACGCGGCGATGCCTAGCGCGCGGCAGAGGCCGTGGTTGTGCTCCGCGTCGTAGCCGGCGTCGCCGAGGAGCGTGTGCGGCGCGAGCAGCCGCGCCGCCTGCCGCACGGCGGCGGGGAACTGGGGCGAGTCCTGGCTCGGTCCGCGCGTGACTACCGCGCCGGCGATCAGGTGCGTCGCCGTGTCGGCGACCGCGGTGAGCTTGGGCCAGTGGCGGCGCCGGCGGCCGAGGAGGGGGCCGCGGCGGTCGACGAAGTGGGCACTGACGTGGTGCCGCTCGAGCCCCGTCGCGTCGACGGTGACGACCGGCGGGACCGGAAGGAGGCCGGCGTCACGTGCCCGGCCGAAGCAAGCAGCCTGGAGCTGGGCGAAGGCCCCCCTTTTACGAGCCGGCGCTCGGCGTAGCACAGCGTCGAGTAGTGCGGCACCCTGGTGAGCCGGAGTGCGCGCCGCAGGTCCGACCACTCGGCGACGAACGTGACCACGCCCCGGTAGTCCGTCCTGAAAAACTGCTTGAGCACGAGGAGCGCGAAGAGCTGCGCCTGCGTGTAGTCGTGCCGGCTGGTCCGGGCCGAGTAGGGCGGGAGCGCCCGCTCGCCGACGGCCAGCGCCTCGCGCGCCAGCCGCACCGCCGACTTCGTCATCGCGCGCATCACCACCTCGGGGCGGGCTGACCTGGCGCCGCATCAGCTACGCCAGCCCGTCAAGCTTTCAACAGAGCAATCTGGCTACAGAAGCTGACCCGGACGATCCCTCTGACTTGCTTGTGACGGAGCGATTTACGTTCGCAGTCCCCCAGTCGTCCGTGATGCTCCCGTCGTGGCGTTACTCGCGCCGAGGATCCCTATCAGCTACGACCCTGACAAGCCGCCGTCTAGCACGCAGTTGCTGCTGGTGGCGACGCAAAGCAGTTTGGTCGGGTAGTGAAAGATGGCGCCGCAGCAGAACTGCATCGCGTTCGCCACCAAAGTTTTTCAAGTGCAGCGAGCATGTCGGGCTCCGGCGTCCGTGTCGCCCGCCCTGCGCCGGCCCGCTCCGTGGGAGAGGAATGCGTCATGAGCACAAGCCTGCTGACCGTTTCGTCGGTACTTGGCTTCGCCCTCTGCGCCGGCATCGGATTGGCTGACGGCGACGCGGTGAAGGTCACCGTCAAGCCCGATACCGTATACATCGAGCGGAGCGAGACCGGGCAGCATCTGAACTTCGATTTCGTCCTCGAGAATCGCACCGACCGGGAACTCCTCCTAACCGGCGTCGAGCTTTCCGCATTCGACGACCGCGGGCGGCTCGCGCGCCGCGATTTCGTCAACCGGTTCAGCCGCGTGAGCCTCGAACTGAGCCCGCGCCGCACCTTGCGGCCGAGGCAGGCCGCCCTCGTCTTCAACCCGTTCCACTCCTTCGCCGGGTCCGTCCCGCTCAAGAAGCTCCGGTACGAATTCGCGTTCGTGACGGAGGATGGCAGGGTGCGGCACAAGTCGGTGGCCGAGGTCGTGCCTGTCCTGTACGAGACAAAGACGGCCTTGGTCCTGCCAGTGAGAGGGCGGGTCCTCGTGTGGGACGGTCACGATTACAACTCCCATCACCGCAGGTCCGACTACACCCAGCTAGGTTTGCAGAGGCGTGGGCAGACCACAAACTTTCAGCGCTACGCGTACGACTTCGTTCTCGTGAACGAGCAGGGGGTCATGTACCGCGGCAGGCCGAAGGACAGCGACGACTGGTACCTCGGCAAGTCGGATGACAATGGGCTGTACTTCGCGTTCGGGCAGCCGGTCTATGCCGCGGGGGCCGGGCGCGTTGTGGACGCGCACGACGGCGAGCCGGACGATCGTCGCGTCAACCGGGCGGAACTCGCCAAGAGGGAGACGGCCATCGGCGGGAATTATGTGGTGATTGACCACCTCAACGGCGAGTATAGCTGGTTCGGGCACTTGAAGAAGGGGAGCGTCAAGGTCAAACCCGGGCAAATGGTCAACCAAGGGGAAGTCATCGGGCAGATCGGGGCTTCCGGGGACTCCCTGTTCCCGCACCTCCACTACGAGTTACGCACCGGACCCGGGATGAAAGGCGTCGAGGGACTGCCGTCTTACTTCAGCGGCTTCCGCCGGGCGCCCGGCTCCACGACGGGCCGCCTTGAGAGGGGACAGCTTGACACCGGAGACGTCGTGGAGAATCCGTGAGACTCTTGCGGGTACCCGCTGTCTCCGGCAGGTCGGCGAGGAGTGTCATGGCGAGGACCCGGCCGACGCCGGGGGCGCTCCGCAGGAGGTCGTCGCGCTCGCGCCACGCGGGGCCCTGGCGGATCATGTCCCCCAGCTCGGTGTCGGCGATCCGCACCTCGCGCTCGAGGTACTCGATATGCGCCTTGAGGCTCTTCTTGACGGGGCGCCGCCCGCGCCCCGCGGACTGCCCGAGCCGGTTCCGCTCCGCCGTGAGCATCTCCAGTAATTGCCGCCGGCGCGTGAGGAGCGCGTCCAGTTCCTGCTGGGCCTCGTCAGGCACGGCGCGGACCTCGGGGCGGACGCGCTCCGCGAACAGCGCGAGCCCGCGGGCGTCGATCCGGTCCGTTTTCGCGAGCTGGCCGGTCGCCTCCAGCACGACGAGCGCGGGCGCGTCCCGCGTCAGCCGCTCGATGAGGGCGCGGATCCCGCCCTCGTCGTTCGCCACGGCCCAGCGCTCGTCGCCGGGGCGCGCCGCGACCACCATTTCCGCCTTTGCCACGTCAACGCCCACGTACCGCGGTGTGTCTGGCATCCGGCCTCCTGCGCGGGAAGGCGTCGCCCCGGCCCCGCCTTGCGTCATGCGGACGCGCGTCCGGGCAACCGTTCGGGCTCTCGGCGACAAGAACGGCGCGCCGCCCTCGCTAACGCCCGGTGTTCGCCACCGAGGTGACAACGGACTGGCGCACCCTACATCGTGACTGCAGAATCACTCCCCAGCTAGATACAAGGTGACACCAGGAGCCGTCGCATGGTCCGGATCGTCCTGTTCGCCCTAGTCGGCGCCGTCGCGGGGACGGTCCTCGCGGTCAGTGCCGCGCGGGCCGTCGGGGGCGGGCTGCGCGCCGGCACGGCATTCGCGTCGGCCGCCCTGCTCGCCGGCTTCGCGGCGGCCTCGGCGGCGGGCGTGGTGGGGGGCCGCCCCGCCCCGGACGGCACGCCGTCGCTTCGACTCTACCTCACCGGCGGGGACGGGCTGCGGGTCGCCGCCGCCGCGCTGCTCGCCGCGGCGCTCGCCGCGGGCGTGGGCAGCCGGCTCGGGGCGTTCCGGCGCCGGGGCCGGGCGCCGTGAGGCGGCCGGGGACCGCCGCGTCACCTAACGAGGCGCTGCAGTTGCCGAGCACTTCAAGGTGGCGGCTTCGCCGCGATGGTTGTACCGTGCTCGCAACTGAGCTCGGGCGTTAGGTTGCTCGCAGTCGATGCACGGGTCAGGAGTTCAACCTGCGGAGCGCCGGATCATGGACCTCGCCGCGACTTTCCTCGCCCGCTCGCGCGACTACCTCGGGACGGAGTACCGGACGAAGCTCCGCGCCGCGGTCGAGGCGCTGCCGGCCGAGGCGCTCTGGTGGCGCCCGAACGACCAGTCGAACAGCGTCGGGAACCTCCTCGTCCACCTCACCGGGAACGTACGCCAGTGGATCGCCGGCGGCGTCGGCGGGGCGCCGGTCGCGCGGGACCGCGCCGGCGAGTTCGCCGCGCGCTCAGGGCCTGCGGCGGCCGAACTGCTCGCCGAGCTGGAGCGCGTGCTCGAAGAGGCGGATGCGGTGCTCGCGCGGCTCACGCCCGCGGAGCTGGCCTCGACGCGGGCGATCCAGGGGCGGGAGGTCACGGTGCTCGAGGCCGTGTACCACGTGGTCGAGCACTTCGCGCTCCATCTGGGACAGGTCATCCTCGTGGCGAAGCTGCACGCGCCGGGGGCGGTGCGGTTCTACGAGGACGCCGGCGGGCTCGCGCGGCCGCTCTGGCCGGCGCTCGTGCGCCCGCCCGATCGGGCGTAGTAGGCGGGCGGTCGCAGCTGAATCGCAAGATCAAGATCGCGAGCTTGGATACGACGGCCCCCGGCAGCTGAGCTCGGGCGTTGGGTGCACAACGGGCATGGACGACAAGTCGAGTGCGGTACACGCTTGAGTGCTGCGGCGACGTCGTCGGCCGAGGACCACGGGTGACACGCCGTCCGTGCCACCCGAGGCCCCCGCCGTCCGCAACGGGTTAGTTACGGCGCCCGGTAGAAGAAATACTCGGCCGTGTAAGGCACTTCCTTCACCTCGCCCTTGAAGCTCCCGCGGTGGGGAGGTTCTTGGCCGCCCACGGTGTTCACCCGCTGGATGAACGTTGCCCCCTCGAAGACACCAGGGCCCTCCTCGGGTGTCGCTCGGAGCAGCAGCCAGGGGATGGCGGTAGGGTCCGGGATGCAGCGGTCGACGAACGCGCCGGCCACTTTACTGCCGCTGAGGGTCTCCCACCTTGGACCGGCATAGTGGGTGCCGACCTTACCCTTACGCTCGGCATCGGCGTACAACACCGCCGACGGCCCGTCAAAGCTCCAACCCCTGCCGTTCCAGCGGTAGATCTGCACGCCCGTGGCGTACACATGGAAGGCGAGCTCGCTCCCGTCCTGCACACGCAAGCTCTCGCAACCGCTCAGGTCCGGGGCCGCCTCTGCGGGAGTGACCAGCGCGAGCTGCGCTGGAAGCGCGGGCCGTCGATTCGGGCCAAGGGGTACTTCGTCGGCGCACCCGGCCAAGAGAGCCGCGGCTGCGACGACGAGCGAATGTCCCAGCCAACGCAGTGCAGTCTTGTTCATGTTCGTCCTCCTCGTGTGCGGCGCGCGCCGCGGGTGATTCCGCCGTGGGCGGTGCGAGTTCGTTGTCACCCCAATAAGGCGGGAAATCCCGGCGAAACGTGCCACGCCGCGGCGCGGAGATCGCGTGAGCCGGACGCGCGTCACGGGCTCCGCGTACCAGCCGGCCCGACGTCGAGAGGAGTCAGAGGATCGCGAGGCGCTCGTCACACCGGACGCGGCGTACGAGGCGCTGCGAGGGGCTGCCACAGCGCGAGCTCGGCCGCCCACAGGCTCGCCGCGTGGCGCTCTGGCGTTGGACGGACGGCTCCCGCCGCGTGTGCACCGTGTGTGCAAGGAGATCTGCTCCGCGCGTCTCCGCTGTGTGCCTCTTCGGAGAGATCGCGTGCGACGCACCGCAGTGCTGCTCGCTTTCGGCGCGCTCCTCACAGCCTGCCGCAGCCCGGCGAGCCGGACTGCGCCGGCGCCGCTCCCGCCGTGCCCAGCCCCTGCGGTGGACGTAGTGGGCTGGGAGGTCGTCGACCGCGGGACGTTCGCGTTCCGCCTTCCGCCCGGGTTCCGGCAGGTTCCGGCCCGCGGGACTGACTCCTACGTCGAGCGGTTCGAGGCGGACGGCGGGCACGCGGCGGTCAGCGTCAATTTCGGCTGGTACTCAGACGACCTGCACCGGGACCCCGAGTTCTACGCGCGGTACGAGCGGTGCAGCGAGGTGATCGGCGGGCGCGCGGCGACGGTGATCTCCGGCGTCGTCCGCAACCCGCACTCGCGGCGGCAGGACGGGCGGCAGGTCGCCGCCGCCACGTGGCGCAACCTGTACGACGCGCCGGACACGTCCGGCACGCAGGGGCACCTCACGATCTGGGGCGAGACGCGTGACCCGCGACGGCTGCCGGAGCTGCTGGCCATGTTGCGCACGGTCGAGCTCCGCCGGCGGTGATGCCGCTGGGCGGCTCTGACGGTCTCCACCAGCCGCCCAGAGCCGATGACCCCCGCGCTCACCGAGCGCATCGCCATCACGATCGGGCGACCGGCGCGACCGCGTGGCTCACGGCCCACGACAGCGCGTAGTCCGCGGCCTCTTCCCAGCCGCGCTCCGCCGGCATCAGATGCGCGCGCCCTTCGAACTCCTTCACTTCCGTGACCGTGTTCGACGTGAAGTGCTTCGCGTTCGACCGTTGCACGGACGGAGGCATGAGGTTGTCCGCGCCCCCCGAGATGAAGAGCAGCGGGGCGCGCGCGTCGTTCTCGTAGTTGACCCACGATCCCTGGCGGCCCGGCGTGACGTTCGCGAACGCACTCTCCCAGAAGACGGCTCCCGACGCCGGGATGTGATAGCGCTGGTACAGCGCCAGGGACTCGTCGTCGCCGAACGTGTTGGTCAAGGCGTAGTGCCACTGCGCGTGCGCGAACCCGACTGCCTTGTGCCGGTTGGCGGGATTCCTGAGCACGGGGAACGTCGCCTTGAGCTGCGAGAACGGCACGACGCCGACGCCTTCCGTCGGAGCGGAGTTGATCGCTACTCCGGCCGCGCCGTACCCGTGATCGAGCAGAACCTGGACGAAGACCCCGCCGGCCGAGTGGCCCATCAGGATCGGGGGCGCGTCAAGCTCGCGGACGATGCGCTCGAGATCATCGATGATCGGCGGTACTGTCACCTCCTCGATCGGGGACGGGTCCCGGTTGAGTGCCTCGACCTCCACTTCGAAGCCCGGGTACGCGGGAGCAAGGACGCGATACCCCTGCGCCTGATATACCTCGATCCAATGCTCCCAGCTTCGAGGCGTCACCCAGAAGCCGTGGACAAGCACGACGGTGTCGGGTGCTGGAGCGGAACTGGTCATGGTCGTTCTCCTGTGAGGGGGCCGCCGAAATGCGCGATGAACGGCGCGCCGCCGTCCGTCGAGGTGCTCGCTCCCTTTGCCGCCTCGCTGATCCTGCTCGGCTACTAGCCGCCGGCGTATTGAAACACACTCTTGGGCCGAGTACCCTCTTCATGTACGATGGTCTCGTCTTTGTTGAAAGCTGCGTTCGTGTTCGGCCGCTGATCCTTCCCCCCCGTCGAGAAGCGACGAAGGTCCGGCATGCGGGTCGCTGCGATCTACGATGTTCACGGGAACCTTCCCGCACTCGAGGCCGTGCTCGACGACGTCCGCTCGGCGGCCGTCGACCACGTCGTGGTCGGGGGCGACGTGTTCCCGGGCCCGATGCCGCGCGAGGCGCTCGCGCGCTTGCGGGACCTCGACATTCCGGTGCAGTTCATCCGAGGCAACGGCGACCGCGTGGTACTCGCGCAGATGGGGGGCACGGAGCCGAGTGAGGTCCCGGAGCCGTTTCGAGAGGTCGTGCGGTGGGTGGCGCAGCAGCTCGATCCGGAAGACGAGCGGCTCGTGGCGAGCTGGCCCGCGACGCTCCGCGTCGAGATTCCCGAGCTGGGCGAGGTGCTGTTCTGCCACGCGACGCCGCGAAGCGACACCGAGATCTTCACTCGTCTCACGCCTGAAGACCGCCTCCTGCCACTCTTCCAGGGCCTCGGCGTTTCACTCGTCGTCTGCGGTCACACCCACATGCAGTTCGACCGAACGATCGGGCGGGTTCGAGTGGTGAACGCTGGCAGCGTGGGAATGCCGTTCGGCGAGCCAGGCGCGTATTGGCTCTTGCTCGGCCCCGACGTTCAGCTTCGGCGTACGTACTACGATCTCACGAAGGCCGCCGAGCGCATTCGAGACACGAGCTACCCACAAGCGCACGACTTCGCGGCGCACAACGTCCTGCAACCCCAGTCGGAGGCGACGATGCTCGAGAGCTTCATCCGGGTGGAGCTGAGGTGAGTCGGACCCATGTTCTCCTCCCCCAAGCCCGTCATCGCGATGGTCCACGTCGGCGCCCTGCCCGGGACGCCGGCGAGCCGCGCCACGCTGCGTGAGCTCGAGGAGTGCGCGGTGGCGGAGTGCGCCATCTACCGCGAGGGCGGTGTGCACGGGGTGGCGCTGGAGAACATGCACGACGTGCCGTACCTGCGCGGCGGCGTCGGCCCGGAGATCACGGCGGCAATGACCGTGCTCGCGCTGGCGGTGAAGGAGGCGAGCGGGCTGCCGTGCGGGATCCAGATCCTGGCCGGCGCGAACCACGAGGCGGTCGCCGTGGCGCACGCGGCGGGGCTCGACTTCGTGCGCGTGGAGGGGTTCGCGTTCGCGCACGTGGCCGACGAGGGGATCATCGAGTCGTCCGCGGCGTCGCTGCTGCGCTTCCGCCGGCAGATCGGGGCCGAGCGAGTGCAGGTGTGGGCGGACGTCAAGAAGAAGCACGCCTCGCACGCGCTCACCGCCGACGTCGGCATCGGCGACACCGCCGCCGCGGCGGAGTTCATGCGCGCGGACGCCGTAATCGTCACCGGCCCGGCGACGGGCGAGTGCCCGACCGAGGGCGACATCGCCGAGGTGCGCGGGCGCTGCCGGCTGCCGCTCTACCTCGGCTCCGGGATCACCGCGGACAACCTCGAGCGCTACTACGCGGGCGCCGACGGATTCATCGTCGGATCGGCACTCAAGGCGGAGGGCCGGTGGAGCGGGGCGGTGGACGTGCGCCGCGTCGAGCGGTTCATGATCGCGCACGCGCAGTGCGGAGGGTGAGGGGGCATGGCCGAGAGTCTCTGGGGCACCGCGCGTGGGCGGACGCGGCCCGGCTGGCCCCCGCGCTGCTCGAGCAGTTCGACGGCGTGGTCGGCGACGTGCAGGGCATGGTGTGGACGCGCGAGGAGGTCGCGGCCGGGGTGCGGAAGGAGGGGCGCCGCTTCCTCGAGCATCCCGGCGCGGGCGCGCCGGGGCCCGCCGCTGCCTGACGAGCTGCCGAAGCTGGCGAGCGGTAAGCCGGGTCACATGAACGTCATCGGATGTCCGTGACGCACAGCATCAGCGTCGCTTCGAGCGAGAGTGGCATGCACTCGCCTGGCGCCCCGGAGCGTTCGCTACACACTCCCGCCGGGGAGTTCCCGCTGCACGAGTACCGCCTCCGGCTGGACGGGCGAGAGTGGACGGTCCTGCACACGGGCGCGGTCCTGAGCCACACGGAGGAGTCGCACTTCCTGCGCGAGCTCAAGGACCGCCTGCCATACGGCGTCGCCCTCTGGCCCGCTGCCATCGCCCTCGCCCACGACGTGGCCTCCCGCGCCGACGCCTTCCGCGGCGCTCGAGTCTTGGAGTTGGGTGCCGGCACGGGGCTGCCGGGGATCGTCGCCGCGTCGCTCGGCGGGCGCGTGGTGCAGACCGACCGCCAGGAGCTGGCGATGTCCGTCTGCAAGCGCAACGGCGAGCGGAACGGCGAGCGGAACGGCAAGTGGCGGGGTGGCGAGCCGATCGAGTACCGTCTCGCGGACTGGACCAGCTGGGACGACGCCGAACGCTACGACTGGATCCTCGGCTCGGACATCCTCTACGGCGAGACGATGCACCCCCACCTGCGCCGGATCTTCGAGTCCAGCCTCCTGCCGGCTGGGCGGATCCTCCTCTCGGACCCCTTCCGGAGCGCGAGCCTCCGCCTGCTGGAGACGATGGAAGCGAGCGGCTGGACGATCGCGCTGAGCAAGTGGACCGTGGGGGAAGAGGCGGGCCCGCGCGCGATCGGGGTCTTCGAGCTGACCCGGCCGCGATAGGGGGAGACGCCGTCCGCCGCCGCCACGCGGCGCGGGGAGAGGCTGACCTCTTCATTCTTCAGCAGTCGAGCCGAGGCGTGGGGTGCAGCACCATCCCGGTGCGGATGTTTGCCCGGCCCGAAGTGCACGTCTGCACGCTGGTGGGTAACGGCGCCGCCAGCTAACGTGGCGTTGCCGCCGACGACGGCGTTGCGCGGTGCTTCGGATGCGCCTCGGCTGCGACTCGGTCGTCGTCGGGTCGCGGTGGAGCCGAGCTTGGACGTTAGGCGTCACTCCTCGGGAGCTCGTATGGCGAATCTCTCGCGCGACGCGGTGGCCCTGGCGGGCTTCACGTTGGCGCACGCGGTCTGGAGTGTCTCCGACACAGAGCCGGACGAGCTGCTCACGCCGCTGGCACTGCTCGAGCTGGCCGGGCAGCGGCGGCTCGTCCGCTTCGAGGCGGAGACCCAGGAGGAAGCCATAGCCCGGGCCGAGGCGGCGATGGGGGAGGCGAGCGGGGAGGCGGATGCGTGGGCCTTCGCGCGCGAGGGCGTGTGGCGCGCGAGCGGCGTCGCGGAGGACGCGCAGGACGTCGTACTCGTCGAGTTCTGGGGCGCGGGAATGGACGCGCCGGCCGCGGTCGTGCAGCCCTTCGAGCGGGGCGCGCCAGGGCGGCCCTTCCGCCTCACCGAGCCGCCGACGTTGGCGGTGCGCGGGCAGTCGGTGAGCCCCACCGAGGCGGAGCCCGCGCTCCGGGTGCTCGAGCGCGGATTCCAGTCGCACGACGTGGCCGCCAAGTTCTGGCCCACGGAGCGCCCGGGCGAGTCAGGGCCGCCGTGACGTCCGGCATTCCACGAGCGCAAAACCGGATTTCCTGCGAGGACGCGTGCGATACCCAGTCTCGCTGCTCGCGTCGGCTGTCCTCGCCGCGAGCTCGGCACCAGCGTGCGGGGCGCAGCGGCGGACCGAGGACGCCGCGATCCGTGAGATCCGCGCGCGGTACGGGGCGGTGACGCGCGAGCGCGCCCGCCTGCGCTGTCGGTTGCTGGACCTGGAGGGGTTCTCGGCGGAGGGCGGCGAGCTGCGGGCGTGCTACGACAGCACGGGGCCGGCCCTGTTCACGGCGCGGTACTTCGGCGAAGCCGGGCGGGCCATCGAGGAGTTCGTCTTCCAGGGCGGGGAGGTGGTGTTCGTCCTCCGCCGCGACGAGCGCTACACGGAGCCGCTATCCGGCGTGGTGTCTCACATCCGCGAGGACCGCTTCTACTTCCGCGGCGGACGACTCGTCCGGTGGATCGGGCCGGGCCGCCGGCTGCTCCCGCTCGCCGGTGTGGAGGCGCGAGAGCAGGAGCGCGACCGCCCCGAGACGGCGCGGACCCTCGCGGCCTGCGCCGCGGACTCGGCGCGCGGCACGTGCGCCCCCTAACGAGACGGCGGGGTCAGGCTTGCCCGTCACCCCACACCCCGTAGAGGTCCTCTCGGCCGACGCGCGCCAGCACGCCGCGTACTACGGCCAGTGGCATTTCGCACCGGAGGCCAAGTCCACAACTTGTGAGAGTCCCTGACTGGAGACCCTCCGTGCGTCCTTCGCACGTCTTCCTCGGGCTCTGCGCCGGTCTCGCCGCCTGCGCCCGCGGCTCCACATCAACCCCCGCTCCGGCGCCCAGCACCGCCGTGGCGGCGCCCTCGGCGGCGTCCCCGAGCGACACCACCGCGATCCCCTGCCCGCCCCCGCCAATGGCGGTACGCGGCGAGGGGCCCGCGTACTTCGGGTACCAGGTAGAGCGGCAGGCGGAGCCATACGGGCGGCTGCCGCGGCCGACCCTGAGGCCAGGCGAAGAAGGGCAACGGGGTCGCGTAAACGTAGCGTCTCTGGTGAATACCGACGGCACGGTGGACATGCGGATGGTGAAGGTCTTCCACTCCGACGGCCCGGCGCTCACGGCCGCCGTCTGTCGCGCACTTCCTCAGGCGCGCTTCCGGCCGGCGACACTACATGGGCGCGCCGTGCGCATGGTGTACCAGACTGAGTTCCGCTTCTGATCCGGGCGGTGTGGCGCCGGCCAGGGTAAGAGGCGCCGTCGATGACTCGTGCGTGGTCGCACGCAGCAACCCAACACCCCTGCACACCCTTACACAACATGGCTTCCCGCCGGAACCGAGACATCGAGCGCACCTACTCGCGTGCGCAGTTCGTGGCCAAGCTGCGCCGCCTCGCCGACGCCATCGAGGCCGAGCGTCCGTTCACCATCCAGGTCGCCGGCGAGCGGCTCCACGTTCCGGCCGACACCGCGTTCAACGTCGAGCACGAGCGCGCGGGCGGGCAGGACGAGCTCGAGTTCCAGGTGCGGTGGCGGGCCGGGGCGACCGGCGCGCGTGCGCGCTGAGGACACGCAATCGCTGGCGGGTGCTGCGGGCCCCGGCTCACGGTACGAGGAAGTCTCGTGCGCTGCCCGGAGGAGCGTCTCGCCGCGGGCACTCTCGGTCGTCACGGGGGTACGCCTTGCCATGTCGCGCGTCCGCTTCGCGTTGGTTCCGGCGGTCCTGCTCTGCACTACGATGTCAGATGCGTGCCGCGATCGGGACGGCAGGGCGGCCGCCCCGTCTCTGGCGGTCGATTCGGCGTTCACGGTAGCTGGCCGATCGGTGCCGCCACTGCTGCTCAATCGGTACGTGGCCGAGCACGAGGGCTTCACGAGCCGCGGCGGTGAGATGCGCTGCGCGTATGTGCCGCTCGGGCAGGAGGGGGAGCGCCTCTTCATCAACACGCTCTGCCTCGAGCTCGTGCGCGACGGCGATACCCTCGCGCCGGGCTCCGGCCGTGGCGGCCCGGTGGCGCTCCGCGTGGTGCCCGCCGGTGACTCGGTCCGCGTCGTCTCGCACGAGGTCCCCGCGGACGGGGGCGGGCAGGCGGCGAGTGTCCGCCGCATTTTTCCCGCGACGGTCGTGGAACGCATCCTCGCGCCCGCCGCGGTACACAACGCCCACGCCGACACGCTCGAGACGCACCTCCGCGCCGCGGCCGCCGCGCGGCTCGGCGTGCGCCCCTGAGGGCCCGAGCCCGCCGGCGCGCCGCGGGGGCACTCGTACGTTCGAGGTCCCGCCGGGCTCTTCGCGCTCCTCGTGACCGGGAGGTCCCATGCAGTGGATCACGCGCGCCCGCCCCAAGATCGACCGGATCGCCTGCCCCTGGTTGATCCGCCGCTTCATCGACCCCGAGGCGGAGTTCGTGTTCGTGCCGCCCGCCGAGGTCGTCCCGCGCGCCGAGGCGACCGGCGCCATCCCGTTCGACGTCGAGGGCGTCGAGCTCTCGCACGACGGCCCGCTCTGCTCCTTCGACGCCCTGCTCAAGAAGTACGACCTCACCGACCCCGCGCTCCACGAGCTCGCGGTCATCGTCCGCGGCGCGGACACCGCCCGCCCGGAGCTCGCGCCGCAGGCGGCGGGGCTCCTGGCCATCTCGCTCGGGCTCTCGCACAACGTCCAGGACGACCACGAGCAGTTGGCGCACGGCATGGTCATCTACGACGCGCTCTACGCCTGGAGCAAGCACGTGCGCAGCGAGACACACACGTGGAACCCACAGCGGCCGCCGCGGGCGCCCGCCGCGCCGGCGGGGGTGGGCGCGTGAGCGGCGGCCGCTGACCGCGCGGGCCTCGTCCCCTTGACGCCTTAGGGGAAGGGTGGCAGCTTCCCCATAATCACCTTAGGGGAGGGCCCGTGCCCGCCGGCACGCTCGACCTGCTGCAGGGGACGCTCGACGTCCTCATCCTCAAGACGCTCACGTGGGGGCCGATGCACGGCTACGCCGTCGCCGGCGCCATCCGCGAGCGCACGGACGACGTGATCCTGGTCGAGGAGGGGGCGCTCTACCCGGCGCTCCACCGCCTCGAGCGGCGCGGGTGGGTGGAGAGCGAGTGGGGGCTCTCCGAGAACAACCGGCGGGCCAAGTACTACCAGCTCACCGCCGCGGGGCGCCGGCAGCTCCGCGCCGAGCTCTCGGCGTGGGCGCGCTACGTCGAGGCGGTCGGCAAAGTCCTGCAGCCGGCGTAGGAGGGCCCGCCATGTCGCGCTTCCCCGGCATCAGCCGCTACGTCCGCCTCGCGCTCCTCCGCTCGCGCGCCGCCGAGGACGTGGATGCGGAGCTCACGTTTCACCTCGAGATGAAGACCGAGGCCCTGGTGCGCGCCGGCCTCGCGCCGGCGGCCGCCCGCGCCGAGGCGTTGCGCCAGTTCGGCGACGTCGAGCGCTTCGCGCGCGACTGCCGGGCGCTCACCGCGGGCCGCGAGCGCGACGTGCGCCGGCGCGAGCGGCTCGAGTCGGTGTGGCAGGACGTGCGGGTCGCGGCGCGCGGGCTGCGCCGGTCCCCGGTGTACGCGCTCGTCGCCGTGCTCACGCTCGCCCTGGGGATCGGGGGCACGACGGCGGTGTTCAGCGTCGTGAGCGCCGTGCTCCTGCGGCCGCTGCCGTACGCCGAAGCGGACCGAATCGTCTTCCTCACCGAGGCGCCGAAGAAGGGCGGGAAGAAGGAGACCAGTACCTCCTACCCCAACTTCCTCGACTGGCAGGCGCGGAGCCGCAGCTTCGAGGCGATGACGATCTTCCACGGGTGGGCGCCGGCGCTCACGGCGCTCGGCGAGCCGGAGCGGATCGAGGGCGCCATGGTGACCGCCGGCATCTTCGACGTGCTGCGCGTCGCCCCGGCGCTCGGGCGGCCGCTCCTCCCGTCCGACAACGTGCCGGGCGCCGAGCGCGTGGTGGTGGTGAGCCACGGCTTCTGGCGGCGCCACTTGGGCGGCGACCCGGGGGCGGTGGGTCGGGCGATCACGCTCGCCGGCGTACCGCGCACGGTGATCGGCGTGCTCCCCGCCGGATTCCGCGGGCCGGCCGAGCTCGACGTGGAGCTCTGGGGAAACATCTACCCTGACACGGGCTCCGGGCGCACCGCGCGCTACCTGCGCGCGATGGGACGGCTCAGGCCGAACGTCACGCTGGAGCAGGCACGGGCCGAGCTGCGCGCCATCTCGGCGGAGCTGGAGCGGCGCTACCCCGAGGAGGACGGCGGCATGGTGGCCGTTGCGACGCCGCTCCACGAGCAGCTCGTCGGCGACGTGCGGGCGCAGCTCCACCTGCTGCTCGGCGCGTCGGGGCTCGTGCTGCTCATCGCCTGCGCCAACCTCTCCAACCTGGGGCTCGCGCGCGGCGCAGCGCGCAACCGGGAGTTCGCCGTCCGCGCCGCCCTCGGCGCGAGCCGCGGGCGCGGCGTGCGCCAGTTGCTCACGGAGAGCGCGCTGCTCGCCGTGCTCGGCGCCACGGCCGGCCTGGTGCTCGCCGCCTGGATGACGCACGCGCTGCTCGCGCTCACGCCCCGCGACATGGGCCTCGCGCGCGCCGGCGCCGGCGCCGTCGACTGGCGCGTGCTCGGCTTCGCCCTGGTGGTGACCGCGGCGACGGCGCTCCTCTCCGGTGCGGCGCCCGCGGTGCGGGCCACGCGCGTCGACCTGCAGGCGGCGCTCAAGGACGGCGCCCGTGGCAGCGACGGGAGCGCCGGGCTCCGCCTGCGCGACGCCTTCGCCGTCGTGCAGCTCGGGCTCGCCCTCGCACTCCTCCTCGGCTCCGGGCTGCTCGTCAAGAGCTTCGCGCGACTGAACGCCGTGCGGCCCGGCATCGACCCACGCGGCGTGCTCGCCGCGTCGGTGAACCTGCCGGCGGCGAGGTATCCAGCCGGGGGGGACAAGGTA
>Ga0307411_10000340_pt1 | contig 15745 bp, 12 predicted proteins | sample DK1Ometagenome_2_FD_203712 | JGI IMG/M metagenome (GOLD analysis project Ga0307411, IMG submission 203712) | Maize rhizosphere microbial communities from greenhouse at UC Davis, California, United States - DK15-O-1 | ecosystem: Host-associated > Plants > Roots > Rhizosphere > Soil | place: USA...
AAACTTTCAGATTTCGAGTCCCAGCTGCTGCGGCGCGGACTCCTGCTGCTCGATAATGGAGTGAAGCCCTAGGCCGAGCAGCCTGATGCCCTTCGTAACCGGGAGCAGCGCATCCAAAAGGGCCATCCCGGCCGCCTCGAATGCGGCAAAGTCGGCGATCGGCGCGCTGAAGCTCTTCGACCGAGTAATTAGCGAAAAATCGCCAAATTTCACTTTGAGCGTGACGGTTCGGCCCTGCACTTGGGACCGCTCGATCCGCTGCCATGCGTAGCCGGCCACGCGGGCGAGCTCCCGCCTCAAATCATCGGCCTCCATATAATCGACGTCGAACGTTCGTTCGGCGCTGACCGATTTGTAGGGCCGATCGGATTTCACCTCGCGCTCATCGATGCCGCGGGCGATTCGCCAGTACCAGCGGCCGGAAGAGCCAAAATGCGCCTCCAGCTGCTCGATCGGCCAGGCCGCCAGATCGGCACCCGTCAGGATGCCCAGCTTTTCCATCTTGGCCGCGGTCACCGGCCCGACCCCGTGAAATCGCTTGACCGGCAGGGTGGCCACAAACGCCGGCCCCTTGCCCGGCGGAATAACGCATAGCCCGTCCGGCTTGTTGTGATCGCTGGCCAGCTTGGCGATGAACTTGCAGTAGCTGACCCCGGCCGATGCGGTGAGGCGGGTTTCCGCCCTTATCCGTGAACGGATCTCCTCCGCGATCGCCCTGGCGCTGCCGAGGCTTCGGCGGTCCTCGGTCACGTCGAGATAGGCCTCGTCGAGGCTCAACGGCTCGATCAGGTCGGTGTAATCGGCGAAGATCGCTCGGATCTGCTGCGACACGGCACGATAGACGTCGAACCGCGGTTTGACGAAGATCAGCTCCGGGCAGCGTCGTCTGGCGGTGACTGACGGCATCGCCGAACGAACGCCATATTTCCGCGCCTCGTAGCTGGCGGCGGCGACCACACCGCGATGCCCGCCGCCGACCGCCACGGGCTTTCCCTGCAGTTCGGGGTTATCGCGCTGCTCGACCGACGCATAGAAAGCGTCCATGTCGATGTGGATGATCTTTCGGGTCGGAAGGTCGGTCACGCGGCGAAAATCCTGTCCTACATGGCCGCTTTCTGTCTAGCGATTGTGATCAGGCGGATGCCGGAGCACCGACCGTCGGGTGAATCCTGGTGGCCAGTGCGAACATTGGTGAACATTCGCGGGGATGCGGCTTTGCAACTATGCCCGCAATCTGCTTTAGGGCGCGGCAAATCTCCCCATCAGGACTCAACCATGAATATCCACGAATATCAGGCCAAGGAACTGCTCGCGAAATTTGGCGTGCCGGTTCCCGCGGGCCACGCCGCGATGAGCGCCGAGGAGGCGGTGAGCGGCGCCAAGCTGCTCCCCGGGCCGCTCTGGGTCGTCAAGGCGCAGATCCATGCCGGCGGCCGCGGCAAGGGCAAGTTCAAGGAATTGGGCCCCGACGCCAAAGGCGGCGTCCGCCTCGCCAGGTCGATCGAGGAAGTCCGCGCCAACGCCGAGGAAATGCTTGGGAAGACGCTGGTCACGATCCAGACCGGCCCGGAGGGCAAGCAGGTCCAGCGGCTCTACATCACCGACGGCGTCGACATCGAAAAGGAATTCTACCTGGCGCTGCTGGTCGATCGCGCCAGCGGCCGGATCGCCGTCGTCGCCTCGACCGAGGGCGGCATGGACATCGAAGCTGTCGCTCATGACACGCCGGAGAAGATCGAGACCATAACCATCGACCCGGCGACCGGGCTCATGCCGCACCACGGCCGGGCGGTCGCCGCGGCACTCGGCCTCACCGGCGATCTCGCCAAGCAGGCGCAGTTCGTCCTGGCGAAGCTCTACGATGCCTTCGTCGGCACCGATGCCTCGCAGATCGAGATCAATCCGCTGGCGATCACCGGGGACGGCAAGCTGATGGTGCTCGACGCCAAGGTTGGCTTCGATTCCAACGCCATGTTCCGCCACAAAGACCTCGCCGAGCTGCGCGACCTGACCGAAGAGGATCCGATGGAGATCGAGGCGTCGAAATACGACCTCGCCTACATCAAGCTCGACGGCAACATCGGCTGCATGGTCAACGGCGCCGGCCTTGCCATGGCGACGATGGACATCATCAAGCTGGAAGGGGCGGAGCCTGCCAACTTCCTCGACGTCGGCGGCGGCGCCTCCAAGGAAAAGGTCACCGCGGCCTTCAAGATCATCCTTTCCGATCCGTCGGTGAAGGGCATATTGGTCAACATCTTCGGCGGCATCATGCGCTGCGACATTATCGCCGAGGGCATTGTCGAGGCGGCCAAGGAAGTGTCGCTTTCGGTGCCGCTGGTGGTTCGCTTGGAAGGCACCAACGTCCAGCAGGGCAAGGACATCCTCGCGATGAGCGGCCTGCCGATCGTCGCCGCCGACGACCTGGGCGACGCCGCCCGCAAGATCGTGGCCGAAGTCAAGCAAGAGGTGGCGGCCTGAGCGGCCGGCAATTCAGGAGAGAAGCATGAAGCTGCTCGTCGCCGTCAAGCGAGTGATCGATTACAACGTCAAGCCGCGGGTCAAGATGGACGGCTCCGGGGTCGATCTCGCCAACGTCAAAATGTCGATGAACCCGTTCGACGAGATCGCGGTCGAGGAAGCCATCCGCCTCAGGGAAAAGGGCGTGGCGACCGAGATTGTCGCCGTATCGATCGGCCCGGCCAAGGCGCAGGAGACGCTCCGGACCGCGCTCGCCATGGGCGCCGACCGCGCGATCCTGGTGCAGACCGAGGAAGAGGTCGAGCCCCTTGCGGTCGCCAAGATCCTGAAGGGCATCGCCGGCGAGGAAAATCCCGACCTGATCATCCTCGGCAAGCAGGCGATCGACGACGACAGCAACCAGACCGGCCAGATGCTGGCGGCGCTGCTCGACTGGCCGCAGGGCACCTTCGCGTCGAAGGTCGAGGTTGCCGGCAGCGAGCTCAATGTCACGCGAGAGGTCGACGGCGGCCTTGAGACGGTCAAGCTGGCAACCCCGGCGGTAGTCACCACGGACCTGCGTCTCAACGAGCCGCGCTATGCCTCGCTGCCGAACATCATGAAGGCCAAGTCGAAGCCGCTGGCGGTCAAGTCGCCGGGCGACTTCGGCGTCGACGTCGCGCCTCGGCTGGAGACGCTCAAGGTCAACGAGCCGCCCAAGCGGCAGGCGGGGATCAAGGTCGGCTCGGTCGACGAGCTGGTGGGCAAGCTGAAGGCTCTGGGAGTTGCCAAATGAAGACGCTGGTTCTGGTCGAGCATGACGGCTCGTCGATCAAGGACGCGACCCTCGCCACGGTTACCGCGGCGTCGCGGCTCGGCGAGGTGCACCTGCTGGTCGTCGGCATGGGCGCCGAGGGCGTGGGCGGAGCCGCCGCCAAGATCGCCGGAGTGCAGAAGGTTCACGTCGCGAGCGCTGCCCACCTCGAGCATCAGCTGGCGGAAGATGTGGCGCCGATCGCGGCGCGGCTGATGGACGGCCATGACGCCTTCCTCGCCCCGGCCACCACGTTCGGCAAGAATGTCGCGCCGCGCGTCGCCGCCCTGCTCGACGTGATGCAGGTCAGCGACATCATCGGCGTCGAGGACGATTCCACTTTCGTCCGGCCGATCTATGCCGGCAACGCCATCGCCACGGTTCGCTCCAAGGATGCCAAGAAGGTCATCACCGTTCGCGGCACGGCATTTGAGAAGGCTTCCGCCGACGGTGGCTCGGGCACGGTCGAGGCGGTCGACGCGGGCGGCGCCTCGGACAAGTCCTCGTTCGTCGGGGCAGAGCTCAGCAAGTCCGAACGTCCGGAGCTGACCAGCGCCAAGGTGATCGTGTCGGGCGGGCGGGCCTTCGGCTCGAACGACCAGTTCCACGCCCTGCTCGACCCGCTCGCAGACAAGCTCGGCGCGGCGGTCGGCGCGTCGCGCGCCGCGGTCGATGCCGGCTATGCGCCCAACGACTATCAGGTCGGCCAGACCGGCAAGATCGTCGCTCCGGAAGTCTATATCGCGATCGGCATTTCGGGCGCGATCCAGCATTTGGCGGGCATGAAGGATTCGAAGACGATCGTCGCCATCAACAAGGACGAGGAGGCACCGATCTTCCAGGTCGCCGACATCGGCCTGGTCGGCGACCTGTTCAAGATCGTCCCCGAGCTTACCGATAAGCTCTAGCTTCGCAGGTCCGAGGGGAGCGTCGGTTCGCTGAGCAGTTGCTCCATCCGCTTCCAGCGGGCGGCGGGCGTCGAGCCCGCGGCCTCGATGTCCGCCCGCACCATGTCCTGGCCCAACCCATAGTTGATCACATAGCTGCGATACTGCTTGGTGAATTCGGTCAGTTGGCGCGCCCGCTCGGGGCTGACCAGCAGGTAGTGCTGGCTCAGCCGCACTGACTCAGCCTCGTCGATCCGGCCTTCGAGCAGCTCGCGAGCAATGGTAAAGCGGGCGCTTTGCAGGTCGCGCATCGCATTTTGCAGCTCGAAATAGCGTTCGGCCTCGGCCGCCGGCAGGCCGGCGAGCGGGTAGAGCTTGCCAGCTTCGTATACGAGCCTTTCCCGGCTTGGGAACGCCAGCTCGATACCATAATTGGCAGATCCTTCGGCCAGCAGTGATTGCGGCGAGTAAAGAGGATAGACGCTGAATTCGATCCAGTTTCGGCCCTTCGACAAATGCTGCTCGATCAAGGCGTTGAGCACATGGTGACCCGGGTAGCCCTCGTGGCAACCGAGGTCGACGGCGCGCGAAATCCGGATCGGAAGGTCGGTATTGACCTCGATCCGGCTACGATATCCACCCTTATAATAATTATAGCCCGACCAGCTCTTGCCGGTGACGAAGCCGAGGTCGAATCGTTCCCCTTTGGGCAGCGCAATATGTTGAACAGTGCGAGCCTTGCACTCCGCAATGGCCGCATCGAACACTGGCTTCAGCTTGTCCGCCGGGATGGTGAAGCGCTGCTGGAAGCGCTCGACGCGTTCCGCCAGCGGGCCGGCGCCCGGGACGAGCTTTTCAACCTGCTCGAGCAGCGCGTCATAGCTTGGTAGCGGCTTGAGCTTCGGCCGGACCGCGAACAAGCCCTCGGCCTCGTCTTCGAATGACAGTTTCTCGCCCTTCAGCATCCGCAGGCGCGTGCCGGCGGCGGTAAGCTGGGCCGTCAAGAACTTGGCGCGCCGTTGGTCAATTTTTTCGGCACCGCGATTCGCCTCCGCGACCCGCTTCCTTAACTCGGCCACCCGCTTCGCCAGCGCATCGAGCGACTGGCCGACGGCTTCCGCCTTGGCCTGGGCCTGCAATTCCGGAGGCCCGTAATAGGCATCGATATAGCCTTCCTCCTTCTCTCCTATCGTCAGGCTGAGCAGGACATAATCGCGTGCGATGGCGTCGAGGTTGTCGGTGTCGACGGGTTGCACCCGGCAACTTGCCAGCAGGAGCAACAGCGAAGCGAGCGCGATACGTGTCATCCGGTGTCTCCTGGAGAACAGCGTCATCGGGAGTATGCGTCTCGGCTGTCAAGCGGTCTCGCCCGCACAATTAGTCGGGCCCGCCCCAAGGAGGAAGGAGCGGGCCCGAACGGGGGAGGCTGGACGGCTTTATCGTTGGTCGTTTCGTTCGCGCTTGGCTTCGGCAGAACCGTCGGCTGAACCTTGGGCCATCAGCGAACCGGAAACGCCGCCGTTGGCGTTACCGGCCAGATTGCCGGCAGTATTACCTAGGGCGCCGGCAGTGCCCATTGCTTGGCCTCTAGCACTGGCTGCAGCGCTGCCTGCGGCATTGGCCGCCGCATTTGCGGTCGCATTGGCTTGACCCCGGGCCCGACTGGCGACGTTGACCGCATGACCTTGGACCGTCGAGACGGTGCCCGCAATCTGGTCGGTGCCGATCGCCTGGACGCCGAGGCCGGCATTGCCGCTAGCCGAGCCGCTGGCGGACGAGGATCCGGCGAGACCGACGGATTGGCCAAGGCCATTGGCACCGAGCGCGCCATTGGCGACGCTGCTTACGGACCCGGCGAGACCGGCGTTGGCGCTGGCGTTGCCGTTGCGGGTGTCGACCGAGCGGCTATGAGAGATGCTACCGGTAACGCTATTGCTGATTCCGCCGGTGGCGTTGCCTACGATCGAGCCATTGCCGAGCAGCCCGCCTGATCCCCCGACCGAGCCGCCGCCCGATCCGCCGACCACGCCCGACACGGTGCCACCCAGGCCGCCGCTGCCGCCGAGCAGCTGGGCATTCGCCGGAACGGCGACCAGCGCCGAGCCGGCCAGTACAACAGCCAGAATTTTGGTCTTGAACATCATCGTTCTCCCTTTCGAGCGGAGGCTGATTGGGCCCCGTCTGTGAGGAAAACGGATCGAGTGCCGGGCTTCATCCCGGCCCGATCAAAAAACTCAGCGCAACCCGACCGTCTTCGGGAGAATCCGGCAGGTTCGGCAGATTATGCCGCGACCCACCTTGCCCCTGCCGGGAACGGCTTCCGCGGTCAGCTGTGCCCTCGACCCGGTCGCGGCAAGGCGAGCGGCGACGAAGGGAGCGGCAAAGCTGGTCCCCCGAACTGGCGTAAATCCTTTGCCCGGCAAGGCCGCGACTAGGTCCGCGCCTGGAGCGGCGAAATCGAGATGAGTGGCACGCCCCGCCTCCCGCAGGGCGCGGTCGCTGGCATCGACTCCGGTGACCGCGATGACGCCGTCATAGGACGCCGGATATTGTGGCGGCGCGGCGGGTCCATCATTGCCTACGGCAGCGACCAGACCAATGCCGCGCGAGCGGAGCACCGCAATTGCCCGCGCCATGGCGCGGTTGTTCGGGCCGACGAGGCTGATGTTAATTACGGATGGTCGCTTCGAAGCAGCCCACGCGAGTGCGCGAACAATAGCTGTAGCCGATCCGGCGGCCGGATTGCCGCCATAGACATCGCCGACGAACAGCTGCGCGCCTCGCGCGGCACCGCGAAAGGGGCCTTGATCGCCGACCAGCAGCGAGCCGACAGCGGTTCCATGGCCGGTCGGCTGGGCCGCCCCGGCAAACCCCCGCTGCTCGATGCTGGCCGAACCAAGCGATGGGTGAGAGGCGACTCCACCGTCGATCATGGCGATGCGCGTGCCCTGTCGAATTGGGGCAGAGACAGCTAGCGCAGCGCCCGAAGCGGGCAGCAATGTGCCGCCCGCCGGCTCGTAGATATGATTATAATCGACCGCGGTTGCCGGGATGACTCGGCGCAATACCTTCAATCCTTCGCGCACGGTCATCCCTCGCGGGACGGAGAGCGTCGCAATCCGAATGCCAAGCTCATCGCCGTCGTCGCCGATCACCCGGAACCCCGCCCGCGTCGCTAAGGCGAGCAATGCCGGGTCGGGGTCGGTCAGAATCAGTTCTCCCTTTCGCACGGGCTGACCCTGATCGTCACGATCGAGCAGGGCGCGATTGGCCCGAATAAGCGCTTCGAGCCGCATCTTGCGCAATTGGGCCAGCTCGCCGGCAGTGGCCCGGACATATTGGATTGGCTGTACCACGCGGTCGAGCGAAACCGGGGCGACATTGGAATAGACCACGCTGCCGGGGCGGTCGCCAGGTTGGGCGATTCCGCCTAGGGCCTGCTCAACGCCGTTGCCGACCTGACCGACAGTATCGATCACTGGCCCGGTAACACTGCCGAGCGGACCGCCCAGCAGCTGCGCAGGCGCGGCGCAGGGCACCAGCGCGCCGATAAGAAGTGCAACCAGAAGCGGACGCCTGGACATCATCACAACCTTTTCTATTCCTTTGGGGAAGAAACGTCGAATGATCGCCGTTTCATCCGTATGGAGCGCAATGCCGTCCTTTCCGTCGTTCGATTCCGAGCTTGCCGCCGTCTGGCCGCGCCTCCGGCGCTTTGCCCATGCGCTTGCTCGAAACCCGGCCGATGCGGACGATCTTGCCCAGATGGCCGCCGAAAAAGCGTTCAAATCCTTCGATCAATTCCAGCCCGGAACGAGATTCGACAGCTGGTTGTTCCGAATTTGCCGAACGTCCTGGATCGATACACTTCGCTCCCAGAGCCGCCGGGCGGCGCACGAAGCACCGGAAGCTCTGGCGGAATCCGTCGGCTACGACCCGGTGCCGGGAACGGAGGCAGCGATCGACTTAGCCAAAGCACAGTCAGCCATGCAGCGGCTACCCGAAGAGCAGCGCGAGGTGGTGGCGCTGATCCTGATCGAAGGATTTGGATATCGCGAGACGGCGGAGATTTTGGACCAGCCGATCGGCACCGTGTCGAGCCGACTGGCCAGGGGGCGTCAGGCATTGCTCATGATGCTCGGCGAGGGTGGGCAGGATGATTGACGACGAAGAATTTTTTGCTTGGCTCGATGGCGAATTGGACGAGACGGCGGCAGTCCGAGTGGCGGCAGCGGTCGCGGCAAGCCCCGAGTTGACCAGGAAAGCGGAGCAGCATCGGCATTTGGCAGCGGGCCTGCGACGCGCCTTTTCCGATGTCATGGAAGAAAGCGGCCCCGCGCCGCGCTTTGGATCGGCCCAGACGGTGGATTTTGGTGCGAGGGCGATTGAACCTGCGCGCCGGCGAAGCTGGCTCGGCGCGCCGCAATGGGCGGCGATGGCAGCTTCGCTTGCGGTTGGACTGGTGATCGGCGCGCAGTTCGCGCAACGGGATAATTCGCCGGTTAGGATCGACGATGGGCTGCTGGTCGCGGCGGCCCCGCTCGACGAGGAGCTTGACACGAGATTGGCCAGCGCGCCTGCCGCTGGGCCGACTCGGATCGGGTTGACCTTTCGCGATGCAAGCGGCCGCATCTGTCGTAGCTTTACTGACTCTACGACTAGCGGCCTCGCTTGCCGCGAAAGCGATGGCTGGAGAATTCGGGGGCTGTACCCGGCCGCGGAAGGCCAGCAAGGCGACTATCGGATGGCGGCCGGAGAAAATTCGCGCCTCGCCGCACTGATTGATGAGACGATTGCAGGCGAGCCATTCGACGCAGCGCAGGAAAAGGCGGCTCTCGAAGCGGGCTGGCGCTAGTTAGCGAAGCCACTCCGGCAGCGGCAGGGAGGCGGCATCGGCCAGGTCGAGCCGGCGCCGGACCAGCGCCCAGCGTTCGCCGTCGACCAGCACCTCCGGCGTCAGGGGCCGGCTGTTGTAGCCGCTCGACATTGCGGCTCCATAGGCTCCGGCCGTGCGAAAGACGATCAACTCGCCTTCGCTCACCGCATCCATTTCGCGGGCCGTAGCAAAGGTGTCACCGCTTTCGCACACCGGCCCGACGACATGGGCGGTCATCCTGGTACCCGAGGGATGCACGGCTTCGACATGGTGATAGGCATCGTAGAGGGCAGGGCGCATCAGGTCGTTCATCGCCGCGTCGACGATCAGCCATGGATGGGTTTCGCCCGGTTTCACCCTGACGACGCGAGCCATTAGGACGCCGGCGTTACCGCTGATCAGCCGGCCAGGCTCGAAAGCGAGCCGAATGCTCCAGTCGCTGGCGACCCGCTTGACCATCGCCGCATAGTCGGCGGGCGTCGGCGGCTGTGGCTGGCCGGGACCGTAGGGGACGCCCAGGCCTCCGCCGAGGTCGGCAATCTGAAGATCGAATCCCTCGGCACGGAGGTCGCCGATCAACTCACCGAGACGCGCGAACGCGGCTTCCAGCGGGTCCAGGCTGGTCAGCTGGCTGCCGATATGGACGGTGACGCCGGTCACCCTGAGGTTGGGCAGGTCGCGGACCGCCTTAAAGGCGGCCACCGCCTCGCCGGCCGGAATGCCAAATTTGTTATCGGCCGTTCCGGTCGTGATCTTCGCGTGCGTTCCGGCGGCGACATTGGGATTGACCCGCAGCGCTACCGGCGCTTCGACATCCATGGCCATGGCGACGATCGACAGCGTGTGGGCTTCCTCGACCGATTCGAGGTTGAATTGCAGCAGGCGCCGGGACAGCGCTTCGGCCATCTCGTCGGCTGTCTTGCCGACGCCGGAAAACAGAATGCCCTCCGGCTTGATGCCCGCCGCCCGGGCCGCGCGATACTCACCGATCGAAACGATGTCGGCACCGAGTCCTTCGCGAGCCAGGACGGACAACACCGCCGGGTTTGGATTGGCTTTGACTGCATAGGCGATCAGCGGTTCGCCGAGATCCGCCAGGGCCTCCTGCAACACGCGCGCGTGCCGGCGCAGCGTCGCCGCCGAATAGACGTAGACCGGCGTACCAACTTCATCGGCAATCAATTCAAGTGCGACATCCTCGCAATGGAGATTGCCGTCCTTCAGGGTGAAATGATCCATGGCCAGCGAACGATTAATGCTTGTGGTCGGCTCCGAACAGCTCTTCCGCCTCCGACCAGTCATCTTCGCTGCAAGGTGCGGCGAGCGGCGCGCGGCGAAGAATCAGGTAGCCCACCACTGCCGACAGAAGCGAACCTACCAGCGTGCCGATCTTGGCTTTGTCGACAAGGGCCGGGTTCGCAGGAAATGCCAGGTCGCCGATGAAGAGGCTCATGGTGAAGCCAATGCCGCACAAAACCGCTGCCCCGTAGAGATGGCGCATGCTCGTTCCGGGGGGCTGATTGGCGAACCCGGCCCGGATTGCTAGCAGAATGGCGCCGAACACGCCGAGCTGTTTTCCAATGAACAAGCCCGCCATCACCGCCAATGGCAAGGTGTCGGCGGCCGCCCCAATTCCTCCGGAAAACTCCACTCCCGCGGCTGCCAGGCCGAAAAGCGGCACGACGACGAACATCACCCATGGATGGATCGCATGCTCCAGATGCTTGAGCGGCGAATGTGTTTCTCCTCGGCCGAGCGGGATCGTGAGCGCTGCGAGGACGCCTGCAATGGTGGCGTGCACACCGCTGCCCAGCATCAGCAACCAGAGCAATGGAAAGGCCACGAGAAATGGCCACAGCCGCCGAACGCCGAACTGTCCGAGTGCTGCCATGGCTCCCGCCACCGCGAGCGCTCCACCCAGCATCGGCACGCTCAGTTCCGATGTATAGAACAGTGCGATGATCAGCACCGCGCCAATATCGTCGACGATTGCGATGGTCACCAGCAATAGCTTGATCGGGGGCGGCGCATATTTACCGAGGATGGCCAGCACTCCGACGGCGAACGCGATGTCGGTTGCGGCCGGGATGGCCCAGCCCCTAGCGAGAAGGGGGTCGCCACCTACGACCGCAAAGTAGATGAGCGCAGGGATTCCCATCCCGGCAGCCGCAGCCAAAATGGGAAGACGGCGCTCGGCCGCGGTCGAGAGCCGGCCGTCATACCATTCGCGCTTCACCTCAAGCCCCACGAGGAGGAAGAAAATGGCCATCAGACCATCCGCGATCCAATGATGCAGATCCATCCGTCCCACACGGGGAAGCGAAGGGCCAAACTCCCAGTGCAGTAGATGCTGATACCCTTCGCCCAGCGGCGAATTGGCGATGATCAGGGCTCCGGCCGCAGCCGCGATGAGCAGCAGTCCGGCATTGCGCTCCTGGCGCAGCTGGCTTTGCGGATAGTCGGACATGACGATGCGGTAGCAGCCGGACCCAGTTAGCGTCGAGTGTCCGGCCTTGCTTCCGCCGGATAAAGGGCATCGCCGCCCAGCGTCCGATAGAGGTCGACCAGATTTGTCGCAGTCTCGAGCCGTATCTGCACCAGTGTCTGCTGCGCGGCGAAATAAGTTCTTTGGGAATCGAGCGTCAGCAGGAAATTGTCGATGCCTGCTCGATATCGGGCCTCGGACAGGCGGTAATTGTCGGCCGCCGAAGCTTGCTGAGCTTCGCGGGCGCGAAGCTCTTCGCCGGCGGTGCCCTGCCGGGCGAGCGCATCGCTCACTTCGCGAAAGGCGGTCTGGATCGCCTTCTGATAGCCGGCGACCGCGGCATCTCGCTCTGCCTCGCTTCGGCGGACATTGGCGACGCCCGCGCCTGCACGGAAGATGGGATAGGTGGCGTCTGCAGATGCATTCCAGCCGAAGGAGCCGCCACTGAACAAACCAGACAGCGAGCTGCTGGCGAGGCCCAATAGGCCCGTCAGCGAAATGCGCGGGAAGAGCGCCGCGCGGGCCGCGCCAATCTCGGCGTTCGTTGCGCGGAGCTGAAATTCCGCCTGCATGACATCCGGGCGGCGGAGCAGGATCAGCGAACTGACCCCGGCCGGGAGAGGATGGACGGTCGGCGCCGCCTGTTCGATCGATTTTGGCAGCAATTGCGGATCGATCGGTGCGCCGACCAACTGACGCAACAGGTTGATGTCCTGGGCCAGGGCAGTCCGCTGCCGGGCAACGCTTGCTTCTGCACCTCGCAGGACGAGCTCGGCCTGGCGGAGGTCCGTGCGCGGGGCGATGCCTCCTTCCAGCCGTGCCCGGGTCAGCGTGACGCTGCGCCCTGCGCTCGATGCCGTATCCTCGGCGATCGCCAGCAAGCTGGCGTCCGCGCCATAGGTGAGCCAGGTCTCGGCAATATCGGCGACCAGGGCCAAGCGGGTAGCCCTAGCTGCCGCTTCGCTGGCGAAGTAGCGATTGAGCTGCGCTTTGTTCAGCGAACGGAGGCGCCCGAACAAGTCGAGCTCGAAACTGGGGATGCCGATGCCGGCGTTGAGATTGGCGCCAGCGCCTCCACCATCGGCTTCCGAGCCGGAGACGCCGAGGCTGGCATCCAATTCGGGAAACAGCTCGGCGCGTTGGATGCGATATTGGGCGCGGGCAGCAGCCATATTCGCAGCGGCGACGGCAAGATCGCGATTGTTGTCCAGCCCCTGCCCGATGAGCGCCTGCAGCCGGGGGTCGCGGAAAATGTCGCGATAGCTGACCGTGGGAAGCGCCGCTTCGGACTGCCGCAGATAGGGGTCGCCGATCGGCCATGACGCCGGCACTGCCGGATCTGGCCGGACATAAGCCGGCTCCATCGTCATGCATCCGGTAAGCAGCAGGGCGGCGAGCGGTGTAAGCCTCCTCATGCCGTCGCCTCACGGCGCTGCTGCCGCCGTTCGCGGAGGTAGACCAGGCCGTCACGGACGCCGCGGCGAACCAGCACGAAGAATAGCGGGATATAGAAGATTGCGAGGATGGTGGCGGTCAGCATCCCGCCGATCACCGACGTGCCGATGGCGATGCGGCTATTGGCGCCGGCGCCCGTCGAAATGGCCAGTGGCAGGACGCCGAAGATGAAGGCGAAGCTGGTCATCAGGATCGGGCGCAGACGGATTCTGGCGGCTTCCAGCGCCGCCTCGATCACCCGCTTGCCCTGCCTCTCGGCGCGCTCGGCAAACTCAACCATCAGAATGGCATTCTTGGCTGCCAGTCCCATGGTCGTAAGCAGGCCTATCTGGAGATAGACGTCGTTCTGCAGCCCGCGCAGCGTCACGGCGAAGATCGCGCCAACCAGGCCGAGCGGAACCACCAAGATGACCGCGAGCGGAACCGACCAGCTTTCGTAGAGCGCAGCCAAGCAAAGGAACACGACCAGCAGCGAAATCGCGTAGAGCAGCGGCGCCTGGCCGGCCGACAGGCGCTCCTCGTAAGACTGGCCCGACCAGGCCACGACGACGCCGGGAATCTGCGACGCCAATCCCTCGATCGCCGCCATCGCATCCCCGGTACTCCTGCCCGGCGCCGGCTGGCCTTGGAATTCATAGGACTGGAGCCCCTGGAAACGCGACAGGCTGACGGGTGCGACCGACCAGCCGGTCTGCGCGAATGAGGAGAAGGGGACCATCTCGCCCTGGTTGTTCCTGACCGACCACTGGTCGATATCTTCGGGCCTGGCCCGAAATGGCGCATCGCCCTGAACGAACACGCGCTTGACCCGTCCACGATCGATGAAATCGTTGACGTAGCGCCCGCCCCAGGCGGCGGACAGGGTGCTGTTGACGTCGGCGGTGTTAAGTCCGAGCGCCGAGATCCGCTCCTGGTTCATGTTGACCCGCAAGGTCGAGACGTCGGGCAACTCCGACAGCCGCACCTGCTGCAGCGCCGGTTCGGATTGAGCAAGGTCGAGCAGCCGGTCGCGCGCTTCCTCGAACCTTTCCTGCGGCATGCCGCTGCTATTCTGCAATTGCATGCTGAACCCGCCGGCCTGCCCCAGGCCGCGGATGGCCGGTGGAACCTGGGCGAAAACCTGGGCATCGCGGTATCCGCCAAAGGCGGAGCGGGCGCGCTGGACGATCTCGTCGGCGCTATTCTCGGCGCCCGGCCTATCCTCGAAGTCGGCCAGGTTGATGAACGACTGGCCCGCATTCTGCCCGGTGGCGCCTTGGCCGCCGCCGGCGACGATGAAATAGGTTTTGAAGTTCTTCTTGTCGGGGCCGCTCATCAGGTAGTTTTCGACCGCCAGCTGCATCTCCTTGGTGCGCTCAAGGGTCGCTCCTGCTGGCAATCGGAACTGGATCTGCATTGCGCCCTGGTCCTCCGTCGGCAGGAAGCCGGTCGGCAGCCGCGCGAACATCAGAGCGAGAAGGACGCCGACCAGCGCATAACCGCCGAGAAATCGCCACTTGCGGTCCACCACATAAATGACCGAGTGGACGTACCAGTCGCGCAGCCGGTCGAAGCCGCGGTTGAATCGTTCCCTGAACCGCGCGAGGAAATTGCCCAGTCGCGGGAGGCGCTTGCCGATGCCGGTCTCCCGCGGGTCCGCATGGTTGCGCTTCAACACGCCTGCGGCGATGGCTGGACTGAGCGTCATGGCGACGAATACCGACAGCACCATCGCCGAGACGATGGTCGCCGAGAATTGCCGGTAGATGACGCCGGTCGAGCCGCCGAAAAACACCATTGGCAGGAACACGGCTGACAGGATGAGCGCTATCGCGACCAGCGCCATCTGGATCTGGCCCATGGACATGATGGTCGCTTCTCGTGGCGTGAGCTCCGGATTTTCCTCGAGGATGCGCTCGACATTCTCAACCACGACAATGGCATCGTCGACCAGCAGGCCGACGGCCAGCACCAGTCCGAACAGGGTCATGGTATTGATCGAGAAGTCGAGCGCGTACAGCACCCCGAAAGTGCCCATCAGCACCACTGGAATGGCGATGGCTGGAACGAGTGTGGCGCGCCAGCTCTGCAGGAAGACGAACATGACGATGATCACCAGGATCATTGCCTCGATCAGCGTCTTCACCACCTCCTCGATCGACAGTTTGATGAAGTCCGTGGTGTCGTATGCGTAGGCGTAGCGGTAGCCGGCCGGGAAGCTCTTCGCCATCTCGGCTACCCGGGCCTTTACTGTGTCGGCGGTTTCAAGTGCGTCCGCGCCCGGCGCAAGGAATATGGCGATACCGGCGCCAGGCTTGCCGTTGAGCCGACGGTCGGAGTTGTAGTTTTCCGCCCCCAGCTCGACCCGCGCGACATCGGCCAGGCGCACCCTGGCGCCGCTAGCTTCGGCCTTGATGATGATGTTGCGAAACTGCTCGGGAGTTTGAAATCGGGAGGAGGCGGTCACCGTCGCGTTGAGCATCTGGCCAGCCGGGGCCGGCGTTCCGCCTACCTCGCCGGCCGCCACTTCGACATTCTGCGACGAAATGGCACTTATCACGTCGCCCGGCATCAGCGAGTAGGAACGCAACTTGGCGGGATCGAGCCAGATGCGCATCGCGTAGGGGGCACCGAACACATTGACGTCGCCCACGCCGGGGGTACGCGCGAGCGTGTCCTGCATGCTGCTCGACAGATAGTCGGACACGTCCATGTCGGTCGTCCGGCCGGTTTCATCCGAAACCGCGATGATCATCAGGAAGTCAGTCGACGACTTCGTGACTCGAACG
>Ga0307411_10000342_pt1 | contig 15724 bp, 12 predicted proteins | sample DK1Ometagenome_2_FD_203712 | JGI IMG/M metagenome (GOLD analysis project Ga0307411, IMG submission 203712) | Maize rhizosphere microbial communities from greenhouse at UC Davis, California, United States - DK15-O-1 | ecosystem: Host-associated > Plants > Roots > Rhizosphere > Soil | place: USA...
CCACCGTGTGCGCGATGTCGATGCGCTCGCGCGCGCAGTAGTCGGCGATCGCATCGGCGAACGCCGGCTCACCGATCAGGTGCGCGGAGCGCGTCACCACCGGCTCGAGTCCGCGCGCGAGCTTGTGCAGCCCCTGGGCGCCGCCCTCGAACGTGCCGATGCCGCGCTCGAGGCAGAACTCGATCGCCTGGTAGTAGCACGCCTCGAAGTGCAGGCCCGGCAGGTAGTCGATGCTGCCCCAGTAGCGGCCCCACAGCGTGCCGGCGTCGAACACGTCGAGCGCCGCGCAGATCGGACGCGCGTTGCGCAAGCCGACGACGAGCAGCAGGTGGTCGGGCAGCGCCGCGGCGATGCGCTCGAAGAACGCCGGCGTCAGGTACGGCGTCGAGTGGTGCGCGCGGTACGTCGACTCGTAGCAGCGGTAGAAGAACGCCCAGTCGGCCGCGGTGATGTCGCGCCCGACCTTGCGCTCGAACGTGACGCCGGACTCGCGCACCCGGCGGCGGTCCTGCTTCACCTTCTTGCGCTTGTCGTGCGAGAAGCTCGCGAGAAACCCGTCGAAGTCGCCATAGCCGGTGTCGTTCCAGTGGAACTGCACGCCGGTGCGCATGATCATGCCCGCGCGCTCGCACACCGCCGCGTCCGCGTCGTCGACGAACAACAGATGCAGCGACGACACCTCGGACTGCGCCACCGGCGTCACCGCGGCGTCGCGCAGCGCTTCCTTCACCGCCTGGTCGTCCGCGAGCAAGCGCGGGCCGGCCACCGGCGTGAACGGGATGGCCGCCACGAGCTTCGGGTAATAGCGTCGGCCGTAGCGGCGATAGGCGTCGGCCCACCCCCAGTCGAACACGTACTCGCCGTACGAATGGGTCTTGGCGTACAGCGGAAGTGCACCGGCGAGCTGGCCGTCGCGCCAGGCGGTCAGGTAACGCGGCGTCCATCCGGTCGACCGGCTCGCGCACCCGGTCGCGTGCAGCGCCGCCAGGAACGCATGCGAGATGAACGGCTGGCCGCCGGCGAGCCGGTCCCAGGCGCTGGCGTCGATGCGCTCGAGCGGCACGTCGCGCCGCACGACGATCGGGCGCTCGCCACGAGCCGTGAACGTCTGCATGCGCCGATTGTGGCGTGGCCGGCCGCGCGGGCTCAAGCGGGCTGCAACTCGCGCCCCGCCGGCGTCGCTTTTCCGGCGCCCGGACGGTCGACCGTCGCCAGCCGCGGCGCCGGCATCGTGTAACCTTGCGGCTGCCCTGGCGATCGGAGCGTAATCGATGAAGAAAATCGAAGCGGTGATCAAGCCGTTCAAGCTCGACGAGGTGCGCGAGGCGCTGTCGGAGATCGGCGTTTCGGGTCTCACCGTCACCGAAGTCAAGGGATTCGGGCGGCAGAAAGGCCATACCGAGCTCTATCGCGGCGCCGAGTACGTCGTCGACTTCCTGCCCAAGGTGAAGGTCGAGGTGATCGTCGGCGAGTCGCTGGCCGAGCGCGCGATCGAAGCGATCGTCAAGGCGGCCCGCACCGGGAAGATCGGCGACGGGAAGATCTTCGTCACCGGCGTCGAGCAGGTGATCCGCATCCGCACCGGCGAGTCCGGTGAATCGGCGGTCTAGCCCACGCGCTGGCAAGGACGGGAGGAAGCGATGTCGTTCATGTCGGAGTTCCGGGCGTTCGCGGTCAAGGGCAACGTCATCGATCTCGCCGTCGGCGTCATCATCGGCGCGGCCTTCGGGCGCATCGTGGACTCGCTCGTCAAGGACGTGCTGATGCCGCTGGTCAACGCGATGACGGGCGGGTCGGTCGACTTCAGCCAGAAGTACTGGGTGCTTTCCGGCAGCGTCGCGCCGGGCGCGCCGCTCGACGTCGCCCAGAAATCCGCCGTCGTGTTCGCCTGGGGCAACTTCGTCACCGTGATGATCAATTTCGTCATCCTGGCGTTCATCGTGTTCCTGATGGTGAGGGGCATCAACCGCCTGAAAGGCCGGCTGGACGCGGCGGCGGCGCCGCCGGCCGAAGACGTCGTGCTGCTGCGCGAGATCCGCGACGAACTGCGGCGCGGCGCGCGCGCCTGACCTGGGCCTTGCGCGGCGACCCGCGTTGACCGTGCCCGCGGACGAGTGACACAATCCGCCGTTTGCCGGGCGTCGGGCGGTCCCGGGATCCGGGCCGCAGCCGCATCCCCCAACGCGGAGGAGATCGAATGAAGTTCGTCAAGCTTCTGCCGGCGTTCGCGCTCGCGATCGCCGGCATCGCGCAGGCCGAGATCAACGTCGGGGTCACGCTTTCCGCCACCGGCCCCGCGGCATCGCTCGGCATCCCGGAGAAGAACACCTTCGAGCTGCTGCCGACCACGATCGGCGGCGAGAAGATCAACTGGATCGTGCTCGACGACGCGTCGGACACGACGCGGGCCGTGACCAACACGCGACGCCTCATCACCGAGAACCGCGTCGACGTCGTCATCGGCTCGACGATCACCCCGAACTCGCTGGCCATGGTCGACGTCGTCGCCGACGCCGAGGTGCCGATGATCTCGATGGCGGCGTCGGCGCGCATCGTCGACCCGACGAACCCGAAGACGCGCTGGGTGTTCAAGACGCCGCAGAGCGATTCGCTGATGGCGGACGCGATCGCCGTGCACATGAAGGCGAACGGCGTGAAGACGATGGCCTACATCGGTTTCGCCGACGCGTACGGCGACGGATGGCTCGCCGAGATCAAGCGCTCGGCGCAGACGGCGGGGATCAAGGTCGTCGCCGAGGAGAAGTACAACCGCAACGACCCGTCGGTGACCGGCCAGGTGCTGAAGCTCGTCTCGGCCAACCCGGACGCCGTGCTGATCGGCGCGGCCGGCACGCCCGGCGCGACACCGCAGAAGGAACTGGTCGCGCGCAACTACAAGGGCAAGATCTACCAGACGCACGGCGTCGCGAACCCCGACTTCCTGCGCGTCGTCGGCAAGGACGGCAACGGGACGATCCTGCCGTCGGGACCGATGCTGGTGTACGAGCAGTTGCCCGAGAACAATCCGATCAAGAAGGTGGCGGCCGACTACATCGGCCAGTACGAGAAGAAGTTCGGCACGCGGTCGACGTTCGGAGGGCACGCCTGGGATGCGTACCTGCTGCTGAACAACGCGGTCCCGGTCGCGCTCAAGAAGGCGAAGCCCGGGACGAAGGAATTCCGCGCGGCGCTGCGCGATGCGCTCGAAGGCGCCAACGTCGTCGCCACGCACGGCGTCTTCGTCATGTCCGCCAACGACCACAACGGGCTCGACAACCGCGCGCGGACCATGGTGCGCATCGACAACGGCAAGTGGGTGCTGACGAAGTGACGGCGTGAGCGACGAGCGGCGTCGTCCCCGCGCAGGCGGGGATCGACCGGCGCTGGCCGGAACGTAGCGCGTCGTCCGCGCCATCCGCCATGGACGCCTCGATCGCCGCGCTGCTGACGCAGGACGGCGTCACCAACGGCGCGATCTACGCGCTGCTCGCGCTGGCGCTGGTGCTCGTGTTCGCCGTGACGCGCGTGATCTTCGTGCCGTCGGGAGAGCTCGTCGCGTTCGGCACGTTGACGCTCGCCGGCCTGCAGCTCGGCAAGACGCCCGGCACCGTCGGCCTGCTCGCCGGCATGGCGATCGTCGCCGGCGTCATGGAGATCGTCGCCTCGCTGCGCCGCGGAGAGCTGCGGCGGCTGCCGCTGCGCCTCCTGCTGTGGTGCGGGGTTCCGATTGCCGTGGCGGTCGTCGTGCGCGCGATCGCCCCGCTGTCGCTGCCGCTGCCATTGCAGATCGTCGCGACGCTCGCGGCGGTGACCGCGCTCGGCCCGCTGCTCTATCGCATCGCCTACCAGCCGCTCGCGGACGCGTCGGTGCTCGTGCTGCTCATCGTGTCGGTCGCGGTGCATTTCGCGCTGCTCGGTCTCGGCCTGTGGTTCTTCGGCGCAGAAGGGTCGCGCACGCCGCCGTTCGCGTCCGCGTCGCTCGTCGTCGGGAACGTGAACATCAGCGTGCAGGGAATGCTCGTCGTGCTGACCAGCATCGCCGTCATCCTGGTGCTCTACCTCATGTTCTCGCGCACGCTCTACGGCAAGGCGCTTCGAGCCACCGCGCTCAATCGCGTCGGCGCCCGCCTGGTCGGCGTGTCGCCGAGCCTCGCGGGCACGCTCACGTTCTCGCTCGCGGCGCTGCTGTGCGCGTTCTCCGGCGTGCTGATCGGGCCGATCACCACGATCTACTACGACTCCGGGTTCCTCGTGTCGCTCAAGGGCTTCGTCGGGGCGATCATCGGCGGCCTCGTCAGCTATCCGCTGGCGGCGGCCGGGGCGCTGCTTGTCGGGCTCATCGAATCGTTCAGCTCGTTCTACGCGAGCGCGTTCAAGGAAGTGATCGTCTTCACGCTGATCATCCCGGTGCTGCTGTGGCGGAGCCTCACGACGCGACATCACGAGGAAGAGGAGTGAACGTCCGGCGCCTCGGATTTCCGCTGGTCGTCGCGCTGCTGGCCCTCGTTCCGCTGGCTGCGCCGCAGTTCTGGATCACGCTCGGCAACTATATCGGCCTCTACAGCATCGTCGCCCTGGGCCTCGTGCTGTTGACGGGCGTGGCCGGGCAGACGTCGTTCGGCCAGGCGGCGTTCGTCGGCCTCGGCGCGTACACCAGCGCCTACCTCACCACGCGCTACCAGACTTCGCCGTGGATCGCGCTCGCCGCGGGACTCGCGATCACGGCGGCGATCAGCCTGTTCCTCGGCTTCATCACGCTTCGCATGAGGGGGCATTACCTTCCGCTCGCGACCATCGCGTGGGGGATCAGCCTCTATTACCTGTTCGGCAACCTCGACGCGCTCGGCGGCCACACGGGCATGACCGGCATCCCGGCGCTGTTCGTCGGAGCGCTCGAGCTGCGCAACGAGCGCCATTATTTCTACCTCGTGTGGACGATCGCGCTCGCCGCGCTGTGGAGCGTCGACCAGCTGCTGGACTCACGTCCCGGGCGTGCGATCCGCGCGCTGCGCGGCGGATTGGAGATGGCCGAGGCGTTCGGCGTGAATGCCGCGCGCCTCAAGATCGTGATCTTCGTCCACGCGGCGTTGCTCGCCTGCATCTCCGGCTGGCTCTACGCGCACCTGCAGCGATTCGTCAATCCGACGCCGTTCGGCATCAATCAGGGAATCGAGTACCTGTTCATGGCCGTCGTCGGCGGTGCGGGCAGCGTGTGGGGCGCGGTCGTCGGCGCGACGCTGATCACGCTGCTCAAGCAATGGCTGCAGGAGGGCGGGGTGCTGATGACGGCGCTCAAAGGCACGCTGGAGCAGCTGCTGCCGCGCGGGATATCGCCTTCGGGAAACTTCGAGCTGATCGCGTTCGGCGTGCTCCTCGTCGTGCTGCTGCAGCGTGCGCGCGACGGGCTGTGGCCGTGGCTCGCGCGATGGCTTCCGAAGGAGGCGCCGGCCCCGGTCGTCGACGCCGAACCGCTGCCCCGGCGCGAGCACAACCCGTTCGACGGGCCGCTGCTCGAAGTGCGCAACGCACGGCGCCAGTTCGGCGGGCTCGTCGCCGTCAAGGACCTGTCGTTCTCCATCCATGCCGGCGAGATCCTCGGCCTGATCGGACCGAACGGCGCAGGCAAGAGCACGACGTTCAACCTCATCTCGGGGGGACTTCCGCTGACGGCGGGCGATGTGCATTTCCGCGGCGAATCGATCGCCGGCTTCGCGCCGTACGAGATCGCTCGGCGCGGCATCGGTCGCACGTTCCAGCACGTGAAGCTGATCCCCGCGATGAGCGTGCTCGACAACGTGGCGCTCGGCGCGTACCTGCGCACGCGCAGCGGCGTCCTCGCCGCGTCGCTGCGCCTCGACCGGCGCGACGAAGCCCGCGTGCGCGCCGAGAGCCTGCGCGCGCTCGAGCGCTGCGGACTCGGCGAGCACCGGTTCGCTGCCGCCGGCAGCCTGCCACTCGGGTCGCAGCGCATCGTCGAGATCGCGCGCGCGCTCGCGGCCGATCCCGTGCTGCTGTTGCTCGACGAGCCCGCCGCGGGGCTCCGCTATCTCGAGAAGCAGCGGCTCGCCGCGCTGCTGCGGTCGCTGCGCGCCGAGGGGATGACGCTGCTGCTGGTCGAGCACGACATGGAGTTCGTGATGGGACTCACCGACCGGCTGGTGGTGATGGAGTTCGGCGAGATGCTCGCCGTCGGCGAGCCGGCCGACATCCAGCGCAATCCCGCGGTGCGCGAAGCGTATCTCGGCGTGGCGTGAGCGAGCCGCTTCTCGACGTGCGCGACCTGTCGGTGTTCTACGGCAAGGTCGAAGCCGTGCACCGGATGTCGATGGCGGTCGACGAAGGTCGCATCGTCACGGTCATCGGCCCCAACGGCGCCGGCAAGACGACGCTGCTCGGCGCCATCATGGGGTTGCTGCCCGCCTCGGGGGACGTTCGCTATGCCGGCGCTGCGGTCGCGCGCCTGTCGGTCGAGGAGCGGGTGGCGCGCGGGCTCGTGCTCGTGCCCGAGCGGCGCGAGTTGTTCGCCGGCATGTCGGTGGCCGACAATCTCCTGCTCGGCGCCTTCACGCGACGGCGCGATCCGGCCGGCACGCGGCGCACGCTGGTCGACGTCTACGAGCGCTTCCCGCGCCTCGCCGAGCGGCGCGAGCAGCTCGCCGGCACGCTTTCCGGCGGCGAGCGGCAAATGCTCGCGCTCGGCCGCGCGCTGATGGCGCGTCCCAAGCTCCTCATGCTCGACGAGCCTTCGCTGGGCCTCGCGCCGCTCATCGTGCGCGAGATCTTCGCCATCGTCGGCGAACTGCGCGCGGCCGGCGTGTCGATCCTGCTCGTCGAGCAGAACGCACGCGCCGCGCTCCAGGTGGCCGACGTCGGCTACGTGCTCGAGACCGGCGAGCTCGCGATGCACGGGCCGGCGGATGCGCTCGCGTCCGATCCGCGCGTCGCCGCGACCTACCTCGGTGCCTCGACGTCGGGGACGCCTACGTAGCCGACGTCGCGTTGCAATCGCGCGCGTCGACCCCACCTGTAAACTCCGTTGCTTCCATCCCCACCGCTTCCCTGATGTCCGCCCTCCTGCTGCCCCCGCTGTCCCCCGCTATCGTCGACGACGCCGAGCGGCTTCTGCTCGCGCCCGGCAACCTCGATCGTGCCGCGCTCGACCAGGTGCTCGCCTCGATCCACACGCACGACGTCGACTTCGCGGATCTCTATTTCCAGCAGTCGCGCTTCGAGAGCTGGAGCCTGGAGGAGGGCATCGTCAAGTCGGGCTCGTTCTCGATCGACCGCGGCGTCGGGGTACGGGCGGTCACCGGGGAGCGCCAGGCGTTCGCCTATTCGGATGACATTTCCCGCCGCGCGCTGGACGAGGCGGCGGTGGCGGTGCGCGCGATCGGCCGCCAAGGGCAGTCGGCCGTGGCACCGCTGACGCGGGGCGGCACGGCGCACGCGCTGTACTCGACCGCCGATCCGGTGGCGAGCCTCGACGAAGCGGCGAAGGTCGACCTGCTCGAACGACTCGAGCGCAAGGCGCGCGCGCTGGATCCTCGCGTCGTCCAGGTCATGGCGTCGCTCGCGGGCGAGCATGAAACGGTCCTCGTCGCGCGAAGCGACGGCCTGGTGGCGGCGGACGTGCGCCCGCTCGTGCGCGTGTCGATCAGCGTCATCGTCGAGCAGAACGGCCGGCGCGAGCAGGGTTACTCGGGCGGCGGCGGTCGCTTCGATTACGCGTACTTCGACGAGGCGCTGCTCGACGTCTACGCGAAGCAGGCGGTCGACCAGGCGCTGCTGAACCTCGAGGCGCGTCCGGCGCCCGCCGGAACGACGACGGTCGTCCTCGGGCCCGGCTGGCCCGGCATCCTGCTGCACGAAGCGATCGGGCACGGCCTCGAAGGCGACTTCAACCGCAAGGGCACGAGCGCGTTCTCGGGCCGCGTCGGCCAGCGCGTCGCGGCGCCGGGCGTCACCGTCGTCGACGACGGCACGTTGCACGATCGGCGCGGCTCGCTCAACGTCGACGACGAAGGCAATCCGACGCATCGCACCGTGCTGATCGAGGACGGCATCCTGCGCGGCTACATGCAGGACCGCATGAACTCGACGCTGATGGGTGTCGCCGCGACCGGCAACGGACGGCGCGAATCGTTCGCGCACCTGCCGATGCCGCGCATGACCAACACCGTCATGCTGAACGGCGACCGCGATCCTGGCGAGATCCTCGCATCGGTGCAGGACGGCATCTACGCGGTCAACTTCGGCGGCGGTCAGGTCGACATCACCAGCGGCAAGTTCGTGTTCTCGATGGCCGAGGCGTGGAAGATCGAGAACGGCAAGCTCGCCTACCCGGTCAAGGGCGCGACGCTGATCGGCAACGGGCCGGACGCGCTGACCCGCGTGACGATGATCGGCAACGACATGCGGCTCGACACGGGCATCGGCACCTGCGGCAAGGACGGGCAGAGCGTGCCGGTGGGCGTCGGTCAGCCGACGCTCAAGATCGAAGGCCTGACGGTGGGCGGTACCGGCGCATAGCGTCGGCGTACCGGGCATGCGCGAAGAACGCGCATGCGGCGCTCCCCGCTGCGCCGCTCAGTGCAGCGGCCCCTTCTTCTCGGTCGGCGCGATCGGCGGCGACGCGGAGGCGTGGTGGCACACCATGCGCCAGCCCGACGGCGTTCGCATCAGCACGTTGGTCGCGATCGCCGTCGCCTGCGCCGCGCCTTCGCCCGCGTGCATTTCCTCGAGGGCGCTCTGCATCGCGAGCCCGACGGTCTCGATGACGACCAGCTCGGCGAGGCGGAAACGGATGCGTCCGTCCGCCGAGAAGATGCGCTCCCACGAGGCGCGCACCGCGTCGTACCCGACCAGCCGCGGGCTGCCCGGGTGAACGCACACGATCTCCTCGTCGTCGGCCCACGTCGCCATCATCGCGTCGACGTCCTTCGACTCGAACGCCTGGTAGAAGGCGAGCGCCGCGTCCTGCGGCGAGGTATGGATCGATGGCGTGCGTGGCTTGCCCATGCTCGAGGTGGCGTCGCGCGGCGGACCTGCTTTCCCGCGTCGCCGGGCGCCGGGTGTTGACCGGGGGGCCGCGCTACGCCGACGTTCGCTACTGGGGCAGGGCGACGCGCGCGAGATTGTATACCGCGTCGGGGCGAAGCTCGCGCATGCACTTGAAGTGCCCGAGCGGACACTCGCGCTTGAAGCACGGGCTGCAGGCAATGTCGATGCGCGCGATGTGCGCGAGCGGGGACAGCGGCGGCGTATACACGGGCGACGACGATCCGAACACGGCGACCACCGGCACGCCGACCGCGGCGGCAGCGTGCATCAGTCCGGAATCATTGGACACGACGACGTCGGCCAGCGACAGGAGGTCGATGGCGGTGCCGAGATCGGTGCGCCCGGTGAGATCGCGGATCGCGCGGCCCGGCTCCCCCGCCGCCTGCAGCACCGACGAGGCGGCGAGCTTGTCGTTGGGCGACCCGACCAGCCAGACCTGCATGCCGCTCGCGAGAAAGCGCGCGGCGAGGTCGGCGAAGTGCGTCGGCGGCCAGCGCTTGGCCGGGCCATATTCGGCGCCCGGGCACAGCACGGCGACCTTGCGATCGTGCCGCAGGTGCATCGCACGGACGGCGGCGCTCCGGTTCGCCACGTCGGGAACCAGCACGGGCGCCGGCGGCAACGGCACCAGTGCCCGCGGATTCGCCGCGAGCGCGGCGAACCGATCGACGAGGCGCGGGCGTGCCTTGCGGTCGAGCCGTCGAACGTCGTTCAGCAGGCCGTAGCGGAATTCGCCGGAGTAGCCGGTGCGACGCGGAATGCGCGCGAGCCACGGCACGAGCGCGGACTTCCACGAGTTGGGCAGGACGATCGCGCGCGAGTAACCGCGGGCCGCGATCGTTCGCGCGAGCCGGCGTCGCGCGCCGAAATCGAGGCGGCCGTGCGCGAGCGGGCTTTCGATGACCTCGCCGATGCCGCGCATGCGCGCGTACACGGGCGCGCACCACGCCGGCGCCAGCACGTCGATGACCGGCTCCTCGTACGGCTCGCGTACCAGCGCGATCAGCGGCTCGCACAGGATCGCGTCGCCGACCCACGACGGCGCGACGACGAGGATGCGCTCGGTGCTCATCGTTGGCGCTCGCGGACGTTCGTGGACGCCGCCGCCGGATGACGCGACGGCCGCGTCGCGCTCAGTGCTGGGCCGGCGGCCGCGCGCCACCGGCGAGCCGGTAAAGCGTGCTGCAATAGGGACAGCGCACCTCGCCATGCTCGTCGATGTCGAGGTAGATGCGCGGATGCGACGCCCAGAGCGGCATCGCCGGATTGGGGCAGTACACCGGCAGGTCCTCCGAACGCACGAGAACGACGCCGCCGTCGCGATCGCCTTCGACCATCGTCACACGCGCGCAAGCCAGTGCTGCTTCGCCGCGTTGCGGCCGTTCACGGTGTCGAAGAAGAGCTGCTGCAGCCGCGTCGTGACCGGGCCGCGCGAGCCGCTGCCGATCACGCGCTGGTCGTACTCGCGGATCGGCGTGACCTCGGCCGCGGTGCCGGTGAAGAACGCTTCGTCGGCGAGGTACACCTCGTCCCGCGTGATGCGACGCTCGAACACCGGGATGCCGAGCTCGTTCGCGAACTCGATGATCGTCGCCCGCGTGATGCCCTCGAGCGCGCCACCGGCGAGATCGGGCGTGTGGAGCGCACCATCCCTGACGATGAAGACGTTCTCGCCCGATCCCTGGCACACGTAGCCGAACGGGTCGAGCAGCATCGCCTCCTCGTAGCCGTCGTGCGTGACCTCCTGGTTGGCGAGGATCGACACCGAGTAGTTCGACACCGCCTTCGCCTTGCACATCGTCACGTTCGGATGATGGTGCGTGAACGACGAGGTCTTGACGCGGATGCCCTTCTCCAGCCCGTCGGCGCCAAGATAGGCACCCCACGGCCACACGGCGATCGCAACGCGCACCGGGTTCGAGCGCGCGGCAACGCCGAGCGCGTGGCTGCCGTAGAAGACGATCGGCCGGATGTAGCAGGAATCGAGTCCGTTGCGGCGCACGCACTCCTTCTGCGCCTGCTCGATCTCCTCGGGCGCGAACGGGATCTTCATGCTGAAGATGCGCGCCGAGTTGAAGAGCCGATGCGTGTGGTCCCTCAGGCGGAAGATCGCCGGGCCGTTCACCGTCTTGTAGCAGCGCACGCCCTCGAAGACGCCCATGCCGTAGTGCAGCGTGTGCGTGAGCACGTGCGTGGTCGCCTCGCGCCACGGCACGAGCTTGCCGTCGTACCAGATCCATCCATCGCGGTCGGCCATCGACATGGCGCGCTCTCCCTCGGGCAACAGCTTGACGAGCCCGCTATTCTAGCCGATCGCTTCGTGCATCCGAAGCTGCGTGCCACGGCTCGCCGAACAGGTGTCGCCATAGCGCGGCGACGGCGGCGCGCCGCCCGGCATGCGCGAGCGGCTCGACGCGCGCCTGCGCAGCGCCGGTCAGGCGCACCGCGTGCTGCTGCCGGCGATACGCGCGATAGGCGTCGGCCACCTCGGCGGCGAGGGCCGGTGGCACGATGCCAAGCTCGGCCGCCCGTCCGAGCAGCGCGATGTTGCCCACGTTGCCAGTGAGCGACGCGTGCGCCGACGCATGCGCGAGCACGATGAATTGCACGGCGAACTCGATGTCGACCATGCCGCCCGCATCGTGCTTGAGGTCGAACAGCGTCGTCGGGTTCGGATGGCCCGCATGCATGCGGCGTCGCATGTCGACGACGTCGCCCGCGAGGTTCGCCACGTCGCGAGGCATTCGCAGGATCGCCTCCCGCTCGGCTTCGAACGCCGCGCCGATCGCCGCGTCGCCTGCCACGAAGCGCGCGCGCGTCAGCGCCTGGTGCTCCCAGGTCCACGCCTGCCCGCGCTGGTAGCGCCGGAACGCGGCCACGCTCGACACGATGAGCCCCGCTGCTCCGTCGGGCCGCAGGCGAAGGTCGGTCTCGTAGAGTTGTCCGGCCGACGTGGTGCTCGTGAGCCAGGTGTTGAGCCGCTTCGCGAGTCGCGCATAGCGCTCGGGCTTCACTTCGGCATCGACGTCGTCCGCAGCGACTTCGTAGAGGAAGACGAGATCGAGGTCAGAGGCGTAGCCGAGCTCCTTGCCTCCGAGCTTGCCGTAGCCGATCACGGCGAAGCGCGGCGCCGGCTCGGTGACGCCCTGCATCTGGCGCCATACCTGCTGCAACGCCGCGTCGAGCACCGTGTCGGCGAGCGCCGAGAGGTGGTCGGCGAGGCGCTCGACGCTCAACGCACCGGCGAGGTCCTGCACCAGCAGCCGGAACGTCTGCGCATGCTGGAAATGTCGCAGCGCGTCCATCTGTCGTTCGGCGTCGCCGTCGGCGGCGTCGAGTGCCGCACGCAGCTCCTTCCGCCACGCATTCCAGTCGGGCTCGGCGAGCAGCAGTCGCGCGTCGAGCAGCTCGTCCAGCAGCAGCGGATGGCGCGTCAGGTAATCGGCCGCCCACGCCGACGCGCCCATGAGATTGGCGAGGCGCGGCAGCAGCGGCGGGTGCTCGATGACGAGCGCGAGGTAGGCGCTGCGACGGCTGATCGATTCCAGCAGGTCCATGAGCCGCGTGAAGACGTCCTGCGGATCGCGTCCGTCGGCGGCGGCGCGCGAGGCGACGTCGAGCAGCCGCGGCACCAGCGCGTCGAAGCGTTCACGCGAGAGCGCCGGAAGCTGCAGGTAACGGCCGCTCGATTGCGTCGCCAGCAGGCGCGCGACGAGGGCCGGCGGGTCGCGATAGCCCGCTTGCGCGAGCAGCGCGTCGACGCCCTCGTGCGCCGGCGATCCCCAGACCGAGCGCAACGGATTGCCTTCGTCGGGCGCGTTGTTGTCGCCGAACACCGCGTCGAATTGCGCCGACACGTTTCGGCGGTGCGCCTGCAGCGTGCGTTCGAAGGCCGCGACATCCCCGGCGCCGCACGCTTCCGCGAGGAGCGCGCGCTCGACGGCGTCGCCGGGCAGCGACTGCGTCTGGCGGTCGTCGCGATACTGCAGCCGGTGCTCGAGGCTGCGAAGATAGCCGTACGCCTCGCGCAGGTCCCGGGCGGCGATCGGCGGCAGCAGCCCGCGCGAGGCGATCGCATCGAGCGCGGGCAGCGTGCCGCGCAGCCGCAGCGCCGGCTCGCGCCCGCCGCGCACGATCTGCATCGCCTGCACGACGAACTCGATTTCGCGGATGCCGCCTTCACCGAGCTTCACGTCGTTCGCATGGTCGCGCAACGCGCCCTGCTCGCGAATCTGCCGGTGCACGTCGCGCAGTCCCTCGTAGGCGTCGTAGTCCAGGTATTTTCGATAGACGAATGGGGTGATCAGCGCGGCCAGCGCGTCGTGCATCGTTCCGCTGAGCGGCCGCGCCTTGAGCCACGCATAGCGCTCCCAGGTGCGCCCCTGCGTGACGAGGTAGTGCTCGAGCGCGGAATACGGCACGGCCAGCGGTCCCGCGTCGCCGTAGGGACGCAGGCGCATGTCGACGCGGAACACATAGCCGTCGGCCGTCACCTCGTGCAGCGCGGCGATGACGCGGCGTCCCAGCCGTTCGAAGAACTCGCGGTTCGATACCTTCCGCTCGCCGTCGGTGTCGCCTTCCTCGGGATAGAGGAACACGAGGTCGACGTCCGACGAGACATTGAGCTCGCGACCGCCGAGCTTGCCCATGCCGACGACGACCAGTTGCTGGGGCGCGCCCGACTCGGCGCCGATCGGCTCGCCATGCACCCCGGCCAGCGCGTCGTGATGGACTTGCACCGCGCTCTCGATGGCGACCTCGGCAAGGTGCGTGACGGCGGCGCACACTTCCTGCAACGGCGCGCGCCCGGTGAGGTCGCGCGCGAGCGTATGGAGCATGACGCGGCCCCGCGTTCGGCGCAGCGCGGTCGCGAGCGCACCTGCATCCCCCGCGTCCCTCGCACTCGCGATGTCGGGCTCCGCCTCGACCCATGGAAACGGGCGCTCGAGACGCTCGCGCAACCAGTCGTCCAGCGAAGCGTCGCTCGACAGCAACCGCTGTGCGTAGCGACTGAACGCGAGCGCGCGGTCGAGGTCCATCATGGGCGGGAAGGTGCCGGAAAGGGCGCGCGGCCGGAGGTTGCCGCGACGATCGCGCTTACAATCGGTGCTGGCGCCGCCATTATGCCTTCCGGGCCCGATCCCACCGCTGCCGCGCAGGTCGTCCGCAGCCCGCTGTCGCGGCTGTTGCGCTGGACCGGCATCGCCATCGTCGCGACGATCGCGACGTTCTGCGTCCTGCTCCTCGCCGTGCGTTACGTCGCGCTTCCCCGCGTCGAATCGCATCGCGACGACATCGCGCAGTGGCTGTCGCGCGAGCTCGGCCGGCCGGTCGAGATCGACGGCATCGTGACCGGCTGGGATGGCTGGAACCCGCGGATCGCCGTGCACGGCCTGCGCGTGTTCGATCGTGCGCGTGCCGCGCCGCGGCCGCTGGTCGAGCTTCCGGACGTCAGCGGCACGATCTCGTGGACTTCGCTGCTCCTCGCCGACCTGCGGCTGCGCGAGTTGTCGATCGCGGCGCCGAAGCTCGCCGTGCGGCGCGACGTCGACGGCCGGCTGCAGATCGCCGGCTTCGAGATCGATCCGGGCGCCGTGGAGGGCGATTCGGCCCTCACCGACTGGCTGCTGCGCCAGCGCCTGATCGTCGTGCGCAATGCGCTCGTCAGCTGGAACGACGATCGCCGCAACGCCCCGCAGCTGATCCTCGACGACGTCCACTTTCGTCTCGAGAACCGCTTCGGCCAGCACCGCTTCGGGCTGACCGGCACGCCGCCCGCCGATGTCGGCGCACCGATCGACCTGCGCGGCGAAGTCGGTTCGGCCGCGCTCGCCGATTGGCGCACGGGCTCCGGACGGCTCTATCTTCGCCTCGACTACGCGAACGTGGCGGCCTGGACCGAGTGGCTGCCGATCCCCATCGAGATCATGAGCGGGCAGGGGGCGGTGCGCGTGTGGTTCGACTTCGACGACGGCGTGGCGTCGAACGTGGTGGCCGATGTCGAGGTGGCCGACGTGCGCACGCGGCTGGCGCGCGACCTGCCGGCGCTCGATCTCGCGCACGTCACCGGGCGCCTGACGTGGCGACAGCACGGCGATCGCCGCTCGCTTTCCGCGCGGGCGCTGTCGCTCGTCATGCCGGACGGCACGTCGATCGTGCCGGGCGACGCCGATCTGCACTACCAGGTCGCGGCCGATGGCACGCCGTCGGGGGGGCGGTTCGTCGCCGGGCGCCTCGAGCTCGCGCCGTTGACGACGCTCGCCGTGCACCTGCCGTTGCCCGAGCGGCTGCGCGAGGACCTGTCGCGCTACGCCGCGCGCGGCTCGGTGAGCGACGCCGAATACGTCTGGGACGGGCCGCTGACGACGCCGACGTCGTTTCGCACGCGCGGCTCGTTCACCGGCCTCGCGGTCAACGCGCGCGAATCGATGCCCGGCCTCGCCGGCGTCAGCGGCACGTTCGAAGCGAACGAGGCCAGCGGATCGCTGGACATCGCCGGCCAGCGCATGGCGGTGCTGTTGCCGCGCGTGTTCGCCGAGCCGCTCTTGCTCGATACGGCGAGCGCGCGCGTGCGCTGGACGCGCGAGCGCGACGGCGTCAACGTTCGCCTCGACGACGTGCAGTTCGCCAACGCGCACGCCGCGGGCAGTGCGCAGGGCACCTG
>Ga0307411_10000343_pt1 | contig 15722 bp, 11 predicted proteins | sample DK1Ometagenome_2_FD_203712 | JGI IMG/M metagenome (GOLD analysis project Ga0307411, IMG submission 203712) | Maize rhizosphere microbial communities from greenhouse at UC Davis, California, United States - DK15-O-1 | ecosystem: Host-associated > Plants > Roots > Rhizosphere > Soil | place: USA...
CTCGTGCCCGCGATGCCCTGGGCGGCGGCGATCGCGCTCGGCGCCATCGTCGCGCCCCCCGACGCGGCCGCCGCCACGGCGGTGCTGCGGCAGCTCCGGCCGCCGCACCGCCTCCTCGTCATCCTCGAGGGGGAGAGCCTCTTCAACGACGCCAGCGCGCTGCTCGTCTACCGGCTCGCCGTGGGCGCGGTGGCGGCCGGCGGGATCGCCGGGTGGAGCGTCCTGCCGACGCTGCTGGTCGTCACCCTGGGGAGTGTCGCCCTCGGGCTCGTGCTCTCGCGCGCCACGCTCCGGCTGACCGCCCGCGTGCACGACGTCGCCACGTCCGTGATCGTGCAGTTCGCGACGGTGTTCGGGGTGTGGATCCTCGCCGAGCGGCTCCACCTCTCCGGCATCCTGACCATGGTCGTGTACGCGATGGCCGTCGCGCGCCAGGCGCCCGCCGTGATGCCGGCGCGCCTGCGCATCCCGTCGTACGCGGTGTGGGAGGTCGCCGTGTTCGTGCTGAACGTGCTCGCCTTCATCCTCGTCGGGCTGCAGCTCCGCCCCATCGTCGCGCGCCTCGACCGCGCGGCGCTCGCCGACTACGCGGCGGTGGCGGCGGCGGTGTGCGCGGCGACGATCCTCGCGCGCATCGCGTGGGTGACGGGTGCCGCCGCCTTCAGCCGCTGGTGGTGCCGCCGCCGCGGCACCGCCGAGCGCGGGGCGGGCGAGGCGCCCAGCCAGGCGGAGGCGGTGGCGCTCTCGCCCCCCGCCGCGGCGGTGGTGGCCTGGTGCGGCATGCGCGGCACGGTCACGCTCGCCGCTGCACTCGCGCTGCCGGCCGGCGGCGGCAGCGCGCCCTTCCCGTACCGCGACCTGATCCTCTTCACGGCGTTCGCCGTCGTCCTTGGCACGCTCGTGCTGCAGGGGATGACGCTGCGGCCCCTGATGGCGCGGCTGGATCTCGGCGACGACCACGCGGTGGAGGGCGAGGTGCGGCTGGCGCGCGTGGAGACGCTGCGGGCGGCGGCCGCGGTGCTCGCCGTCGCGCCCGACCACGAGGGGTCGGCGCTGCTGCGCCGGCGCTACGAGCTGCGGCTGCGCCGCGCCGAGGCGGCGCTGGACGGCGCCCCGGGCGAGCCGGCCGCCGTGCCCGACGAGGTGACGGCGCACGCGGACGTGCTGCGCGCCGCGATGACGGCGGAGCGGCGGCGGCTGATCTCGCTCCGCGCGGACGGCACGATCGGCGACGACGCCTTCCACCGGATCGAGGAGGAGCTCGACCTGGCGGAGCTCGACGCCGAGCGCGCTCGCTAGGCGGCCAGCGCCAGCTCGAGCGCCTCCACCAGCCCGCCCTCGTCCACGTGGGCCACGCATCGGCGCGCCGCCAGCCGCGCCTCGGGCTCCGCGTTCGCCATCGCCACCGGGCAGCCCACCAGGCGCATCGCCGCCGCGTCGTTCCACCCGTCGCCGACGAACATCACCTCCGCGAGCGGCAGCCCGTACTCCGCGGCCACGGCGCGCACGGCGCTCCCCTTGTCCACGCCGGCCGGCGTGAGGTTCACGAAGCGCGTGTCCGGCATCGCCGGCGACGTGGAGGGCGAGACCTCCAGCCCCGGGTGCGGCTCGGCGACCACGGCGTCCAGCTCCGCGTGCGGCACGAGCCACTGCGCGCGCACCACCGCCCCCCGCAGCGACGCGAACGGCCGCGGGTCGAAGGGCACGCCGAGCAGCGCCGCGTGGGCGAGCGCGCGCTCGGTCGCGGCCGCCGACGGCGACTCGAAGGCGTAGTCGTGGTCCGTGTAGAGCTCGAGCAGCCGCCGCGCGCGGTGCGCGCGGTCGACGAGCATCGCCACCGTCTCCGGCGCCAGCCGCGCGGAGAGCGAGCGCCCGGTCGGCAGGTGCACGACGCTCGCGCCGTTCTGGAAGATGTGCCAGCCGTCGGCGTCGAGCCGCCGGGCGTAGTCGCCCGTGACGCCGAACGCCGGCCGCCCGGAGCAGATGGCGAGCCGGATGCCGGCGGCGCGCGCCCGCTCGGCGGCGCGCCACACGTCCGGGTGCACCACGCCGGAGGAGCCGACGAGCGTGCCGTCCACGTCGATGCAGACCAGGCGGATCACGGGCGCGCCCGGTCCGCCCCGTCCAGCGCGACCACGCGCCGCTCCGCCGCCGAGCGCCGCGCGGCCTCGATCACCTCCAGCCCGCGCACCGCGTCCGCCGCGTCCACCGGCAGCGGCGCGCCGCCGCGCAGGCTCTCCGCCACGCCCTCGTAGAAGCGCTGGTACGCGCCGGGCTCGGTGCGCACGGCGTGCGCGTCGGTTCCGTCGTGCAGCAGCCCCCAGCGGTCGCTCGTCTCCTCGCCCCACCCGGGCTGGTCGGGGCGGCCGCCGGCCTTGAGGGCCGCCTCCTGCACGTCGAGCCCGCGCTTCACGTACGCCCCGCGCGTGCCGAAGCAGCGGAAGCGGGGGCCCGCCTCGGCGGCGAGCACGCTCGCGTACAGGTGGGTGCGCACGCCCGAGGCGTGCGTGAGCGCCACGAAGCTGTCGTCGTCCACCTCCACGCCCGGGCGCCGCCGATCCAGCTCGGCGTAGACGTCGCGGACGGGGCCGAACAGCCGGAGCGCCTGGTCGATCAGGTGGCTCCCCAGGTCGAAGAGCAGCCCGCCCGCCTCCTCGGGAGCGCCGCGCTCGCGCCAGCCGGGCTTCGGCGCCGGGCGCCAGCGGTCGAAGCGCGACTCGAGGCGCACCGGCTCGCCGAGCGCGCCCTCGGCGAGGAGGCGCTGGAGGGTGAGGAAGTCGCCGTCCCACCGGCGGTTCTGGAACACCGTGAGCGGCACCGCGCGCCGGCGCGCCTCCTCCACCAGGCGACGCCCCTCCGCCGCGCCGGTGGCGAGCGGCTTGTCCACGACCACGGCCAGGCCGTGCTCCACCGCCGCCAGCGCCAGCGGCACGTGCGTGCGGTTGGGCGTGGCGATCACCACCAGGTCCACGTCCGCCGCGCGCGCCCAGAGCTCCTCGCCCGTCGCGACGACGCGCACCCCCGGGTGCTCGCGCTCCGCCTGCCGGCCGCGCTCCGCGTTCCCCGTCACCACCGCGGCGAGCCGCAGCCCCGGCGTCGCCGCGATGAGCGGGGCGTGGAACACCGACCCCGCCATCCCGTAGCCGACGAGCGCGACGCGCAGCTCGTCCCGTTCCCGGAGCGCCGTCATGATCTCTCGAAGTGGGTGAGCGTTGGCCCCGCGCGACCCGGCCCGCCGACGGCCGCCGCGTGCGCGGCGTCTGGCGATGCGCTGCGCGCGGCGCGAAGTTGAGCCATTCACCGGGGCGGACGACCGGCGCCGCGCGTCCCGCGCGGCCGGCGCGCCCCGCGCATGGTAACCGATTCAGAGCCCGAGCGCCTCTGCGGCGCTCCACCGGACGGGGCACATGGACGACGAGAGAGAGCTCGACCCCACGGCGTCGCCGTGGACAGCGGCACCGACCGCCAAGGAGCGGGGCGCAGTGCAGCGCTCGGTCGGCCGGCTGCTCGACGAGCTGGCGCCCGAGCGGGCGCCGGCCCGCAGCGGCCGGCTGGCCGGCACCATCGAGCGGCACCGCACGCCCACCGGCTGCGTCCTGCAGGGGCCGGGGGCGGCGGTGAGCGTCTCCTGGTTCGCCGACGCGGCCAGCGACGCGGCGCTCGGCGAGCTGCGGGTGATCGTCTGGCGCGGCGTGGTGACGCGGCGCGGCGCCGCGCCGCCGTCGCAGGGCGCGGTGGTCGTGCGGGAGCTGACGCTGCGTCCGGTCGACCGGCCGGCGGACGACTGCGTGTGGCGTGCGGAGGACGGCACGCTCTACGACACCACCGCGCTGGCCGAGCGCTGCCTCGCCCTCCTCGACGAGCAGATCGCCGGCGCCGGCGACGTTCCCGCGTGACCGGCGCGACGGCCGGCGCGCTGCCCGCACCGGTGCTTCCCTCCTCTTTCCGGGTGCCAGGATGCTCAACCAGCAGTACGCGGAGTACCGGAACACGCCGCTCTGGCGCGCGCTCGAGGGCGTGGTCGCCGACCTCGTGGCGAGCGGGGAGGTGAAGGTCGAGACCGGATCGGACTACGTCGTCGGCTTCATGTGCCAGGAGCTCGCGGCGAAGTGGGTGGTCGCCTCGTCCGCGCTCACCCGCGACCGGTAGCGGCGGCGGCCCACGGCATTCCACGCCCGTGTGCCGCGCCGTAGCTTTGTTCGGGGCCCATGTCTCCCAGGCCCGACATCCCGTCGATCCACCCGAAGAGCGATCCGCGTGACGAGTTCATCCCGGCGGATGGCCGCGGCAGTCCTGGCCGCGGCCGTCGGCAGCGCAGCGTGCAGCACCAGAGGACCGGAGCCCGCGGCCGTGCGCCCCGCGCCGCGGGAGGCGGGCGCGGCGGCGAGCGACGCCGCGCCGCGGCGCTACAGCGCGGCGGACGTGCGCTTCGTGCAGCAGATGATCGGACACCACGCGCAGGCGCTGGCGATGACGGCGCTGGTGCCGGCGCGCAGCGGCCGCGAGGACGTTCGCCGCGTGGCCGAGCGGATCGAGATCACGCAGCGGGACGAGATCGCGCTGATGCGGCGCTGGCTGCGGGACCGGGGCGAGGCGACGCCGGACTCCGGCGGCGCGCACCACGGGCACCACCCGCCGGCGGGAACCGGGCAGGCCGCGGACTCGGGCGGCCACGCCGGCATGCCGGGAATGCTCACGGCGGCGGAGCTGGCGCGGCTCGCGGCGGCGACGGGCGCCGAGTTCGACCGGCTGTTCCTGGAGTACATGATCCGCCACCACGAGGGGGCGCTGGCCATGGTGGCCGAGCTCCTCGCCACGCCGGGCGCCGGGCAGGAGGTCGAGATCTTCCGCCTCGTCTCCGACGTGGACGCCGACCAGCGCGCCGAGATCCGGCGCATGCGCGCGATGCAGGACGCGCCGCCGGCCGGCGGCGCGCCTCGCCGCTGACGAGCTCCGACCCGGACGCTCGCCGGCACGTACTCGACACTTCAGCGACGACGATTCGAGATGACATTCGAGACACTAGCTCGCCGTAGTGAAGCGCGGCGGACGGCCGCGCTGCTCTGGCCCCTCTCCCTCGCGGCGGTGCTCGCCTCCTGCGCGTCGGCCGGGGCGCGCACGGAGACCGCGGCGGAGCCGGCGACCGGCGCTGCCGGCACCAGCGCGACCGCCGGCGCCGCCGACCCGCGCGTCGGCCTCGGCGCGGGGTGGATGGACGCCAAGTCGGCGGCCCGCAACATGGAGCTCGTCGCGCAGCGCCCGCGCCCCGAGGGCTTCTTCAACCCCTCGGACATGGGCGACTTCGGCTACGCCAACGCCGACCTCGCCTTCAGCGGCAACTACGTCTTCCAGGGCGGCTACAACGGCTTCCAGGTGTGGGACGTCTCGAACCCGAGCAGCCCCACGCTCCGCGCCGCCGTCGCCTGCCCCGGCGGCCAGGGCGACCTGTCCGTGTACGGCAACCTGCTGTTCATGTCGGTGGAGGAGAACCGCGGGCGCGTGGACTGCGGCACGCAGCGGATCACGACCGAGGTGAGCGCCGACCGCTTCCGCGGCGTGCGCATCTTCGACATCAGCAACGTCGCCAGCCCCAAGCAGGTGGGCGCGGTGCAGACGTGCCGCGGCTCGCACACGCACACGCTCGTCACCGACCCGAAGGACGCGGCGAACGTCTACCTCTACGTGTCCGGCACGAGCCCGGTGCGCCCGGGCGCCGAGCTCTCCGGCTGCTCGGGGCGGCCGCCGGAGCAGGACCCGAACACGGCCTACTTCCGCATCGAGGTCATCAAGGTGCCGCTCGCCGCGCCGCAGGAGGCGCGCGTGGTGAACGCGCCGCGCCTCTTCGCCGACGCCTCGGGCAACATCGCCGGGCTCTGGAAGGGCGGTACGCACGGCCCCGGCACGCAGGAGACGGCGCAGACGGACCAGTGCCACGACATCACCGTCTACCCGGAGATCGGGCTCGCCGCGGGCGCCTGCTCGGGGAACGGGATCCTGCTCGACATCAGCGACCCGGCCGACCCGAAGCGCGTCGACGAGGTGAGCGACCCGAACTTCGCCTACTGGCACTCGGCGACGTTCGACAACGACGGCAAGAAGGTGATCTTCACCGACGAGTGGGGCGGCGGCACCGCGCCGCGCTGCCAGGCGAGCGACCGGCCCGAGTGGGGGGCGAACGCCCTGTTCACCCTCGCCGGCCGGAAGCTGACCCCCGTCGGCTACTTCAAGCTGCCGGCGCCGCAGACGGCGACGGAGAACTGCGTGGCGCACAATGGGTCGCTCGTCCCCGTGCCCGGCCGCGACATCATGGTGCAGGCCTGGTACCAGGGCGGCATCTCGGTGTTCGACTTCACCGACCCGAAGAAGCCCGTGGAGATCGCCTTCTTCGACCGCGGCCCGATGAGCGAGACGGAGCTGACGCTCGGCGGGCACTGGTCCGCGTACTGGTACAACGGCTACATCTACGGCTCGGAGATCGGCCGCGGGCTCGACGTGCTGCGCCTGGTGCCGAGCGAGCACCTGTCGCAGAACGAGATCGAGGCGGCGCGGCTGGTGCGCATGGACCGCTTCAACCCGCAGCTCCAGACGAAGCTCGTCTGGCCGGCGAGCTTCGTGGTGGCGCGCGCCTACCTGGACCAGCTCGGGCGCAACGAGGGCCTGGCGCGCGACCGCGCGACGCGCGTCGCCCAGGAGCTCGACCGGGCGGAGCAGCTGCAGGGATCGGAGCGGCAGGCCGCCCTCGCCGCGCTCGCCACACAGCTCGACGGCGACGCGCAGGGCGCCGGGAACCCGGACAAGGTGCGCGCGCTCGCCGCGGCGGTGCGCGAGCTGAGCACGGCACAGCGCTAGCCCGCCCGGCGTCGGAAGCGCGGAAGCGCCGCAGGCCTCACGGCCTGCGGCGCTTCCGCGCTTCCGGCCTTTCCGGCGTGCGCCGCGTCAGCCGCGCGGCAGCACGAGCGTGAAGGTGGAGCCCGCGCCCGGCGTGCTCTCCACGGTGAGGTCGCCCCCCATGCCGCGCGCCAGGTCGCGGCTGATCGCCAGCCCCAGCCCCGTGCCCTCCGTGGTGCGCGTCAGGTCCGCGCGCACCTGCACGAACGGCTCGAAGATCGCCTCCAGCTTCTCGGCGGCGATGCCGATGCCCGTGTCGCGCACGTGCACGCGCACCTGGTCCCCCTGGCTCTCGCCGGCCAGCTCCACGCGCCCGCCGCGGTCGGTGAACTTGATGGCGTTGGAGAGCAGGTTGACGAGGATCTGCCGCAGCTTCTCGGCGTCCGCGCGCGCGACGAGCGCCGGCGGTGCCTCGGCCACGGTGAGCGTGAGCCCCTTGGCCGCCGCCTGCGGCGCGACGAGCGCCTCCGCCGCGCCGAGCGCGTCGCGCGCGCGCACGGCGGTGAGCTCGTAGTGCACGGTGCCCGTCTCGAGCTTGGCGTAGTTGAGCACCTCGTTGATCAGGCCGAGCAGGTGCTGCTGGCTGCGCTGGATGCGCCGCAGGTCGTCGCGCTGCTGCGCGGTGAGCGGGCCGCGGAGCCCCATCTCCATCAGCTCGGCGTAGCCGCCGATGGCGTTGAGCGGCGTGCGCAGCTCGTGGCTCATCACCGCCAGGAACTCGCTCTTCGCCCGGTTCGCGCGCTCCGCTTCCTCGCGCGCCACGCGCTCGGCCTCGAAGAGGCGCGCCCGCTCGAGCGCCTGCCCGCACTGCTGGGCGAGCGCGACCGCCAGCGCGCGGTCGTCCGCCCCGAGCGGTCCCTCGCGCTCGAAGCTCAGCCCCATCACGCCGAACACCCGCCCCTCCACCAGCAGCGGGAGCGCCGCCCAGGAGTAGCTCTCGGGGAGCTCGCGCAGCAGCCCGCTCTGCCCGTAGCGCGCCCCCCACGCCCGCGCCGAGTCGACGAACACCGGCTCGCCGGACCGCGCGGCGTCGGCGAGCGGCACCGGCGCGTCCATCGGGATGCGCCGCCAGCTCTCGATCGCGGGCGTGGCGTAGCCCATGGCGTACGCGATCTCCAGCCGCGCGCCGTCGGCGGCGGTGCGCAGGATGACCCCGGCGCGCGCGTGCAAGGCGGCCACGCTCTGCCTGACGACGGCCTCCGCGGCCTGCTCGGCGGTGAGCGCGCCCGAGAGCACCGCCGTCACGTGCTGCAGCGCCGTGGCCCGGCGGAGCGCCGCCTGCCCGCCCTCGTACAGCCGCGCGCTCGCGAGCGCCGCCCCGGCGCGGCGGGCCACCTCCTCGGCCAGCGCGAGGTCCGCGGCGCCCAGGCGGCGCCCCGACTCCGCGGTGACGAGGCTGAGCACGGCGATCGCGCGGCCGCGGGTGTCGAACAGGGGCACCGAGAGCGAGGAGCGGAAGCCGACGGCGCGCAGCAGCGCCAGGTGCTCCGCGTCCTGGGCCACCGAGGCGAGGATCTCGTCCGTGATCTCCGGCGCCAGCTCCGGCTCCCCGGTGCGCAGAACGTGGCCGGTGCCGAACGGCGCCGCGAGGTCGACGGGATAGCGGCGCAGTCCCTCGTGCACGAGCGCCACCTTCGCCGGGTCCGCGTGCGCCACCGCCACGGGGTGCACCCGCCCGTCGTCCTCCAGCACCTCCACGAAGCACCAGTCGGCGAGCGCGGGAACGGCCAGCCCCGCGACCGTGCGGAGCGTCGCCTGCGCGTCGAGCGACTCGGCCAGCCGTGCGCTCGCCTCGGCGAGGAAGGCGACGCGCTGCTGCGCCGCCTCGGCGCGCTCGCGCTGCGCCTCCGCCTCCGCCCGCGCGGCCTGCACCTCGCGGTGCGCGAGCACCTGCGCGGTCACGTCCGAGCCGTGGACGACCACGCCGGAGCGCGTGCCGTCCGACTCGGCGAGCGGCTGGAACACCATGTCGAGGTACCGCGTCTCGAGCGGCGCCCCCGGCTCGCGCTGCAGCTGGACCGGCGTCTCGCGCCCCACCCACGGCTCGCCCGAGTCGCGCACGCGGTCGAGCAGCTCCTTGAACCCCTGCTCCCGGATCTCCGGGATCGACTCGAGGAGTGGCTTGCCGAGAATGTCGCGGTGGCCGACGAGCTGGTAGTACGCCTCGTTGACGAACTCGTAGGTCTGGTCCGGTCCGCGGAAGGCGACGATGAAGCTCGGCGCGCGGCGGAACACCTCGGCCAGGCGCGCCCGCTCCACCTCCAGTGCGCCGAGCAGCCGCTCGCGCTCGCGCGCGGCCGAGCGCGCGGCGCTGACGTCCTTGAACAGGACGGCGACCCGCCGCTCCTCCGGATGGCCGATGCGGAACGCGTAGGCGTCGTACCAGCGGTGGAGCGCCTCGGCGGGGGCCTCGAAGCGGATCGGCTCGCCCGTGCGCGCCACGCGACCGTACGTCTCGAACCAGTGTGCCTCGTGCGCCGGCGCGAGCTCGCGGATGCGCCGCCCCACTGCGTCCGCGAGCCCGGTCTGCCTGACGAAGGCGGGGTTCGCCTCGATGAAGCGGTAGTCGACCGGTCGCTCGTCGGCGTCGAACAGCACCTCGATGACGCAGAAGCCCTCGTCGAGCGACTCGAACAGCGCGCGGTACCGCGCCTCGCTCCCGCGGAGCGCCGCCTCGGAGGCCGCGGCGTCCGCCGCGGGGCGGCCGCCGTCCCCCGGCGCGCCACCGCTCGCGGCCGCGCCGGTCGGCGGAGTGGGCACGTCGCTGGCTTCCTGAGTCATCGTCGTGCCCTTCTCCGGGATCGGTGGATGCAGGGCACCGCCGGCCCGGCCGTCTCGAAGATCGCCGCCCGCAAACGTATGGTCAACGACGCCCCGCGTCGCGCGGCGGCGGGCGCGCGGGCGGCGGGCCTCAGTAGCGCGTGGTGCGCGGCTGGAACGTCCGCCAGCTGTGCCAGAACTCCTGCGAGGCGCGCAGCGGCGCGAGCGCGCCCCCCGCGCCGCGCCCGGTGAGCGCGTAGGCACGCCCGGGGGCGACGAGCGAGTCGCCCCGCAGGGTGAGGCGCGTGCCCGCGTCCGGGCGCTCGTAGGCGTAGAAGCTCACCGTGTCGGCCGCGAGCACGATCACGACCGGCATCCCGCCGAGCGTGTCGTTCACCACACGCTCGCGGCGGAGCCGGTTCCAGTCGTACGCCCGGCTCGCGCCGTTCGCCGTCAGCCCCACCACCCACGCCTTGTCGCTCCACGACACCGTGTCCGTCCCGGTGAGCGCGCTGCGGCTCGCGCCGCTCTCGAAGTCGAAGCTCCGCGCGTAGCGCTCGCGCAGCGCCACGTCCGGCTGCATGACGAGACTGGCCGGGTGCTGCGCGAGCCACATCGCCAGCGTTACCTGCCGGCTGGGGATCTCGCGCAGCGTCGCGCCCTTCTTCGGGCCGGTTACCGCCTCGCCGTTCGCCTGCCGCCACCAGCTGCCGGTCGTGCGATCCTCGAACATGGCGTTGAAGTGGTCCATCCCCACGAGCCGGAACGCCTCCACCCGGCCGTCCACCGTCGGGTCGAACACGCGCCCCGTCCGGCAGACCGTGCAGTAGCTCACGAGCACCGGCTGCCCCGCCACCGTGTCGCGCACCTGGTGGTGGTAGCCGATGAACTGCACGGGATAGGCGCGGGCGTGGCCGCCGATCTCGATGCCGACCACGAGGCGCCGCGCGTCCACCGTGTTGCGGCTCGCCGTCTGCATGTCCAGCGCGGCGGGCGCGAGGAACATTCGGTCCGCCGACATCACGTAGTTGGTCGCGTAGGCGATCCCGCCGGCGAGGACGAGCGACGCCGGCACCAGCCAACGGTGCCGGGCGCTCGCGCGCCAGGCGCGGCCGAGGCCGGCCAGGATCAGCGCCCCGAAGAGGGCGCGGAACGCCCAGCGCCACTGGTACAGCGCGTACGCGACGTCGATGCTGCGCAGCCGCTGGCTGCCGGGCAGCGGCATGATGAAGTACACGTTCGCGACTTCGAAGCAGGCCAGGCCCAGCAGGCCCAGATAGAACAGTCTCTTCATGTGGGGAGATTCACGTTGTGGCGCCGGAGCGGGCCCGGCGGCACGCCACGATGCACGCGGGCGGCGGGCGGGGCAAGCGCCGCCAGCCGGGCCGGTACGAAACCCGCAACGCGTCGCCCCCCTCACGCAGATTCCCCGACCACACCCCACGGAGGTACCATGGCCAGTGACCAGAGCGATCGGCATGCGGAGGCGGGCGCCGGCGGCGAGCGGGTGAGCTACCCTACGAACCACGTGGTCGGCGTGATCGATACGCAACAGGCGCTCGAGCGCACCGTCCAGGCGCTGCACGGCGTCGGCTTCGCCGACGCGGAGGTGGAGATCGCCTGCGGGCAGTCCGCGGCCGACGCCATGCGGGCGCAGACGGGGCGCACCGGCCTGGCGAACCTGGCGATCCGCGTCGCCGAGAAGATCGGCGTGGCGAACGACGAGATGCGGGTGAAGGACCACTACGAGCGGGCGCTGCGCGACGGCCGCTTCGTCCTCGTCGTCGACACGCCCACCGACGCGAAGAAGGACCGCGCCGCGGAGGTCCTGCGCGAGCAGGGTGTGCACTCGGTGAACTACATGGGGCGCTTCGCCCGGGAGGAGATCGTCCCGCCCCCCGAGCGGGGATGAGGCGCGCGGCGGCGCGCCGCCGCTACGCCGCGCCGCCGCCCCCGTCCGCCCCCGCCTCCACGCCGAGCGCGCCCAGGAAGACGTCGGCGTAGCGCTCCGCCGCGTCGCGCTCGGGCATGCGGAACACGCCGGGCATCTCGTCGCGCCCGACCGCGTCGGCGATGAGGGCGGAGAGCAGCATCCCCACCGCGGCGTCGCGCCGCTCGGGCGCCGTCACGCGCCCGCCGAGCCGGGCGACGTACCGGCGCAGCTCGCCGGCGGCGCTCTCCAGCCCCGCCACCGCGTGCCGCACGTGGCTCGGGTGCTCGTCCGACTCCGCGAAGCAGTTCCGGATCAGCCCGCGCGCCCCCTGCATGCGCGCCAGCTCGCCGCCGCACCACGCCGCGAGCTCGCGCCGCGGGTCCACCGGGGCGCGCGGCAGCGGCCGCGTGCTCAGGCACTCGGCCTCGGTCGCGATCGCCTCGTCCAGCAGCGCCTCCTTGGCGCCGAACAGCCGGAAGAGCGTCACCTCGTTGACGCCCGCCTCGGCGGCGATGGCGCGCGTGGTGGCGCCCTGGTAGCCGTGCTGCGCGTACACGCGGGCCGCGGCGGCGAGCAGGCGGGCGCGCGTCTCGTCCCGCGCGGCGGCCGAGGCGGGCCGCACGTCGTCCGGCGCGCGCGACACCGTCAGTCGCCCCAGACCGGGTCCGGCGTCAGCCCCGCCGCCGACTGCTCCTCCTCGATCTCGTGCGCGCGCTCCTTCGACACGAGGCGCCGCTTCACCCAGCTCCCCATGTCGTCGAAGTACGTGTAGGCCACCGGCACCACGATGAGCGTGAGCATCGTGGAGGTGACGAGCCCGCCGATCACCGCGCGGGCCATGGGGGCGCGGAAGCCGCCCCCCTCGCCGAGCGCCATCGCCACCGGCATCATGCCGGCGATCATCGCCAGCGTCGTCATCATGATCGGGCGCAGCCGCACCACGCCCGCCTCGACGAGTGCCGTCCACCGGTCGGCCCCGTGCGCGCGCCGCTCGTTCGCGTTGTCCACGAGCAGGATGGCGTTCTTCACCACGAGCCCCATGAGCATGATCACGCCGATCATCGACATCATGTTCAGCGTCGACCCCGTGACGAGGAGCGCCAGCAGCACGCCCACGAGCGAGAGCGGCAGCGAGAGCATGATGGCCACCGGCTGCGTGAACGACTCGAACTGCGAGGCGAGGATGAGGAAGATGAGGATGACCGCGAGCGCGAGCGTCTCGAGCACGTAGCCCCCGGTCTCCTCGAGCTGCTCCGTCTCGCCGCCGAGCCGCACGCTGTACCCGGGCGGCAGCCGGAGCCCGGCGAGCCGCTCGCGGATCTGCGCCGACGCCTCGGCGATGGAGAGCTCGGGCGCCGTCCCGCCGGTGATCGTCGCCACGCGCGAGAGGTCCTTGCGATCTATTTGAGCTGGCGCAATGCCCTCGGAAATGCGCGCCACGTCGCGCAGCGGCACCGTCGCCGTCCGCCCCTGCACCGCCGTGGCGGTGGGCACCGGGATCATCCCCACGTCGGCGATCGAGCGCCGGAACTCGGGCGCCACCTGCACGACCACGTCGCGCTCCTCCCCCGTCGGGTCCTCCCAGCGCGTCGCCGTCTCGCCCGCCATCAGCGGCCGGATGGTCGTCGCCACGTCGCCGACGTCCAGCCCCACGCGGTTCGCCACGTCGCGGTCCACGTCGATGCGGTACTCCGGCTTCGGCGCGCCGAGCGACGACTGCAGATCCACGACGCCGGGGATCTTGCGGACCTCGGCGAGCGCCGCGTCGGAAAGGCGCTGGAGCTCGGCCACGTCCGGGCCGCGCAGCTCCACCTGGAGCGGCGCCTGCGCGCCGCCCACGCCGCTCTGCCGCAGCACCGACGTGCGCACGCCGAACACCTTCCCCAGCCGCTCGCGCGCGGCCACCATCACGTCCTGCTGCCCGCGCTCGCGCTCCCCCGTCCCCGTGAGCTTCACGTACACCTCGCCGTTCGTCACCGTGCCGGTCGCGCCGGCGCCGACGGTCGTGTAGGTGTACGCCACCTCCGGCAGCGCCTTCAGCTCGCCCACGATCTGCTCCGCCTTCGACCGCGTGTAGGGCAGGCTCTGCCCCTCGGGCGTCTCGAACTGCACCACGAACTCCGAGTTGTCGCTCTCCGGCAGGAAGCCGCCGCCGATGAGCGGGAAGAGCGCGAAGGCGCCGACGAGGCTCGCGACGGCGATCGCGACCGTCGACTTGCGGTGGCCGAGCGCCCAGACGATCACGCTCCGGTACTTCCCGGCCTGCCGGTCGAACCAGGCGTTGAAGCGCGCGATGCCGCGCGTGAGCGGGTTGGCGCGCCCGTGCCCGCCCCCCTCGCCGGCCGCCGCCGCCTTGTGCGGGTTCACCCCCCACCAGGCGCTCAGCATCGGCGTGAGCGTGAACGAGACGAAGAGCGAGACGAGCACCGCCCACGCCACGGTGAGGCCGAACTGGAAGAAGAAGCGGCCGATGATCCCCTTCATGAAGGCGACGGGGACGAACACCGCGACGATCGCCAGCGTCGTCGCCATCACGGCGAGCACGATCTCCTTCGTGCCGTGCCCCGCGGCCGTGAAGTGGTCCTTCCCCATCTCGCGGTGGCGGACGATGTTCTCCACCACCACGATCGCGTCGTCGATGAGGATGCCGATGGACAGCGAGAGCGCCATCAGCGTCAGCATGTTGAGCGTGAAGCCGAGCGCGCTCATGAGGACGAACGACGAGATCACCGACACCGGCAGCGCCAGCGACGTGATCGCCGTCGCCTTCCAGTCGTTCAGGAAGAGCATGACGATGACGATCGTCAGCACCGCGCCGACGACCAGCTCGTGGATGACGTCCGACACCGAGTTGCGGATCTGGATCGAGTTGTCGCGGATGACGCGCAGCTCGACGCCCTCGGGCATCGTCGTCTGCAGCGTGGCGATCGCGGCGCGCACCTCGTCGGCCACGGCCACGGTGTTCGCGCCCGACACCTTGATCACGTCCAGCGCCACGGCGCGGTTCGCGTCCACCAGCGCCAGCGACCGCTCCTCCTCGGTCCCCTCCTCCACGCGCGCCACGTCGCCCAGCCGCACCGTCTGGCCGTCGCGCGTCGCGACGATCACGTCGGCGAACTGGCGCGCGTCGCTGATGCGCCCCGTCACGCGCACGATGCGCTCGTTGGCGCCCTGCTCCACGCGCCCCGCCGGCACCTCGAGGTTCTGCCCCTGCAGCGCCCCCATCACCTGCGGCACCGTCACGCCGAGCGCCTCCATCTGCGCCGGGATCAGGTTCACGCGCACCTCGCGCTCCAGCCCGCCCGCGAGCCGCACCTCGCCCACGCCGGACACCGACTCGAGCTGCCGGCGCACGTCCTCGTCGGCGAGCGTCGTGAGGCCCACGAGCGGCATGCGCTCCGACGACAGCGCGAGCGAGATGATCGGCTGCGCGCCCGGGTCGAGCTTCTGCACCACGGGCGGGTCGATGTCCTCGGGCAGGTCGCGCCGGATGGTCTCGATCTTCGTCCGGATGTCCTGCGCCGCCACGTCCACGTCGCGCTCCAGCTCGAACTCGACGATGACCTGCGACACCCCCTCGAGCGACACGGAGGTGATGCGGTCCACCCCCTCGACCGGGTTGAACGCCTCCTCCATGCGGCGGGTCACCTCGCGCTCGATCACCTCGGCGCTCGCGCCCGGGTAGACCGTCTGCACCGTGACCACCGGGATGTCCACGTCCGGGAACTGGTCGATCGCCAGCCGGCGGTAGCCGAAGATCCCGAGCACGATGAGGCCGAGCATCACCATCGTCGTGAACACGGGGCGCCGGATCGCCAGGCCGCTCAGGCCGCCGGCGGCGGGTCGGGTGGGCATCGTCGTCACTCCTTCGCGCCGGCGGTCGCCGCGCCGTTCGGGGCACTGTCCGTCGCCGGGACGCTCGCGCCGCGGTCGGCGGCGATCGTCACCGGCGTCCCCTCCTTCACGTCCGCGGAGGGCACCACCACCACCTGCTCGCCGGCGCGCACGCCGCTCAGCGCGACCACCAGGCCGGTGCTCTCGTCACGCGCGCCGAGCGTCACGGCGCGCCGCACCAGCCGGCCGCCGTCCACCACGAGCACGCTCCCCCGCGTGGCGTCGGCGCCGGCGCCCTGCACGGCCG
>Ga0307411_10000345_pt1 | contig 15642 bp, 20 predicted proteins | sample DK1Ometagenome_2_FD_203712 | JGI IMG/M metagenome (GOLD analysis project Ga0307411, IMG submission 203712) | Maize rhizosphere microbial communities from greenhouse at UC Davis, California, United States - DK15-O-1 | ecosystem: Host-associated > Plants > Roots > Rhizosphere > Soil | place: USA...
ATCCCAGTCCCGCTACGCAGGAACCGGATAGGCCAAGTGCAGCCAACAGATGCTGCGAGGCGAAGCCGGGGAACGAAGACCTGAGGACTGATCATCCGAGGGCTGCCTCGGGAAGTCATGAGCCCGGGGAGTGGATGTAGCTCAGTGGTAGAGCACCAGAGAGCAGCTTGCGCACCGGCCTCTTAAGCCGGTTGGCGGGGCCCGTCAAGGAGGCGTCGGTTCGATCCCGACCATCTACGCAAAGCAAGGCCACTGCTAAGGAATACGGTCACACGTTTTCTCGGCGCTGAGTGGGGACTCGGGGGGGTGGCCTTGCCTCATCACGGTTCATTGATAACAGAATCTTGGGCATGGGACGTTCACGGGTTTTCTTGTGATCGATTCCTTTCCCCGAAGGCCGATCTAGATACACCTCCACCAGGATGTCTCCGGGTGGCTCGGTGAGGAGTCGGACCTGCGGCCCATGCTCTCCAAAGCAAGCTGCGCACGCCCGGGTTGCCGATCGGTGTGGTGCGCGCCCGGCTGTGTTGGCCCGAGCAGCCCGGGATTGAACAAGGCACCGACACGGCGGGCGTCCAAACTGTCCGTGGCCGGGGCCAGGGTGAGGTTCCATCCATCGGGCTGCCAACGTCAGGGAAGACGAAGGAGAAGTACACGATGAAGCTCTTCACGAGCAAGGTTGAGCGGATGTACGCCGCCCAGTGGAACGGTGAAGACGACGATCCACTCGTCAACGCCCTGCGCAGCGCGGGCTGGAAGGTTGTCTTCCAGCAGCCCGAAGCGCCCAGGACCACGAACTGGAACTGGAAGGAAGACGTCGAGGAGGAGATCGACACCCCGGGCCGGATGATGATCCTCGGCAACTACCGGGGCCAGGTCTGGCACCTCGACGCGGGCCAGTGGGTCTCCTACACCGAAGGCAGGGGCACCCTGACGACTTGGAGCATCTCGGACATCGAGGACAGTTGGGAGGGTCAGGATGAGACGTTCACCATCCCGACCCCGGAGCAGCTCAACCAGATCCGCAACGCCGACCGGGCCAACGACAACGTTGAGTTCGCGCCTGCTGAAGCATGAAACACCGGGGCCCCGGCCCCACCCGGTCCGCTAGCTCAGTGGTAGAGCACTCGCCTCTTAAGCGATAGGTCCTCGGTTCGAACCCGAGGCGGACCACGACCTCCCCAGGTCACAGGTAGGCATGGCTGCCTGAGGCTCACGATGCCGCACATCCGGTCCTCAAGCCCTCCCCCGTGGGGCACCATGCACCAAGTCCACGTAGCCTAATTGGTAGCGGCGTCGCACTCAGAATGCGAAGGTTGGGGGTTCGAATCCCTCCGTGGATACGGAAGTGATGCGAGATGACTTGGCGAGATTGCGCTGGCCTAGGGCTAATGAACCTGCACACAGGGCAAATGCCCGAATCCGGTGTCCGGCTGGTGTGTCAACGTCGGCAGGGTTCGAATCCCACCGTCACTTTCACTGGTCTCCTGGCCCAATTGGCAGAGGCAACAGCCCGAGGAGCTGTACGGTCCGGGTTCGAATCCCGGGGAGATCACGGGCACGGTGAGGCAGGTAGGTCTTCGTTCGCCCGACCCTGCCGAGTCGAAGGGATCGGCTGGTATACCCGGTTGCTCAACGTATACCGATGGCCTGGTAGCTCAACGGCAGAGCACCACCTTGTCAAGGTGGGGAGTGCGGGTTCAAATCCCGTCCGGGTCGCGGGTAAGCCTCAGATAGGCGCACGGTCAGGCTGGCAGGCCCTGGCACCCACGCCTGCTTATTCCTAGCTCGTCTATTCGGTAGGACGCCTGACTCTGAATCAGGAAGGTGAGGTTCGAATCCTCGGCTGGGAGCTGTGTCTAAAGCATTAAGGTGATGCGCCTGGTTGTGGTCCAGGAGAAGACGGATCGTTCCCGTCTAGACACCTTTTGGAAGGTAGCGCACATGGTGTGCAAGCGGTCTTGAAAACCGTGCCAGGGGTGAAAGCCTGGGGGTTCGATTCCTCTACCTTCTGCGGAAGGCTGCCAGAGCGGTAATGGGCCCGGTTGCTAACCGGGAGCCGGGGTAACACCCGCAGGTGTTCGATCCACCTGCCTTCCTCTCCTTGGCTGGGCAGCCGGGGATGCAAGGCCCTGAGCCGTTCGTTACGCGGCTCAGGTATGGGACAGAAGGACCTGGTGGTCCGGCCTGACTGTAAATCAGGTGCTCCGGCATGGCGGGTTCGATCCCCGCCTGTCCCTCGAAGGGCCTGTAGCTCTAACGGTAGAGCGCCGTCTCGGCATGGCGGAGGTTCCCGGTTCGAATCCGGGTAGGTCCACGTAGGGGAGACAAAGGCGGCTAGCGGCCGGAGTCTTGCAAGGGGGGAAACGCCCCGGCCAAGGGCTGCTCCGAGCGTGGATTGGCACCCACCCCTGCTCCACGACCTTGTAGCTCAGCGGGAAGAGCTACCGGCTGAAACCCGGTGCGCCCAGGTTCGAGTCCGGGCTTGGTCACGTAAGTCAAGGTCATGTAGCTCATCGGTAGAGCGCCCGCCCGACACGCGGGAGGCAGAAGGTTCGACACCTTCCCTGACCACGCCTTCCTAGCAGACGGCAAAGCTCCCCAGGTGGTCCGACCCACCTGGGGGGCGAACGGCCCCTAGCTCAACTGCGGTAGAGCACCGGTGTCACATACCGGGGGTTGGGAGTTCGAGTCTCCCGGGGCCGACGAGACGCAGGGCATGGTGTCCAGGGAGATCCTGGGACGAGTCGTAGGGGTCTCGATGAAACACCCTGCGTCGGCACTACCTCATCTAGCTCCAACGGTTAGAGCACCGCCCTGATAAGGCGGGGGTTCGCAGTTCGAATCTGCGGGTGAGGACGACAGGGGGCATGGTGTCCGGGGAGATCCCGGAACAGGCCTCGGTTCATGTTGGTGCTTCATGAAACACCCCCTGTCACGGGGGCGGGGCTGCCTCGATTCAGAGCTGGCTGCTTGATAGCCCCGTCCCCACCTGCCTCGCTAGCTCAACTGGTAGAGCATCCGCCTTGTAAGCGGACGGTTGCGGGTTCAAGTCCTGCGCGGGGCTCGCCCACCTTCATAGCTCAAGGGACAGAGCACCCGCCTCCTAAGCGGGATATCCGGGTTCGAGTCCCGGTGGGGGTACGGAATGTGTCATACGTACACGGGAAGGTACAGAACATGACGCTTTTGGCACAGAAGAAGATCAACCACGTGGCCCTGGTCATCGACCAGTCCGCCTCGATCTCCGACTACGGGCTCACCAACGCGATCCTGGACGTCCTCGACGGGCAGATCGCCTGGCTCGTCCAGCTGTCCAAGGACATGGACCAGGAGACCCGCGTCTCGATCTACACGTTCAACGACTACAGCGCGGACTGCGTCGTGTTCGACACCGACGTCCTACGCCTTCCCAGCCTGCGCGGGCACTACCGCCCCCGGGGTGGTACGCCGATGATGTCCGGCACCGTCAAGGCGATCTCGGACCTGAAGAAGACCGCGCAGATGTACGGCGACCACGGCTTCCTGGTCTTCGTCCTCACCGACGGCGAGGAGAACCAGTCCCACGTGTCGACCCCGGCCGTCAATGCGCAGGCGATGCGCAGCACCCTGACTGAGCTGGGCGAGAACTGGACTGTCGGCGTGCTGGTCCCGAACTTCCAGGGCAAGCTGCGGGTCCAGAACTTCGGCTTCGACGCGGGCAACATCGCGGTCTGGAACACCACTGCCCAGGGTGTGTCCGAGGTCGGTGAGGAGATCAAGGCCGCGACGTCCAGCTACTTCACGGGCCGTGCCGCAGGTGTGCGTGGCACCAAGCAGTTGTTCAACACGGTGGTCGCCAAGGCGGTTACGCAGGACGAGGTCAACGCGGCGAACCTGAAGCCTGTCGACCCGGCCGAGTTCATGATCATCCCCGTGGCGCTGTCGTCGTCATCCAAGCTGGAGATCAAGATCCCGTCCAAGTCGAAGACGAAGAAGAACCCCGACGGGATCAAGCACGTCGAGATCCAGCCCTTCGTGGAGGAGACCGGTCGCCCCTACGTCATGGGCAACGCCTACTACCGGCTCACCAAGTCGGAGAAGTACGCCTACGGCAAGGGCGTCGCCCTGGTCCACCGGACCACCCGCAAGGTCTACCGGGGCCCCGAGTGCGAGAAGCTCATCGGCCTCGACCCGTCCACGACCCGCATCAAGCCACCGGCCGTGACCGACGAGTACGAGGTTTACGTCAAGTCGACCTCGTTCAACCGTCAGATCGAGGTCGGCGGCTCCGTGCTGCTGTTCAACAAGTAGGGATCATGGACAACCGACTCAAGTGGGCTGCGGTGACCGCAGGCCTGACCCTGTCACTGATCGGGCTGTCCACGGCCTGTAGCGGTCCTGAGGCGGCCAATGAGCCTGCACCGACCAGCGGTACCTTCCAGGTAACGCAGGTCGAGGTCGAAGGCAAGAAGGTCACCTGCGTGACCTGGGCCGATTACAAAAAGGGCGGCCTGTCCTGCAACTGGGAACCCTTCAACAGGAAGTAGGAGACATGTCGACACGAGTCAAGGTCAACCACCGTCAGGCTGAGGCTGAGCGCCGGGCGAACTACGTCTGCGACTGCGGCAAGGCCACCTGCGGGGTGGGGAAGAACAAGGGGCAGATGACCCAGGCCTTCCTGGCGTGGGCCGGGGACGACGCCGCGTCCAGGGCTGTGGACCGTCGTGTCCGGGCCATGGTCCCCATGTACCTGGGGCACCAGGGCCGGTAGGGACGTGCGCCCGTAGCTCAACGGTAGAGCGACCGGCTTTTAACCGGGGGGTTCCAGGTTCGAGACCTGGCGGGCGTACAGATCATGAAGTATAGTCACACCTGGTCGGCTGACACCTCCAGCAGCGATCCAACAGGTCAGGCGGGCACCTGTGACCGAAAGCCCGCCACATTCCCCGGTAGCGCAGTTGGTAGCGAGGGCCCCTGTTAAGGGTCAGGTCCCTGGTTCGAGTCCAGGTCGGGGAGCGTGACGAACTACGAACAGGATCTCGCGGAGATCTCGGTGACCCAGTTGGACATCGGCAACAGGGCTCTGAACTGCCTGAAAAAGGCAGGCATCCGCACCGTGGCAGACCTGGTGCAGATGGAGCCCAGTGACCTGACCGACATCCGGGGATTCGGCCCTGGGTGCCTTCAGGAGACTGTGGAAGCCCTGCTTGACATGGGCTTGAAGTTGAGGCCTGTCGATTTCGTTGCCCGACGTTGACAGACAACCTCATCTAGGATAAGTTCTAGATGTCGAGGATATCTCCATGATGGAGCTAGACAAGATCCCTTGGGAAGGGGACAAGAAATGCCCATGATCACCCACGACAAGCTGCCCGGCATCGAGGCCTACCTCCTCGACGTCAACGCGGAAGTCGCCGCCGAACTGCTCAAGCACAACACGAAGGGCCAGCGCACCATCAGCCGTGACGCGGTTGAGCGCTACGCCACCGACATGGCCACCCTCGACTGGGTGTTCAACGGTGCCCCGATCCTGATCTCCAAGGACAACGAGCTCCTCGACGGCCAGCACCGCCTGTCGGCCATCGTCGAGTCCGGCGAGAGCCAGATCCTGCTCATCGTGCGCGGCGTAGACCCCGAGGCCATGGCCACCATCGACGCGGGTCGTCGCCGGTCCTACGCCGACAGCCTCAAGATCCGCGACTTCGCCAACCACACCGTGGTCGCCGGAGTCGCCTCCAGGAACTGGTACTGGTTCCACGGCAACTACGGCACCCGTGGTGTCGCCCGCGTCGCGGACCCGAAGTACCTGTCGTCTACACCGTCGTCGGCCCAGAAGGACTTCTGGATGAAGACGGTCGAGAAGGCCTACGACATCACGTTCCCTGCTGTGGCCACGTTCGCCAACCGGGCCAACAGCCAGCGCCCCGGCATCTCCAAGGGCACCTACGGCCTGGCGTGGATCGTCCTGTCGGGCATCGACAAGGACCTGCGTGAGCAGTTCTTCCACGAGCTGCTGGTCGAGTCGGCGAGCTCCAAGAGCGGGTACCCTATCGTGGCCCTGGCGAACCGGCTGGCCCGGATCAAGCCGCGTGAGGAGTTCTCGCACGCCGACCAGCTGGACGCGCTGTTCACCACCTACAACCACTGGGTGGCGGGCAAGGCCCTGCTGACCCTGACCCCGCCGCGTCCCATCCGGTTCGACCGCCTGGAGATGCCGGAGGGCTACAAGGAGCTGGAGGCCACGACCGAATGAGCGACGACAAGCCGACCAAGGACAAGCCGGTCATCCCGCCGACGGAATGGGTCCTCAACAGCGAGGAAGACTTCCGGGCCGCACTGCCCCGGATGATGAAGTACCGCAAGCTGATCCTTCAGAGCCTGGCCGCGAAGATGAGCGGGCGCAACCTGTTCTCGGCGTTCCTGCGCAACCAGCAGGCCCACATCCGAGCCGACTCGTTCTTCGATGCGGTCCTGGCCATGGAGATGGAGGTGGTCGTACGCCCCGTCCAGACCTCCAAGACCCAGCAGCGCATCGCCGCGTCGAGGGCTGTGGCCCTGGCCGCCAAGGCCGAGCAGGCCAGGCAGCTGGCGGAGCTCCTGTCGGAGCAGGCTGAGCAGGCCGAGCGGGAAGTGAAGGAATCGCAGGCTGGTTAGGCTGCACATACGCAAGGGCCCTGGGTTCGATCACCACCCAGGGCCCTTCGTTATGCGTTCATCATGTCGGAGTGGTCGATCATCTCGTCCGCGTCCAGGGGCTTGGAGCGCCCATCGGACGCGCGTGGCCTGGTCGAACGGGTGTCGGGCGGCTTCTCGACTGCAATGAGCTTCACGTCCTTGACCTTGATGCCGCACTTGGTGAGGATGCCTGCGACAGGGTAGACGACGTTCTTCTTGATCCACCACTGGTCATGGCCTTTGACGGTCATGCGCAGCAGCATGTCCCCGCCTTCGGCGACAGTGTCTACCTTCTCGACATGCTTGTGGTGCTTGACGACACTCTCCCCGGCCTTGGTCATAGCTGTAGCCAGGACCAGAGGGTCACCAGGGGGCGTAAACCGGTAGACGTATACACGGGTAACCCCGGCCACCTATGCCTCCTCTGCGGCGTGCTGAGGGCGATGGCCCTGGTCGGACTTCATGTAGATGACAGTCCCAGCCTGCAACCCGGCCACGACCAGCACGAACAGGCCGACCCAGCGCCGGTCCCACAGCTCCAGCAGGATCGTGCCACCCGAGATGACCTGGAGGGTGGCCATGAAAGACGTCCACAGCCTCATTCATTCACTTCCACACCGCCATGATGACAGAGGAAAGCAGGCCAAGGCCTCCGACAAACAGGGCCAGATAGAACTGGTTTCGCTGCTGCACCCGGGTCTTGGAGTCGTTGTCGTATGCCTGCTCCAGTCGCAGGACGCGCGTGTCCAGCAGGGCGTGTTCGACCAGGTGGACGTCCTTGCGGACCATCTGGGCCTTGTCTGAGCGCCACTCCTCCCGGAAGTCCATCATGATCCGGGAGAGTTCTTTGAGCGTGGGGGCGTCATCCGCTTCGGTAGCAGGCATCGTCATACCTTCTATGATCTTGGGTATGGGACGAACCTGCAACTAACGCCCCATACCCACCCAAATTACTTCGTCCTCAAGGCCAGGGAAGTCCTGGCCCCCACCACCCCGTCAACATCGTCAGGTGTCCACTTGCGCTGAAAAGACCTGACCGCCGCGTCAGTGGCAGGTCCAAAGTCCCCATCGAGGGCCAGGCTGAAACCATGGCCGTTCAGGTAGCCCTGAAGCTGGCGCACAGCCGAGCTCTGCATGCCCGCCTTCAGCAGCGGCCAGGTGAACGCCGAGCTGACCGGCCGCCAGTCGGTCTTGTCCGCCTCAGCAGCCTTCGTGTGCTGGATCGAGGTGTGGACGTGACCGGTGTGCGGGTTCGATCCGGTGTACCGGGCAGGCTTGAACTTGGCATCGACGTGCATGATGCGCCGGTTGTAGATCACATACCTCACCGATGGGTGAAGTAGAGCAGCCGCGACCAGGGTCGGGATGTGCAGGCCGTCCTTGTCGACGTCCAGGGCGCGTACGACACCTGAGGCGGCAGGGTTGTGGTCGGAGGTGCGGGACTGGTGGGCAGCGTCGCCGATCCACCCGTCGGAACTGTGGTCCCGGCCCGGCCAGCGGGTGTTGATCGAGGTACGGAAGCGGGCCAGCGAAGGGGCCAGGTACGGGCTAGCCACGGTCGGCCTCCTCGAAGTCCTGGTCTGCGTCCTCACCGATCAGCGACTCGGGGTCATCGTCCTCGGGCCACCTTGTCACATCTTCGTCGTATTCGTTCATAGCGTAATGATATGTCCCTTTTTGTCTACTGGGTCATATCGGTTGCGTGCCAGAAGACGCGCTCATTGGTCCACGACGACGAAGGACCGTTGATCGACAGGCGGAAACCAGTCGGGGTGACCAGGCCAGCACGGACGAACCAGCCCGATGTGGTACCCGCGTTCGAGCCGATCGTGCACGTCACCGCAGGGTCTGCCGGGAACGGCTGAGCAAAGACAACATCGGCAAAGGTCGAGGTCAGGGCTACGAAAGTGAAAACTTCCTGACCGGCCTGGAGCAGGCGGGAAGGCGAGGACCCGGCAGTGCCCAGGCAGAGCCAGCTCGTCGGGTCCGAACCGGCCTGCGACGACTGGCCCAGCAGGGCCACTACGTCACCGACGACCGGGAAGTACCCGCCGACGAAACCGACATCGTTGAACACGGCCCCCTGCACCGACACGGTGAACGGGCTGACCCCGGACACCACCCCGATCCGCACCGAGGCGGGCTGTCCTGCTACCTGAGAGATCTGGGTGTTCAGGTCGGCCATCAGCTGACCCTCCACGCCCTCAGGTACGAGCCGGTACGGACGATAGTGTTGGTCGGGTCCAGGTTCTGCTGGGCGAACTGGAACTGGAGGTTCGCCGTGGATGTCGCGGTAATGAACCCCTCGATCCGGGCGAAGATGGTCGTGCCGGTGCCGATGCCGCCCCATGAAGTCGACGTGCCCGACGCGGTGATCGTAGCGATCTTCATGTCGCCTTCGTTGGTGGTGGCCGTGGTCGCCAGTCCCATGCCAACCCACCTCATGTTGCCCGCGACGAACGTCGGGGTCGTGAAGGCGAACTTGATGTCGGCGATGGTCGAGGAGTCGTAGAAAATTCCGGCCTGCCACTGGTAGGTCCCGCCCGTGGTCAGGGAACCGACCAGGACGGGGTCACTGACCAGGGCTGTGGAGTTGTTCACCGCAGCGCTGTCGGCGGTCCTGCGGACGTAGAAGTGGTATCCACGCGACTCCAGGGACACGTAGGCAGCCCCGGTGTACACGTCATACCGGTTCTCGGTCGCCAGGCCCGTCAGGTCGCCCTCAACGGGCGCGGTGTGCCTGGCAGCCCGGTCGGCTTCGTTCGTGTACTTCAGGACGAGCCTGGTCTCCACGTCGGCGAGCATGTCCAGGAAAGCCTGCGGGTTGTCGGCGACGTCAGTGCCGACCGGGTAGGTGATCTGCTGGTCAGGTGTGTTGGCGGACATGGCATGCTCCTACAGGTCGCAGATGAAAGAAGCCGACAGGGAACCGGAAGTAGCCACCATCGGGCCGCCTGTGCCGATGAAGGTGAACTGGCCCCGGATCACATCGGCGGCCTGGCACACGACAATTCCCTGAATGCTGTTACCCGTCGGAGTCTGGTCACCCGTGTCGACGATCCACTTTCGGTAGATACGGCTCGTACCGTTCTGGGTGACGTTGAACAGATAACGCGTCCATGTCGTGAAGACAGAGAAGTTCCCGAGGCTGAACTGAATCCAGTAGACCCCGGGGGTCTGGATGGTCAGCGCCGCGTTGTCCACACCCAGTGAAGCCATGTTGTCGTTGTCGAAAAGCTCCGTGTCGAACTGGACATTCGTAGCGGCACCGGCAGTGAAAGTGCCCAGGGAACTGTTCCTGGTGATCCTGGCATTGGGCCTGTTCGCCACGAACTCCGCATTGGCGGAAACAGTTGTCAGGGCTGTATCCACGGCATCGGAGAAGTCGCAGAAGATCGAGGGGTCGATCGTGTCCCCGGAGCACGGGTAAGGAAGGGACCAGTTCGGTGTCACCGGCATCAGACGCCCCCGATCAGTTCATTCGTGCCAATCAGGGTGGCCCAGAACGTGAACCCGCCGACAGGGATGGTCACTGTGCCAGCGCTGGTCTCAGCACCGCTGGGATAGAACCCGATAGGTGTCCCGACAACGCCTGTCGACAGGGTCGTCACCCGGTTCGGAAGCTGGAAGTTTGCCTGGAGGAACTCGCCACCGGTGTTTGACTCCTCCGTACCGTCCAGGGACATCAGGTCACTGGTGACGCCCTGCGAACCCGAGTAGTAGGCGTTGAAGCTCAGCTCACGGGCTGAACCTGCGGTGGCCCCTACGTTGAATGCACAGGTGCCCCCGATGGCGTACAGGCCGCCTGGGACATCGCCTGGCAGATTGAACCTGAACGGGTCGGTGAATGAGCCGGACGTGCCTGTGGAATGGGGGTTGGACGGGTCATTCCAGAACAGGTTTGCCGTCGACTCCATCGCCAGGGTGAAAGAACCCAGGCCGTCCGACACCAGGGGTGCCGTGTTCCGCCAGACGCCCGTGTACCTGTTGCGGAATTCCTCGATCGAGTTGTTCTTCTCCGTGAACAGGTCATCGAGCTGCTCGGCGAGGCATTTGAGGTACAGGGCGAAAGCCGCGTAGTCCTCGTCGCCGGGGCACGGGATCTGGTAGATCGGCGTGAAGTTCACAGGTCACACACCCACCAGACACTCAGACGTGCACTGACCAGCGGAACTTCCGATACCTGCACTGCGATGCCGAATCCCTGACTTGACCCCAGGGTCCATGGCACCAGCTCCTGTCCGGTGACCCAGATGTTGTCAGTGATGGTGGAAAGCTGCGGCGTTGAATGGGTCAGGACAAGTGAGCCGGAGTAGATGAACATCTTCTCTTCGATGCCGTCGAAAGGAACCGGCTGGGCCGGGACGACAACCTCCCCGTAGACCAGGTAAACCCCGTCGCGGCGAGGGGTGACGCTGTACGGGTCGGCATCGAGGTTGACCATGTTGTCGGTGTCGTATTCCACGGTGTCGAAGACGACGAATGCCGGGAACGTCTCGACGTTGACCTGCGTGCCGGTGACCGAAGCCAGCGGAATCGCGGTGGTGGTCCGGGAGATTGTCGAATCGATCAACAGCAGCTGGGACTCGACGATCGACGCCAGGTCGCACATGACTGTCGAAGGCTCACACAGGGTGCCGGTGTTCAGGCACGGCGAGTCACCCGACTCCCAGCAGGGAAGGCAGAAGTTCGGCGAGTAGGCGACCATGGGCTACACCTCCCCGAGCGGGCTTGTGATCGGCGACCTGCCCTGAACCCGCATAGGTGCGGACAAGTCGAGTGGAATCGTGTAGCTGGCTACAACCTGGATGATATCGGACCTTCCGCGTACATTCAGCGAAACCGTGTCGCCGAGCTCCAGGGCCGCGTCAGGGGTCATCGCCCAGGTCCACGTGTCGAACAGGGCCACCAGGCGGCGTAGGTTGTTGTTCGCTGCGGCCTGAGCCGAACCCTGGTCACCGGGGGTTTGCAGGCGCAGCAGCTGGGACCTGACACCGAAGTTGCCGCCAACGAAGGTGATGCTGGCCGGGTTCGTGTCCAGGGCACTGGCGTACACGGGCGCATCGCCGTTGAGGCGTTCCCCGGTCACGGTCAGGACGTTGTAGACCCCTTCGCGTGACCTGGTCGCCTGGGATGAGGTGACAGACCCGCCGTCACCGTCGGCGTAGGTCACCACGGGCACAGAGGCCACGGTCCACGGGTACTGCCTGGCGGTGAAGGTCCCGTCGGCCAGCGGATACCAGAACGACGAAGCCGACGTGGCGAGCTCGTCCAGGGCCTGCCCCCGCTCAAGCTGCCAGGTCAGTTCACGGACCGGCATGTCGACGACAGTGAACGTGTCAAAGGCGGCCTGGGGGAACCCGTCGGCGATCAGCCTGCGGATCTCATCGGCGACCCTACTCCCGACCTGCGAGTTCTGCGGGGTCAGGAACTTGTTCTCGATCACGTCGGCGGCGAAGTCGGCAGCGTAGGCGGTGCACGTCCCATCCTCACCCAGGCTGGTCTCCTGGATACGCCCCACGAAGACGACCCAGGCCGACCTGGTTCCGTCGGCGAACTCGATGCCCCTGGTCGCGCGGAGCATGTTCCCGTACGGGGCCAGCAGGTCCGTTGGCTCGTACGGGTACATGTCCTCGGTGAACACGACAGTGCAGGTCCTGGCGACCCGGGACGTCAAGGTCGCGTTCACCGACCCGGACAGGTAGGTCAGGTCGGTGGCCAGGACGTTCTGGAAGCCGTCGAGGACCTCCAGCAGCAGGTAGGGCTGGTGGCTGGTGGCCAGGGCAGCCCGGTACATGGCGTTGAGCCCGCCTGCCAGCATCAGTTCCCCACCTCCAGGTCAGTCCAGGTGCGGGTACCGTTGTCGACCGCGTTCCAGTCGGCGAAGTCGGCCTGCACGTCGTCCCAGGTCCGGTAGGCGGGCAGGACCCCGTTCGGGGTGCCCCGGATCAGGTCGTCCCAGGTGAACCCGCCCGCCTGGAGCTCACCCCACGTGAAGTCGCAGTAGTCCTGCACCTGTGAGCCGCAGGTGCCCTGGCTGGGACCGGCTGGCCTGGCGACTTCGACATACGGCAGCTGGTTGACCCTGACCTGGAACTTGTGGTTGGACAGGCCCCTTTCGACAGCTGTCGGGGCTACGGACATGTACTGGTCGGGGATGCCGTAGTTGGCCGGGCCCTGCCAGAACAGAGGGCTCCCGGGGGCGTTGAGGTTGATCAGGTCATCGCGGTCGGTGAACGTCCTAGTGACCAGGGTGAGGATGGACGAGATCCCCCTGCGCTGCCTGGTGATCGCGATGGGGTATTTGGCGTTGGTAGGCCCGACGACCAGGGTGTTCGTGTCCCGGGTCTCCACGTCCATCGAGGCGAAGAAGATCCCGGAGCCGGGGATGCAAAAGTCCCCGCTGGTCTCGTCGGCACTGTTGGCCTGGGTGAAGCACAGCGGCACACGCCTGTCGTTGCACGGCCTGACCGGGTCACGCAGCCAGAACCCGCCGTTGGAGGCTACGGTTGTCGGGTCGAGGCTGGTGTCTGCGGTGACCGGGGTGCACGGCACACACGGGTCCGGGTCGGGGATGCAGGGCGCGTCCAGACCTTCGGTGATGTAGTAGAACTCGGTGTCCAGGGGCATCTCCGTGTCATGGAAGATGCCGTGGCCGCAGGACAGCAGCAGGTAGTCGCCGTCGTAGCAGATGTAGGGACGCAGGGGCACGCATTCGCCCGTCGCCGGGTTGTAGCGCAGCACCTTCGCGTACTCGACAGCGGGCGTGTCGGACCAGTCGACTTCGACACGGACCAGGTACCTGGCCGGGTCGGGAAACGCTGTGATCGTCGGCATCAGATACCCCTACCGCCATAGGCCAGTTCGCGGGCTGTCGTGGTCATGGACTGGTTGGTCCTGGTGTCGATATAGGCGTCGATCTGCTCATTGCCGATGTACACGTTGACGTTCGGGGTTCCCATGCCGCCGAGCCCGGCCTGGGCCATGACCTGCTGGGCACGGGCCGGGTTGTTCAGGGGGATGATTGCCTCGGGTCCGGCTTCGGCGACCATGCCCAGGTGGGGACGGTTGAACACGCCACCTTCGGCGTGGGGCTGGGCCCCGATCTGGATAGCGATACCGGCTGCTGAGCCCAGGGCCCCGCCAAGTGACTTGGCCAGGGCGATGGCCCGGATGAGCCGGGTGATGGTGGCCTGGGTGACCCCGGACTCCTTGGGGGCGGGGATGCGCAGCAGTTCACCGATGAGCTCTTCGGTCCTGGTCTTGGACAGGCCCATGCCAGCGGCAAGCTCGTAGATCTTGGCACGCTGGCGTTCGAACGCGGCCTGGGCCTCATCGGTGCTGGTGCCCAGGGCGATCTGGTCGGCGCGGGTCTTCAGGGCCGTGTTGGCAAGCTCGACCAGGGCCCTGGCGTTGTTGCGGCCTGCCTGCCCGGTCAGCTCAAGGCTCTTGCCGTTCTCCTTGACGGTGGCGGTGAAGTCGTCGATGGCCTGTTCCCAGGCGATCTCGTTGTTGACCGAGGCGAGGATTAGCTGCTGCAACTGGGAGATCTGCTGGTTGAGGGCGGCAAGGGCTTTTTCCTGCTCCTCGGTTGGTGACAGCATCCGCTGGAGTGAGCTGGTGAAGGTGCCGTTGGCGTCGGCGGCCTGGTTGACCTTCTCGGCGTAGTCGTCTGCGGCGTTCTCGGCGAACAGCTGGGCCCAGCCCTGTGGGCCTGACAGCAGCAGGCTGATGTCGCGCAGGGTGCCGTAGATCTCGGTCAGGGTGCGCAGCAGGATCGCGGTGGCGAGGATGGCTGAGCCGAGCACGAAGACCAGGTCGCGGAAGGCGTCGTTTGCGTACTCCGTACCGGTGATGATCACCAGGGCCTGTCCGATGACCCGGCCCAGGGTGCGGAAGCCGTCGACCAGGGCAGGCAGGACGGAGCCGACGTTGCGCAGGCTGTCCAGCAGCCCTGGCAGCAGGCCTTCGACGAAGCCGAGGAATGCTTCGGTCAGCGGTTCGATGTAGGTCGCGGAGACCGCGAAGATCTCCTGAAACCAGCCTTCGAGGGCGAACAGGCGCTCGCGGATCATGTCGAACGCGTTGAGGACGGGCTGGACGAAGACGCTGCCGTTGCCGAGGAACACGTTGCGCAGGTTGCCCAGCAGGGATTCCCAGGCGGTCTGGACGTCCTGGAACTGGGCGGCGATGAGTACGCCGATGCCTCCGAACGCTGCTGCGATCGTGGCGCTGACCAGGGTGGTGATGGCACCTGCGATGAGCGGGGTGATCGCGAGCAGGGCTGCGCCCAGGGCGACTTTGACTTCGGCGGGCAGGCCGGACAGGCCGTCGTCAAGGCTGTCGATGATGCCTGAGGTGAACTTCTTGCCGAGGTCCTGTCCGAACCCTGAGGTGATGGCGTTGGTGATCGTCCTGTTGAGGCTGCGGCTGTTCTTCTTGATCCCGTCGCCGATGCCGTCGTTGATCTTCTTGCCGACGTTTTCGGAGGAGACTTTGACGCTCTTCTCCGAGGCACGGATGATCTTGTTCAGCTCGGAGGCCAGCTCACGCGCGAACGGCTTCGTGTCCGCGTGAACCTCAATGAAAGCCTTGCCGAGAGCCATGCCCTCATATTACGGGCTATGTCCGGTTTTCCTACCTCATGACCGCATTCATCGCTGCCAGGAAAGCAGCCTCTTCCTCGTCGTAGTCGATCTCGACCTTCAGGCCCTTTGGCGGCTTCTCGACCTCGGTGATCCACCCGGCCCGCTTCTTCGGGTCGATGTGCTCCATGATCTTGCTCCACACCTCGTCAAGCCAACCGGCCAGACTCATCCCCACGGCCCGGTTCACGTGCACGATCGACCATGCGGTACTCGCCGACCTGATGATGTTGAGGACCACCCACCAGGACCGGTCACCTGCGGCCTCGATGGCGCTCAGGCCCACCTGGGCCACCGCATCGGAGTCAGCCCTGCCCTCCCACAGGGCATCCTCCACAGC
>Ga0307411_10000347_pt1 | contig 15605 bp, 13 predicted proteins | sample DK1Ometagenome_2_FD_203712 | JGI IMG/M metagenome (GOLD analysis project Ga0307411, IMG submission 203712) | Maize rhizosphere microbial communities from greenhouse at UC Davis, California, United States - DK15-O-1 | ecosystem: Host-associated > Plants > Roots > Rhizosphere > Soil | place: USA...
GTTGTCGAGGATGCGTTCGCGGTTTTCTTCGGCCTGGGCGCGGCTGACCTTCATCGCGTTCTCCTGGATGTCGTGAGCGGGGTTGACACATTTTATATGTTGACCGACATTTATATCAATCATGTCGGTCGACATGAATAAACCGCTCCGAAGGACTTCCATGAAGCTCAAGAACGCCGTCGTCTTCATCACTGGCGCCAACCGTGGTCTGGGCCGCGCTTTCGCCGAGGCCGCACTGGCGGCCGGCGCGGCGAAGGTCTATGCCGCCGCGCGCGACATCAAGGCCATCGACCTGCCTGGCGTCGTGCCGGTGGCACTGGACGTGACGGACGCCGCGCAGGTCGCCGCTGCCGCAGCGCTGTGCACGGACGTGACGCTGCTGATCAACAACGCCGGCATCTCGCGCCAGGGCCCGCTGCTGGGCGCCGAGGGCGTGGCCGCAGCACGCGCCGAGCTGGAGACCAACTTCTTCGGCCCCTGGGCGCTGACCGAAGCCTTCGCGCCGGTGCTGCAGGCCAACGGCGGCGGCGCGGTGCTGAACGTGCTGTCGGTGCTCAGCTGGGTGACGGTGCCGGGCGTGGCCACCTACAGCGCGTCCAAGGCAGCCGCCTGGTCGCTGAGCAACGGGTTGCGCAACGAACTGAAGGCACAAGGCACGCAGGTGACCAGCCTGCATGTCGGCTACATGGACACCGACATGACCCGCGGGCTGGACGCGCCCAAGTCGGCGCCCGCCGACGTGGCCCGCCTCGCGCTCGAAGGCATCGAGGCCGGCGCGTTCGAGGTGCTCGCCGACGACATCAGCCGCCACGTCAAGCAGAGCCTGTCAACGCCGACGCCGGCCTACGCCGGCTGATGCACGTGGAGGTCGTCATGGTCGAGTCTCCAGTTCTTGCAGCCAGCCAAGCGCCTCTCGCGGCCCACGCCAGCGGTCACCTGGCCGCAGCCCGCCATGCGTTCTCGACGCCCGAGCGCATCCCGATGGGCGCGGCGGAGAAGGCCGCGCTTGCCCACGCGGCCGAGCCGCCGCTGCGCCACGAGGGCGTGAAGCTGGCGCGCTGGACGCTCGGCCGCGGCCCGCGCGTCGTCCTCGTGCACGGCTGGAACAGCCGTGGCTCGCACCTGCTCGGGTTCGCCACGCCGCTGGTCGAGGCCGGCTTTGCGGTGACCCTTTTCGACCTGCCGGGCCACGGCGACTCCGGCGGCCATGCGTCCAGCGTCGTGCATGCCGGGCGGGCCCTGCGCTCGGTGCTGACCGCCATCGGCGACGTGCACGCTGTCGTCGGCCATTCGATGGGTTCGGCGGCTGCGCTGCTGGCCTTCGCCCACGGACTGCAGGTGCAGCGCAGCGTGCATCTGGCCGGGCCGTCGTCGCTGACGCCGATGGTCAAGAACCAGGCCGCAGCGCACGGCCTCGGCCCCGAGGAGGCCGCCGCGTTTGCCGGCTGGGTGGAGGGCTTCATCGGCACGCGGCTGGCCTATGTCGACCTGGACAGGCTGCAGCATGGTCTGCGCCATCCGGGCCTCATCGTCCACGACCCCGAGGACCGCACCGTGCCGTTCGCCGCATCGCAGGCGCTGCACAAGGCCTGGCCCGGCTCGCACCTCGAGCCGGCCGCGGGCCTCGGGCACCGACGCCTGGTGACGGACGCCGATGTCATCACCCGCAGCGTCGCGTTCATCGCCGGCGAGGCCGCGCCATGAGCCCCCTGGGTTCCGTGAACGCCGTGCCGCGCCCGTGGCTGCTGACGCTGGCCGCGCTGTCGGCGCTCGCCACGCTGTCCACCAACATCCTGCTGCCTTCGCTGCCCGTCATTGCCCTGGCGCTGCAGGTCGACGAGGCCGCGCTGACGGCCGCCGTGCTGGGCCTCTTCCTGTCAGTGTTCGCGCTGGCCCAGCTCGTCGTCGGGCCGCTGTCGGACCGCATCGGGCGCCGGCCCGTCGTGCTCGCCGGCCTGGCCGTCTTCATCATCGGCAGCGCGATCTGCGCGGTGGCCGACGCGTTGCCGCTGCTGCTGGCGGGCCGGGTGCTCCAGGCCGTGGGCGTGGCGGCGGTCTCGGTGCTGGCGCGTGCGGCAGCGCGCGATCGCTTCGAGGGCCCGCAGCTTGCCGCGCTGCTCGGCCGCATCATGGTGGTCATGGCGGCAGCGCCGGGGTTCTCGCCGCTGCTCGGCGGCCTCGTGCAGGCGGCGCTGGGCTGGCGCGCGTTGTTCGTGGTGCTTGTGGTGGCGGGCCTGGCGCTGGCGGCGGCTTACGTCGGCATCGTCGGCGAGACGCTGCCGGCCGACCGGCGCCGGCACCGACCTGTCGGCGCCTTGGCGCGCGGCTATGTCGCGCTGCTGGGCGACATGCGCTTCATGCGACCGGCGCTGGCCACGGCGGCCATCCTCGGTGCGCTGTTCGCCTTCTTCGGCACCGCGCCGCTGGTGCTGGCGCGCGACTTCGGCTTCTCGGCCCTGCAGGTCGGCCTGTTCTTCGCGACGTCCGTCTTCGTCGTCTTCGCGGCCGGCCAGACGGCGCCACGCTGGACGGCGCGCTGGGGCGCGCCCGCCGTGCTGCGCATCGGCGCGGCGCTGGCCGTGCTCGGTGGCCTGGCGATGCTGACCGGCGGTGCGGCGGGCCTCGCCGGATTTGCCGTCACCGCCGGCATCTTCCTGTTTGGCATGGGGCTGGTGTCGCCCACCGGCACGGCATTGGCGTTGACGACGTTTGCGTCCCAGGCCGGCCAGGCCTCGGCGCTGCTGGGCTTCCTGCAGATGGCCGCCGCCGCGCTGCTCACGACCACCGCCGCGACGTTGCCGGGTACGCGCATGGCGGCGTTAGCGCTGGTCTTGGCCGGCGGCGGTTTGCTGGCCCTGATCTCGGGTCCTGCCAAGCCGGTTGCCGCGGTGACGCGCACGTCGTAGAACGGATCTGCGTCGTCCGGGCTTGTGTCGCTGAACGCGGAGCAGCCCGTTTGGTTTGCGGACAGCGCGCGCCTCAGGGGTGGCGACGTTTGCGGCGTCGAGTCGGAAGCCCATTCGCCGCCGCACCGCGCGTGCGAAATGGAACCCAGATGGCAGAAAGGGCGAGCCACAAGGCCCGCCCCTTCATGGAGCCGGTTCGGCTCAGTCCGCCTGCTTGCGCAGGAAGGCCGGGATCTCGATCTCGTCCATGCCGTTGGACGACAGTGCCTCAACCTTGGCCGCCGCGCTGCCCGAACGGCCATGGCGCCAGACGCTCGGCACATTGGCGTTCGCGAAATCGCCCAGGCCCAGGCCGACATTGGCCTGCGCCGCCGTCGGCGTGGCCATGGCGACGGCCTGCGTCAGCACGGGCATGGCCATGCCGTCGGTGCCGTTGCGCACGACTTGGCTGGTTTGCACCACCTGCAGCGGCGCCTGCTGGCGGGCGCGGCCAGCCGTCAGGCCGGTGGCGATGACGGTGACGCGCAACTGGTCGCCCAGGCTTTCGTCGTAGGCGGTGCCGTAGATGATGTGGGCTTCTTCCGAGGCATAGCGCTTGATCGCGTTCATCGCGTTGCGCGACTCGCTCAGCTTGAAGTTCGCGCGGCTGGCGGCGATCAGCACCAGCACGCCACGCGCGCCGGACAGGTCGATGCCCTCCAGCAGCGGGCAGGCCACCGCCGCTTCCGCGGCCTTGGTCGCGCGGTCCGGACCGCCGGCCTGGGCGGTGCCCATCATGGCCTTGCCGGGCTCGCTCATCACGGTCTTGACGTCTTCGAAGTCGACATTTACCAGGCCGGGGATGTGGATGATGTCCGAAATGCCGCCAACGGCGTTCTTCAAGACGTCATTGGCATGCGCGAAGGCCTGATCCTGCGTGACGTCGTCGCCGAGCACATCCAGCAGCTTGTCGTTCAGCACGACGATCAGAGAGTCGACATTGGCTTCCAGCTCGGCCAAGCCGGCGTCGGCCGCCTTGGCGCGGCGACCGCCCTCGAATTCAAAGGGTTTGGTGACGACGCCGACGGTCAGGATGCCCATTTCCTTGGCCACCCGCGCAATTACCGGGGCGGCGCCCGTGCCGGTACCGCCGCCCATGCCGGCGGTGATGAACAACATATTGGCACCGGCAATGGATTCGCGAATGCGGGATTCGGCCTCCTCGGCGGCAGAGCGACCCATCTCGGGTTTGGCGCCGGCGCCGAGACCGGAGGTGCCGAGCTGCAGCAATTGATCCGCCTTGGAGCGGTTCAGCGCCTGCGCGTCGGTATTGGCGCAGATGAATTCCACGCCTTGAACGCCCTGGGCGATCATGTGGTCAACAGCGTTGCCGCCGCCACCACCGACCCCGATCACCTTGATTTGGGTGCCTTGGTCAAACTCTTCGATCATCTCGATGGGCATATCAACCTCCTAACTGCTGCAATTGTGCCTTGGCACTGCGTGAATGACTAGTTGCTGAAACAAAAAAATCGTGGTTTAGGGGGTCAAAAATTCCCCATGAACCAATCCTTCACCCGGCCGAGCAGGGTTTGCACCGAGCCGGCCTGCTGCGCCGCCTTGAAACCCCGGCTGCGCGACAGCCGGGCTTCCTCCAGCAAGCCCATGACGGTGGCCGACCGCGGGTTGGCGACCATGTCGTAAAGGGCACCTGAATAAGTGGGCAAACCGCGGCGCACGGGTTTCAGGAAAATGTCCTCGGCGAGTTCCACCATGCCGGGCATGACGGCCGATCCGCCGGTCAGCACGATGCCGGAGGACAGCAATTCCTCATACCCGCTCTCGCGAATGACCTGGTGCACCAGCGAAAAGATTTCTTCGACGCGCGGCTCGATGACGCCGGCCAGCGCCTGCTTGGACAGCATCCTGGGGCTGCGGTCCCCCAGGCCGGGCACTTCCACCTGATCGGACGGGTCGGCCAGCAGCTGCTTGGCGACGCCATATTCGACCTTGATTTCCTCGGCATCCTTGGTCGGCGTGCGCAGCGCCATCGCGATATCGCTGGTGATCAGGTCGCCGGCGATCGGAATGACGGCGGTATGGCGGATGGAGCCGCCGGTGAATATGGCCACGTCGGTCGTGCCGGCACCGATATCCACCAGCGCCACGCCCAGATCGCGCTCGTCCGAAGTCAGGGCGGCGTGGCTCGAGGCGCTGGGGTTCAAAACCAGCTGGTCGACTTCCAAACCGCAGCGGCGCACGCATTTGACGATGTTTTCGGCGGCACTTTGCGCCCCGGTCACGATATGGACCTTGACTTCCAGCCGACCACCGCTCATGCCGATGGGCTCTTTCACCTCATGGCCGTCGATGACGAATTCCTGCGGCTCGACCAGCAACAGGCGCTGATCGTTGGGAATATTGATGGCCTTGGCGGTTTCGACGACCCGCGTCACATCGACCGGCGTGACCTCCTTGTCACGCACGATGACCATGCCGGTGGAGTTCTGGCCGCGGATATGGCTGCCGGTGATGCCCGTGTAAACCCGGGATATTTTGCAGTCGGCCATCATTTCGGCCTCTTTCAGGGCCTGCTGGATGGACTGCACCGTGGCGTCGATATTGACGACGACGCCGCGCTTCAGGCCGTGCGACGGCGCCACGCCCAACCCGGCGATGCGCAATTCCCCCCCCGGCAAAACCTCGGCCACGACGGCCATGATCTTGGCGGTTCCAATATCCAGCCCGACGACCAAATCCTTGTATTCCTTGGCCATGTGCGTCCTCAGCGTTTTCTATTTACGGGTTTACCCGGAGTTTGTGTCGTCACGCCGCGCAGCCTGACCGCGTAACCGTCGGCATGGCGCAGGTCGGCGGACTGCAGCGGGCTGCGGTAGTTCGCCGTGACCTGCGTGATGGAGTGGGCGAAGCGGCCGAAGCGCGCCACCACGTCGGCCTCGCCGCCGCGCCCGAGTTCGACAACGGCGCCGCTGCCAAAAGTGGCGCGCCAGGAGCCGCGACCGGAAAGGTCGAGCCGCTCGATGCTCTCGCCAAGCTTCTCGGCCGCCGGCGACAACGCCCGCCACATGCTCAACATGGCGCTGGCGGTGTCGGTCGGGCCGGCCAGCACCGGCAGGCTTTCGTCCTCGACGTCACCGAGGTTGGCCTGGAAGACCTCGCCGAAGCTGTTGACCAATGCACGCTCGGCCATCGCCTCGGTGGCGGCATCGGCGCCGTCGATGCGCGCCTCCCAGTAGGCGGCGGGGCGGTGCTCTTCCAGGTTGACCTTGAGCCGCATCGGCCAGACGCGCTGCAGTTGCGCATGCCGCACCCAGGGCACGGCCTCGAACGCGGCGCGGCCGTCGCGCAGATTCAAGCTGAGAAAGGAGCCCTGCAGCCGCGGCAGCGCGTTGGCGCGCAGCGAGGCGACGCTGTTGCGGCTGACATCGCCCTCGACCTGGATGGCGCGCAGGTTGAACACCGGCAGCCGCACCACCCAGCGGATCACCCCCCAGGCCGCCGTCGCCAGCAACGCCGCGACGAGCAGCGCCGAGACCGCATTCATCAGGCGGACGTCGGGCGGCATCGCGGCGGTGGCGGCGGCGGAGTTCATTCCGTTCAGTCGGTCATGCGCGGTCGAGCCGCGCCTGGGCGAGCAGCCACAGGCACAGGTGCGGGTAGTCGATGCCCACGGCCTGCGCGGCCTTGGGCACCAACGAATGCGAGGTCATGCCCGGGCTCGTGTTCATCTCGAGCAGAAAGGGCTTGTTGTCCGACTTGCGCAGCATCAGGTCGGCGCGGCCCCAGCCGCGGCAGCCGAGCAGGCGGTAGGCGTGCAGCACCAGCTGCTGGATCTCCGCTTCGAGCGCGGCGGGCAAAGTGCCAAACAAGTACTTGGTGTCGTTGGAGACGTATTTGTTCTCGTAGCTGTAGTCGCCGCCCTCAGCGCGGATCTCAACCACTGGCAGCGATGTGGCGTCGGCTCCCTGGCCCAACACGGCGCAGGTGACCTCCGGCCCTTCGATGCACTGCTCGAACAGCAGTTCGTCGTCGAAGCCCAGCGCCAGTTCGACGGCGCCCTGCATGTCGGAATAGCCGGCGGCCTTGGTGATGCCGATGCTGCTGCCTTCGTGCGGCGGCTTGACGACGACCGGCAGGCCGAGCGCGTCGGGAATCGTGCGGATGCGCTCGCGCGTCAGCTCGGCGCGGGACAGGGCCAGGTATTGCGGCGTCGGCAAGCCCTCGTTGGCCCACAGCCGCTTGGTCATGGTCTTGTCCATCGCGACGCCAGAGGCCGTCACGCCCGAGCCGGTATAGGGCAGCCCCAGCCATTCGAGCGCGCCCTGGATCGTGCCGTCCTCGCCGCCGCGGCCGTGCAGCGCGATGAACGCGCGCGCAAAGCCCTCGTCCTTCAGCGCCTGCAGCGGGCGCTCGGCAGGATCGAACGCCTGCGCGTCGACACCGATGGATTGCAGCGCCGCAAGCACGCCGTGGCCGCTCATCAGCGACACCGGCCGCTCGGCGCTGTGGCCGCCGAGCAGCACGGCGACCTTGCCGAGCGATTTCGCGTCGATGTTCAGATCAATCGGCGTCTTCATGCCGAAGCTCCTTCCGAAAAGTGCGCAGCGACCCGCCCCGGCAGGCTGCTCATGGAACCCGCACCCATGCCGATGACGACGTCGCCATCGCGCGTCAACGCGGCGAGTGCGGCCGGCATGTCGGCCACCGTCGCGACGAAGTGGGGCGTGCCGACCGCCTGCGCCAATGCGGTGCCGGTGGCGCCGTCGATGCGCGCCTCGCCGGCCGAGTACACCTCGGTCAGCAGCACGACATCGGCGCCGGCCATCACGCGGACGAAATCGGCGAAGCAGTCCCGCGTGCGCGTGTAGCGGTGCGGCTGGAAGGCCAGCACCAGACGGCGGCCCGGGTAGGCACCGCGCGCGGCGGCCAGCACCGCGGCCATCTCGACGGGGTGGTGGCCGTAGTCGTCGATCAGCGAGAAGCGGCCGCCATCGGCGGCGGGCCATTCGCCGTGCTTCTCGAAGCGGCGGCCCACGCCGGAGAAGCCGGCCAGCGCCTTCAGGATGTCGGCGTCCGTGCAGTCCAGCTCGGTCGCGATGGCGATGGCCGCGAGCGCGTTGCGTACGTTGTGCTCGCCGGCCAGGTTCAGCAGCACGTCGATGTCGTCCATGCCCTCGCGCTGGCAGGTGAAGCGCATCTGCGCGCCGGCCAGCGCCTGCACGTTGATCGCGCGAACGCTGACGCCTTCGGACAGGCCGTAGCTGACTACCGGCCGCTCGATGCGGCCCAGCACGGCCCGCACGCCCGGGTCGTCGGCGCAGACCACCGCCGCGCCGTAGAACGGCATGCGGTGCAGGAACTCGACGAAGGCGCCGTGCAGCCGCTCGACGGAGTGGCCATACGTGTCCATGTGGTCTTCGTCGATGTTGGTGACGACGGCCAGCACGGGGCTCAGCTTCAGGAAGGACGCGTCGCTCTCGTCGGCCTCGACGACGATGAACTCGCCCTGGCCGAGGCGCGAGTTGGCGCCCGCGGCGTTCAGCTTGCCGCCGATGACGAAGGTCGGGTCCAGCCCGGCTTCCACGAGGATGGCGGTGACCAGCGACGTGGTCGTCGTCTTGCCATGCGTGCCGGCAATGGCGATGCCGCGGCGCAGCCGCATCAGTTCGGCCAGCATGACGGCGCGCGGCACCACCGGCACCTGCCGGCCTCGCGCGGCCTGCACCTCGGGGTTGTCCGCAGCCACCGCCGTGCTCGTCACCAGCGCCTGCGCATCACCGATGTTGGGCGCCGCATGGCCGATCTCGACGCGCAGGCCCAAAGCGCGCAGCCGCTCGGTCGTCGCGCTCTCGACGGCATCCGACCCGCTCACCGTGAAGCCCAGGTTGTGCAGGATCTCCGCGATGCCGCTCATGCCGGCCCCGCCGATGCCGACGAAATGCAAACGCTGTACGGCGTGCTTCATGTCAGCCCCTCGTCCAACGCATACGTCGGCCGGCCTTGCAGGCCGCGCAGCAGCCAGAGCTGCTGCTCTTCGGCAGGCATGGCGAGTCCACTGGACTCGCCATATCCGGCCTCAGCCCCCGAGGGGATGCGGGCCGGCTTGGGAGCGGGCCGGCGCTTGGCCCGCCATGCACTACGGCCTCGACCGTTCATCTCAGCATCCCCTCGATTTCATCGGCCACGCGCGCCGCCGCGCGAGGGCGGGCCAGGGCATGGGCCTTCTCGCCCATCGCGAGCAAAGCGCCGCGGTCCAGGCCGCTGAGCAGTTCGTGCAGCCTGTGGGGCGTCAGCTCCGTCTGCGGCAGGTGGATGGCCGCGCCGTGCTGGGCCATGAAGATGGCGTTGTCGCGCTGGTGCGAGGTGGTGCTGACGACCAGCGGCACCAGCACCGCGGCGCAGCCCGCCGCGCAAAGCTCGCTGACGGTGATGGCGCCGGCGCGGCAGACGACGACGTCGGCCCAGGCGAGCGCCGCAGCCATGTCGTCGATGAACGGGCGGACCTCGGCCGTCAGGCCGGCATCCGTGTAGGCCTGCCAGACGGCGCCGAGGTGGTCCTGGCCGGACTGGTGCAGCACCTGCGGCCGTTGCTCTTCCGACCACAGCGCCAACGCCTCGGGCAGGGCCTGGTTCAGCGCACGGGCGCCCAGCGAGCCGCCCAGCACCAGCAGTCGCAGCGGCCCGACCCGATCGGCCATGCGCTCGGCCGGCAGCGGCAGCTCTTCGATCTCGGTCCGCACCGGGTTGCCGCTGACAACGGCCCCGCGCGTGGAAGCCGCGGCGGCGCCGTCGAAACCGAAGGCGATGCGGCGTGCGAACGGCTTGAGCGCGAGGTTGCTCTTCAGCATCGCCGCGTCGGCGTTGACCAGCATCAGCGGCCTGCCCGTCAGCGCCGCCGTCAGGCCCGCGGGCACGCAGACATAGCCGCCCATGCCCAGCACCGCGGTCGCGTTGCGCTGTTCGTAGACGCGCTTGGCCTGGCCCAGCGACCTGAAGAAGCCGACGATGCCGCGCAGCGTGTGCTTGAGCCCGTTGCCGCGCAGGCCGGCGAAGGGCAGCGCATCCAGCTCGATGCCGCGCGCCGGCACCAGACGGTTCTCCATGCCATGCGGCGTGCCGATCCACGACACGGTCCACCCGCGGCGCTGCATCTCTTCGGCGACCGCCAGCCCGGGAATGACGTGGCCGCCCGTGCCGGCCGCCATGACGACGAGGTGCCGTTCTGTCATGAACGCCCCCCGCGCATCATTTGCCTGTTCTCCAGATCAATGCGGAGCACGACGGCCAGCGCCACGCAGTTCATCAAGATGGCCGACCCCCCAAAGCTCATCAGCGGCAAGGTCAGCCCCTTGGTCGGCAGCGCGCCGAGGTTCACGCCCATGTTGATGAAGGCCTGGCCGCCCATCCAGATGCCGATGCCTTGCGCGTACAGGCCGGCGAACACGCGGTCCAGCGCGATGGCCTGGCGGCCGATCAGGAAGCAGCGGCGTGTCAGCCAGAAGAACGCGAGGATCACCACGGCCACGCCCGCAAAGCCCAGTTCCTCGCCGATGACGGCGAGCAGGAAGTCGGTGTGCGCCTCGGGCAGGTAGTGCAGCTTCTCGACGCTGCCGCCCAGGCCCTGGCCGAACCACTCGCCGCGCCCGAAGGCGATCAGGCTGTGTGTCAGCTGGTAGGCCTTGCCCTGCGCGTACTTCTCGTCCCAGGGGTTCAGGTAGGCAAAGATGCGCTCGCGGCGGAACTCGCTGAAGCTGATCATCAGCACGAAGGCGCCCACCAGCACCAGCGTGATCAGCAGGAACATGCGGCCGTTGACGCCGCCGAGGAACAGGATGCCCATCGCGATGGCCGCGATGACCATGAAGGCGCCCATGTCCGGCTCGGCCAGCAGCAGCAGGCCGACGAAGGCCAGCGAGATCGCCATCGGCGTGACGGCGCGGAAGAAGTTCTCCCGCGCGTCCATCTTGCGCATCATGTAGTTGGCCGCGTACAGCGCGATGCCGAACTTGGCCAGTTCGCTGGGCTGGAAGTTCATGACGCCCAGCGGGATCCAGCGCCGCGCGCCATAGACGACCTTGCCGATGCCGGGGATGAGCACCGCCACCAGCAGCACCAGCGCGATGACGAAGACCCACGGCGCATAGCGCTCCCACAGGGCCACGGGGATCTGCACGGTGATGAGCCCGGCGACCAGGCCGAAGCCGATGGCCACCATGTGGCGGGTCAGGAAATGGGTCGGCTGGTAACGCGCGAAGCGCGGGTTGTCCGGCATCGCGATGGAGGCCGAATAGACCATCAGCAGGCCCAGCGCCATGAGCGCGAGCACGACCCAGACGAGGGTGATGTCGAAGCCCTGCAGCTGCGTCGGCCGGCCGGCGGAGGTGGACACCCAGTCGCGCACCGGCACCGGCGCATCCGACTCGTCGCCGCGCTTCCACAGCGACTGCAGCCTGGCTGCGAATCCACCCAGCACCACGTTCACAGCGTCACCCCGCGCTCGTCGGCCAACTGCTGCACCGTCGCGACGAAGACCTCGGCGCGGTGGGCGTAGTTGCGGAACATGTCGAGGCTGGCGCACGCCGGGGACAGCAGCACGCTGTCGCCGCTCTGCGCCTGGCTCAGGCACCAGACCGTCGCCGCCTCGAGCGTGTCGTGGCGCTGCATCGGCACGCCGGTGCCCGCCAGCGCGGCCTCGATCTGCGGGCCGTCGCGGCCGATCAACGCGACGGCGCGGCCATGGCGGGCCACGCCGTCGGCCAGCGGCGCGAAGTCCTGGCCCTTGCCGTCGCCGCCGAGGATGAGCACGAGCTTGGCCGGCGCGCGGTCGGCACCCAGGCCGGAGATCGCGGCGACGGTGGCGCCGACATTGGTGCCCTTGCTGTCGTCGTAGAACTCGACGCCGTCGATGCTGCCGACCGGCTCGACACGATGCGGCTCGCCGCGGTACTCGCGCAGGCCATGCAGCATCGGGGCCAGTTCGCAGCCGGCGGCCGTCGCCAGCGCCAGTGCGGCCAGCGCATTGGCGGCGTTGTGCCGGCCGCGAACGCGCAGCGCGTCGGCAGGCATCAGGCGCTGGATGAGCAGCGGCTCCTCGTCGTCGCCCTTGCGCTTCTTGATCGTCGGGTCCAGCTCGCGCGCGCGCACCAGCCAGGCCAGCCCGCCCTCTTCCACCAGGCCGAAGTCACCGGGCGCCTTCGGTGCGTTCAGGCCGAAGCGCACGACGTGGCGCGACACCGTGCGGCCCGGCTTGCCGCGGCTGCCCTTGACGAACACCGGCGCGGGCACCAGGGCCTCGACCCCGGCGTCGTCGCGGTTGACGACGATGACCGACTCGCGGCCGAAGATGCGCGCCTTGGCAAGGCCGTAGGCGGCCATGTCGCCGTGCCAGTCGAGGTGGTCCTGCGTCAGGTTCAGCACCGCGCCGGCAGTGGGCTCGAAGCCCGAGACGTTGTCGAGCTGGAAGCTGGACAGCTCCAGCACCCACACTTCGGGCAGCGTCTCGAACACCGGGCCACGCGGCAGGGGCGGGTCGATGGGAAGCGGTGTTTCCTCGTCGGGCAGCACCGCGGTTTCTTCGCTGGCCGTCTCCTCCTCGACGGGCAGATCCTCGATCTCGGCGGCCACCGCCTCTTCAGGCTGCGGCACCGGCGCGGGGTCCGGTTCCTTGGCCAGCGCCTCGGCCAGCGTATCCAGCAGCGTCGGGCCGATGTTGCCGGCGATGGCCACGCGCTTGCCGGCGCGTTCGACCAGCAGGCCGGTCATGCAGGTCGTGGTCGTCTTGCCGTTGGTGCCGGTGATGGCCAGCACCGCGGGCGCATAGCCGTGCTGGGCCTTCAACGCGGCCAGCGCATCGGCGAACAGGTCCAGCTCGCCGCGCACCGCCGGGCCGTGCACGTAGACGGCGGCGAGTCGCGCATCCAGCGGCGACAGGCCCGGGCTCTTCAGCACGGCGTTGAAGCCGGCGGCGACCTCGGCCGTCAGCTCGCCGGTGATGAAGCCGGCCGCATCGCCAAGCGCTGCCAGTTGCGGCGGCTGCTCGCGCGAGTCCCACACCGTGACCTGCGCACCGAAGCGCGCGCACCAGCGGGCCATCGCGAGACCGGAGTCACCGAGGCCCAGCACGAGCACGCGCTGTTCGTTGAGTTGCGGCAGGTCAAGCTTCATCCGGTCACCGCAGCTTCAGGCTCGCCAGGCCGACGAGGCACAGCAGCATGGTGATGATCCAGAAGCGGATGACGACCTGCGTCTCGTTCCAGCCGCTCTTCTCGAAGTGGTGGTGCAGCGGCGCCATCTTGAAAATGCGCCGGCCGGTGCCGAACTTCTTCTTCGTGAACTTGAACCAGCTGACCTGCAGCATCACGCTCAGCACTTCGGCCACGAAGATGCCGCCCATGATGCCGAGCAGGATTTCCTGGCGCGTGATCACCGCGAGCGTGCCCAGGCCACCGCCCAGCGACAGTGCGCCGACGTCGCCCATGAAGACCTGCGCCGGGTGGGCGTTGAACCACAGGAAGGCCAGCCCCGCGCCGGCCATCGCGGCGCAGAAGATCAGCAGCTCGCCGGCGCCCGGGATGTAGGGCAACAGCAAGTACTTGGAGAACACCGACGAGCCGGTCAGGTAGGCGAACAGGCCCAGCGCCGAGCCGACCATGACGACGGGCATGATGGCCAGGCCGTCCAGGCCGTCGGTGAAGTTGACGGCGTTGCTGGTGCCGACGATGACGAAGTAGGCCAGCGCCACGAAGCCCCACACGCCCAGCGGCATGCTGATGGTCTTGAAGAACGGGATCAGCAGGTCGGCCTTGGGCGGCAGCTCGGTCGAGAAGCCGCTGGACACCCAGCGGAAGAACAGCTGCACGACGCCGAGGAAGCTCGTCTCCGACACGCTGAACGCCAGGTACAGCGCCGCCACCAGGCCGATCAGCGACTGCCAGAAGAACTTCTCGCGGCTGCGCATGCCCTCCGGGTTCTTGTCGACCACCTTGCGCCAGTCGTCCACCCAGCCCACGGCGCCGAAGCCCATCGTGACCAGCATGACGACCCAGACGAAACGGTTGCTCCAGTCGAACCACAGCAGCGTCGAGATGCCGATGCCTATGAGGATGAGCACGCCGCCCATCGTGGGCGTGCCGGTCTTGGCCAGATGCTGCTGCACGCCATAGGCGCGGATGGGCTGGCCGATCTTCATCTCGGTCAGCCGCCGGATGACCCAGGGCCCGAAGGCCAGGCCGATCAGCAGCGCCGTCATCGCCGCCATCACCGCACGGAAGGTGATGTACTGGAAGACGCGCAGAAAACCCAGGTCGGGGTAGAGACCCTGCAACCACTGGGCCAGGCTAAGCAGCATGCGAGTCTCCGGTGATGTTCTTCTGCAATGCAGCGACCACTTGTTCCATCTTCATGAAGCGCGAGCCCTTGACCAGCGTCTGGGCCACGCGCGGTTGTTCGTCGAGTGCCGCGATGAGCGCGGCGGTGGTGTCGAAGGCGCGGGCGGCCGGGCCGTAGGCCGCGGCGCTGTCGCGCGCCGCGCTGCCGGCCGTCCACAGGTGGGCGATGCCGCGCTCGGCCGCATAGGCGCCCACCTCGCGGTGGAAGTCCGGGCCGTCGTTGCCGACCTCGCCCATGTCGCCCAGGATCAGCCAGCCGTCGCCCGGCATGCCGGCCAGCACGTCGATGGCGGCGCGCACGCTGTCGGGGTTGGCGTTGTAGCTGTCATCGATCAGCGTGTTGCCTTGCGCGTCGCGCTTCAGTTCGGAGCGGCCCTTGACGGCGCGGAAGGACTCCAGGCCCTGGACGATGGAGGCGAGTGGCGCACCGGCCGCGAGTGCGCAGGCCGCCGCCGCCAGCGCGTTGCGCACGTTGTGCTCGCCTGCCATGTGCAGCGCCACCGGCGCCGTGCCGGCCGGCGTGTGCAGCTCCAGCGCCCAATAGGCTTGGTCCTTCTGGCCCATCCATTGCGCGGCACCGGTGACATCAGCCTCGCCGCGCAGCGCGAAGCTCAAGTGCGGCCGCGAGCCCGCCAGTTCCAGCCAGATCGGCGCGCAGGCGTCCTCGGCCGGAAACACTGCGCAGCCGCTGCCGGACAACGCCTCGATGACGGCACCGTTCTCGCGCGCGACCGCCTCGACAGTGGCCATGAACTCCTGGTGCTCGCGCTGCGCGTTGTTGACCAGCGCCACCGTCGGCTGCGTCATCGCGGCCAGCGGCGCGATCTCGCCAGGGTGGTTCATGCCCAGCTCGATGACCGCCGCGCGGTGGCTGGTCTCGTCGTCATGGCGCAGGCGCAGCAGCGTCAGCGGCACGCCGATGTCGTTGTTGTAGTTGCCCTCGGTGGCCAGCGCCGCGTCGCCGACCCAGGCGCGCAGGATGCTGGCGATCATCTGCGTCGTCGTCGTCTTGCCGTTGCTGCCGGTGACGGCGATGACGGGCAGTTGCTGCTGGCGGCGCCAGGCGGCGGCGAGCTGGCCGAGCGCGGCTTTCGCGTCCGGCACCAGCAGGCCCGGCAGGCCGGCCTCGGCCAGGCCGCGCTCGGCCAGCGCCGCGACGGCGCCCGAGGTCTTGGCCTGCGCCAGGAAGTCGTTCGCATCGAAGCGCTCGCCGCGCAGCGCGACGAACAGGTCGCCATCGCGCAGCGTGCGGGTGTCGCTGTGCACGCGGGCGAAGCCGACCGCGCCGTCGCCCACCAGCGTGGAGCCCGGC
>Ga0307411_10000348_pt1 | contig 15573 bp, 13 predicted proteins | sample DK1Ometagenome_2_FD_203712 | JGI IMG/M metagenome (GOLD analysis project Ga0307411, IMG submission 203712) | Maize rhizosphere microbial communities from greenhouse at UC Davis, California, United States - DK15-O-1 | ecosystem: Host-associated > Plants > Roots > Rhizosphere > Soil | place: USA...
CCGCTGTGGAAGGACGCCGATCTGCTCGGCGATGCGAGAACGCCGGGCGCGGCGACGATCGAATCGGCGCGCGCGTTCATCGAGGGTTTGTGCGGCGAACTGGGCCTCGCGCCGGCCAACGTGGCGACGGTGTACGAGGATGTCGCGCGCGTGCTGCTCGACGAGAATGCGCTGCCGGACGACGTCGACCCGCTCGCCGCGGACCTCACGCAGGCCGACGAGCGGGCGCGCATCGCGCAACTGTTGCGCGCCGGCGTCGACAAGCCGGCCGGGTACGTGTTGCCGCTGCGCGCCGTCGAAGACGCATCGCGGCCCACGTGGGAAACGGGGCCGTGGCCGTTGCGCCGCGACCGTCTCTACGCAGTCGGCGGCGATTCGCCGCTGGGCTTGCGCCTGCCGCTCGGGACGTTGCCGGACGATGCCATCCGGACCGCGCTGGTGGCGCAGGTGCGCAACGGGCATCTGCACGTCTTCGTGCCTCCGGTCGAGGCACTCGACGGGTACGCGGCGCTCGTCGCCGCGATCGAGGCGATCGCTTCCCGTCAGCGGACGCCCGTCGTGATCGAGGGATATCCACCGCCCCGCGAGCCGGAAGTTCGGGCGCTGCTCGTGACGCCCGATCCGGGCGTCATCGAAGTCAACGTGCATCCGGCGTCGTCGTGGCGCGAACTGATCGCGACGACCGAGACGCTGTACGAAGAAGCGCGCCTGACGCGGCTCGCGACCGAGAAGTTCATGCTCGACGGCCGTCATGCGGGCACCGGCGGCGGCAACCACGTCACGCTCGGCGGCGCGACGGCGGCGGACAGTCCGCTGCTGCGGCGGCCCGACCTGCTGCAGAGCCTCGTCACGTATTGGCAGAACCATCCGGCGCTGTCGTATCTGTTCTCGGGCTTGTTCGTGGGTCCGACGAGCCAGGCGCCGCGCGTCGACGAGGCGCGCGACGATCGGCTCTACGAGCTGGCGATCGCCTTCCAGCAGCTCGATCGCGAGGCGCCGCCGGGCCGCGAATCGACGCGGCCGTGGCTCGTCGACCGGCTGCTGCGGCATTTGCTCACCGACCTGACCGGCAACACGCATCGCGCGGAATTCTCGATCGACAAGCTGTATTCGCCCGACACGCCGACCGGCCGCCTCGGCCTGCTCGAGTTCCGCGCGTTCGAGATGCCGCCGCATTATCGGATGGCGGCCGTGCAGATGCTGCTGCTGCGCGCGCTGGTCGCGCGGTTCTGGCGCACGCCTTACCGCGGCCAGCTCATCGCCTGGGGCACGGCGCTGCACGATCGCTGGATGCTGCCGCATTTCGTCGCGGCGGACCTGCGCGACGTGATCGCCGATCTGCGGCGCGACGGCTACGCGTTCGCGATCGAATGGTTCGACCCGTTCGTCGAATTCCGCTTTCCGCGCTTCGGCGCGGTGACGTACAACGACATCACGCTCGAATTGCGGCAGGCGATCGAGCCCTGGCACGTACTCGGCGAGGAAGTCGCCACCACCGGCACGTCGCGCTACGTCGATTCGTCGGTCGAGCGGCTGCAGGTCAAGGTGACCGGCATGATCGGCAGCCGGCACGCGGTGCTGTGCAACGGCCGCATGCTGCCGCTTGCGCCGACCGGGATCCCAGGCGAGCTCGTCGCCGGCGTCCGCTTCCGCGCGTGGAGCCCACCGTCGGCGCTCCATCCGACGATTGGCGTACAGGCGCCGCTGCGCTTCGATCTCGTGGACCGGGGGTCGCAGCGGGCACTTGGAGGCTGCACGTATCACGTGAGCCATCCCGGCGGGCGCAACTACGAGGCGATCCCTGTCAACGCGAACGAAGCTGAAGCGCGGCGGCGCGCAAGGTTCTGGCCGCACGGGCACACGCCCGGACCCGTGCCGCTGCACGACGAGCCGCCGAATCCGGCGCTGCCGACGACGCTGGATCTGCGCTGGAATCCGTAGATAACGTGATCTTTGCCGGGCGTGCCTTCATGTCGAGGCCGCCCGATCAATATTCGCAGGGTATCAATTCGGCCAGCCAATCATATTGGACGGCGCGCGCTTCGGACTCCTATGATTTCTTTCGCTGGCTCGTCAGGACGCAGGCGTCCATGACGCGAAGCGTCCGTCCTACCCGACGTAATCGATGCGTGGAAGCTGATGCCGAATAGCGTCGTCGACACCGGCGTGGCGATCGTGGCCTGCGGTGGAACGATTCAGAACACCGCGAGCGGCCGCATAGCCGTCGAGGACGTGATCGCGAATCTGCCCGAGCCGGCGCGCGTCGGCATTCCGAAGATCGAAGTGCACGATCTGTTCCGCGTCGGATCGGAAGATCTGGAGCCGCCGGACTGGCTCGTCATCGCCCGCTCGATCTCGCGAATCGCCGAACGGGCGGACATTGGCGGTATCGTCGTCACCCATGGCACGTATACGGTCGAGGAGACATCCTACTTCGTGCATCTGTGCGTGAAGACGACGAAGCCCGTCGTCTTCGCATGCTCGCAGCGGAAGCACGGGGCTCTCGGCAATGACGGCGACCGGAATCTGGTCGACGCGATCCGGGTGGCGAGTGCTCCGGAAGCCGCGGGCAACGGCGCGCTGCTCGTCATGGGCGAGGAAATCCACGGCGCGCGCGACGTGCGCAAGACGAATCAGCGGCCCGGAGGATTCAGCTCGGGGTCGCTTGGCGCGCTCGGAAGCGTCGAGCAGGATCAGGTGACGTTCTACCGGAAGCCGACACGGCGACATACGAGCGAATCGGAGTTCTGCGAGCCGCGGGCCGAGAGCCTGCCGCGCGTCGACATTGTGGTCGCGTACCCCGGTGCGGACGAAGCGCTGGTCCGCGCCGCCGTAGACGCGGGCGCGCAGGGCCTCGTCGTCCATGGCTATGCGCCGCACGGGCGGCCCCACCGGCATCAGCGCCGCGCGCTCGAGGAAGCCGCGGCGCGGAGCATCGCCGTCGTCCTGACGAGCCGTGGCGGAGAAGGGCGCGTTGCCTACGACGAGAACATCCCGTTCACGGGGTGGTGCATCGGCGGCGACAATCTGTCGCCTCAGAAGGCGCGTGTACTGCTGATGGTGGCGTTGGCTGCGCCGCACTCCGCGGCGGATTTGCACCGGATCTTTCGCCAATACTGAAAGCCGCATCCAACAGGAGGATCGTAATGACCAATCGCTTCAGCTTACGGCTCGGGCTCGCCCTCGCGTTCGGCGCAACGGCAACGATCGTCGGCGCCGCCGATGCGCCGACGCCTGCCGCCAAGGATAGCGTCACGATGAGCATCAACCGGGCGTCGCTGAAGACGCTGCCGACGCATATGGTCGTCGACCGGCTGAACGAGATGGGTTACCAGGTGAAGCTGGTCGTGATCGCGAACACGTCTGCCGAGATACGTGCCGGAGCAACGAACGCCGTCGATGTCACATCGGCCAGCATGACGGCGCAGTTGCCGGCGATGGATGCGGGCCTCGGCCGCAAGGTCTTTCTCTCGCGATACAAGAATCCGTTTGTGCTGATTGCCGAAACCGGCATCAAGTCGTGCGAGGGTCTGAACGGGAAGACGCTGACGGTGGCTACGGCCACCGACATCAGTGGCGTGCTCGCGCGCGAGTGGCTCGAGGCCAAGTGCCCGTCAACGAAGGCCAACGTCCAATCGGTGCCCAATGGAAAGGATCGGCTTTCGGCGCTGATCCAGGGAGCTGCGCACGCAAGCGTGCTGGATCTGGAAGACGCGACGTCCGCGATGCACAAGGTCCCCGGCAAGTACGCGATCCTCGCGAACCTCGCCAACGAATACCCGCTCGTCGGTGGTGCGTTCTCGGCGGCGCCCGAATGGCTGAACGCGCACGAGACCTTCGTGCGTGACTTCATCGCCGTCAGCCTGGATATTCAGGCACAGATCTACGCCGATCCCGCGGCATTCAAGGTGAAAGCGCAGAAATTCCTCCCGGCGGAGGATCCATCCGTCGTTTCCGACGCGGTCGATCTCTACCTCCGGGACAAGATCTTTCCACAGGACGGAGGCCTTGCGCCGGAGCGCGTGCAGCAGACGATCGAGTTCTCCGCGCCCACCGAAGGCTTCAAGCACGTTCGCACACCCGCCGACGTCGTCGACCGACGCTTCCTCGACGCCGTGCTCGCGACGCGCGGCAAAGGCAAGTGATCGCAACGGCTCGACGCAGTCGCGAGCCGTGCGCGCGGCCGTCGGCGGGGCGGTGAGCCGCTGCGGCCGATGAGCGATTCCGCGACGCGCGGCAGCGCGCGGCGGCTGCTGGCCGTGCGCGCCGTCTCGCTGGTCGTCGTTCTCGGCGCCTGGCAATACTTCGGCGACGACAGCCGGCCGATCAACTTTCCCACCGCGTGGGGCACGCTTCAGGCGCTGTGGCGCCAGCTAGCCGACGGTTCGCTCGCGACGGCGCTCGCAAAGAGCAATCAGTCGCTTCTGCTCGGCTACTCGCTTGCGCTGCTGGTGGCGCTTCCCGCGGGCACGATCGCCGGATTGGTCGATCCGATCCGCCGGGCGATCGACCCTTTCCTGACGATCATGATCGCGACGCCGCTGATCGCCGTTGTTCCGGTCGTGCAGGCGATGTTCGGCCTGTCGCTGTCCGCGCGCGTCGCGGTCGTGTTTCTTTTCGCCGTTGGATTCCTGCTCCGCAACACGATGGTAGGCGTCAGGCAGGTCGACGCGACGCTCTGGGAGATGGGCCGCAGCTTTCGCGCGCCGCCATTCACGATGCTCCGCAAGATTGTCTTTCCGAGCGCGCTGCCCGCGATCATGGCCGGGGCGAGGCTCGGGCTCGGTCAGGCCGTCAGCGGCATGGTCGTCGCGGAGCTTACGCTCGTCGGGTTCGGGATCGGCAGTGCGATCGAGCATGCGAACACCACGTTCCGAACGGCCGATCTGATCGCGATCGTGCTCGTCGTCATGGCGGAAGGCATCCTGCTGTCGTGGGGTGCGCGCCTCTTGCACCGCAGGTTCGAGCGCTGGAGGATCGGTGAACACGGCTTTGCATGAACGTGCGCCGCTCGCGATCGTCGCGCGCGGCATCGCCAAGGCTTATCGCTCGTCGCAGCCGGGCGGCAGCCTCTCGGTGCTGGAGGGCGTCGACTTCACGCTCCGTGCCGGCGAATTCGTCAGCATCGTCGGTCCGAGCGGCTGCGGAAAGACGACGTTGCTACGGATCTTGGCGGGATTGGTCGCCCCGGGGCAGGGGTCGCTGGAGGTCCTCGGCAAGGTTGCCGACGGGCCGGGCCCGGAGCGCGCGATGGTGTTCCAGAGCTTCGCGCTGCTGCCGTGGCTCGATGCGCTCGACAACGTCGCCTTCGGCCTGGAGCTTCGCAACATACCGCGCGAGGAGCGGAGCGCGATCGCGGCCGACTATCTGAAGCTCGTGGGGTTGTCCGGCTTCGAGCATGCCTACCCGCGCCAGCTCTCCGGCGGCATGCAGCAGCGCATCGGGCTCGCCCGTGCGCTCGCCGTGGATCCGGCGATCCTGCTGATGGACGAACCGCTCGGCGCTGTGGACGCGCTGACGAGGAGCTGGCTGCAGCTCGATCTGCTTCGTATCTGGGACGAGACGCGGAAATCGGTCGTGTTCGTCACTCACGACGTCGGCGAGGCCGTTCTCCTGTCCGACCGCGTCGTCGTGATGGGAACGCGGCCGGGACGCATCCTCGAAGAGCGCGTCATCGATCTTCCGAGACCGAGAAGCGATGCGACGCGCGAATCGGCACGCTTCAACGAGCTGTCGATGCAGATCTGGCGCAGTCTCAAGGAGATGGTGATCGAACGTCCGAGCGTCGGTGCGGAGCGTCGATCGCGCGAGGCGCGTGCGGGGGCGCGCGCTTCGTGAACGCGATCGTGCCCGCCCGGGGGCTTCGGGCGGAATTCACGGGTTTCGCTCGACTGTTCGCGTTCGTGCGCGGACGCGAGTGGATAGTGCTGGCCGTCGCGCTCGCGCTAGGCTGGGAGCTTGCGGGCCGGGCCGGCCATTGGCTGTTCCTGCCGCCGCTCTCGGCGATTGTCCGCGCGCTGGTCAAGATGTTCGCGGACGGTACGCTGCCCGCGGTCCTCGCCGGCAGCGCGCTGACGCTCGCCGCGGGCGTGGCCATCTCGGTCTCGTGCGGGTTGCTGATCGGCGCGGCGATGGCGCAGTGGCGCATCATCGACGAGGCGCTGCGTCCGTTCATCGACGCGATGATGTCGGCGCCGATCATTGCGCTGATTCCCGTGTTCATCGCGCTGTTCGGCGTGGAGTACGGGACGCGGCTCGCGACGGTCGTCGTCTTCTCGATCTTTCCGGTAATCCTCAACACGTACGAAGGATTGCGCGTCGTCGACCCGACGCTGGTCGACATGGGCCGCTCGTTCGGCGCGCGCGGGGCCGATCTCTATCGGCACATCCGTTTGCCGGCGGCGCTGCCGCTGATCCGCGCGGGCTTTCACCTTTGCATGCTGCGCGGCGTACGCGGCCTCGTCAACGGCGAGGTGCTGATCTCGGTCGTGGGAATCGGCGGCGTGCTGCAGACATACGGCGCGGCGTTCGCGATGCCGCAACTCTGGGCCGTAATCTTCACGATCGTCGCGTTCGCATTCGCGCTGCTCGGCATCGAACGTCTGCTGGTCCGACTGTTCATGAAGGGCGGCGGCGCGAGCATGCGCGAGGAAGCCGCGTAGCGATTCAGCCCCGTCGGATGACACCGATCGGCGCGCTCGTCGCGGCCAGCGGCGCGGCGCGATAGCCGGCCGCGACCCGTTCGGACGTCGGCTGGCGATAGAGCGCGGTACGCTGTCGCGGCACGCGTCCGAGCGATCGAATCAGCGCGTCCAGGCGGTCGGGCGGCATCTCCTGTCCGTGCACGGCGCCGGCCGCGCGCGTGATGCTCTCGTTCATCAACGTGCCGCCGACGTCGTTGGCGCCGGCGGCGAGGCAGAGCGCGACGCCGGCTTCCCCCATCTTGACCCATGACGTCTGGATGTTCGGTATCACGGGGTGGAGCACCAGTCGTGCCACCGCGTGCATGAGAACCGCTTCGCGCTGCGTCGGGCCGCCGCGCGATTGGCCCTTGAGATAGATCGGCGTTGCCATCGGGACGAACGGGAGCGGCACGAATTCCGTGAACCCGCCGGTACGAAGCTGGAGCGCGCGGATGCGAAGCAGATGCCGCGCCCAGTGAACAGGCCGGTCGACATGGCCGAACATGATCGTCGACGTCGTGCGCAGCCCCGCTTCGTGCGCTGCCTCGACGACCGCCAGCCATTGCGCAGTCGTCACTTTGTCGGGACAGATGACTCGCCGCACGTCGTCGTCGAGAACCTCGGCCGCGGTCCCCGGGAGGCTGCCGAGACCTTCCGAGGACAGGCGACGAAGGAAGGACGCGACCGGCACGCCGAGCGTCGCCGCGCCCTGCCACACCTCGAGCGGCGAGAAGGCGTGGACGTGTATTTCGGGCGCTACCTCTTTCACCGCGCGCAGGATGTCGACGTAGGTGTCCCCCGTGTAGTCGGGATGGATGCCGCCCTGCAGACAGACCTCGGTGGCGCCGCGCGCCCACGCTTCGCTCGTTCGGCGACGGATCTCGTCGAGGTCGAGCAGGTACGGGTCTCCACGCAGATCGTTACGATGCCGGCCCTTCGAGAACGCGCAGAACCGACAGCGGAAGTAGCAGACGTTCGTGTAGTTGATGTTCCGGTTCACCACGTACGTGACGGTGTCGCCGCACGCGCGCCGCCGCAGCGCATCCGCGGCTTCGCACACGCGCCAGTAGTCGTCGCCGCGTGCCGCGAACAGCGCCACGACGTCGTGCTCGGCGAGGTCGTGGCCGTCCAGCGCCGCGGCGATCGCGCGCGCGAGGTGCGCGCGTGCAGGCGTGGCGACGTGCGCGACGCCGCGCCGCGCTTCCGGCGCATCGAGCGGTTCCGCTGCGCCTGCCGTCCAGCGGCCGGTGCGCGCGAGCCCTTCGGCATCGGCGAGTTGCAGCACGCGCGGGCGGAGCGCGGAATCGACCCAGCGCTCGAGGTCCGCAAGATGCCGCCGATGGATCGCGAGACGCTCGGCGAGGATCTTCCCCGCCGCCGCCGTCTGCGAGGCGAGCGCGTCGATCGCAGGCCACGCCTTCTCGGGATTGACGTGATCCGGCGTGATCGGCGAGACGCCGCCCCAATCGTCGATGCCGGCGGCGATCGCGCGCGGGAGCGCGCCGGCGCTGAGGTTCGGCGGAGCCTGGATCGTCATGCCGCGCCCGAATACGATGCGTGCCACCGCGATCGTCCACAGGTGCTCGTCGTGACTCGGTTCGGCCGCGCCGGCCATCCGCGTCATCGGCTTGGCGCAGAAGTTTTGGACGATGATCTCCTGCAGATGTCCGTAGCGCTCGTGCAGATCGCGCAGCGCGAGCAGCGCTTCGATGCGCTCGGCCCGTGTCTCGCCGATGCCGATCAGGATGCCGGAGGTGAACGGCACGCGTTCCTCGCCTGCGGCCCCGATCGTCGCGAGCCGCACCGACGGCAGCTTGTCAGGCGATCCGTAATGCGGGCCGCCACGCTGCGACAGGCGTTCGGCAGCGGTTTCGAGCATCAGCCCCATCGACACCGCCGAGGTGCGCAGGCGCGCAATGTCCTCGCGCGTCATGACGCCCGGGTTGAGATGCGGCAACAATCCCGTCTCGGCGAGCACGCGCTGCGCCATCTCCGCGACGTAGGACAGCGTGCTCGAATGCCCTAGCGTCGCCAGCTCGTCGCGCGCGGCGCGATAGCGGAGCTCCGGCTTGTCGCCCAGTGTGAAGAGCGCCTCCTTGCAACCCGCCCGCCGACCGTCGCGCGCAATCGCCAGTACTGCGTCGGGTGCCAGGTACGCACGAGCGCCCGGCCGAGGCGGTTGCGCGAACGTGCAGTAGTGGCACGAGTCGCGGCATAGTCGTATCAACGGGATGAATACCTTGCGGGAATAGGAGATCACGTCCCCGAATCCCGCATCGCGTATCTCACGGGCACAATCGGTGAGGGCCGTGAGATCGGTGCAAGTCGCGAGGGACCGCGCCTCGTCGTGAGTGGGCAGCGCGCCCGCTGAGGCGCGGCTCATCACGTCGGCGTGGCCGGACGCGAGAGCGTGTGCGGCTTGTGTCGAGCGTTTCATGTCAGCGCGTGGGTTCGTGCGTGCCGTCCGCGAAATGCGGAGCGCTGCGGGACCAGTAATTCGGTCGTGCGCGCGCCCATCGGCACCTGCAGCGCGCGGAGGAGGTCTACTGGACGATCGATGTCGAGGCCAATCCCAGGCATCGGGATGATCGTCGGCTGGAGACCCGCTCGCCTCGCGGCGCCGAGATGCGATACGAAGCTGTCGTCGCCGAAGGCAAGCTGCACGGCGTCGGGCCTCGATACGACGATCGCGTTGGAGCCGCGGCGATCGTGCGACGGCACGATCGTGAATGCCGGTGCCTCGCCGTGGATGGCCAGAAGCCGCGACACCTCCGCGGCCGTAACGCCCGGAATGTCGGCTGGGACCGTCAGCATCGCGGCGCGACGCTCGGCCGCGAGACGCCGCGCGGCTGCCATCACCGCTTGCGTATGGCCGGCGCGCGCGTCCTCTTCCCATGCGCGGGCGCCGAACCGGATCGCGAGCGTGCGGATATCGGGGTCGGCGGTGACGACGACAATGCCGGCGAGACCCGTCGCCGCCATCAGCGCTGACAGCACATCCTCGAGCATCGCGCGGGCGAGCGCACGCCGGAAGCGCGAAGAGCAGCATGGCGCGAGGCGGCTTTTCGCCCCATCGATCTCCTTCACAGGCAGCACGGCCCAGACGTCGCCCGTGCCTCTCACGGCCGAGGCCCCGCTGCGCCGCCACGGGTGTTCAGGCGAGTCCGGACCGAGTCGTCGCTAGGAGCGTTCAGTTGCAGGCCCTGCGGAGCCGAGGGAGGATGTGCTGCGCGTAGAGACGAAGGAAGCGCTCCTGATCCGGGCCCGGCGCGTGGAACACGAGATGCGTGAAGCCGAGCCTGGCGTAGCGGAGGATCCGCTCGACGTGCTCCTCGGCGTCATCCGATACGATGAAGCGCTGCGCTGCGCGCTCGAGGGGCAGGGCATCGGCGAGCTTCTCGAGCGCCAGAGGGTCTTCGACAGACGTCTTTTCTTCGGCCGAGAGCGCGAGCGCCGCCCAATGACGCGTCGCGTCGAGTGCCGCCGTGCGATCGGTGTCGAACGACACCTTCATCTCGATCACGCGCTCGAATTCACGCTGCGGCCGGCCGGAACCCTCGAGGCCGGCCGCAACGTTCGGCAACAGCTGATCGGAATAGAGCGCGTCGCCCTTGCCGCTCGTGCAGATGAAGCCATCGCCGGCGCGACCGGCGTACTTCGCCACCATCGGCCCTCCAGCCGCGACGTAGATCGGCACCGGCGCCGACGGTCGGTCATAGATCGTCGCATTGCGCGTGTGGTAGTACGACCCTTCGAACGACACGCGTTCGGCGGCCCAGAGCGCGCGGATGAGCTCGACCGCCTCGCGCAATCGCGCGAAGCGCTCCTTCGCTTCGGGCCACCGGAGATCGGTCGCCGGCACCTCGTTCAGCGATTCCCCGGTACCGACGCCGAGGACGATGCGCCCCGGGAACAGGACGCCGAGCGTCGCGAACGCCTGCGCGACGATCGACGGATGGTAGCGAAACGTCGGCGTGAGCACGCTCGTGCCGAGTGTGACGCGCGACGTGCGCGCCCCGGCGGCGCCGAGCCATGCGATCGAGGACGGCGCATGACCGTGTGTGTGCCGCCAGGGCTGGAAATGATCGCTGACGAACACCGAATCGAACCCGACCTCGTCGGCGACGATGGCGAAGCGCAACAGCTCGGCGGGCCCGAACTGCTCGGCGGATGCCTTGTAACCGACCTTGATCAAATGTCGACGAGGCTTGCGCAGTGCGCTGCATGCTCGGCGTGCGCCTCGCGAGCGCAATCGCAGTACCCGGCGGTGCGCTTCACCTGCAGGAACCACGCCGCGATCTCGGCCCGCGCAAAGCGCTCGAACACGGCTTCGACCTGCTCCTGCGTCATGCCGGACACCATGAACGCCAGCAGCGCTTCGGGCAGCAGCAGTTCGGCAAAGTCAGAAGGCGCCAAGCCGATCGCCGCACACCGATGACGAACCTCGGCGATCAATGCCGTCGCCTCGGCGAGCATCGCATCGCGCCGAGCGGCGGGATCTGCAGGGGCACCACCGGCCGCCGCGCTCGCCGCAGTCGGGACGACCTGTGCGCTCATGACAAGGCGGTCCGCGTGACGAGCTCGCCGAAGCCCACCTCGCCGACGACGCGTCCGTCGCGCATCACGATGCGCCCGCGCACGACTGTCATCACCGGACGGCCGTGGTACTGCATGCCGGAGTAGGGCGACCAGCCCACTTTCGTGTACACGTCGGCATCGGACAACGTCCCGCGTGCATCGAGGTCGAGCACGGCCAAATCCGCATCGGAATCGACCTGGATGCTTCCCTTGCGCGGCCACACGCCCATCAGCCGCGCCGGTTGCTCGGAGCAGACGCGCACGAGTGTGTCGAGGCTCATGCGGCCCGACGATACGTAAGTCAGCAACGCCGTGATGTAGTGCTCGACCTGCGGATTGCCGAAAGGGATGCTCCATGCGTCCTTCCAGCCGGGTTCCATTTCTTCACGCGTATGCGGCGCGTGATCGGTGCCATAGACGTCGACCCAACCGCGGTTCGTGCAGTCGAGGAGCATCTGCTGCGCCTCCGGACTCATCGCGTACGGCACGCACAGCGGGCCCTTGGCGTCCAGGTCCGCGAAGCTCGTGAACATGTACTTCGGGTTCACTTCCATTGAAACGGGAACGCCGTCGTCCTTGGCCGTCTGGATCGTGCGGATGCCGGGCTCGGAGCGAAGATGCAGGATGTGCGTGCGTGCGCGCGATGCGCGCGCCATCTCGATCAGCGTCGCGATCGCCGTATGGTCGGACACGTAGTTCTCGCCGAAATAGGCGGCCATGAACTCGCGTGGACCGGTCGTTCCCGCTTCCCAGCGCTTGCGCGACTCGTGTTCGAAGATCTGCTGGTTCGTCGGATGGATTGCGCAGTAGGCGCCGTGCTCGCTCGCGAGCTTCAGCGTGTCGTACAGGATCCCGTCGTCGCCGGTATAGAGCTCCGGATCGTGCGGATAGTGCGACTTGGGGTCGCGGACCATGAACACCTTGATGCCGATCGCGCCGGCGCGCAGCATTCCCGGGATTTCGGAGAGCTGCGTCGCACCGCCGTAGAGCGCGTAGTCGACGACCGCCTTCGGGCCGATCTCGGCGAGCTTCGCGCGAAACCGCGCCTCGGTCGTGAGCGCCGGCTTGTTGTTCGGCATGTCGGCGACGCATGTCACGCCGCCCGCGGCGGCGGCGCGGGTTCCGGTCAGGAAGTCTTCCTTGTACGTGAGACCCGGGTCGCGAAAGTGGACGTGCGTGTCGATGAACCCGGGCACGACGACCTTGCCCGTGATATCGATCGTCTCGGCGGCCGGCGGCGTCCAGTGCGCCGACGAAATGAACGCAATCTTGCCGTCTGCGACGCCGAGCGTCGCGTCGATGCGGCCCCCTGGCGTGAAGATCTCGCCTCCTACGAACAGCGTATCGACTTTGGCCATCCGGATTCCTCTAACGGTGCGCCCGCAAGGCCGCCTGGCGCGGTCGTTCGTGCGCTTACTCTCGGTTCAGCTCCAGCGCCCGCTTTTCCGCGGCGCGCAGCGCGTGCTGGCCGGAAACGATGTACGTCATCATGCCGCCGAGCAGGATGCACAGGCTCACGACGTCTGCGACCTGGCGCACGGTCGCGCCGGCGTCGATCGCGAGCCGTGCATGCCGGTCGGGATTGGGTTTGTGAGCGATGATCTCGACCGCGGTCGATACGAGTTCGAATTCGCGCAGGCTCAATCCGCCCGGCGCGGCCGACTCGAACACAGTGCGGCGAAGAGCGATCCAGTCGACGAGCACGTCGGGACGATAGCGCGACAACCGCTCGTACGACTCCAGGACCTCGCCGTAATACGCCCTGCTGTATTCGCGGACCGCTTCGAGATCGGCGGCGACGTCGCGTGCGCGATTGCCGTGTGCAGGCGCCTTCGCGGCTGCGCCTCGCGCACGCGGCGTCTCGTGTGCGCGCGGCGCTTTCTTCCCTCGGGACGATTGTGCCGCGCTCATTGCGATCCGCCCGGCGGACGAAACGCTGGCACCACCTGCTCGGCGACGAGCTGCATCATCTCGAGCTGATCGTCCAGGCTCCGCGCGATGAACTTGAGCTCGAAGTGGCGCACGCCAAGGTCCGCGTAACCCTTGAGACGCTCGATCACCATCGCCGGAGTTCCGATCAGGCTGCAGCGGTGTCCCATGTCGACGTCCTTGTGCCAATAGATCAGCGTCGACGCCGCATCGCGCAGCGCCTGGTCGGCGTTGCCGCGCACGGCGATGAACGTCTCGAGGCCGCAGATCACCTCGTTGCGCGGACGGGCTGCGGCCGCAAGCTCCCGCTCCAGCAAGGGGAGGCGCTCGCGGTAGGCCTCGAGGGTGAATCCTGCCGGGAGGAAGCCTTCGCCATGGCGAACGACACGGCGCAGTGCCGCCTCGCCCTTGCCGCAGATCCAGATCGGCAGCTTGCGCGGCTTCGGGTAGAACTCTCCGTCGATGAAGCGGACCGTGCGCCCGTCGAAGCTCGTGAGCGGAGCCGGATCGAAAATGCGCGCGATGGCTTCGAGATTCTCGTCCGTGCGTCGACCCCGCTCGTTGAACGGAACCTCCATGATCGCGAATTCGTCAGCCGACGCGCCGATCGTGATCCCGAGGCGGAACCGGCCGCCGGAAAGCTCGTGCAGCGTCGCCACTTGTTTGGCGAGCAGCCGTGGATCGCGGGTCGGCAGCGTGATCCCCGTCGGAAACAGCAGGATACTGCGAGTGACCCCCGCCGCGTAAGCGAGCGTGATCATCGCTTCGTAGAGGATCGGGTCCTGTTCGTCGTCGACGAGGTCGACGCTCCCGGCGGAAAAGTGCCGGTTCTGCCGGCGGCTCCGCGAAATGTGGTCGTGGACCGTCAACGCCTCGAATCCGAGACGATCTCCGGTGACTGCCACCCTTTCGACAGCTTCCGCCGTCGTGTACGGCCCCGAATTCGGAAGCCGAACGCTGAACGTGAAGGGCTGATCGAGCACGCGTCGAGTATCGGGCACTCCGATGGAGACGTCCAATATAATCGGGAAGACCCATTGATACGAAATGAGTCTCGATCGTGGAACTTCGACAACTCGTTCAGTTCGTCGCCGTCGCGGAGCTTCGGAACTTTCGGCGCGCGGCGGAGCGGCTGCACATGGCGCAGCCGCCGCTCAGCCAGGCAATCCGACGGCTCGAGCACGAGCTCGACGCACGCCTTTTCAATCGGACCACCCGGAGCGTCGACCTGACGGAGGCAGGGAAGGTCCTGCTCGTGGAAGCGCGCCGCATCCTCGGCCAGACCGAGGCGGCGGTCGTCGCGACACAACGCACCGCGCAGGGGCGAGCGGGCAAGCTGAGCATCGCCTTCACCGTGCCTTGGGCGTACGAGCTCGTCCCGGAGATCGTCTCCGAGTTCTCGCGCCGGTATCCCGGTGTCGCGCTCTCGATACGCGAGCTGTCGTCGTCAGAGCAGGTTCGGCTCCTGATCGACGACGACCTGGACTTCGGGTTTTTGCGTCTTCCTGCGCACTACGAAGCGAAGGGTGTCGAAACGATCCTGCTGAGCGAAGACGTCCTCTCCGTCGTTCTGCCGAGAACGCACCCGCTCGCAGGGGCGAGGTCGCTCGGCCTCGGGCAGCTCAGGGACGAACCGTTCGTGCTGCCAAGTTACAGCGTCGGACAGGGAATGGAACAGTTCAGCTTTCGGATGCAAGTCGTCAACCTCTGCGCCGAGGCGCGCTTCGTGCCGCGCGTGGTTCAGGAGGCGAACCAGATGCAGACGATCGTGCGGCTCGTGGAGACGGGTCTCGGCATCTCGCTCGTGCCCGGCTGGACGCGCCGGCATTTCGCCTCGCGCGCCGCGTACGTGCCGCTCGCCAGCGCATCGCACCGTGCCCGCGTCACGCTGGCGGTCGCGTGGTCGAAAGCCAATGCATCACCTGTCGCCGCGCATTTCCGCGAGGCCGTTCGCGCGGCCGGCGGCCGTCGCCGCGCCGGCCGCAGGTCGAGGCCCTAGTCCGGGGGCCGCCGGACGCGACGGATTCAGCGCGATCCCAGCAGTTTGTAGCCGAACGTGTGGCACTCGCCGAAGCCGCATTGCAAGACTACCGAGACCAGATTGATCGCGACGAGTGCAATCACGTACAGCCCCAGCAGGCCCGCGAGCCGCTTGACGTGCGGCTGCGATCGAAGGTCGGTGCTACGCATCATGTCGTCGCCGCCGAGCAGCGCAAGCTTCAGCGCATAGGCGGTCAGCAATGCCACCGCGATGATGATCGACCACACCGGCATGTGGATGCCGAGGATCGCGCTGCCGATATACGCGTGGCCCGGGCGTGGATAGATGTCGAGCAGCGTCTGACGCACCGATACGACGAGCAGCAGCACGGCGAACAGCAGG
>Ga0307411_10000349_pt1 | contig 15558 bp, 11 predicted proteins | sample DK1Ometagenome_2_FD_203712 | JGI IMG/M metagenome (GOLD analysis project Ga0307411, IMG submission 203712) | Maize rhizosphere microbial communities from greenhouse at UC Davis, California, United States - DK15-O-1 | ecosystem: Host-associated > Plants > Roots > Rhizosphere > Soil | place: USA...
CGCCAAGCACGCCGTCTACACCGATGACCCCAAGCTGCTGGCCGAGGCCGACGTCATCATCGTCGCCGTGCCCACGCCGGTGGACGAGGCCCACATCCCCGACTTCCGCCCGCTGATCGGCTCGTCGACGAGCGTCGGCCGCCACATGAAGAAGGGCGCGATCGTCGTCTACGAGAGCACCGTCTACCCGGGCGCCACCGAGGAGGTCTGCATCCCGGTGCTGGAGCGCGAGTCCGGCATGAAGTGGAAGCAGGACTTCTTCGTCGGCTACAGCCCCGAGCGCATCAACCCGGGCGACAAGGAACACACGCTGACCAAGATCCTGAAGATCGTCTCCGGCGACACACCCGAGACGCTCGACACGGTCGCCAAGGTCTACGAAATGATCGTCGAGCCGGGCGTGCACCGCGCGTCCAGCATCAAGGCCGCCGAGGCCGCCAAGGTCATCGAGAACACACAGCGCGACCTCAACATCGCGCTGATGAACGAGCTGTCCATCATCTTCGACAAGCTCGGCATCGACACGACGGAAGTGCTGGAAGCTGCCGGCACGAAGTGGAACTTCCTGAAGTTCAAGCCGGGCCTGGTGGGCGGCCACTGCATCGGCGTGGACCCGTACTACCTGACCCACAAGGCCGACATGCTCGGCTACCACCCGCAGGTCATCCTGGCGGGCCGGCGCATCAACGACGGCATGGGCAAGTTCATTGCCGAGCAGACCATCAAGCACATGATCGCCAGCGGCAGCTACATCAAGGGCGCGCGGGTCAATGTGCTGGGCCTGACCTTCAAGGAGAACTGCGGCGACCTGCGCAACTCCAAGGTCATCGACATCATCAACGAGCTGAAGAGCTACGGCGTCGAGGTCTTCGTGACTGACGCACAGGCCGAGGCCGAAGAGGCCATGCACGAGTACGGCGTGCGCCTGATGCCCTTTGACGACCTGCCGCGCGCCGATGCCATCGTGGCGGCGGTGTCGCACCGCGAGTACGCCAGCCTGTCCGTCGAGGAGATCGGCAAGAAGCTGGTCAAGGGCGGCGCCTTCATCGACGTGAAGGCGGCCTTCAACGCGGCAGCGCTGCAGGACGCGGGCTTCCGCCTCTGGCGCCTGTAAGGATGGCGCCCCCACGCTCGCTTCGCGAGCTGCCCCCCGAGGGGGTGCCTCAGCGCCGTCGGGCGGCCGGGCGCCGCTGACCATGCAGGCAGATTCGCGCCCGCTGGTCGTCCACCTGCTGCATCGCTTCGACACCGGCGGGCTGGAGAACGGCGTCGTCAACGTCATCAACCACCTGCCGGCCTTCCGGCATGCAGTGGTCGCGGTGACCGAGATCACCGCGTTCAAGGAGCGCGTCAAGGCGCCGGGCACGCAGTTCATCGCGCTGCACAAGCCGCCGGGGCAGGGCTTCTGGCTCTACCCGCGCGTCTACAAGCTGCTGCGCGAACTGCGGCCGGCCGTCGTGCACACGCGCAACCTGGGCGCCATGGAATTCCAGTGGCCCGCCTGGGCCGCACGCGTGCCGCTGCGGGTGCACAGCGAGCATGGCTGGGACACCAACGATCTCGGCGGCGTCAGCCGCACCAACCAGCGCCTGCGCCGCGTCTACGGTGCCGGCACGCACCGCTTCGTCGCGCTGTCCCGGGCCATCGAGACCTACCTGACCGGCCCGGTCGGCTTCGCGCAGGAGCGTGTGACGCGCATCTGCAATGGGGTCGACACGCAGCGCTTCGCGCCGGCGGCGGCCGTGCCGGAGGCCTGGCCCTACCGGCGCGGCGAACACGTCGTCATCGGCGCAGTCGGGCGCATGCAGACGGTGAAGGACCCGCTCAACCTGGTCGACGCTTTCCTGCAGCTGCGCGAGCGCTGTGCCGGCGACTGGCCGCGGCTGCGCCTCGTCATGCTGGGCGGCGGCCCGCTGCTGGAAGCCGCCCGTGATCGCCTGGCGCGGGCCGGTGCCGCGGAGCAGGCCTGGCTGCCGGGAGACCGCAGCGATGTGGCGCAGCTGTTGCCGCACTTCGACATCTTTGCATTGCCGTCGCAGGCCGAGGGCATCAGCAACACCTTGCTCGAGGCCATGGCCTGCGGCTGCGCGCCGGTCGCCACCGACGTGGGCGGCAATCCGGAACTGGTGGAGGAGGGCGCCAACGGCCTGCTCGTGCCTTCGCGGGACAGTGCCGCGCTGGCCGCCGCGCTGGCCCGCCTCGTCAACGAACCCGCGTTGCGTCAACGCCTCGCCGAGGCCTCACTGGCCCGCGCGCGGAGCCAGTTCAGCCTCGACGGCATGATCGCCGCCTATGGCGCCTTGTACGCGTCGGCAGCGCGCGGCCGCAGCTCGTAGGCCGCGAAGCCGCCGGCATCCACCGGGCCGCTGATGTCGTAGCGCGCGGCCAGGTGCTCGCGCAGCTTGGCCCGCGGCAGGCCGGCCAGGGCGACCTGCATGACCGGGCCGCGCCAGTCCTCATCGTCCAGCGCGCGGAACACCAGCACGCGGCCGCCGCGCGCAAAGGCTGCGGCCACTTGCTCATCGAGCCTAACCAGCAGCGCGCCCACGTCGGCCTTGGTCTCGTTCATCTGCACGATGTCGATGTTGAAGCGCTCGACGCCCGGCGTGTTGAAGAGGCTGCTGTCCGGCTCGCCCGGATAGGCGGCAAAGCCGATGTAGAGCCCCTGCGGCCCGAGCGCCGTCTGCAGCGCCTGCTGGCGCTCGGCCAGCGCGAAGCGCGCCTTCGGGATGCCGTAGCCCCCGAGGTTCACGACCAGCAGCACGGGCAGCGCGATGCCAAGCAGCGCAACGTCCAGCCAGCGCCGGCGCACTTGCAGTGCCAGCAGCGTCACGGGCAGCGTGAACTGAAACCAGTGCTCGGGGTCGTTGAGGTTGTAGTAGTACGAGAAAGCCGCGGCGCCGAGCACGAAGGCCCAGGGCGACAGCAGTCCCGGCTCCGCCCGGCGCAAGGCTTGGCGGGCGCCGGCAACGAAGGTGGCCAGCAGCAGGCCGCCGATCAGCGCCGCCAGCAGCGCCTGGCCCAGCAGCGAGGGCAGCACGGCCTTCACGTCCGGCAGCCAGCCCCACATCCAGGCCCGGCCCAGCGTGCCCAGCGACGGCAGGAAGGCGAAGTTGTTGATCAGACTGAAGGCGAAGCGCAGCGGCATCTCCTTCCAGGAGACCAGCCAGTTCTGCAAGGCCTGCTTCTCCTTGAGCCCGCCCATCGTGAAGCCGAGCAGGTCCTGCGCCTGCGTCGTGCCGGTCTGGCGCGCCATGACATAGGCCGCCAGCAGCAGCGCGAGGCCGACGACCGCCAGCGCGACGGCATACGGCAGCGTGTGGCGCAAGGCCTGCGCGAGGCCACGCCGGCGCCCGCTGCGGATCAGCATGAAGAGCGCCAGCAGCAGCGCCTGCGGCAGCACGCTGACGAGCAGGTTCACGCCGACGCCTGACCAGGCCGCGCTGGCGATCATGTCGCGCAAGCCTGATTCGCCAGCCGCTTCGACCCGCTCCCAGCGCATCGCATGGTGCAGCGCCAGCGCCAAAGCCGGGAACACCATCAGCTTGATGTGGGCCGTCGGGCCCAGCGTGATCAGGTTGAAGCTGACCGCGACGAAGGCGACGGCGGCGACGCTCTTCCACAGCCCGTGCCCGGCCTCGCGCAGCGTCGCGAAAAAGACGGCGCAGCCCACCGCCACCGAGATGACGTTGATGGCCTCCAGCGTGTGGTTGACGCCCAGCACGCCGCCGCTGGCGCGGTAGAGCAGCATCGCCAGCGGCTGCATCCACAGGTGACCCAGGTCCCAGAAGAAGCTGTTGGCGCCCAGCTCGTGCCAGTAGCGGTCGACGTCGTCCACCTTGAGCGCCGAGCACAGCAGCGCGTAGGCGACGGCGACAGCGAGGCCGACCGCGGCGACGTGCAGCGGCTGGGCGCGCTCGGTCACGGCCCTCATGGCTGCCCCCAACGGCCCGTGATCGCCTCGACGTGGAAGCGCGGCCGCTGCTTGCTGGCCTCGTAGACCTTGGCGAGGTATTCGCCGATGACGCCCAGGCTGAGCAGCTGGATGCCGCCCAGCAGGTACATCGGGATCACGGTGGACGCCCAGCCGGGCAGGGCCACTTCGGTGAACAACCGGACGAACAGTGCCCACAAACCCAGCGCCACGCTGATGACCGACACGAAGGCGCCCAGGCCGGTGATGGCCCGCAGCGGCGCCGCCGAGAACGACGTGACGCCGCGCCAGGCCAGGCTCAGCATCTTGGACAGCGGGTACTTGGACTCGCCGGCAAAGCGCTCGGCGCGGTCGAAGGGGACGACGCTGCTGCGATAGCCCAGCTGCGGGATCATGCCGCGCAGGAACAGGTGGGTCTCGCCGTAGCTGCGCAGCGCTTCCAGCGGGCGGCGGCCCATCAGCCGGTAGTCGGCGTGGTTGAAGACAACCTCGACGCCCATCGCCGCCAGCACCTTGTAGTAGCCCTCGGCCGTGAAGCGCTTGAAGAAGGTGTCGGTGTCGCGGCGCCGGCGCACGGCGTAGACCAGCTCGTTGCCGTTGCGGAACTCGCGGATCATGTCGGGAATGATGGACAGGTCGTCCTGCAGGTCGGCGTCCAGGCTGATCAGCGCGTCCCCGCCCACCGACATGAGCCCGCACAGCAGCGCGTTCTGGTGGCCGCGGTTGCGGCTGAGCTTGATGCCGCAGGCGTCGTCGCGCTCGCCGGCCAGCATTTCAATGAGCGGCCAGGTGCCGTCGCGGCTGCCGTCGTCGATGTAGTAGGCCGCGCTGGCCGGCGCGATCAGTCCCTCGGCCTTCAACTCGCCCAGCAGGGTGCCCAGGCGGCTGGCCGTCTCTCGCAGCACGGCCTCCTCGTTGTAGCAAGGCAGCACGAGGTTGACGACCGGCGGGGCACCGGTGGCCCAGCTGGCGCTGGGAAATCGGGCGGGGTTGATCAGTTCCATGAGGGGACGGCGGTCAAGGTCTACGGAACACCCAGAGGCGGCTGAGCATGAAATTGCTGGCGAGCACCCCGGCGGTGGCGATCAGCTGGGCCAGCACCGGATGCAGCCCCAGCGCCAGGGCACCGCGCAGCAGGCCGGCGTTCAACGCGCAGCCCAGCGCCACCATGACCGCAAAACGCAGCTGCTGCGAGCGGCTGCCGGCGCGGCTGCCCTGGGCGGCGAAGGTCAGCCGGGCATTCGCCCAGTAGTTGAACGCCGCGCTGATCAGAAAGCCCACGGTCGACGCCGCCACCAGCGGCAACCAGCCAGCCAGCACGAAACCGGCCGTCAGCAGGTACTGCAGCAAGGTGGCGAGCGCGCCGATGGACACGAAGGAGAGCAGCTGGGCGATCAAGAGCGGCGCTGGGCGTTGGGGGAGGCGCCGAAGTATCGGCGTTGCCGCGCACCCGCAACCCCCGTGGCTTGCAGGCCCCGCATCCCCTGGACAGGGGGTGAACCCGTGCGCCACGTCACGCACGGCGGCGTCATTGCCGGGCGCCGTCGTCAAGCTCGGTAAGAATCCGCCTTTCCCCGCGCCGGGCCGGCGTGGGGCTCCTTCCATTGATTGGCTGAACCAGGTCCAACCCATGTGCGGCATCACCGGTCTGTTCGATACCCGCGGTCAGCGCCTCCCCGAGCGCGAGCGCCTGCACCGGATGAACGAGTCCCAGCACCATCGCGGGCCGGACGAGGGTGACCTGCACATCGAGCCCGGCGTCGGGTTTGGCCACCGGCGTTTGTCGGTCATCGACATCGCGACCGGCCAGCAGCCCATCTTCAACGACGACAAGTCGGTGGCCCTCGTGTTCAACGGCGAGGTCTACAACTACCTCGAGCTGATGGACGAGTTGCGCGGCTACGGCTACGTGTTCCGCACCAAGAGCGATTCCGAGGCCATCGTGCGCGCCTGGGAGCATTGGGGCGAGGACTGCGTGCATCACCTGCGCGGCATGTTCGCCTTCATGATCCACGACCGCCGCCGCGACTGCCTCTTCATGGCGCGCGACCGCCTGGGCGTGAAGCCGCTGCACTACGCGATGACGGGGGACGGCTGGTTGCTGTTCGGCTCCGAGCTGAAGAGCCTGATGGCCCACGGCGGCCTGCGCCAGGAGATCGACCCGCGCGCCGTCGAGGCTTATTTCGCGCTGGGCTATGTGCCCGACCCCTGGACCATTTACCGCCACGCGCAGAAGCTCGCACCCGGTCACCGGCTGCTCGTCAAGCGCGGCCAGCCGCTGGGTGAGCCGCAACGCTACTGGGACGTCAAGTTCACGCTCGACGCCAAGATCGGCGAGGAAGAAGCCGCCGAGGAGCTGCGTCGCCGGCTGTCGGAATCGGTCAAGCTGCGCCTGAAGGCCGAGGTGCCGCTGGGCGCCTTCCTGTCGGGTGGCGTGGACTCCAGCGCCGTCGTCGCGGCCATGGCGCAGCTGGACGATCAGCCCGTCAACACCTGCTCCATCGGTTTCGACGACCCCAAGTTCAACGAAACTCAGTTTGCCCAGCAGGTGGCGGACCGCTACCGCACCAACCACCGTGTCGAGACCGTCAACAGCGACGACTTCGGCCTCGTGGACCTGCTGGCGCACCTGTACGACGAGCCCTATGCCGACTCGTCTGCCATCCCGACCTACCGCGTCTGCGAGCTGGCGCGCAAGCATGTGACCGTGGCCTTGAGCGGCGACGGCGGCGACGAGAGCCTGGGGGGCTATCGCCGCTACAAGATGCACATGATGGAAGAGCGCATGCGCAGCGCCTTCCCGCTGGCCTTGCGCAAGGGCGTGTTCGGTCCGCTGGCCCGCCTGTACCCGAAGGCGGACTGGGCGCCGCGCGTGTTCCGTGCCAAGACGACCTTCCAGGCCATTGCCCGCAACTCCGTCGACGCCTACTTCAACACCATGGGCCTGGTGCGCGACCCGCTGCGCCAGGCGCTGTTCAGCGACGGTTTCAAGCGTGACCTCCAGGGCTGGCATGCCAGCGAGGTGTTCCACCACCATGCGCGCCGCGCCAACACCGACGATCCACTGGCGCTGATCCAGTACCTGGACATCCACACCTACCTGCCCGGCGACATCAACACGAAGGTCGACCGCGCCAGCATGGCGCACAGCCTGGAAGTGCGCGAGCCGCTGATGGACCACAAGCTCGTCGAATGGGTGGCCACGCTGCCCTCCGACCTGAAGCTGCGCGGCCAGGAGGGCAAGTACCTCTTCAAGAAGGCACTGGAGCCCATGCTGCCGCACGACGTGCTCTATCGGCCCAAGATGGGCTTCGCCGTGCCGCTGGCGCGCTGGCTGCGCGGCCCGCTGCGCGAGCAGACCCGCCAGGCCCTGCAGCAGGGCGCGCTGGCCCAGACCGGCTGGTTCAACCAGAGCACCATCGCCCGACTGCTGGACCAGCACGAGCGCGGCCAGATGGACCATGCCCAGCCTCTGTGGGTGCTGCTGATGTTCGACGCCTTCCTGCGCAACGCCGGGCTGGGCACCGCCACGGCGCGCGCTGCGGCCTAAGAGCTTCCAAACAAGGACAAGAACGATGAAGGTTTCGGTTTTCGGTCTCGGCTACGTCGGTGCGGTGTCTTGCGCCTGCCTGCCCGAACTCGGCCATGAGGTGGTGGGCGTCGACATCAACCCGCTCAAGGTCGAACTGATCGCCTCCGGGCAGTCCCCCGTGGTGGAGGAGGGCATCGAGGAACTGATCGGCGCCGCCGTCAAGGCCGGCAAGCTGACCGCCACGCGCGATGTCGCCGCCGCGGTGCGTGACACGGAGATCTCGCTGATCTCCGTCGCCACGCCGTCGCTGCCCAACTACATGCCCGACCTGACCGCGCTGGACGCGGTCGTCGGCCAGATCGGCGCCGAGATCGCCAAGAAGGACGGCCCGCACACGCTGGTCATCCGCAGCACCGTCGCGCCCGGCACGACGCGCGCGCGCATCGCGCCGCTGCTGGAAAAAGCCGCGGGCCGCAGGATCGGTGACCGGCTGTCGCTGGTCTTCAACCCCGAGTTCCTGCGCGAGGGCTCGTCGGTGTCCGACTTCCACAACCCGCCGCAGACCATCGTCGGCAGCCTGGACGAAGCTGGCGTCGAGGTCATGAAGCGCCTCTACACCGGTGTGCCCGGCAACTTCGTCGCCGCCGATGTCGGTGTGGCCGAGTCGGTCAAGTACCTGTGCAACGTCTTCCATGCGCTGAAGATCGTCTTCGCCAACGAGGCCGGCGCCGTGCTGAAGGAAACCGGCCTGGACTCGCGCGACGTGCTGGAGCTGTTCTGCCGCGACACCCAGCTCAACATCTCCAAGGCCTACCTGCGCCCCGGCTTCGCCTTCGGCGGCTCCTGCCTGCCCAAGGAGGTCAAGGGCTTCCTGACCATCGCCCGCGAGCGCGGCGTCGACATTCCCGTGCTGGGCTCGCTGCTGGACAGCAACGACGCCCACATCGGTCGCGCCTACGAGCTGATCGCGGCTGGCGGCCGCAAGCCGGTGGCCTTGTTCGGGCTGGCCTTCAAGCCGGGCACCGACGACCTGCGCGACTCGCCGCTGGTCGTGCTGGCCGAGAAACTGCTTGGCAAGGGGTTCGACCTCGCCATCTACGACAAGTTCGTCAAGATCGCGCGCCTGTTGGGCAAGAACAAGGAATACATCGACCGCGAGATCCCCCACCTCGACAAGCTGCTGCACGAGACGCCAGACGCGGTGCTGGCGCGTGCCGAGATCGTGGTCGTCGGCCATGCCGATGCCGAGACGCGCCAGCGCATCATCGCGCTGGCCAAGGGCGCACGTGTCGTGGACTTGAACGGTTATGCCGACCTGCGCGACGCGGGCTTCGCGCAGTACGAGGGCATCTGCTGGTGACCGTACCGGAGCGGCGATTGAAGGTCGCATTCATCTCGCCGGTCTTCCTGTTCCCGGCCGATGCCGGCGGCAAGATCCGCACGGGCAACATCCTGCGCGGCCTGAAAGAGAGCGGGCAGTTCGACCTCACGCTGCTGTCGCCGGCTAGCGGCCAGCAGCAGCGCGAATGGCAAGGCGAGCTGGACCGGCAATGCGACCGCTTCGTCGGCTGGCAGCCGACGGCGTCGCAGCCGCGCTGGAAGCGGGCGCCCGATCTGTTGTCGTCGCTGCCCATCAACGTGGCGGCGGACCGCACACCGGCCGCGGTCGATGCGGTCGAGAAGCTCCTGGCGGCAGAGCGCTTCGATGTCGTCGTGTTCGACTTCGTCCACGCAGCCGTGCTGCGCCCCGCCGGCCTGCAAGGCGCGACGGTCTGCTTCACGCACAACGTCGAGGCTGAGATCTTCGAGCGCCATGCCAAGACGGCCGAGAGCGCGCCGCTGCGCTGGCTGTGGGCCTCGCAGGCCGCCAAGATGCGCCGCTTCGAGCGCGAGGCGCTGGCCCGCTTCACACGTGTCGTCGCCGTCTCCGAGCGCGACGCGAAGAAGTTCGCCGCCGACGGGCTCACGACGGCACGCGCCATCCCGACCGGCGTCGACCTCGACTACTTTTCGTGGCAGGCCCCGGCCGGCGGCAGCCCGACCGTCGTCTTCACCGGTTCGATGGACTGGGAGGCCAATGTCGACGGCATCCGCTTCTACATTGACGAGGTCTGGCCGCGCGTGCGCGCCCAGGTGCCGAATGCGCAGCTGCGCGTCGTCGGCAAGAACCCGCCGGCATCGCTGGTGCAGCGCAATGTGCCGGGTGTGAGCTTCACCGGTTTCGTCGACGACGTGCGCGACCATGTGCGCGATGCCGACGCCTTCGTGATCCCGCTGCGCGTTGGCGGCGGCACGCGCATCAAGGCTTTCGAGGCGATGGCGATGGGCCTGCCGGTGGTGTCGACCTCCATCGGCATCGAGGGCCTGGATGTCGATGATGGCACGCATTTCCTGCGCGCCGACAGCGCCGAGGCGCTCGCGACCGCGACGCTCAGGCTCATCGCCGACGGCGCGCTGCGCCTGAAGCTGTCGCGGGCCGCGCGCGAGCTGGTCGAAGCGCGCTTCGGCCACCGCGTGGCCGCCCAGGTCTTCGGCCGCATCCTGCTGGAAGCCGTGGAGGCCGCGGCGTGAAGCAGCTGAAGGTGCTGACCTTCTCGACGCTGTTCCCGAGCAGCGTCCGGCCCAGTCACGGCATCTTCGTCGAGACGCGGCTGCGCGAGCTGATGAAAAGCGGGCGCATCGAGTCGCGTGTCGTCGCACCGGTGCCATGGTTCCCGTCCACGGCCCCGCGTTGGGGCGACTACGCCAAGTTCGCCGCCACGCCGGCGCGCGAGCATCGCAACGGCCTGGACGTGCGGCACCCGCGCTACCTGCTCCTGCCCAAAGTCGGCATGACGTCCGCGCCGCTCACGCTCGCCCTCGGCGCGCGCGCTGCGGTGCAGGCGCTCATCGACGAAGGTTTCGACTTCGACCTCATCGACGCCCATTACTACTACCCCGACGGTGTCGCCGCGGCGCTGCTGGCCAAGTGGTTCGACAAGCCGCTGACCATCACCGCCCGCGGCACCGACCTGAACCTGATTCCGCAATACCCGCTGCCCAGGCGAATGATCGAGTGGGCCGCGCGGCGCGCTGCCGGCTCGATCGGCGTCTGTGCCGCGCTGATGGACGTGCTGCGCGGCTGGGGCCATGACCCCGCCAAGCTGCACACGTTGCGCAACGGCGTGGACCTGGAGCGCTTCCGGCCGCTGCCGCAGGCCCAGATGCGTGCCGAACTCGGTGTCGGCGGTGAACCGCTGCTGCTGTCGGTAGGTCATCTGATCGAGCGCAAGGGCCACCATGTCGCGATCGAAGCACTGGCCGCGCTGGCCGGGCGGCGCCCCGAGGCCCGTCTCGTCATCATCGGCGAGGGCGAGGAGCGGGCGGCGCTGACGGCGCTGGCCACGCGCCTCGGCGTGGCCGACAAGGTGCGCCTGACGGGCTCCCTGCCGAACACCGAGCTGCTGAAGTGGTACAGCGCCGCCGACGTGCTGTTGCTCTGCTCCAGCCGCGAGGGCTGGGCCAACGTGCTGCTGGAGTCCATGGCCTGCGGCACGCCCGTTGTCGCCACCGACATCTGGGGCACGCCCGAGGTCGTCGCGGCGCCCGAGGCCGGCCGGCTGGTCGCCGAGCGCACCGGCGCCGCCTTCGCCGCCGGCGTCGAGGCGCTGCTGTCCGCCGGCGTGGACCGCGCCGCCACGCGCCGCTATGCCGAGGGCTTCAGCTGGCAGGCGACGACGGACGGGCAACTGGACCTGTTCAGCACCATCAAAGGGACGACCGCCCATGCGTGACCTTGCCCTGCTGGCCATCCTGGTCTGGATCCTGGCCCAGTCGTTCAAGCGGCCCTGGATCGGCATCCTCGGCTGGACCTGGCTCAGCATCATGAACCCGCACCAGCTGACCTGGTCGCTGCGCACGATGCCCTTTGCCGCCGCCATCGGCGGCGCCACGCTGATCGGCCTGTTCATGACCAAGGACAGGCGCGACTATTCGCTGAGCCGCGAGAGCATCACGCTGATGCTCTTCATGGCGTGGATGTGCATGACGTTGCCGTTCTCGATGATCTACGACGAGGCCTTCGAGCTTTGGAAGCGGGTCATGAAGATCGACCTGATGATCCTCGTGGCCATCGTGCTGCTGCACACCAAGCGCCACATGATGCTGCTGACCTGGGTGCTGGTCTTCTCCATCGGCTTCTTCGGGGTCAAGGGCGGTGCGTTCACGCTGTTGACCGGCGGCAGCTACAAGGTGTGGGGCCCGGAGAACACCTACATCGAAGGCAACAACGAGATCGCGCTGGCCATCGTCATCGTCATCCCGCTGATGCGCTTCCTGCAGATGCAGATGCAGGCCAAATGGGCCAAGACGGTCATGACCATCTGCATGGTGCTGATGGCCATGGCGGCGCTGGGCAGCCATTCGCGCGGCGCGCTGCTGGCCATTGCCGCGATGGCGTTGGTGCTGTGGTGGCGCAGCAAGAACAAGCTGGCCGGCGCCGTCATCATGGTCGTGCTGGCCGCTGCGCTGCTGTCCGTCATGCCGGCGGAATGGTGGGAGCGCATGAACACCATCAAGACCTACAAGCAGGATGAATCGGCCATGGGCCGCATCAACGCCTGGTGGATGGCGTGGAACCTTGCCAAGGCGAACTTCTTCGGTGGCGGTTTCTACATCTGGACCGGCAGCGTCTTCGCGGTCTATGCCCCTGACCCGAACGACCCGCACGCCTCCCACAGCATCTACTTCATGGTGCTGGGCGAACACGGCTTCCTGGGGCTGTTCCTTTTCCTGACGCTGTTCACGATGGTCTTCTTCACGGCCGGGACGTTGCGCACCATGGGCAAGGCGCGACCTCAGACGCAGTGGCTTTCCGATCTCGGCGGCATGCTGCAGGTCAGCCTGGCCGGCTATGCGGTCGGCGGCGCCTTCCTGAGCCTGAGTTACTGGGACCTGCCCTACAACCTGTTGATCCTGGCCGTTGTCGGCAAGCGCTGGCTGGACCGCAAGGAATGGCTGCGAGAGAAGGAGGAGCCCGTCATCTACTGGCCCGACTTCCTGAAGAAGCGCTTCGAGAAGAAGAAACGCCTGCCGAATCTGCCATGAAGCCCCTCTTCAGTCTGCTGTCCCCTGCCGGTTCGCGTGCGCGCCTGTCCGTGTTGATCTTTCATCGCGTGCTGCGCGAGCCGGACCCGCTCTTTCCCGACGAGGTCGACGCCGCGCGTTTCGACGAGTTGCTGGGCTGGATCAAGGCCTGGTTCAACGTGCTGCCGCTGGACACGGCCATCCGCCAGCTTCACGAGGGCAGCCTGCCCGCGCGGGCCGCGGCGCTGAGTTTTGACGACGGCTATGCCGACAACCACGATGTCGCGCTGCCGCTGCTGCAAAAGCATGGGTTGCCGTGCAGCTTCTTCGTCGCCACCGGTTTCCTGGACGGTGGACGCATGTGGAACGACACGCTGATCGAAGCCGTGCGCCTGAGCCGGCTGCCGACGCTGGATCTGCGCGGCCTCGTCGACGGGCGTGGCGACGATCTTGGCCAGCATGGCCTCGGCGACGATGCCGGTCGGCGCGCGGCCCTGGGCCGCTTGATCGAGCGCGTCAAGTATTTGCCGCCCGAGCCGCGTGTGGCCTGCGTCGATGCCATCGCCGCGCGCGCCGAGGCGATTCCGCCAGACGACCTGATGATGAGCAGCGAGCAGGTGCGCGGCCTGCGCTGTGCCGGCATGCAGATCGGCGCCCACACGGTCAGCCATCCGATCCTCGCCAAGCTGGAAGCGCAGCAGGCGGCCGACGAGATCGGCCGCAGCCGTGATGTGTTGCAGGCTCTGCTCGGCGAGCGCGTCGGCCTGTTCGCGTATCCCAACGGCAAGCCGGGCACCGACTATCTGCCGGCCGTGCATCCGGCCATCGTGAGGGAGCTCGGCTTCGACGCCGCCGTGTCCACGCGCTGGGCGGCCGCGCGCCGCGCCGACGATGTGTTCCAGATCCCGCGCTTCACGCCCTGGGATCGCGACCGCCTGAAGTTCGGCCTGCGGTTGGCGCGCAACCTGCTGAGCTGATGCGCCGCGTCCTCTTCATCGCCTACCTGTTTCCGCCCGTCGCCAATTCCGGTACGCGGCGCAGCCTGGCGTTTGCCAACCACCTGCCCGACCTGGGTTGGGAACCGCTGGTGCTGACCTGCGACCCCGAGCCGCGCGCGCCGCTGGATGCCGAACTGCTGGGCGAGGTGCGGCCCGGCACGCGCATCGAGCGGGTGCCGCTGCAGAGCCGCCTGCAGGCGCGTCGCTGGGCCGGCTGGCTGCCCGGGGATGTCGGCCAACGCGCCGTCGAGGCGCTGGCCTGGCGGCTGCGCGCACGCGCCGACGTGCCTGACGAGGCCGCCGGTTGGCTGAAGCCCGCCGTGGAGCGGGCCGTGGCCCTGCACGACAGTCTCGGCTTCGATGCGATCTACGCCAGCGGCTGGCCGTGGACCGGTTTCCTGATCGCGCGCGAGGTGTCGCGCCGCACCGGCAAGCCCTACGTGCTCGACTACCGCGACCAATGGACGCCCAGTGGCGACATGGCCTGGGAGAAGGTCTCGCCCGAGCAGGCGCGGCAGAACCCGGCCCTGGAAAAGCTGGCGGCGCGGGAAGCGGCGGCACTGGTCACCGTGACGCATGCGCTGGTCGACAGCATCGGCAGTGACTGTGGACGCAGCGACCTGCACCTCATCACCAATGGCTTCGAGCCGGCGGATTTCGCCGGAGACGCAAGCCCAGTCGACGACGGCCTGCTGCGCATTGCCTATACCGGCGTCTGGCGCCCGGGCTACGGCTTGCAGGACCTGTATGCCGCTATCGCGCTCCTGAAGGCGCAGGGCCGGCCGGAGCTGGCGCGGTTGCGCGTGCAGGCGGCCGGCTTCACCCCCGGGCCGGCCGCCGAGGCCGGCGTCACCGACTGGGTGAGCGAGCTCGGCCCCGTGCCGCATGGCCAGGCCCTGACGCTGATGAAGCAGGCGGACCTGCTTTACCTGCCGGTGCCGACCGGCTACTACGCGACCGCTTCGCTGCCGGGCAAGCTTTTCGAATACCTGGGCTGCGGCCGGCCGGTCCTTGCCGTCGTGCCCGAGCGCAGCGAAGTGGCCCGCGTGTTGAACGAGGTCGGCGGCGGCGTGCGCGTCGAGCCTGGTGACGTGACAGGCCTGGCCGAGACGCTGCTGGGCTGGCTGCGCGGCGAGGCCCGTGTCGAGCCGCCGCGTGGCATCGAGCGCTATAGCCGCGCCGCCACGGCTCGCCGGCTGTCCAGCGTGCTCGACGCGGTGGCCGAGGGCCGGCGCCTGGAGCCCTTGCGATGACTGGCGTGCGCCGCGCGCTGCTGTTTTCCTTCGCGGAACGCTACGCGCTGATCCTCATCAACCTGGCGAGCAATCTGCTGATTGCCCGCCTGCTGACGCCGGCCGAGATCGGCGTCTACTCGGTCACGCTCGCCGTCATGAGCATCGCGCAGGTGCTGCGCGATTTCGGCGTCGCCAGCTACCTGATCCAGGAGAAAGAGCTCACCGACGACCACATCCGCACGGCGCTGGGCGTCACGCTGTTCATCGGCGTCGGGCTGGGTCTGGTCGTCTTCGGCGCCGCGCCGTGGGTGGCCGACTTTTACGGGGAGCCCCGCATGCGTGACCTGCTGTGGCTGGCCTCGCTCAACTTCCTGCTGCTGCCTTTCTCGACCATCTCGCTGGCGCTGCTGCGCCGCCGGCTGGCGTTCAAGGCGCTCGCCGTCGTGAACCTGATCGCCACTTTCGCCGGCGCCGTGACGAGCGTCGGGCTGTCCTGGGCCGGCTACGGCCCGCTGGGCCTAGTGACCGGCACGCTGGTCGTCAGTGCGGTGACCGGGTTTGCTGCCTGGTGGGCGCAGGGCGAGCGGCGGCTGCTGCGGCCCGGCCTGTCGCAATGGCGCAGCCTGTTCCGCTTCGGTGCGCAGAGTTCCGTCGTCGGGGTGGTCACATCCGTGTCCATGGACATCAACGATTTGGCCGTCGGCAAGTTGATGGGCTTCGAACCGGTCGCGCTGCTCAGCCGCGCCCAGGGTCTGATGAACCTCTTCCACCGCGACCTGATGGGTGCCGTGCGCA
>Ga0307411_10000350_pt1 | contig 15546 bp, 14 predicted proteins | sample DK1Ometagenome_2_FD_203712 | JGI IMG/M metagenome (GOLD analysis project Ga0307411, IMG submission 203712) | Maize rhizosphere microbial communities from greenhouse at UC Davis, California, United States - DK15-O-1 | ecosystem: Host-associated > Plants > Roots > Rhizosphere > Soil | place: USA...
CCCGGGGGCCCTGCAGCACCGACGGGCATTTGGCGTGCCCCGCCACCCGCTTGTTACAGGGGATTCGGACGCGGGATCGAGACTTGCCCTGCCGGCTGGGCTCGCGCCGTGAACGGCTGGCGGGCCGCCCCATGCCGTCACCTTTGCCCACCGCCGCCAGCGCGGGTCCGATGTTCTCCATCCTTGCCGTCGACGACGATCAGGACATCGTCGACCTGCTCGCGATCCTGCTCGAAGGCGCCGGACACCGCGTCCACGGCTTCACCTCGAGCCGAGATGCGCTCGACTTCGCCCGCCTGCACCGGATCGATGCCGCCATCCTCGACGTCAACATGCCGCCGCCGGACGGCATCGAGCTCGCGCAGCTGCTGCAGGCCGACCCGCGCACCTGCCTGGTCCGGATCGCGTTTCACACCTCCTGGCCGGAAGACATCGTCCGCGCCGCCTTCGAGGGAACTGCGCTGCACCTGATGAAGCCGGCCTCCGGCGACACCATCGTCGCCGGCGTCGAGCGGCTGATGCATGCCTGACATCGGCGCCGCGGAAAGGCGCGCCGCAATGGCCTCGATGGCAATCCGGTCGTCGGGCCGCATCGGGATTCGGTCGTCAGGCAGAAGGCGACTCGCCGGCCAACGCCATGAACTCGAGCGCATCGCCGGCCGCCGCCCCGCTCGCCGTGTTGTCGAAGATGCACCAGCAGTCGGCCTTGGCGCGCCAGGCGTGGACCTCGGCCGCCCACTGCGCGAGGCGCTCGGAGGCATAGCTCGATCGGTAGACGACCGGCGTGCCGTGCCAGCGGTAGTAGACGAGGCCGCGACGATCGCGGTTGCCGGTCCAGCCGCCCGGACGAGCGGCCGCCGGCACGCGCGCCGGGTCGGCGGCGACGCGGCCGACCCGGAAGCGCTGCAGCAGCCGATCGGCCTCGGGTTCGAACCACCCGGCTTCGCGCGGCTCGCAGACCACCGCGCCGTCGAACCGCTCGCGCAGGGCCTCGAAGAAGCCGGCCGCCACCCGGGCGGAGAACACCAGCGACCCCGGCAACTGGACGAGCAGCGGGCCGAGGCGATCGCCGAGCGCGCCGATCTGGTCGAGAAAGGCCTCGAGCGGTGCGTTCGTCTGCTCGAGCCGCAGGTCGTGCGTGATCAGTTCGGGCAGCTTGACAGCGAAGCGGAACGCCGGGCCGGTGCTGGCCGCCCAGCGCCGAAAGGTCGAGTCGCGGTGGTCGTGCCGGAACGTCGAATCGATCTCGGCGCAGCCGAAGACCCGCGCATAGCGCTCGAGATGCGATCCGGCATCCGGAAACCGCTCGGCGACCGCGCGCGGAACCGTCCAGCCGGCCGTTCCGACCCACAAGGTCATGCGCCGGAATCCCGGTTCGCCTGTCGATCGGCATGCGCGTTGCTCCTTGTCACTGACCTCCTCCTCACTGCACCATGACGTCGAAGATCCGATCGCTGCGAAGTTCGCGCAACACCGCGCTGGTCCCCGTCGAGCCGGCCTCGACCGGTCAGGGCGTGACGCCGCCGACCGCCCATGCCCATCCGCTGGCCGTGTTTCGACGCCTTGCCGCCGTGCTCGACCTGACCGCCGAGATCGCAGCGAGCGCGGGGCAGGCGGAACGCCATGCCGACCTGAGTGCTCGCCTGGCCATCCTGCGCGCCCGCGTCGCGGCCGGCGAAACCACCACGCGGCTCGTCACGACGCTGGCCGAGTTCGGCCAGGAGTTCAAGTCCTTCATTGCGCACGATCTCGGCTTCGGCCGCGCGTGACGGCTTCGAGCGGCGAGCGGCTTCGCCCGGCGAGCAGCTTCGCGCCCCGCCGGCCGGGTCGCGTGACGATGCGGACCGATGCCGTGTCGAACGCGCGCGAGGTCACATGAACAGGACGACCAGCCCGGCGATGAACGCCGCCACCAGCAAGCCGGTGACCAGGAGACTGAGCATCGGCACGTAGCGCATGCATGAACGACGGCAAGCACCATGCCGCTGCGGCCCGCGAGCGGTACGCGGGTTGCCGAACTCCCGGCATGACCCCGCAAGGTGGAACGCCATGCCGACCCTGACCCACAAACTCGTCGGCATGCTGGCGATGCTGACCCTCGCGACCGACGCGAGACCGTTCGACCTCGAACAGGCGCTGCAGAACACCGCCGCCCACATCAACGAGACGGTGCCGCGGCCGATCGGCAACCACACCGATCTGGTCGGCGCGGAGGGCTACGAGAAGACCCTCAAGTACCGTTTCACGTTCCTGGGCTTGACGAAGGACCAGGTCGGTTCCGCCTTCACGAGGAAGCAGACCGAGTTCCTCACCGACTTCGTCTGCACGACCCCCGCAATGAGCGTCTTTCTCGAGAACGGCGTGACCCTCAAGTACGCGTACCACGACAGGAACGGCAAGCTGGTCGTGCTGATCAGCGTCGACCCGAAAAGCTGCGCCGTCGAGTAGGTCGGCGGCGACCGGCGTCGAACCGACGCTCCGGATAGCGCCCTGCCCCTGAGGAAGATAAATCCGCGCGGCCCGCGCGGCCGTGAAGAGCGCACGCCCTTGCGCGCGCGTTCACTTGAGCCGTCGGCGTCCGCGCCGAAACGCACTCGATGCAACGGGTGCGCTCTCGATTCCCTGCGGCCCGCCTGCTGGCCCGCTTCGCCGTCTGCCTGTTCGCGCTGTCGGGCTGCGGCGGCGGTGGCTCCGACGCGAACACGGTCCCGCAAGGCGCCGTTCCGCAGGCAGTCGCCAGCGCGCGGACCTTCGTCAATCCGATCGTTCCGGCGCAGGGCACCGGCGGCTCGGCCGACCCGTCGATCGTCTACCGCGACGGCTGGTACCACTACTGCCGCAGCCTCGACGGGCGCGCGATCGGCGTCGCGAAGGCGCGGCGCCTGCAGGACATCGGCAGCGCGCCGATGGTCACCGTGTGGACCGCACCGTCTGGCCCGTACGGCGAGGAAGTCTGGGCGCCCGAGCTGCAGCACCTGCAGGGCCGCTGGGTCATCTACTTCGCCGCCAGCGACGGCCAGAACGCGAACCACCGCATGTACGCGCTCGCCGCCGACAGCGCCGATCCGCAGCAGGGCTACACCTTCAAGGGCAAGGTCGCCGCACCGGTCGACAGCTGGGCCATCGACGGGCTCGCGATCGAGGCCGGCGGCGCGCTCTACTTCGTGTGGTCCGGCTGGCGCGGCACCGGCGACGGCTTTCCGCAGGTCACCTACATCGCGCCGATGAGCGATCCATGGACGATCAGCGGCGACCGCCACGAGATCTCGGCGCCCGAGCTCGGCTGGGAGCAGTCCGGCGCGCCGTTGCAGGAAGGCCCCTCGGTGCTGTACCGCGACGGCAGGATCCACCTCGTGTACTCGGCGAGCGGCAGCTGGACCGACGACTACGCGCTCGGCCTCCTGACCTATGCCGGCGGCGACATCCTCGAGCGCGCGTCGTGGGTCAAGGCGCCGCAGCCGGTGTTCGTGAAGCGCCCCGAAGGCCACGCGTTCGGGCCCGGCCACAACACCTTCGTCACCTCGCCGGACGGCACCGAGGACTGGATCGTCTACCACGCGATCGACAGCGCCGGCGGCGGCTGGGCACGGCGCAGCATCCGGGCGCAGCGCTTCGACTGGAACGCGGACGGAACACCACGCTTCGGCGAACCGGTCGGCCTCGGCGTGCCGGTGGTCGAGCCGTCCGGCTCGCTCGGCTTCTTCGATCCCGGGCGCGCGCCGGAATCAGAGCCGGGCGGCTTCGCCCGCCGCTTCGCCGCCCGGCCGCTGGCGCTCGGCGGCGCGTTCGCCTGAGCCGCCGGCCGCGTCGCCGCGCCAGCCGGGCGCCTGCGCCTGCAGCGCGGCCAGGCCGAGCAGGCTGAGCTCGAAGCCCGAACCGCCATTGACGCGCAGCAAGCCGGCTCGCCACAAGGCGAGGCAGGCCGCTTCGTCCTCGCGCCCTTCGATTCGCCAGCGTGCATCGCTCGCGGCCTGCGCGAGGATCGCGAGCTGCGGCAGGGTGAGCGGGAACGAAGCAGCGACGCGTGCGCGTGGAACCGACATGAGGCACTCCAACCCGTGCTGCATCCGCGTGAGCACGATTTTCAGGATCGAGGAAAGAGATGCCGGTTTCGCCTGGCAGGCGACGGCTTTCGGGTCACGAATGCAAGCCCGATGCCAGTCCGGCACGTGGGTTGCAACAACCACCGATCGGTCGCAATGAACGCCGCATGACGGGCGAATCTGCATGCCTCGTCACACCCTGTCCTGTCTTCTCGTCGCCGCGCTGCTCGTCGGCGCCGCGGCCGCTGCGGATCTCGGTGAAGCGCCACGCCTCGGCGCCTCGCCGCGCGACGTCGCGACCGCGCACCGCCTGCCGCCGCTGCGCGAGGGCCGCGATCCGGTGCTCGCCGCCGAGCTCGGTGCCTTGCAGGTCGGCGCACGCGCCCGCGCGCTCGGCCTGACGCCCGATTCCGCGAGCCACGCATGGAGCGACGCGAACGCCACGCTGCAAGGCGCGCGCACACGCCTCGCCGCACCGCCGCCGCGCACCGTGCACACGTTCGCCGGCACGACCGCGTCGCGCCTGAACGCCGTCCTCGCCGATCGCTCGATCGGCGCCGTCCGCGTCACCGCGCCGGTGCTGCGCATCGACGTGCCGCTGACGATCGAGCGCTCGGACCTGCGGCTCGACCTCGGCGGCACGGAACTGCGTTCGCTCGACGATGGGCCGCGCTTCCTGGTGCGCGTCGCCGGCGCCTCGCGGGTCGCGCTGACGGGCGGCGTGTTCGCCGCCGGCCGCTGGGGCGTGCTGGTCGAGCGCGCCCGCGACGTGACGCTGGCCGACGCGCGCTTCCAGGACCTGCGTGAGGGCGGCATCACGGTCACGGCGTCGACCGGCACCGTCGTCGCCCGCTCGCGCTTCGCCGGCCTCGGCGGTGCCGCGGTGCTGCTGCACGGCCGCACGGAGCGCACGGCCGTGCTCGACAACGAGATCGTCGCGAACCGCGGTGCGTCGAACTGGGCGGCCGGCATCGTGCTGACCGATCGGCAGGCCGCGGTGGCCAGCGACCCGGCGACCCTGTTGCAGGCCGATCGCTACTGGGCGCGCGAGCAGCCGATCCGCGACCGCCTGCAGGCGCCGCGCCGCAACGTCGTCGCGCAGAACCGCATCGCCGCGAACGCATCGTCGGGCCTGTACGTCGACGGCGCGATCGAGAACGTGATCGTCGACAACGTCATCGAAGGCAACTCGAAGGAAGGCGTCTGCCTCGACTACGGCGCGACCGCGAACGTGCTGGCGTCGAACGCGATCCGGCTGAACGGCAAGCGCTGGGGCAAGAGCGACGAAGAGCTGAAGCTCGACTTCGTCGGCGGCGATGGCCGGCTGGCGGACGGCACGCCGCCCGCGAAGACGCCGGGCATCTCGCTCGACAACGCGCTCTACAACGTCGTCTATGCGAACCGGATCGACCGCAACTTCGGCGGCGGCGTCAAGGCGGTGCGCGCCACGTGGTTCAACCTGATCGGCCTGAACACCGTGACCGACAACAACGAAGGCGCCAGCGAGCGCTTCCACTTCTTCGGCATCGAGCTCGGCGCCGCGCAGGCCGATGCCGCGTCGGACGAGCTCGACTTCGCGCCGAGCCGCGGCAACCTGGTGTTCGGCAACATGGTGCAGGGCGGGCATCACGCCGGCATCTTCCTCGGCGCCGGCTCGACCCAGAACGACGTGTTCGACAACACGATCCTCGGCGCACGCGCGTGGGCGATCGAGCAGCCGCTGCCGCAGGCCAACGCGACCCTCAACAACCTGACGAACCTGCCGTCGCGCCACATCGATGCCGGCCTCGACGCGAAGCTGCTCGAGTTGTCGAAGGGGCGGGCCGAGTAGCGCATTCGGCAGCGACACCTGGCCGCTGCATGGCGCCGCCATCGGTCACGCGGCACGACGCTTGCCGCGGTGCCGTCGGCTCGACTTCCCAGAACCTTCCATGTCCAAGACCCCTGTGTGGCGCGACGCGGTGACGAGCGGCAGCGCCGCGAGCGCGCTGTCGCTGATCGCGTTGATGCTCGGCGGCAAGCGCGAGAACGCATCGGCGGTGGCGCCGATCAACGCCGTCAGCCACTGGCTGCACGGCTCCGACGCCTACCGCGAGAGCCGGACCACGCTCGCCCACACCGCCCTGGGTGCGGGCGTGCACCATGCGTCGGCAATCTTCTGGGGCGGCCTCTATGCCCTGTTGCTCCGCCAGATGGCGACGAGCCGGCGGCCGTCGCAGCGCAGGCCGCACATCACCGGTGTTGCCGCGCCGGCGCTGTCGATGCCCGAGGTCGTCGCCGGTGCGGCCGTGGTCACTGCCGTCGCCGCGCTGACCGACCTGCGCCTGGTGCCGCCGCGCCTGTCGCCCGGCTTCGAGAACCGGCTCAGCCCGACCGCAGTCACGGCCGTCTACCTGGCGTTCGGCGCGGGCCTGGCGCTGGCCGGCATGGCGGCGCTCAGAACACGTTGAAGAGCCAGAGCAGCAGCGCGGTCAGCAGCAGCGACACGACGATCGAGCCGAGACAGCCGAGACGATTCGAGAAGAACAGGAACATGGAGGTCAGGCTTCCGCCGGCTCCGCTTCAGCCGCCGCGTGCTCGGGCGCCGGGCCGGTGGCCGCCGTGGCATCGGACGTTCCAGGATAGACGGCGCGCCAGAACGCCAAGGTCGTCATCTCGGCGAAGCCGGTACGGTAGTCGCGGCGCAGCCGCGGCAGGCGCAGCAGCAGCCGGCCGAGCGCGGGGATGAAGCGGCCGAGCGCGTCGAAGAAGCGCGCCCGGTCGTGGACCGCGAGGTAGCCGGTGCCGCTCGGCGCATGGTGGTACAGCACCCGCCGGTAGCGGAACACCGCGCTCGCGCTGCCGTGGAACGCCTTCTCCTGCACCGTCGTGCGGTTCATCAGCAGCGCGTCCGGCAGCAGGAAGCCCTGCAGGGTCAGCAGGCGCGCGAGGCGGCGCAGCTTGGCCTCCGGCTTGCGGCGCGGCCCGCGCACCGGCAGGCCGTCGGCTTCGAGCGGTTGCATCTTCTCGCTCGGCGTCCAGGCGCCGATCTCGTTGCGCACGTCCTGCAGGTCGAGGTTGCCGCGGAAGAACGCCGGACCCGTCAGCACGTGGCGCATCGCCAGGGTGACGGCGCGCGCGCTCGTGTACTGGTACGAGGTCAGCGACTTCACGAAGAGGCGCGTGCCGACCCAGAGGATGCGCGAGACCGCGCGGCGCTCCGACAGCAACGCGTGGACCAGGTGGTAGCGCGCGTCGAGGTAGGCGGTCAGCGGACCGTGCTTCGCGCCGAAGTCCTCGCCGTAGCAGGCGACGCCGTTGAGCGTCGTGATCTCGAACCCGTTGCCGAGCCCGAAGAAGATGTCGTCGCCGCGCACGAAGAACGGGAACGGGTACTGGCGGATCTCGGCGATCGGAAATGCGAAGAACCACCAGGCGCCGTAGTCGGGCCGCACCATCGAGCGCTCGGCCTCGAGCAGGTCGCCGACCCGGCGCACGTCGAGCCCGCTGTGCAGCGGCTCGACCTTGCCGTCGAAGCGCGCGCCCTTCTCGATCAGATGCCACGGCGCGAGCTCGCGCAGCAGCGCGCCGGCGACCGCGAGCTGCGGCCGATCGCTGTGGCGCAGCAACGCGAACGCGCGGGCGATCGATTCGGTCTCGCACGACGCGTCGTCGTCCATGAACAGCGCATGGGTGTGGCGACCGCCGTCGATCAGCTCGAGCAGGCCGCGCACGAAGCCGCCGGTGCCGCCGAGGTTGCGGTTCGGGATGTGGGTGATCGCCGGGTGCGCCGGCACCGCGAGGTTGCGCGAGTTGTCGACCACCGTCAGCGTCAGGTGCTCGCGCATGTCGGGCCGGTCGAGCAGCGAGGCGATGCGGGCGATCGCGGGACCGACCTGGGCCTGCCGGTTGAAGTGGGTGATGACGAGCCCGAGGCGCACGTCGCGCAGCGGCGGATCGGGCGTCAGGTAGTCCGCGGCGTCCAGCCTTCCGTCCGTCAGCGCGCGGATGCGGACGTACAGCATGCCGTCGCGCAGGCCTTCCCACGGATCGATCGGCAGGTCGAACGGCTGACCGGGCTGGAGTTGCACGTTGCATTCGCCGAGCCACACCGTGACCTGCGCGAGCCGGTGCAGGCCGACCGTGACGACGAAGCGGCCCTCACCGGCCAGGCGCAGCACCAGCGCGCGGATCGTGCAGTGGCGCTTCCACGCGCCGACCGTCAGGCCGTTGTAGAAGGTGTCGGTGCTGGCGACGCCGCCGGCCTCGAAATGCAGGCCGGGCGCCGCCAGCGACGTCCAGGCGCGGTCGTTGTGGCGCACGTACATCTCGGTCTCGGCATGCACCTCGAGATTCGGCAGCACGAGGCTTTGCAGCGTATTCATCGCATCCATTCCGCTTGCTTCGTTTGCCGTCAGGCGATGACCTGCGCGCGCACCAGCGACGCGTACAGGCCGCCGCGCGCGACCAGCTCGTCGTGCCGGCCCGACTCGACGACGCGGCCGTGGTCCAACACATGGATGCAGTCGGCATGGCGCACGGTGCTGAGGCGGTGCGCGATCAGGATCAAGGTGCGCTCGCCGCGCCAGCGCTCGATCGACTGGTGCACCGTGCGCTCCGACTCCGAATCGAGCGACGCCGTCGCCTCGTCGAAGACCCAGATCGCCGCCTCCTTGTAGAGCGCGCGCGCGATCGCGAGCCGTTGGCGCTGCCCGCCCGACAGGCGGCTGCCGTTGGTGCCGATGCGGGTCGCGCCGCGTTCCGGCAGCGCGGCGACGACGTCTTCGAGGTCGGCGGCGCGGAGGCACGCTTCGATGCGCGCCGGGTCCTTCGGCTGCGCATAGGCGACGTTGTCGTCGATCGACCCGTCGAACAGCACCAGTTCCTGGGAGACGACCGCGAACTGGCGCCGCAGTGCGGCCTTGCGGATCGACTCGACCGGCCGGCCGTCGATCAGCACGCGTCCGCCGGACGGCGCGACGAAGCCGAGCAGCGTGCTGACAAGGGTCGACTTGCCGCCACCCGACGGCCCGACCAGCGCGACCGTCTGGCCCGCACGGATCACGAGGTCGAGACCATCGAGCGCCGGCCGTTCGCTGCCGGCGTGGACCACGCGGGCGTGTTCGAACCGGATCTCGTCGTGAAACGCGTCGAAGCCGCACGTGCCGGTGTCGGGCTCCGGCGGCGTGTCGATCAGATCGAAGCAGGCACGACCCTGGATCAGGCCGCCGACGATCGGCTGCGTCACGTCGGTCAGATGGCGCAGCGGCGAGATCGTCATCAACAGCGCCGTCACGAACGCGACGAAGTCGCCGACCGTGGCGCCGGCCCGGCTCGCATCGACCAGCGCGAGCGTGACGATCAGCGCGACGCCGATGCTGGCGACGAGCTGGGTCAGCGGCGTCATCAGCGCGCCGGCGGTGGTCGCCTTCATCGTCATGCGGCGCAGGTGCCGCGCCTCGTCTTCGAAGCGGCGCCGCTCGAACGCCTCGGCATCGAAAGTGCGCACGACGCGCCAGGCGCGCGCGATGTCGTCGACGACGCCGGTCAGCCGGATCTGCGCTTCGTACGACTGGCCGCCGACCGCGATCACGCGGCGCTGCACCTTGCGGACGACGAACGCGAGCAGTGGGAACGAGACCAGCGACACCAGCGTCAGCTTCCAGTTCAGGTAGAACAGGTAGCCGAGCAGCGCGAGCAAGGTCGTGCCGTCGCGCAGCACCGTGGTGGTCGCACCGACGAGCTGGTCGGTCGCATTCTTCGGATCGTTGATGACGCGCGTCGCGACGACCCCGGGGCTGAGATGCGCATAGAGCGATGCATCGGCGCGCAGGATCGCCTGGATCAGGTCGGTGCGCAGCACGAGCACCGCCTTCGCGGCGGCCCAGGCGAACAGGTAGTTGCCGGCGAACGCAAGCGTGCCGCGCACCACGAACAAACCGATGATCGCGACCGGCACCAGCGCGATCGGGAACGGCAGCTGCGTCTGCACGCCGTTGTCGATCAGGTACTTGAAGAGCGCCGGCAGCAAGGGATCGACCGCCGCGGCGGCGAAGAACGCGAGGACGCCGAGCACCACCGCGCGGCCGTACGGCCGCAGGTAGCGCAGCAGGCGCCGCGCGCTCGCCGACAGCGAGTTCGCGACCGGCGCGCGCACGGGTGCCCGCTCGGGCGCCGTCGCGGCGGGTTCAGCGCGCGTGCAGGTGCTTGCGGCGTCCATTGATCCGTCTCAGCCAGTACGACAGGCGCTCGAGCGGCGCGAGCGGCACGTCCTTCACCTTGCGTTCGATCGAGTACTTCGCGACCGCGCGCACTTCCTGCAAGCCGTACTTGCGGACGACGCGGCGCGCATCGGCGCGCGGGTCGAGGTCGCGGTGGTTGCGATACAGCTCGCCGCCGACCGGGCGCGTATGGCGGACCGGCGTGGCGTCGATGATCGCGACCCCTTTCAGTCCGGCGCGCTCGCAGAGCGTCGGCCAGACCCAGTCGAGGCCCCAGCCGCTCGGACTCTCCGAGAACGTCGGCGCGCAGACCTGCAGCGCGGCGCGGCTGAAGATCGGCGCCATCACCTCGACGAAGCGGGTGTAGCGCAGATGGCAGTCGGGCTCCTGCAGCAGCGTGTTCCAGGTGTGGTACGAGTTCCGCGTCAGCGCCGGCTGCGCGAGGCAGAGGCGATGCGCATGGAAGAACGCGAACATCCGGTCGATGCCGTCGGTGTCGACCGAGAGGTCGTCGTCCGGCAGCCAGACCGCGTCGTAGCGCTCGATCCGATCGCGATGCGTCTTCAGCAGGTCGGCCAGGCACGGCCACTTCGGTCCCGTGCGCTGCTCGTAGAAGTCGGCATCGCCCTGCCAGCGCGCCGGCGTCTGGCCGTAGTAGCTGATGAACAGGTCGAAGTCGCGCTGCCGGCCGGCGATCCATTCGCGGTGCAGCGACGCATCGCCGGCGCGCAGCACGATCAGGTTGCGCGGGCGGCGCGAATGCTCCTCGGTCACGATGCGGCTTGTCCTTCCTGGCCTGGTCAACGCGCTGGCCGGTCGGCGAGCGAGGCACGCTGCGGCCGGGCGTCCTGACGGAGCCCGAGCCGAAGCGCCTGGCGCGCCTGCCAGTTCTGCATCGAGTAACGGGCCTGCAGCACGAATTTCCTGATCCGCACGGCCGGCGCGCGCGATCGGCGCCGGCCCTCGATCGTCGACAGCAGGCTCGATGGCGCCGGGTACACCGGATACGGCCATACGCCGTGCACGCGCAGGTCGCACTCCCACCAGTGGCGCAGGTCGACATCGATCGGACGGCCGAACGGGATGCGGCGGGCGAGCAGCTTCTCCGCCGCCTCGCGCCGGATGACGTAGGCCGATGTCAGACCGGGGACACGGCGGTAGGCGATCAGCTGCCGGCCGGCATCGAGCGGCCAGCGCGATGCCGCCGATTCAGGCCGGCGGCCGATCAGCTTGACGATGTCCCACGGGCGCTCGGTGCAATCGATCGCCTGCAAGGTCTCGGGCAGGCCGGGATCGATGTCGACGTCGTCCTCGAAAACGGCGATGCGCGCCTCCTTGCTGTCGACGAGGTGCTGCCACACGAGCAAATGACTCGCGTAGCAGCCGATCTCGCCGGCCTGCAGCGGCCGGTGGTACTGGCGAGCGTTGAGATGCGGGCTGTACAGCAGCGCGCGCTGCGCTTCGGTCACGTCGCGGCCGACGACCGCGTCGAAGCGATGGGCGGACAGACCGACACGCGCGAACTGGCGGCTCACCGCAGCCCAGCGGTCGCGCTCGGTGGCGAGGTTGATGACGACGATCTTCATGGGGAGATGTGAGGGGTCGAAGGGGTGCCCGGCACGTCGAGCGGCGGCCACCTCGGACGAAATGAGCAAGCGGTCGAGGAAACATGGCAAGGGCGGTGCCTTGCCTGGATCCGGAATCGGTCCGTGGGTCCCGTGCGAAGACCCGCGCGTCGCTAATCCGGCAACTGCTTGACCACACCGGCCGCGGCAAGCGCCAGCGAACTGCCTTCTCCCGGACCTTCCGGCGCGCCGAGCGGCGCGCAGCCGCCGGCGGTCGACATCGCCTCGCGGCGGTGGTGCGGCGTCTCAAGGCCCTCGCCCTCGACGGCCCGCATCTCGATGCGAGGCGCGCTCGTCAGCACGTCGCCGAAGATCGTCGCGAAGGCGACGTCGGCGGCATCGCGTCCGGTGCCGAAGCGCATGAAGCCCATCGGGATGCCGGTTCCCGACGCGTCGAACAGGTACCAGCAGCGGTCCAGGTAGACCTCGACGTAGGCATGGAAGTCCGGCGGGCCCAGCGACGGGCGCGCACCGTAGTCGGTGCCGGTCGCGATCCGCGCCGGGATGCTGAGCGCGCGACACAGCGCGATCATCAGATGCGTGAAGTCGCGACAGACGCCGACCCGCTCGATCAGCGTGTCGACCGCCGACGTCGTCGAGTCGGTCGTGTTCGACGCGAACGTCACGTGCTGCTGCACCCAGTGCTGGATCGCCAGCACCCGGCTGTAGCCGGGGCACAGGTGGCCGAATTCGTCCCAGGCCAGCTTCAGCAGCCGATCCGACTGGCAGTAGCGGCTGGGATAGATGTACGGCACCACGTCGAGCGGCAGGCGGCGGACCGGCACTTCGGCCAACGTGTCGGGGTCGGCGAAGTGGTGGGCGACGTTCACCTTCGCGGCATAGCCGATGCGCAGCGGACCCGGCGCGGCATGCAGGCGCATGAAGCGCGTGTCCGTGGCCGCGTCCGTCAGGATCTCGGGGACGACGGGCTGGCTCAGCTCGAGGCGCTCGTCGTCGACGGTCTGCTGCGGCGTCTGCGCGGCGTGGATGTTGAACACGAAGTCCGCTCCGTCCGAACCGCGGATCTCGTATTCCAGCGTCAACTCGAGGTCAAGGCGGACCAAACTGCCTCCAGGAAACTCGCGGCCGATGCTCCGCAAAGACGGGTCGACCGGGGATGCCCGTCCACCCTCGCGACCGCAGGCTCCGGTCGTGTCAGTCCTCCATCATGCAACCGCGGGTTCGGATTCGGCGCGATCGTCCGCCGCAGCCGGCTCCGCCGGGCGGGGTTCACCGACGAAGCGCTCCAGCCATTCGAGGATCCGCTCCGACGCGTCCTCGCGGCACGACGGCCGGCCGGTGCCGAGGAAGCTGTGCCCCTCGCCCGGGTACAGCACCAGCTCGGTCGGCGTCTCGCCGGCGCGGTAGAGGCTGACGAACAGCTCTTCCGACTGGCACTTCGGGCAGCGTTCGTCGTCCTTGCCCTGCAGGAACAAGGTGGGCGTCGTCGATTGCTCGATGTACTGCAGAGGCGAAAGCTCGCGCGCGATGCGGCGGTCGAACCGGGGCTTCGAGTTCAGGTAGTACGGATCGGCATAGAAGCCGCCGTCCGACGTGCCGTAGTGCGTCTCGATGTTGCCGACCGGCGCCATCACGACCGCCGCGCGGAACAGGTCGGTATGCCCGGTCGCCCAGCTGCTCAGGTAGCCGCCGTACGACTTTCCCGACACGGCGACGCGCTCGTCGCAGAAGCCCTCGGCCTGCAGCTGGCGGATCGCACCGAGGTGCTGCGGCAGGTCGTACTCGCCCCAATGGCCGGCGAGGCGCTGGCAGAACTCGCGGCCATAGGTCGCCGAGCCGACCGCGTTCAGCGCCAGGACGGCCCAGCCGCGCGAGCACAGCACCTGCCAGAACACGTTGCTGTCGTAGTCGAGCAGCGCGTAGGCGGCCGGGCCGCCGTGCATGTCGCTGAGCAGCGGCCTCGGCCTGTCCACCTCGACATCGGCGTGCAGCAGCCAGCCTTCGATCTGCTCGGTGCCGCCGCGACCGGTCGGCACCTCGAACGAGCGCGCCTCGACCTTGATCGGCGTGCGCTCGGCCCACCACGGGTTCAGGTCGCTGAGCTTGATCTCGCCGGCGCCTTCTCGGTCGCAGGCCCACAGCTCGCTCGGCAGTGCCGGGTGGTCGACGCTGTAGACCAGGCGATCCGGCGTGCAGGCGAAGGCGCCGAGCTGACGGTCGCCGGCCGCGAGCACCGTCGGCTCGCCGCGCGGAACCGAGAGGGAGACGACCTGGTGCCGGCCGCGCGTCGCGCGCACGAACGTCATCGACGCGCCGTCCGCAGCCCAATGGATCGACTCGGGGTCGGCGATGTCGATGTCGTCGCCGCCGAGCTCGTCGACCTGTCCGGATGCGATGTCGACAGTCCAGAGCCTCGACTCGGCATCGCCTTCGGCGATCGCGCCGATGAAGGCGATCTGCCGGCCGTCCGGCGACCAGGTCGGCTGCATCACCATCGCATGCGCCGTGGTCAGGCGGCGATGGGTGCCGTGCTCGATGTCGCCGACCCACAGGTCGTAGCGGTAGGCGGCCCGGCCTTCGCCGGTGCGCGTGTAGGCGACCTGCCGGCCGTCGGGCGAGACGTCGAAGCCGAAGACGTCGAACGGTCCGTCGGTGAGCTGGCGGTGCGCACCGGTCGCGCGGTCGAGCCTGAACAGGTGGATCTGGCGCTGCAGCAGGTAGCCGATGCCGTCTTCCTTGTACGGCAGGCGCCAGGCGAGCTCGGGCTTGCAGCGCTTGCGTTCGGTCGGCGGCTGGGCACGTCGGCCGCGCTGATCCGGATCGACGGTCACCGCGGCGGTGATGACGAAGTCGCGGCCGTCGGGCATCCAGCGCAGGTTCATCACACCGGCCGGCAGCTGGCCGACCTGCTCGGCCGAGCCGCCGTCGACCGGTGCGACATGCACCTGGCTCGAGCCGCCGCGCGACGACAGGAAGGCGAGCCGATCGCCTTGCGGCGACCAGCGCGGCGAAGAGTCGGTGCCGGCGCTGCACGGCAACTGAGCGCCGCCGCTGCCGTCGAGCGCGAACTGCCAGAGAAAAGTGCGCTGCGCGTCGCCTTCGCGGTCGATCGACGACACGCTGCAGACCGCGCGGTCGAGACCGGCGACGCAGTGCAGGCTGCCGATCTTGCGGTGCAGGTAAAGGTCATCGACGGTGAACGGCTGAGGCATGAGAAGGGAGGCGAGCGAGTCATGGAAGGTCCTGTCCGTGTCTGGCAATCCACTGGCCTGCGCGAGCAGCGGCCCTAGGTGATCGCCTTCCGGGGGGACGGGGCGTCGTTCAGTACAGCAACCGGCAACGAATCGTGTCCGGCACCGTGCACAGGTCGCCGAGCGCCGGGTCATGGCGGTCGTCGTCGACGTCGATGACGACATAGCCGACCTCCGCGTTCGTGCTCAGGTACTGCGCGGCGATGTTGATGCCGGCCGCCGACAGCTTCTCGTTGACGTGGGCCAGCACGCCGGGCACGTTGCGATGGATGTGCAGCAGGCGGCTGCGGCCGGTGTGCTGCGGCAGCGCGACCTCGGGGAAGTTGACGGCCGAGGTCGTCGAGCCGTTGCTGCGGTAGCGGATCAGCTTGGCGGCGACTTCCTTGCCGATGTTGACCTGCGCCTCGGACGTCGAGCCGCCGATGTGCGGCGTCAGCAGCACGTTGTCGAAGCGCCGCAGCGGCGA
>Ga0307411_10000351_pt1 | contig 15517 bp, 12 predicted proteins | sample DK1Ometagenome_2_FD_203712 | JGI IMG/M metagenome (GOLD analysis project Ga0307411, IMG submission 203712) | Maize rhizosphere microbial communities from greenhouse at UC Davis, California, United States - DK15-O-1 | ecosystem: Host-associated > Plants > Roots > Rhizosphere > Soil | place: USA...
CGCCGGCGCGCCGACGGCCGCGCAGCGTCCGGCCGGCGGCGCACCGCTCGCCGCCCCCGCCGGCGTGACGCGCCCGAAGTCGCCGCCGACGCAGTGACCGGTACCGCGTCCGCGGTGCGCGACGTCAGCTTCCTCGCCGCGGCCAAGTACGCGCCCCTCCTCGCCGGGTCGCAGGCCGGCGTGGTGCTCGTGAGCCCCGAGCTCGCTGGCTTCGCCGGCGAGTCGCCGGCCCACGTGGTAGTCGAGAAGCCGCACGAGGCGCTCCTCGCCCTGCTGCCGGTCCTCTACCGCGCTCCCGCGCGCGAGCCGGGCGTTCACCCGACGGCGGTTTTGGGCCGTGGCGTACGACTCGGCGACGGCGTCACCGTGGGGCCGTACGCCGTGCTCGGCGCCGGCGTCACGCTCGGCGATCGGGCGTGGGTGGGACCGCACTGCTCCGTGGGTGCGGGCGTCACGGTCGGCGACGACTCGCGGTTGCACCCGCACGTGACGCTCTACGAGGGGGCCGTCGTCGGTCGCCGCGTGACGCTGCACGCCGGCGTGCGCGTGGGCAGCGACGGCTTCGGCTACGTCTATCGCGAGGGGCAGCACGAGAAGATCCCGCACGTTGGTCGGTGCGTGATCGGGGACGACGTCGAGATCGGCGCCAACACGACGATTGATCGCGGAAGCATAGACGACACGGTGATCGGCGCGGGGACGAAGATTGACAACCTCGTCCATGTCGGTCACAACGTGCGTGTCGGGCGGCTCTGCCTGATCATGGCGCAGGTGGGGATCGCCGGCTCCGCGCACATCGAGGACGGCTGCATCCTCGCCGGCCAGGCCGGCCTCGGCGGCCACATCACGGTGGGCAAAGGGGCGCGCATCGGCGGACAGGCCGGCGTGTTCGGAGACGTTCCGGCCGGCGAGACTTGGTCGGGCTACCCCGCGCGGCCGCACCGCGAGGCGATGCGCGCACAGGCAGCGCTGTTCAAGCTCGCCGGCCTCCTTCGGGGCATCGAGCGGCTGCTCGCGGAGCGGCCCGGATGAGAGCGGCGCGCGCGAAGGCCCGGCCGTCGGGCGCGGCGAGCCCCGCGAACGAGAACGGCGGCGGACGGCGGACGGTCGCCCGGCGCGTCACGCTCGAGGGCATCGGCCTGCATCTCGGCGTGCCCTGCCGCCTCACCTTCGCGCCGGCGACCGGCGGCGAGGGGATCGCGTTCCTCCGTACCGACCTTCCGCGCCCGGCCCGCGTACCGGCGGTCGTCTCGAACACGACGCTGTCCGAGCGCCGCACGCAGCTCGGGGAGGGCGAGCGGGCGCTGCACACGGTCGAGCACGTGCTGGCCGCCGTCGCGGCGTCGGAGATCGACGACTTGCTGATCGAGATGGACGGGCCCGAGCCTCCGATCCTCGACGGCAGTGCGGGCCCGTTCTTCGACGCGCTCGCCGAGGCCGGCACCGCGCCGAGCGGCGGCAGCGTCGAGTACCTGGAGCTGGCCGAACCCGTGCGCGTCATCGACGGCGAGTCGGTCTACGAGGCGTACCCGGCCGACGAGCTGAGCGTCGAGGTGACGATCGACTTCCCGCACCCCCTCATCGGGCGGCAGGCGGGGCGCTGGGTGGTGACGCGGGAGAGCTTCGCGCGCGAGCTGTCGCGCGCGCGGACCTTCGGCTTCGTGCACGAGGTCGAGTCGCTGCGCGCGAAGGGACTGATCCAGGGCGCCTCCACGGAGAACGCGGTCGTCCTCGACGAGCGCGGCGTGGTGGACAACGCGCTCCGCTGGCCCGACGAGTTCCTGCGCCACAAGGCGATGGACTGCGTCGGCGACCTCGCGCTCGCCGGCCGGCGCGTGCGGGCGCGGGTCGTGGCCTACAAGCCGAGCCACCGCGGGACGGTGACGCTCGTCCGTGAGATGACCAAGCTCGCCCGACCGGCGAGCCCGCAGCAGCCCACCCCGACGACGGTGCCGAGTACCGTGCTTGGAATCGAAGAGATCATGAAGGTGCTCCCGCACCGCTACCCATTCCTCCTCGTGGACCGGATCCTCGAGGTCGAGCCGGGCAAGCGGGTCGTCGGGCTCAAGAACGTCACGATCAACGAGCCGTTCTTCCAGGGGCACTTCCCGGGGCACCCAATCATGCCCGGCGTGCTCATCATCGAGGCGATGGCCCAGGTGGGAGGGATGCTCCTCCTCGGCTCGCTCGTCGACGCAGAGGAGAAGGTCGTCTACTTCATGTCGCTCGACAACGTCAAATGGCGCCGTCCGGTGAAGCCTGGGGACCAGTTGCGCTTCGAGCTCGAGCTGACGCAGGTGCGCGGCACGGTGTGCAAGATGCGCGGGCTCGCCAAGGTGGACGGAGAGGTCGTCGCCGAGGCGGACATGGCGGCGATGGTGCGCGACAAATGACCGCCACAGCGACCATCCATCCCAGCGCCGTCGTCTCGCCCGACGCGAAGCTGGGCACGGGAGTCGAGGTCGGCCCGTTCGCGATGATCGGCGAGGGGTGCGAGATCGGCGACGGCTGCGTGATCGCGCCGCGCGCGACGCTGGAGCGCAACGTTCGCCTCGGGGCCAACGTGAAGGTCGGCATCGGGTCGGTGCTCGGCGGCGACCCGCAGGACCTCAAGTTCCGCGGCGAGTTCACGACCGTCGACATCGGCGACGGGACGACGATCCGCGAGTACGTCACGGTCAACCGTGGAACCGCCCAGTCGCAGCGCACCTCGGTCGGGAAGAACTGCTTCCTGATGTCGTACGTTCACCTCGCCCATGACTGCCACCTCGGCGACGCCGTCATGATCTCGAACGGTACGCAGCTCGCCGGCCACGTCACGGTCGAGGACCGCGCAATTCTCTCGGGCCTCTCGGCGGTGCACCAGTTCGTGAAGATCGGCCGGCACAGCTTCGTCGGCGGGTGCTCGCGGGTGTCGAAGGACGTGCCGCCCTTCCTCAAGGCGGTCGGGAACCCGATCAAGCTGTACGGGCTGAACAGCGTCGGCCTGCAGCGCAGCGGCTTCGCGGACGACGTCGTGCGCGACCTCAAGCGCGCCTACCGAATCGTCTTTCGCTCCGACTTCAACGTCTCGCAAGGACTGGAGCGGGCGCGAGGCGAGGTGCCGCAGTCGGAGGAGGTCGTGCACTTCCTGCGCTTTATCGAGGAGAGCCAGCGCGGGGTGGGCTTTTGACCGGGGCGCGGGTTCTCCGCATCGGCGTCGTCGGGGCCGGGGGGCTGGGCTACCACCACGTGCGCATCCTGCGCGACGTCGAGGGAGCGGAGCTCGTCGGCTTCCACGAGGCGCGCCCGGAGCGCGCGGCGGCGGTCGCCTCGGAGCTCGGCGTCCGCGCCTACCCGTCGCTGGAGGCGCTGCTCGACGACGTGGACGCGATCACGGTCGTCGTGCCGACGCCAGCGCACTACGAGGTCGCGAAGGCGGCGCTGGAGCGCGGCAAGCACGTGCTGATCGAGAAGCCGCTCGCGACGACGCTCGACGAGGCCGACGAACTCCTGGCGATCGCCCGTCGCACCGGCGCGCTCGTGCAGACGGGGCACGTCGAGCGCTTCAACCGTGCGGTGCGGGCGGCACTCCCGCACGTGGACGCGCCGCGCTTCATCGAGAGCGACCGCCTGGCGCCGTTCAACCCGCGGGGCTCCGACGTCGCGGTCGTGCTCGACCTGATGATCCACGACATCGACCTCGTGCGCACGCTCGTCGGCGCGCACGTCGGCGACGTGGCCGCCGTCGGCGTGCCCGTCCTGACGCCGTTCGTGGACATCGCGAACGCGCGGCTGACGTTCGCCTCGGGGGCGGTGGCGAACATCACCTCGAGCCGCGTCTCCCGCGAGCGGATGCGGAAGGTGCGAATCTTCCAGCGCAGCGGCTACCTCTCGCTCGACCTGGCGGCCGGCGGCGGGGAGTTCTTCCGCATGCGGGAGGACGTGGACCTCGCCGAATTGGCGAAGGCCCCGCTCGCCCTCGAGGCGTTCGTCGAGCGCGTTCCGCTCGACGCGCCGGAGGGGGAGCCGCTACGCCTCGAGTTCGACAGCTTCGTCGCCGCCGCACTCAACGGCGGGCCGATCGTCGTGACCGGGGAGGACGGACGCGAGGCCCTCGCCGTCGCGCTGCGCATCGTGAGCGAGATCGAGCGCACGATGCCGGCCCTCGCCGGCGCCGGGCGGAGCGCCACGCCGGGTGCGTGAGGTCCTGTTCGTCGCCGGCGAGGCGTCCGGCGACCTGCACGCGGCCGGCGTCGCGCGCGAGCTGCGCACGCTGCGCCCCGACCTTGCCCTCGTCGGCATCGGCGGCGCGGCGATGGCCGCGGAGGGCGTGGAGCTCGTCGAGCACGCCGACCGACTCGCGGTGATGGGCTTCGTGGAGGTACTCAAGCACGTGCCGAAGCACTGGGCGCTGCTGCGACAATTGCGCCGCCGGCTGCGCAGCGGACACGTCGCGCTGCTCGTCGTCATCGACTACCCCGGTTTCAACATGAAGCTGGCGCGGGCCGCGACCGACGCCGCCGTCCCCGTGCTCTACTACATCACGCCGCAGGTGTGGGCGTGGGGCGCCGACCGCCTCGCCAAGCTCGCTTCCACGGTGACGAAGGGCGCCGTCATCCTGCCCTTCGAGGAGGAGCTGCTGCGCGCCCACGGCATCGACGCCACCTTCGTCGGGCATCCGCTGCTCGACCGCGCGCAGCAGCTCCCCTCGCGCGACGAGGCGCGGAGACAGCTCGGCCTCGCGCTCGACCGCCCCGTGCTCGCCCTCTTCCCCGGCAGCCGCGCGCAGGAGATCGAGCGCCACCTCGACGCGTTCGTGGCTTCGGCGCGGGAGCTGGAGCGGCGAGTGCCCGGCCTGCAGGTCGTCGTGAGCGTCGCGCCGACGGTCCGCCTCGATTCCGCCCGGTGCGCGTACCCGATGGCGCAGTCCGCGTCGTTTCCGGTGCTGCGGGCCGCCGACGCCGCGCTGTGCAAGAGCGGCACGACCACCCTCGAGGCGGCGGTCGCCGGCTGTCCACTGGTCGTCGCCTACCGCACTAACGCCCTCACTTACGCGATCGCTCGGCGGCTGGTGAAGATCCCTCACATCGGCCTCGTGAACGTCGTCGCCAACCGGGAGGTGGCGCGCGAGTTCGTGCAAGCGGGGCTCGAGCCGGCGGCGGTGGCCACCGCGCTGGCGCCGCTGCTGGACCCCCACTCTCCCGAGCGGGCCCGCGCGCTCGAAGGACTCGCCGAGGTCCGCGCGAGACTCGGCACGCCCGGCGCCGCCCGGCGCGTCGCGCGGATCGCGAGCGAGCTCGCGGGGTGAGCGATCCGCCCGCGCGTACCGAGGCAGCGTCGGAGGCGGCGTCCGTCGAGCGCCGGCTGCGGTGGCTCACGCGCGGCGGATACTACGCCATCCGTGCGCTCGCCGCGACGTGGCGGCTGCGCGTAGTCCACCGCGAGCCGGTGGACGCGCTGCGCGCCCGCGGGGAGCCGCTCGTCTTCGCGTTCTGGCACGGGCAGATGCTCCCGCTGCTCTACCAACATCGCGACGAGGGGGTCGCGATCCTCATCAGCGCGCACCGTGACGGCGAGCTGATCGCGCGCGTCGCCCACCGATTCGGATTCCGCACCGTCCGCGGCTCGACGTCGCGCGGTGGCGGACGGGCGCTGCTCGGGCTCGTGCGGGAGCTGGAGCAGGGCAGGGAGGTGGCCGTGACGCCCGACGGTCCGCGCGGGCCGGCCGAGCGCTTCGCGCCCGGCGCGCTTGTCGCCGCGCAGCGGGCCGGCGCGCACATCGTGCCCGTCGCCGCCACCGCGCACGCGGCGTGGCGGCTGAAGAGCTGGGACCGCTTCATGATCCCCGAGCCATTCGCGCGCGTGAGCGTCGCGTACGGGCCGCCGACTCGCGTACTCGCCGCCACGGCGCGCGACGCCGGCGGCGAGGCGGAGCGCTTCGAGGGGCTCATCGGCGAGGCGGTGGCGCGGTCGCGTGCCGCGGCGGCGCGATGACCAGCGGCGCGCGCGTGAGCACCGACGCGAGGTCGGAGGTGCAGGTCGTCGAGCGGCTCTGGTACGGCGAGGGGCGGGCGGCGCGCGCGGCGAGGCTCGGGCTCGTCCCGCTCGAGCTCCTCTACCGCGCCGCCGTCGGTGCTCGCGGCCGTCTCTTCGACCTCGGCCTCCTGCGGAGCGTCGCGCCGGACCTCCCCGCGCTCAGCGTCGGCAATCTGACCGTCGGCGGCACCGGGAAGACGCCGGTCGCCGCCTGGCTCGCCGGCGCGCTGCGGCGTCGGGGGGCGCACCCGGCGATCGTGCTGCGCGGCTACGGGGCCGACGAGCCGCTGGTGCACGCGGTGCTGAACCCCGACGTGCCGGTGGTCGCGGACGCCGACCGCGTGTCGGGCATCGCGACGGCCCACGCGCGCGGCGCCGACGTCGCGGTGCTGGACGACGCGTTCCAGCATCGGCGAGCGCGGCGCGTTGCTGACGTCGTGCTGCTCAGCGCGGACCGCTGGACCGCCCGCCGGCGTCACCTGCTGCCGGTCGGCCCGTGGCGCGAGCCGCTCTCCGCCCTGCGCCGCGCCTCGCTCCTCCTCGTCACGCGCAAGGCGGCCGACGCCGCGCGTGCGCGAACGGTGCTCGACGCGGCCAGCGCCGTCGCGCCGGCGGTGCCGGGCGCCGTGGTCTACCTCGCGGCTGGCGACCTGCACGCGGTGGCCGGCGCAGGCGGCTCCGAGCGTGCCCCCCTGCCGTTCGCGCGCCTCGCCGGCGCCACGGTCTTCGCCGTCTCGGCGATCGGCGACGCGGGAGCCTTCCACGCGCAACTCGTGCGGGGCGGCGCGCGCCTCGACCCGCCGCCCGCGGCCTATCCCGATCACTTCGCGTACGGCGCGGACGACGCCGGCCGTCTGGCGCGGGAGGGCGAGCGCGCCGACTACGTCGTCTGCACGCTCAAGGACGCGGTCAAGCTCGCCCCGCTCTGGCCTCGCGTGGGGCCCACCGTGTGGTATGTTTCACAGCGCGTCATCCTCGAGGTCGGGGCCCCGGCGGTGGAGCATGTCCTCGACACGGTGCTCGCCGCCCGCCGCCCCGAGGCGACCGACACCCATCCCCGCACAGCCGGTCCCGGCCGGCTCACAGACCCCGCTCATGGCCACCGACCTCCGCCTGCCGACCGATAAGATCGTCCGCCCCGACAAAGACCGCTTCCTCAACGAGGAGAACCCGTTCGAGGCGATGATGTCGCGCTTCGACCGGGCCGCGGAGCTGCTGGACCTCGAGCCGGGCATCTACAAGATCCTCCGTCACGCCGAGAAGGAGATCAAGATCTCGATCCCGGTGATGATGGACAACGGCGACGTCGAGGTCTACACCGGCTACCGGGTGCTGTACAACACGTCGCGCGGGCCGGCGAAGGGCGGGATCCGGTTCGACCTCAACGTGACGCAGGACGAAGTGAAGGCCCTCGCGGCGTGGATGACGTGGAAGTGCGCCGTCGTGAACCTCCCCTTCGGCGGCGCGAAGGGCGGCGTCATTTGCGACCCGCTCAAGATGAGCGTCGGCGAGCTGGAGCGGCTCACACGCCGCTACACCGCGGGCATCATCAACACGCTCGGGCCCGACTCCGACGTGCCGGCCCCCGACGTGAACACGAACGAGCGCGTGATGGCGTGGGTGATGGACACCTACTCGATGCACGTACGCCACACGGTGACCGCGGTCGTGACCGGGAAGCCGGTCGAGATGGGCGGCTCGCTGGGCCGGCGCGAGGCGACGGGGCGCGGCTGCATGTTCGTGACGCGCGAGGCGCTGCGACACCTCGGGATGCCGATCGCCGGCGCGACGGTCGCCGTGCAGGGCTTCGGCAACGTCGGCTCCGTCGCGGCGGACCTGCTCTCGAAGCAAGGGTGCAAAATCGTGGCGATCGGCGACCGCACGGGCGGCTACCACAACCGGCAGGGCCTCGACGTGGCGAAGGCGATCGAGCACGTGCGCGCGCACAAGACGCTCGAGGGCTTCGCGGGCGGCGACTCCATCACGAACGACGAGCTGCTCACCCTCGACGTAGACGTCCTCCTGCCGGCCGCCCTCGAGAACGTCATCACCTCGAAGAACGCCGCGCGCATCCGCGCCAGGGTGATCTGCGAGGGGGCGAACGGGCCGACGACCGCGGGCGCCGACTCGATCCTCGAGGAGAAGGGGGTCTTCGTCATCCCCGACATCCTCGCCAACGCGGGCGGCGTGACGGTGTCCTACTTCGAGTGGGTGCAGGACCGCGGCGGCTACTTCTGGACCGAGGACACGGTCAACAGCCGCCTCGAGGACATCATGACCAACAGCTTCCAGGCGGTGCTCGACCTGTCGCGACAGCACAAGGTGAACATGCGCACCGCCGCCTACATGTTGTCCATCAGCCGGGTCGCCACCGTGCACAAGCTCCGCGGCATCTACGCCTAGCCGGCCGCGCCGCGAAGGGCGGCTCGTGTCGTCGCCGCGACGCGCCGAGCACCGGCCGTGCGCTTCGTAATCGCCGTGGTCGGCCGGCCGAAGCACGCCGCGCTCGCCGCGGCGATCGCCGACTACGAGGCCCGCGCCGCGCGCTACTGGCCGCTCGAGACGGTGGAGGTGCGTGACGAGCCGGCGCGGGCGTCGTCGCCGCCCGACGCCGTTCGCGAACGTGAGTCCGAGCGTCTCGCGGCGCGCCTGCCCGCCGGCGCCGCGATCGTCGTCTGCGACGTGGGAGGGGTAGGCATGAGCTCGGAGGGGTTCGCGGCCTGGATGCAGAGCGCACGGGAGCGCGGGCGCGACGTCGCGATCCTGATCGGCGGCGCCTTCGGCCTCGCCGACGACCTGCGCGTGCGCGCGACGACTCGCCTCGCGCTCGCTCCGTGGACGCTTCCCCACGAGCTGGCGCGGCTGGTTCTCGCCGAGCAGTTGTACCGCGCGGGCACCCTGCTGCGCGGGGAGCCGTACCACAAGTGAGCGACGCTCGCGTCCGCGTCCGCACCGAGCCGCTCGGCGGGGGGCCGCTCGCCCGTCTCGCCGCGGCCGATCGAGTCCCGCAGTGGTACGCGCGCCGGCCGGCCGACCCGCGGGAGTGGTCGGCGCGATGTCGCGCCGTGCGCGAAGGTACGGGCCACCACTGGCTCGAGCCCCTGCGCCCGGGTTTCGGGCCGACACTGGCCCGAAGCGCAGCGGGCGAGCGCCTGGCGCGCGCCGCCACTTCGCCGGCCGGCGTCGTTGTGACGACGGGCCAGCAGCCCGGCCTCTTCGGCGGACCCGTCTACACCTGGTCGAAGGCGGTCGCCGCATTGGCCCTCGCCGACGCGCTCGAGGCTTCGTGCGGCGTCCCCGTGGCGCCCGTATTCTGGGCGGCCACGGACGACGCCGACTTCGAGGAAGCCAATGCCACCGCGGTCGCGCTGCCCGGCGGCGCGCGGCTGCTGCGCCTCGCCCGCACCGCGCCAGATGGCACGCCCATGTCCAGGACGCCGCTCGGCGCCGACGTCCATGCGGCGCTGGCGGGACTCGCCGAGGCGGCCGGCTCCGCGGCGTCAGGCGCCGTGCTCGACGTGGCGCGTGACGCCTACTCGGCCGGCGCGACCGTCGGCGGAGCGTTCGTCGCGCTGCTCCGGGCGATTCTCGAACCGCTGGGCGTCGCCGTGCTCGATGCCTCGCACACCTCGGTGCGCGAAGCTGGAGACGCGCTGCTGCGCCGCGCCCTCGGCGGCGCGACCGACGTGGATCGCGCCGTCGCCGAACGGGCACGCGAGATCGCGGCGGCGGGCCACGAGCCGCAGGTTCCGCCGGTCGCCGGGCTCTCGCTCGTCTTCGTGGACGGCGCGTCGGGCGAGAAGCGTCGCGTGCGGCTGGACGAGGCGGGAGTCGTCGCGGCGCGCGCTGCCACGGGCACACTCGGCCCCAACGTCCTGCTACGCCCCGTCGTCGAGCGGGCCATTCTCCCCGCGGTCGCGTACGTCGGCGGTCCGGGCGAGATCGCGTACTTCGCCCAAGTCGGCGCGGTCGCGTCCGCGCTCGGCGCGCCAGAGCCGTTGATCGTGCCGCGCTGGTCGTGCACGGTCGTCGAGCCACAGATCGCGCGACTGCTCGCCCGGCTCGGGCTCGACGTGGAGGACCTTGCGCAGCCACACGCCGCCGAGAGGCGGCTCGCGCGCGCCGCCGTGCCGGTCGAGATGAGCACGGCACTCGCCGACCTGCGCGCCGCCGTCGGCGCGCGGAGCGCGGCGGTGCGCGCCGCGCGCGACGCCGTCGGCCCGGCCACGCTGCCGCCGTCGGCGGCGGACGGACTGGAGCGCGCGCTGCTCGCCCGACTCGCGCGCTTCGAGCGTCGCGTGACGGCGGCGCAGAAGCGAGCGTCCGCGGAGCTGATGCGTGACGTGGCGACGGCGCGCGGTGCGCTCTTCCCGTTCGGCGTGCGACAGGAGCGCAAGCTCAATCTGCTGCCGACGATCGCGCGCCACGGACAGGACGTGCTGGCCGAGATGCGCGCCGCAGCGGCGGCCCACGCCGCGTCGCTGGTCGGCGCTCCGTCGGCGCCGGCGGCAGCGCCGCTGGACGGAGCTCGGAGCGGTGTCGTCGCCGGCTGACGTGGGCACCGAGGCGGCGGCGGCCGAGGCGCCCGACCCGCCTCGGCCGCCGCGCGCCGAGCGCACGGGACGCTTCGCTGCCCTCATCGCGCTGGGAATTCTCCTGACCCGCGTCTTCGGTCTCGTCCGGCAGCGCATCTTCGGCCACTACTTCGGCACGAGCGACGCCGCTGACGCCTTCAACGCCGCTGCCCGCATCCCGAACTTCTTGCAAAACCTGTTCGGGGAGGGGGTGCTCTCGGCCTCGTTTATTCCCGTCTACGCGGGGCTTCTGGCGCGCGGCGAGCGCGAGGCGGCAGACCGACTCGCCGGCGTCGTCGGCGCGCTGCTGGCGCTCGTCACCACGATCCTCGTCGCACTCGGCGTGGCGCTCACGCCGCTGCTCGTCTCGACCGTCGCGATGGGCTTCACGGGGGAGAAGCGGGAGCTCACCGAGCTGCTCGTGCGCATCATGTTCCCCGGCATCGGCCTCCTCGTGTGCTCGGCCTGGTGCCTCGGGATCCTCAACAGCCACCGGAAGTTCCTGCTGTCCTACACGGCGCCCGTGGCGTGGAACCTCGTTCTCATCGCCGCCATCTGGTGGTGGGGCCGCCAGGGAGCCGCGCTGCCGCGCCTCGCCGTCGTCGCGGCGTGGGCGGCGGTCCTCGGCAGCGCCCTGCAGTTCGGCGTCCAGCTGCCCACCGTGTTCCGGCTCGCGCCGGGGATCCGCCCGTCGCTCCACACCGCGTCCGGTCACGTGCGCTCCGTGGTGCGGGGCTTCGCGCCGGTGTTCGTCGGACGCGGCGTCGTGCAGATCAGCGGCTACATAGACGCCAGCATCGCCACCCTCATCGCGCCCGGCATTCTCTCGGTCTTCACCTACGCACAGGCGCTCTATCTGCTCCCCGGGAGCCTGTTCGGCATGTCCATTTCGGCCGCCGAGCTGCCGGCGATGGCAAGCCTCACCGGCTCGGGGGAGGAGGTCGCGACGCACCTTCGCGGGCGGCTGAACGCGGGACTGCAACGAATCGCGTTTTTCATCGTCCCATCGGCGGTCGCCTTCCTCGCGCTAGGGGACGTCGTCGCCGCGCCAGTATTTCGGACCGGTCGATTCACGCAGGCGGACGTGCGGTGGGTCTGGGCCGCGCTCGCCGGCGCCTCGCTCGGTCTCCTCGCCTCGACACTCGGCCGACTGTACTCTTCTACTTTCTACGCGCTCCGGGACACACGCACCCCGCTCCGCTTCGCCGTCGTCCGCGTGCTGCTCACGCTCGTCCTCGGGTACAGCTCTGCCCTCGTACTGCCGCGCGCACTCGGCGTGGACCCGAGGTGGGGAATCGCCGCGCTCACCACGGCGTCGGGCGTCGCCGGATGGGTGGAGTTCGCCCTCCTTCGGCGGGCCCTCGACCGCCGGCTCGGACCGACCGGTGTCGCGCTCCGCTACGTCGGCAAGCTTTGGCTCGCCGCCGGACTCGGCGCGGCGGCGGCGTGGGGCGTCAAGCTCGCGCTCGGCACCGAGCACGCGGTGCTGCTCGCGGTGGTTGCCCTCGGCGCCTACGGCGCGCTGTACTTCGGGGTCACGGCGGCGATGTCGGTGGGTGAGACGGCGGCGATTGCGACGCGTCTGCGGGCCCGGATTGGGGCGGGCAGAAGATGACGCCGCGCGCGGGCTCGCCCCGCCCGGTAGCGCGCCGGCACGATCGTCGCCTCGCAAGCGCCGCCGGCCCGCAGCGGCGCCCGAAGGCCGGGCTGCCCGATGAGCGAGAACGTTCGGCCGGACGAACTGTATCACAACGTGATGATCGCCCCGCCTGACTCCGTCGCCGCCAAGCTGCCGCATCTTCCCGACTCGCCCGGAGTCTATCTCTGGAAGAGCGCGGGCGGGGACGTTCTCTACGTCGGGAAGGCCAAGCGCCTCCGCTCGCGCGTCCGCAGCTACTTCGCTAGCGACCACGTCGAGAGCCCGAAGACGCGGCACCTCGTGCGCCAGGTCGCCGACCTCGAGACGATCGTCGTGCCCTCCGAGGCGCACGCACTGATCCTCGAGGCGAACCTGATCAAGGAGCACCGCCCGCGCTTCAACATCGCGCTCAAGGACGACAAGTCATACCCCTACATCAAGGTTACCGTGCAGGAGCCGTTCCCGCGCGTCATTGTGACGCGCCGACTCCAGAGCGACGGGGCGCGCTACTTCGGGCCGTACACCGACGTCGGCGCAATGCGGCGCGCGCTCAACGTAGTCAAGCGCATCTTCACGGTGCGCTCCTGCAGCTACGACATGCCGCGCGAGCTGCCCGAGCGGCCCTGCCTCGACCACCACATCGGGCGCTGCAAGGCGCCGTGCGTCGGGCTCCAGTCGCGGGAGGACTACCGCGCGATGATCGATGAGGTGACACACTTCCTCGACGGCAAGACGGACGAGGTCGTGCGCCGGGTGCGCGGGCGGATGGAAGACGCCGCCGCGAACCTCGACTTCGAGCGCGCCGCCGAGCTGCGCGACGCCCTGCTCAAGCTCGAGCACCTCGAGGAGCCGACCGTCGTCCTCGAGGTCGAAGGCGGCGACCGCGACGTTGTCGGCTACGCGCGCGACGGCGATGACGCCTGCGTCGCGGTCATGCGCATCCGCGCCGGCAAGCTGCTCGCGCGCGAGCACCGCTACCTCGACAACATCGACGGCGACCCGGACGCCGCGGTGCTCTCGGCGTACCTCGCGCGGACCTACGTGAACGCCAGCGAGCGCGCGGCGGAGCTGCTGGTCCCGTTCGACTTCGAAGACCGCGAGCTGCTCGAGCAGACGCTGCCCGGCGCGCGCATCCTCGTCCCGCAGCGCGGCCCCAAGCGCGACCTCATCGCGCTCGCCGAGCAGAACGCGCGGCACCTGCTTGAGGAGCTCAAGCTCGCCTCGTCCGAGTCCGAGGAGCGCGCCGCGGACCCGGTCTACCAGCTCCAGCGGGAACTCGGGCTCACCCGCGTGCCCCGAGCGCTCGTCTGCTTCGACATCTCGCACGCCCAGGGCACCGACACCGTTGCCTCCATGGTCTGGTTCGAGAACGGTCGCCCGAAGCGCGGGGAGTATCGGAAGTTCAAGGTGGAGGGCGTCAGTGGCATCGACGACTTCGCCTCGATGAACGAGGTCGTCGGGCGGTACTTCTCCCGGCGCGTGGAGGAGCAGCGCCCGCTCCCCGACCTCGTCGTCATAGACGGCGGGAAGGGGCAGCTCGGCGCTGCCCGTGCCGCACTGGAGCGGCTCGGTTTGACGGAGCTGCCGCTCATCGCGCTCGCCAAGCGTGAGGAGGAGATCTTTGTCCCCGGGCGCAGCGAGTCGGTGCGCCTCTCGCGGCGCTCCCCGGCGCTGCGCCTGCTCCAGCAGGCGCGCGACGAAGCACACCGCTTCGCGGTCACCTTCCAGCGCAAGCGTCGCTCGATGCGCACGGTGACGTCCGAGCTGCTCAAGGTGCCGGGCATCGGGCCGGTCAAGCGGCGCCAGCTGCTGCAGGCCTTCGGCAGCGTGCAAGGCATTCGCGACGCGGGTGAGAGCGAGGTCGCCAAGCTCCCGGGCTTCACCGCCGACAGCGCCCGCAAGCTCCTCGAGGCCCTCGCCCCCTCGTCTCCCACCGCGCAGGGACTCTCGGCCGAGGCGCCCGCGCCCGCCGAGAGCGGCTCCGCCGCGCCGGAATCGTAGGGCACGGAGTTAGACTTCGGGCGCCCGCCCCGCCCGCTCCTGCTGACCCTCGCTCCTCCTCGTGGCCGATCACTGGACGCTTCACTGCTCGGCCTGCGACTTCACGCAGCCGGGCGTCGAGCTCGCGTCGGTATGCCCTCGCTGTGGCCAGCCGCTGCTCGTTCGGTACCTCACGACGGCAGTGCGCGACTCCGTCGAGGCGTCCCGATGGGACATGTGGCGTTATCGCGCCGTCCTGCCACTTGCCGGCGACGAGGCGCCCGTCACGCTCGGCGAGGGGGGCACGCCGCTCCTAGATTCGCCCGTGCTCGCCGAGTCCGTCGGCGTCGCCCGGCTGTTCGTGAAGGACGAGGGGCTGAATCCCACCGGCTCGTTCAAGGCCCGCGGCATGAGCGCCGCCGTCACCCGGGCCCGCGCGCTCGGTGCGCCCGGCCTCGTCGTCCCGACGGCCGGCAACGCGGGCGCGGCGCTCGCCGCCTACGCCGCGGCCGCCGGCCTCCCGGCGCGCGTATACGCCCCCGAGTCGACGCCGCGTCCCATTCTCGCCACGATCGCCGCGCTCGGCGCGGACCTTCGCCTTGTCGCGGGCCACATCGGCGACGCGGGCCGCGCGGCGCGCGCCTTCGCCGCCGAGAGCGGGCACTTCGACGTCTCGACGCTGCGCGAGCCGTACCGCATCGAGGGGAAGAAGACGATGGGGCTCGAGATCGCCGAGCAGCTCGCGTGGCACCTCCCTGACGTGATCGTGTACCCCACCGGCGGCGGGACAGGGCTGATCGGCATGTGGAAGGTCTTCGGCGAGATGCGGGACGCCGGCTGGACCGAGCGGGAGGCGCCCATGCCGCGCATGGTCGTCGCGCAGTCGGAGGGCTGTGCGCCGATGGTGCGCGCCTTTCACTCCGGCGCGGCGACCGCGACGCCATGGGCGGACCCCGTCACCCACGCGAGCGGCCTACGCGTGCCGGCGCCCCTCGGCGACCGCCTCATCCTGCGCGCGTTGCGCGAGAGCGGCGGCGACGCAGTCTCGGTCGCCGAGGAGGACATCCGGGCAGAGACACGCACGCTCTCGCGCCGCACCGGTATCGACGCGGCACCGGAGGGCGGCTGCGCGCTCGGCGCCCTTCGGCAACTCGTCGCGCTTCGTCGGGTGTCGTCCGAGAGCACGGTGGTGCTCTTCAACACGGGGAGCGGCGCGGGCTACCGGGAGTGAGCGCGGGCCGCGTGTCTCGGCTTCACTAAACGGTCGCACGCGGTCATCTTCTCCGCCATGCCCATCGCCATCCTC
>Ga0307411_10000352_pt1 | contig 15517 bp, 11 predicted proteins | sample DK1Ometagenome_2_FD_203712 | JGI IMG/M metagenome (GOLD analysis project Ga0307411, IMG submission 203712) | Maize rhizosphere microbial communities from greenhouse at UC Davis, California, United States - DK15-O-1 | ecosystem: Host-associated > Plants > Roots > Rhizosphere > Soil | place: USA...
CCGCGCGCCCGGCCCGGCCACGCTGGCCTGCGCCGGGCTCGCCGGCGCGGCCTTCGGGGTCGGGGTGAACCTGGTCGGCGGCCGCAACGGCGAGCTCGACCCGGCGCTCTGGCGCGGGCACGTGGTCTGGGTGCAGCTCCTGAATCCGCTGCTGTTCGCCGTGATGGGCGTGCTGATCGTGCTCGGCGCCGCGCGCTCGCGCGCGTACCGGGAGCTCGGCCGCCGCACCCGCGTCCGCGTCGGCGAGATCGCGTCGCTCGCGCCCTTCGCCCGCGCCGGCCTGCGCGTCGCGCTGCTCTGGTTCGTCGGCACCTCGCTCGCGTCGCTCTTGCTCGTGGACACCGACTCGCCCGCGCTCGTGCTGTCGATCCTGGTCGGCACGACCGGCATCGCGGTGGCGTCGCTGCTGGCGCCGAGCCGGGGCGTGCACGAGCGCCTGCGCGCCGCGAAGCGCGAGGAGCTCGACTGGGTGCGCGCGCGGATCGCGGAGGCCTCCGGCGCGCTCCGCAGCGGAGACGAGCGGGGCGCGGCGTCGCTGCCCGCGCTGCTCGCGTGGGAGGCGCGCGTCGCGAGCGCCCCGGAGTGGCCCTTCGACGCATCGACCTGGCTTCGCTTCGCGCTGCTCTTGCTCGTACCGCTCGGCTCGTGGCTCGGGGGCGCGCTCGCGCAGCACGTGGTCGAGCGCTGGCTCGGGGCCTGATGCTCCTCGCCGCGCTCTGCCTGCTGCTGCTCGCGCCCGCGCCCGCCGCCGGCGCCGAGCGAGCCGCCGCGGCGGACGCGCTGGTGATCGCCGCGCGCGTGCGCGAGGCGCACCATCCCTGGCTGCGCTGGCCGCGCTTTCCCGACTACCGGGGCTCGCTCGAGGCGCTGTACGCGCCGCGCGGGTACGCGGCGCTCTGGCTCGACCGCGCGGAGCCCACGCCGCAGGCCCGCGCCGCGCTCGTGGCGCTCGACGACGCGCGCGCCCAGGGGCTCGACCCGTCCGACTACGACGCGCCCATGCTCGCCGAGCAGGCCCGCCTGCTCGCGGCGGGGGCGGACGCCTCGGCGCAGGAGCTCGCGCTCTTCGACGTCGCGCTCAGCGTCGGCATGCTGCGACTGCTCTCGCATCTCCACCTCGGCCGCGTGAGCCCGCGCAACGTGGGCTTCGGGCTCGACGTGGAGCAGCACGACTTCGCGGCGCTGCTCGCCGCCGCGGTTCGCGACGGGCGCGTGAGCGCGCTGGTGGAGGAGCTCGAGCCCCGCTTCCACGTCTACCTGCGCATGCGCAACGCGCTCCACCGCTACCAGGCGCTCGCGGGAGATCGGACCGTCGCGCCCGTCGCGGTCGCCGGCACGCTGCGGCCGGGCGAGCGCTTCGCGGGCGCTGCCGCGCTCGCGCGCTGGCTCGGCGCGCTCGGCGACCTGCCGCCGGCAGCCGCGCCGGCCGGCGCGCGGTACGACGGCGCGCTCGTCGCCGCGGTCGAGCGCTTCCAGCGCCGCCACGGCCTCGAGCCCGACGGCGTGATCGGCCCCCTCACCGCGCGCGCTCTCGCGGTGCCCCCGGCCGCGCGCGTGCGGCAGATCGAGCTCGCGCTCGAGCGCTACCGCTGGATTCCCGACGTCGGCGAGCAGCGCTTCGTGTTCGTGAACGTGCCCGCCTTCGAGCTGCTGGCCTTCGACGGCGTCGACCCGCCCGAGGGGCCGGCGCTCGCGATGCGCGTGGTGACCGGACGCGCCGGTCGCACGCCGACGCCCGTGTTGGCCGCGGCGCTGAAGACGGTGGTCTTCGGCCCGTACTGGAACATCCCCGGCAGCATCGTGAGCGAGGAGATCCTGCCGAAGCTCGAGCGGGACGTCGGCTACCTCGCCGCCGAGGAGATGGAGATCGTCGCGGGCGACCGCGTGCTGCCCGAGACGGCGGAGAGCGTGGCGCTCCTCGCGGCGGGCGAGGCCCGCCTGCGCCAGCGCCCGGGCGCGAAGAACGCGCTCGGCCGGGTCAAGTTCCTGTTCCCGAACCCGCACGACGTCTACCTGCACGACACGCCGTCGCAGACGCTGTTCCGTGCGGCGCGCCGCGACTTCAGCCACGGCTGCGTGCGCGTCGAGCAGCCGGAGGCGCTCGCGCGCTGGGCGCTGAGCGACCAGCCCGAGTGGGGCCCCGAGCGCATCGCGGCGGCGCTCGCGCTCCCGAGCGAGACGCGGGTCGAGGTGCGCGCGCCGACCCTGGTGCTGCTGTTCTACGCCACCGTGCAGGCGCGCTCCGACGGCAGCGTGTCGTTCTACGAGGACCTCTATGGCCACGACGCCGAGCTCGAGCGTACGCTCGCTCGCGGCCACCGCTGAGCGGGTCGGCTAGGAGGAAGGGCCGCCGGCGTAGAGCATGCTGCCGTCGCGGATGCGCTCGATGATGCGGGGCGCGACGAGGGGGTCGAGCGCGGGGCAGCCGAAGCTGCGCCCGAGCCGGCCGCCGCTCTGGAGGCGGAACGCCCGGCTCACGTAGTCGGCCGGGTGCATCACGATGCGCCGCTCCTCTGCGCGATCGTTGAGCCCCCGCTCGAGGCCCAGCAGCCGGAGGGAGTAGCCGTGCATACCCTCGTAGGGCTCGCCCGTGAGAAACGCGCCGAGGCTCGAGCGCAGGCTGCCGACCTCGTTGCCGAAGCGCACCGCGCGCTCGGGACGATCCGGGTCGGCGGAGCCGCGCCCGTGCGCCACGTACTCGCGGAACAGGATCCGCCGCGACGCGGCCTCGAGCACCCAGAGCCGGCGCTCCGAGGACGGCAGCGAGTAGTCGATCAGCGTGAGGACCGGGTTGCGGATGCGGCCCCCCGCCTCGGCGGCCGCGTAGGCGGCGAAGCCGCGCTCGACGAGCGCGGGGCGGGGCGCGCGCGCGCGCGGCCCGGCGAGCGCTGCGCTCGGCAGCGCCGACACGAGCAGGGTGGCGAGAAGGATCGCGCGCGACATGGGGTCTGCATCGGTCGAGGTCCCGCCTCCGTTGAGCGGACGACAGGGTAACCGGACGAGGCGGAGCTGTCGGCCGTCTGGCTCGGGGCCCGGGTGTCGTCCTAGAATCGCGCGTCCTTGCCGAGGAGAGGGAGAGCCGCGTGTCCGACCCCGCATCCGAGCGTCCTCTCGCTGGACTCCGCGTCGTGGATCTCGCCGACGAGAAGGGCGAGCTGTGCGGACGGCTGCTTGCGGACCTCGGTGCCGACGTGTTGCGCATCGAGCCGCGCGGGGGGGCGCGCTCGCGTGGGATCCCGCCTTTCCACGACGGTGCGAGCCTCGGCTTCGCCTTCCGCAACGCCGGCAAGCACGGCGCCACGCTCGACCTCGCGGCGCCCGGCGGGCGCGCGCGCCTCGCCGATCTGCTCGCGGCGTCCGACGTGCTGATCGAATCCTTCGCGCCCGCCGAGCGCGCGCGGCTCGCGCTCGACCCGGGCGACGTGCTGGCGCGCCACCCGCGGCTGGTGTTCGCCTCGCTCTCGGACTTCGGCAGCCGCGGCCCCTACCGCGACTGGGTGGCGACCGACGACGTGCTCGACGCGATGGGCGGCATGGTGTTCAAGGCGGGCATCGCGGCGAAGCCGCCGCTGATCCCGCCCGCCGCGATCGGCGTCGACGTCGCCTCGGTCACCGCGGCCTACGCCGTGCTGCTCGCGCTGTACCAGCGCCGGCTCTCGGGCGCCGGCCAGCACATCGACTTCTCGACCCTGCTCGGCATCGCGCAGACCACCGACTGGTCCTACTGCAACGCCAGCATCCTGCGCAACGGCAAGTTCCCGATCAACGAGGTGCGCCAGGGCTCCGGCCCGGTCTACACGATCTACGCCTGCAAGGGCGGCTACGTGCGCCTGATCGTGCTGTCGCCGCGCCAGTGGCGGGCGATGTGGGAGTGGCTCGGCAAGCCCGAGGCCTTCAGCGACCCGCACTGGGAGACCTTCGTCGCGCGCCTCCAGAACGCGGACCTCCTCACCAAGCTCTACGAGGCGCACTTCGCGAGCATGAGCATGGAAGAGGTGTCGGAGGAGGCGCAGCGGCGCGGCATCGTGTGCACGCCGGTGCTGCGGCCCGACGAGGTGCTCGCGAACGCGCACCTGCGCGCGCGCGGGACCTTCGTGGACTTGCCGGTCGCGCCCGGCGTCCGCGGCCCCTTCGCGGCGGGCTTCCTCGAGGTGGACGGCGTCCGCCAGGGCCCGACGCGCGGCGCGCCCGCCCCCGGCGCCGACGACAGCGCCGCGTTTCTCGAGCGCGCGAAAGCGCGTGATCCCGGGCCCGGCGCGAAAGCGCGTGATCCCGGGCCCGGCGCGAAAGCGCGCGATCCGGGGCCCGGCGCGAACGCCGGAGCGGCCGCGCCCGCCGCGCCGCTCGCCGGCATCCGCGTCCTCGACTTCGGCATCGGCGGCGTCGGCGTCGAGGCCGGCCGCCTGCTCGCGGAGTACGGCGCCGAGGTGATCAAGGTCGAGACGCGCACCTACCCGGACTTCATGCGCACGGTCACGGGCGGCTGGACCTCGCCCTCCTTCGCCTCGTCCTCGCGCAGCAAGCAGAGCTTCGGCGTGAACGTGAAGAAGCCGGAGGGGCTCGCCGCGCTGAAGAAGCTGATCGCGCAGGCCGACGTGATCATCGAGAACAGCGCCACCGGCACCCTGGACGACATGGGCATCGGCTGGCAGACGATCCAGCAGCTCAACCCGCGCGCCATCCTCGTGTCGAGCCAGCTGATGGGATCGCGCGGGCCGTGGGCGTCGTGGATCGGCTACGGGCCGAGCACGCAGCCCGTGGGCGGGCTCGTCCATCTCTGGAACTACGACGACCAGGACTTCCCGGCCGGCTCGGCCGCGATCTTCCCGGACCACCTGGTGGGCCGGGTCTGCGCCTTCGGCGCCATGGCCGCGCTGCTGCGCCGCGAGCGCACCGGCCGCGGCAGCCTCGTCGAGGCCGCGCAGATCGAGGCCGTGACCGGCATGCTCGGCGAGCTGCTGCTCGCGGCCGGCCTCGCGCCCGGCTCGGTGAAGCCCCGCGGCAATGCCAACGAGCGCGGCGCGCCGTGGGGCGCCTACCCGTGCGAGGGCACGCAGCAGTGGTGTGTGATCACGGTGCGCGACGACACCGACTGGAAGAACCTCCGTGCGGCGATGGGCGAGCCGGACTGGGCGCGCGACGTCGCGTACGACTCGGCCGCGGGCCGGCTCGCGCGACGCCAGGAGCTCGACGCCAAGCTCGCCCTCTGGACCGCGACGCAGCCCAAGCGCGAGCTGGCGGCGCTGCTCCAGCGGCACGCCGTACCCGCCGGCCCGGTCTTCACCGGCAGCGACATGCTCGACGACCCGCACTTCGAAGCCTGGCGCTACGAGCGGGAGGTCGAGGTGCCGGACCTCGGGCGCATGTCGTTCGAAGGCCCGTGCTGGAGCGCGTCGGCGATGGCCGACGCCGACGTGCGGCCGCCGCCGAAGCTCGGCGAGCACACGCGCGAGATCGCGCGCCGGCTGCTCGGCTGCTCGGACGCGGAGATCGAGAAGCTCGTCGCCGCCGGGGCGCTCGAGGACCCGCCGCCGCCTCCGCAGCCGCGCTGAGCGGGAACCGCCGTCCACAGGCGGTGTCCATGGGAGCCGATCGGAGGATCCATGCTCCGGACGCTCGCGCCCGCCCTGATCCTGCTGCCCTTGCTCGGCTGCGCATCCGCGGGTGGCGACGAGTCGTCGGTCGCGGCCGACCGCACGAAGAGCGGCGCGGTTTCCGACCGGCTGCTGGTCAAGACGGCCGAGCTGCGCGTCGCGGTCGAGGCCGTGGCCACGGCTGCGGATTCGGCGTCGGCGCTCGCGCAGGGCATGGGCGGCTACGTGGCCGGCTCGAGCGTCGCGGGCGAAGCGTCGGCGCACCTCGACCTACGCGTGCCCGCCGCGCGCCTCGACGAAGCGCTCGACGCGCTCGCGGCGCTCGGCGAAGAGCGCGCGCGGAGCGTCGCCGCGAGCGACGTCACGGCGGAGGTCTCCGATCTCGAGGCGACGCTCGCCAATCAGCGGGCGCTCCGCGACCGGCTGCGCGCGCTGCTGGCGCGCGCCCAGAAGGTGGAGGAGGTGCTCGAGGTCGAGCGCGAGCTGACGCGGCTCCAGACCGAGATCGACGGCGGCGAGGCGCGGCTCACGCACCTCCGCACCGGCGTGGCGCTCTCCGCGCTCGGTCTCGAGCTCGAACGGCGGAAGAAGCCGCGTATCCTCGGACCACTCGGCTACCTGTTCGTGGGGACGAAGTGGTTCGTGACCAAGCTGTTCGTGATCCGCGACTGACGTGCCTCGCCGCCCTCGCCGGCGTCGCACTGCTCGCGCTCCCCGCGGCGGCGGCGGCCGAGCCCTTCCGCCTCGTCCTCGATCCCGCCGCGACGGAGGTCTCGTTCACGCTCGGCGCGCGGCTGCACACCGTGCGCGGCCGGTTCGCGCTCGCGGCCGGCGAGCTGCGCTTCGACCCCGACAGCGGCGCCGCCTCGGGCGAGATCCGCGTCGATGCCAGGAGCGGCGACACCGGCATCGGCCGGCGCGATCGCGTGATGCACGAGGAGGTGCTGGACTCCGCGCGCCATCCCCTGCTGGTGCTGCGCCCGGAGCGCATCGAGGTGGCGCGGCGCGAGGCGGACGCGCTCTCGGGCCGGCTGTTCGGCCGCTTCGAGGTGCGCGGCGGGAGCCACCCGATCGCGCTCGACTTCAAAGGCACGCGCACGGGCGAGCGCGCCCGCGTGAGCGCGCGCTTCGACGTCCCCTGGGTCGCCTGGGGCCTGCCCGATCCCAGCAACGCCATCCTGCGCGTCGACGACGTGCTCGCCGTAGAGGTCCGTGCGGGCGGCGAGCTCGGCGCGGCTCCGCCCTAGCTCCGCCGGAGGAGCATCAGCGCCGGCAGCACGAGCAGGTCGGCGAGCAGCGAGGCGCCGATCGCGACCACGCTCACGACGCCGAAGCTCGCGAGGCTCTTCCACGGCACGAACGCCAACACGAGGAAGCCGGCGCCGAGGGCGGCCGCCGAGGTCAGCAGCGCGCGTCCGACCTCGCGGAGCGAGGCCTCGACCGCGGCGCCGTGCGCGAGGCCTGCTGCGCGCAGCCGCCGATACGCCGACAGCAGGTGCAGCGCCTCGTCCACGCCGAGACCGAGCACGACCGCCGCGACCATCGCGGTGCCGACGTCGAGCGGCACGCCGAGCGCGCCCATCGCGCCCAGCGTCAGCAGCACGGGCAGCGTGGTCGGCACCAGCGCGAGCAGCGCGAGGGGAACCGAGCGCAGGCAGAGCGCGGTGAGCGCGCCCACCAGCAGGAGCGCGGAGCCGAAGCTGCCGATCTGCGTGTCGCGGATCTCGTCGATCATGCGGCTCACGACCACGAGCGGGCCGGTCACGCGCGCCGTGTAGCCGGGCGGCAGGGCGTCCCGCGTGCCGTGCTCGACGCTCGCCACCAGCGCGCGCAGCTCGTCCTGCGGGAGCTTCTCGCCCTGGAACGAGAGCCGCAGCGCGGCGGGCTCCTGGCCGCGCGCGGGCGCCACGTAGAGCGAGATCAGCTCGGGCGCCTCGGCGCGCAGCATGCGCAGCAGCGAGGTGAAGCGCTCGGGCTCGACGTCCGCTCCTTCGAGCGCGAGCGCGCCGCCGTAGAAGAGCTCGTGGAGCGCGCGCATCGGCGCGAGCAGCGAGAGCGGGCGGGCGAGCCCCGGCCTCGCCTGCGCTTCGAGCCGGGCCAGCGTGCGCAGCGCCTCGGGCTCGGTCGGCTCGACGCCGGGCGGCAGCGCGAGCGCGATCTCGAGCGTCTCCGCGCTCCGCACGCGGGCCGCCTCGTGCGCCCAGCGGACGACGCGGTTCTGCTCGCCGTAGACCTCCTCGAAGCTGGCGTCGATGCGCAGGCGGGAAAGACCCGCGCCGGAGAGCAACGCGAGCGCCGCCGTCAGCACGAGCGTGCGCACCCGCCAGCGCGCCGCGTTCGCCGCCACGCGGTCGACCGCACGCGCCCAGGCCGCGTGCGTGCGGGGCGGCGAGATCCAGCGCGCGGGAAGTCGCAGCAGCGCCACCGGAAGCAGCGTGAAGCTCGCGAGCAGGGCCGCCATCACGCCGAACGCCGCGATCCAGCCGAAGCGCACGAGGCTCTCGAGGCCGCTGGCCTGGAAGGAGACGAAGCCGGCCGCCGTGGTGAGCGCCGTATAGAGACAGGGACGCGCGACGTCGGCGACCGCCTGCGCGAGCGCGGCGGCGCGGGCGCCGTCGCCTCCGCCCGCGGCGGCGAGCCGGTGCGCGTACGCCGTCACGACGTGGATGCCGTAGCAGACGCCGATCGTGAGCAGGAGCGGCGGCAGGATCTGGAAGAAGCTCGTGCGCGGCCAGCCGAGCCAGCCCTGCACGCCGAGCGCGAAGACGAGCGCGACGCCCACGACGCCCACTGCGAGCAGCGCGGGCGGCCACGAGCGGAAGGCGAGCCAGAGCAGGGCGGCCACCAGCGCCACGATGGCCGGCACCAGGCGCTGCGCCTGCTGGTCGAGATCGCGTCCGGCCACCACGAACTCGACCGGCCCGCCCGCGAGCGCGAAGGAGAAGCCGCGCGCCTCGAAGGGCGCGATCGCCGCGAGCGCGGCGTCGACCGCCCGCTCGGCGGTCGCGCTCGCCGAATCCTCGAGCAGCACGACCAAGGCGCCAGCGCGCGCATCGGGCGAGACGATCTGCGAGGCCCAGAGCGGATCAGCGAGCGCGCGCGGCGTGAGCTCGGCGAGGTCGGGCGCGGGGACGCCGCCCGGCGCGAGCTGGCGCGCGCGGGGCAGCTCGAACAGCTCGGAGACGAGCAGCGGGCTCGTGGCCGGTCCGTCCACGCGCCGCACGCCGGGCACGGCCGCGAGCTGCGTGGCGAGCGTGTGCGCGAGCGCGAGCGCGACGGGATCGAAGACGTTCCGGCACGGCGCCGCGTCTTCGCAGCGGAACGTGAGCGCAAAGGGCACGCTGCCGCCGAAGCGGGCCGCGACCGCGTCGAGCTCGCGCACCACCGGATGCCCGGCGCCGAGAAACGCGCGGTAGCCGGTGTCGTTGCCGACGCGCAGCGCGGCCGGCACGAGGCCGGCCGCGAGCGCGAGGGCCACGGCCGCGACCGCCGCCGGGTGACGCAGGGCCCACGCCGCGAGGCGCTCCATCGCGGCGCAGCGTAGCCCTGCGCCGACCTCGCCACTGCGCTGCGGGGCCCTTGCGCCCTCCTCGCGTCCGCGGAGCGCTCGGCGCGGCGCCGGCTTGGCGGCGCTCCTGCGGCGGCGCTGCGCGCGCCCGGACCGCACCGCTTCAGTGCGCGAAGAGCGGGGCCGATGACCACACCGAGCAGCCGGGGGGGCTCTCGCACACGAGAGGTCCCCATCGTGCGACTTCGAACGACTCGCGGCGTCGTCCTCCTCGGTATCGGAACGGCGCTCCTCTTCGCCTCCGGCGCCTGGTCCCAGAGTTCCGTTTTCGTACCTCTCGGCGACCTGCCGGGCGGGACCTACCAGAGCATGGCGCGCGACGTCTCGGCCGACGGCGCCGTCGTGGTCGGCGCGAGCCGCTCGGGCTCCGGGATGCTGGAGGCGTTCCGCTGGGACGCCGTGAACGGCATGATGGGGCTCGGCGACCTCGCGGGCGGCAGCGTGTCGAGCGACGCGTCGGGCGTGTCCGCCGACGGCGCCGTGGTGGTCGGCACGAGCTCGTCCGCCGCGGGCACGCAGGCCTTCCTGTGGAGCGTCGCGGGCGGCCTGGTCGGCCTCGGCGACCTCGCGGGCGGCAGCTTCATGAGCCAGGCCAACGCGGTGTCGTGGGACGGCGCGAGCGTGGTCGGCGTCAGCCAGTCGGCCTCGGGCGCGGAGGCGTTCCTGTGGACGCCCGCGAGCGGCATGACGGGCCTCGGCGATCTGCCGGGCGGCGTCTTCCAGAGCAAGGCGGGCGCCGTCTCCGCGGACGGCAGCGTCGTGGTGGGCGGCGGCCGCTCCGCGTCCGGACCGCAGGCGTTCTACTGGACGCTCACGGGCGGCATGCTCGGCCTCGGCGACCTGCCGGGCGGCATCTTCTCGAGCGACGCGTTCGGCGTCTCCGCCGACGGCGCGGTGGTGGTCGGCAGCAGCCTGTCGGGCTCGGGCTTGCAGGCGTTTCGCGCCGACGCGCTCGGCATGCTGGGCCTCGGCGACCTGCCGGGCGGTGCCTTCTCCAGCGTGGCGCTCGCCACCTCGGCGGACGGCGCGCTCGTGGTCGGCGCGAGCGCCGGCGCGGTCGGCAGCGAAGCCTTCGTGTGGGACGCCGCGAACGGCATGCGTTCGCTCGCGGCGCTGCTCGAGGAGCGCGGCGCCGACCTCACCGGCTGGACGCTGTCGGAGGCGACCGGCATGTCGGCCGACGGCCGCGTGGTGGTGGGCAACGGCGTGAATCCGGCGGGCCAGGGCGAGGCCTGGCTCGCGGTGCTCGGCGACGACGTCATGGACGAGGACGGCGACGGCGTCCCGGATGGCGAGGACGTCTGCCCGAGCGTGCCCGACCCGGAGCAGGCCGACCTCGATGGCGACGGCCTCGGCGACGCCTGCGACGCGGACGACGACGGCGACGCCGCGCCCGACGATACCGACACCTGCCCGGCGCTCCCGAACCCCGACCAGGCAGATGCCGATCTCGACGGTCTCGGCGACGCATGCGATGCGGACGACGACGCGGACGCGGTGCCCGACGCGGCGGACAACTGCCCGCTGGCGGCGAACCCCGACCAGACCGACCTCGACCGCGACGGCTTCGGCGACGCGTGCGACGCGGACGACGACGCGGACGCGGTGGCCGACGGCACCGACAACTGCCCGCAGCTCGCGAACCCCGACCAGGCGGACGCCGACGGCGACGGGATGGGCGACGCTTGCGACGCGGACGACGACGGCGACGGCGTCGCCGACGGCATGGACAACTGTCCCATGCTGGCGAACGCCGACCAGGCCGACGCGGACGGCGACGGCAAGGGCGACGTCTGCGACGCCGATCGCGATGGCGACGGAGTCGAGAACGCCGCGGACAACTGCCCGCTGGCGGCGAACCCGACCCAGGCGGACATCGACCTCGACGGGCGGGGCGACGCCTGCGACCCCGACCTCGACGGCGACGGCGTGGGCAACGACGCCGACAACTGCGTGCAGCTCTTCAACCCCGACCAGGCCGACCACGAGTCGGACGGCCTCGGCGACGTCTGCGATCCGGACGACGACGGCGACGCCGTGGCCGATGGCGGGGACAACTGCCCGCTGGCAGCGAACCCCGGCCAGGACGACTTCGACGGTGACGGCGCCGGCGACGCCTGCGACGGCGACGACGACGCGGATGGCGTCGCGGATGCGAGCGACCAGTGCCCCGCGACCGCGCCGGATGGCGTCGTCCTGCCGGACGAGGGCTGCTCGCTGGAGCAGCTCTGCCCCTGCGAGGGCCCGATGGGTGAGAGCGCGCCGTGGGACGGCTCGTTCCAGTTCGTGCGCTGCGTCCAGCAGAACGCGATGGACTTCCGCCAGGAGGACCTGATCAGCCAGCGCGAGCGCATTCGGATGATGCTGGAGGCGATGGAATCCGGCTGCGGCGACTCGACGGGCACGCTCGAGAAGCGACACCACGGCTGGTCGGATCGGCGCGGCGGCGGCCACGGCCCCGCGCGCCAGCGCGGCCGCTAGGCGCCCCCCGGCCACCACGGCTAACCTCGCTCATCGCGCCCAGAGGACGATCGATGAGCGAGGCCGCCGGAGCCGAGCGCACCACCTATACACGCGACGAGCTGCTCACGAGCGCCCCGTGCGCGGCCCCGCTGATCGCGGGCGGCATGCGCTGCCACGGCGGCTTCGATGCCGACGGCCGCTACCGCTCGCCGCGCACGCTCCATCGCGCGCCCGCGATCGCCGCCTGGCAGGCCCGGCTCGCGCGCGACAGTGCGCCGCTCCTCGAGATTCCGCGCGCGCTCATGCCGCCCCAGTACCCCAACGTGGAGCAGTCCACGCTGCTCCTCCGGCACGGCGTGCGCGACCCGATCGTGCGCACGCTCACGATCATCTCCATCGTCGAAGGCTTCGGCGCGATCATCCGCGACGTGCGGGTGCCCGAGCTCGGCGCGCTCGTGGTCGAGCCCGTCGAGGGCACGGCGCTCGCCCACCTCGCGCAGGGCCTGTTCGAGGCGCACGCGCGCGACGAGTCGGGCTTCAAGGACGAAGGCGGCCACAAGCAGATGTGGGAGGCCGCGCGCGACCTGGCGCTCGACAAGCCGAAGATCCCGGGGGACGTGCTGATGCGCATGATGGGCCGCCGCGCGAGCCGCGGTCGCCCCGAGCGCCCGTTCCCCCAGCTCGACGAGACGCTCGAGCGCATGCTGGCGCTGATGGCGCAGGTGCTGGTGGTCGAGGTGTTCGCCGAGGGGACGTTCGAGTGGGGCGTGCGCCTGCTCTCGAATCCGGAGGTCTCCGCGGCCCCCGCGGCGGCGGGCGACATGGTGCGGCACGTGCAGAGCGACGAGAAGCCGCACGTCGAGTACCTGCGCACGGCCCTGTCGGAGCTGCGCGCCCGCACGCTGCGCACGGTGGACGGCCGGACGATCGCCGGCCGCGAGGTGGTGGACGGCCTGCTGCACCGCATCCTACGCGAGATCACGCGCAACCGGCCGCGCGAGCAGCGCGAGGACATCCGCGAGAGCCTGATCGACGCGATGCAGGCGGCGGCGAACCCCGAGGCGCTGCTCGAGGAGTTCGACGCGCTCGAGTCGCCCTGGACGCCGCCCGAGCGCACCGGCTTCGAGCCCCAGCCCACGGCCGCGGCGTCCTAGCGCGCCGTGCATCCGCTCACCCGGCTGCATCGCACGACGATCGTCGGGCGCCTCGCGCTGCGCCTTTACCTGCTCTACAAGCTGCCGCAGTGGGGCCGGAAGCTGCGCGGGCTGCCGAAGGCGACGGACGCCGAGCTGGCGCCGCTCCATGCGCAGGCGGCCGACGCCATCCTCGCGACGGCGCTGCGCATGCGCGGCGTGATCATCAAGCTCTGTCAGGCGATCGCGACGCGCGCCGACGTCTTCCCGCCCGAGTTCGTGGAGCGCCTCAAGGAGTGCCACGACGCGGTGCCGCCGAAGCCCTTCGCCGTGGTGCGCGAGGCCGTCGAGCGCGAGCTCTGCAAGCCGATCGGCGCCGTGTTCTCCGAGTTCTCCGAGACGCCGATCGCGTCGGCGTCGCTGGCCCAGGTGCACGCCGCACGGCTGCTGGACGGCACCGAGGTCGCGGTGAAGGTGCAGTACCCCGACATCGAGGACATCGTCCGCACGGACCTGCACAACATGGAGCGCGCCTGTCGCATCTACGAGTGGGTCGACCCGCAGCCGCTCGAGCTGCTGCCGCTGCTGAAGGAGCTCACCACGCACGTGGGCTTCGAGCTCGACATGGAGCGCGAGGCGCGCTCGGCCGACCGCGTGCGCGAGATGTTCGCGGGCGACCGCAACGTGATCGTGCCGGCGATGCACCACGCGCTCTCGACCCGGCGCCTGCTGGTGATGGAGCGCGTGCGCGGCATCAAGATCACCGAGAAGGCGGCGATCGAGGCGGCCGGCCTCGACCCGGCCGACGTGGTGCAGGACCTGATGCGCGTCTACGTGCACATGGTGCTGGCCGCGGGCTTCTTCCAGGCCGACCCGCATCCGGGCAACCTGATGGTGACGCCCGAGCGGAAGCTCATCCTGCTCGACTTCGGCTTGTCGAAGGAGCTGCCGGAGGGCTACGGACTCGGCCTGTTCGAGCTGATGTTCTCGATGATGACGCTGAACGAGTCGGCGATGGTGCGCGCCTTCCAGGAGCTCGGCTTCCAGACGCGGACCGGCGACACGAACACGTTCCTGCTGATCGCCCGCCGGATGCTGTCGCGCAGCGAGACGGGCGCCTTCGAGGGCGAGTTCACCGAAGAGATGACGGACGAGCTGTTCGAGGCGATCCGCGCGGACCCGGTGGTGCAGGTGCCGAGCGACTTCGTGCTGGTGGGCCGCGTCTTCGCCTTCCTCTCCGGCATCGCGCACACGCTCGGCCACCGCGCCAACGTCCTCGCCGCCATGGGCGCCGGCTCCTGAGCGGGGACGGAGTTTAGATTTTCAGATTTTCAGATTCGCCCCGTGGGGCGAAATCGACTCCGGCCCCATTCGGGAGGTGCGTTTGCCTGCGCTGGACGACGCTGCGCGCGCGATCGTGGAGAAGGCGATCGTGGCCTCACCCTTCGGGCGGCTGCTCGGGCTCGCGCTCGAGTCGTGCGAGCCGGATCGCGTGGTGGTGCGGCTGCCGTACCGCACGGACGTCACCACGCTCGGCGACACCGTGCACGGCGGCGCGATCGCAGGGCTCGTGGACACCGCCGCGACGGCTGCCTTCTGGGCGAAGCCCGGCCTCTCCGCCGCCGCCCGCGGCACCACGATCGGCTTCTCGCTTTCCTTCCTCTCGGCCGGGCGCGGCGCCGACCTCGTGGCGGACGCGCGCGTCCGCCGGCGCGGCCGGGAGATCTGCCACGGCGAGGTGGTGGTGCGCGACGCCAACGGCGCCGAGGTGGCGCAGGCGATCGTGACCTACAAGCTGTCGGAAGCGAAGCGCGCTTGAGGGCCTGGACGCCGGATCGCGCGGCCCGGTACTACCGGGACGTTACGTCCGACTACGAGGCCTACGGCGGCGCCGCGTTCGCCTGGAGCTACGGGGCTCGGTGGACGCCCGGCCCCGCGCGTGTCCACCCGCGAGCACGGCCTACGAGCTCTCGGGTGCAGGACCCCGCTGCGGCCACTCCCACTTCTCCCAGTCCGCGGGGTCGCCCTTGGCGAGGAAGCCGGCGAGCGAGATGCCGTCGGCCGGGTCGAAGCGGCGCTCGAGCAGCGACACTTCGCGCATCCGGTCGGGCCGGAAGCTGCGATAGCTGCCGCGCAGCTCGCACCACGCGGCGAGCGTCCACTTTCGGCCCCAGAAGTAGAGGCCGAGCGGCCGCGCGTCGCGCTCGCTCTCGGCCCCGTCCTCGCGCACGTAGCGGAAGTGCACGAGCCGCCGCTCGCCGATCGCGCGGCGCAGGGGCGCCAGCTCGCCGGCCATCGCGCTCGCCTCCGGCAGCGCCGGCGAGAAGAAGGGCGTCTCCAGCACCACGCGCCGCAGCGTCTCGGGCAGCACGGCTTCGACCTTCGTCATCGCGCTGCGGACCGCCGCCGCCAGCTCCGCGTCCGCCCACGCCGCCACGATGCGCGCGCCGAGCACCAGGCTCTCGAGCTCGTCGCTCGTGAAGATGAGAGGCGCCAGCTCGTAGCCGCGCTCGAGCCGGTAGCCCACGCCCGCCTCGCCGCGGATCGGGATGCCCGAGCCCTGGAGATCGGCCACGTCGCGATACACCGTGCGCTTCGAGACGGCGAGCTCGCCGGCGATCTGCTCGCCCGTCGCGAAGCGCCGCGCGCGCAGCAGCTGCACGAGCCGGAACAGCCGATCAGCGCGGCGCACGCGGGACTTCCCTCAACTGACGAGCCCGAGCGGATGACCTTCCGGGTCGGAGACGACCGCGAACACG